>Ga0315291_10000187_pt1 | contig 76843 bp, 68 predicted proteins | sample YL17G12_20_MG_FD_203070 | JGI IMG/M metagenome (GOLD analysis project Ga0315291, IMG submission 203070) | Sediment microbial communities from Yellowstone Lake, YNP, Wyoming, USA - YL17G12_20 | ecosystem: Environmental > Aquatic > Freshwater > Lake > Sediment | place: USA: Wyoming | collected... | reverse complement strand
CTCAAGCGGCGTCGAGGACGCTGGGTCTAAGCCATATAATGCCCAGCGCCCGCAGTCGCAGGCGATTTTCAGGCGTATGAGGAAAATCGCCGTAAGCGAGAGGAGCATCCCGCCGGCACCGACAAAGCTCACTCCAATCTAATTTGGTTCATCGAAGCGGAAGGAGAGCTGATAGACGCCCTCTTCGGAGGCGATTTTGAGCTTGTAGCCGCAGTTATGGAAGACGGTGAGCATCTGCTTGTTGGCGGGCAAAACGGTGGCCGCAAATCCTTCGATGTGCTTTTCTATGGCTATATCGATGAGGCAGCGGAGGAGCGCCCGTCCCATGCCGCGGTTCTGCCACTCGTCGCGGACGAGGAACGCCACCTCCGCAAACTTGTCGTCCCTTGAGGATCTGATGTATCGGCCCACCGCTATGATCTTTTCGCCGGCGATCTCCTCGACGGTTGCGACAAGCGCCATGTCCTTTTCGTAGTCGATGTTGACCAGCGCCATGACGCGGTCGTGCGGCATGCTCTTGGGAACCGTGAAGAAGCGGTAGTACAAACTCTCTTGCGAGAGCGAATAAAATAGATCGCGCATCGGCTCTTCGTCCGTGGGCTTTATGGGGCGAAAGGTCACCTCCGTCCCGTCGGCGATCACCTCGCAGCGCTCGAGCTCCGTGGGGTAGGGGGCCGCCGCGATCTCCGCCTGATCTTCATAGACGTAGTGGAGCTCCTTTGCCGCCTTCAAAAGATCTTTTCTGAATTTCGGATGCGCGATGCTTAAGAGCGCCATCGCGCGCTCGCGTATATTTTTTCCGTGCAGATCGGCGATGCCGTATTCCGTGATGACGTAGTGGACGTCGCCGCGCGTCGTCACGACGCCCGCGCCTTCGGAAAGGCGCGGCACGATGCGTGAAACCGTTTCGTTCACCGCAGTCGACCTCATCGCGATGATGGGTTTGCCGCCGTTTGATCTCGCGGCGCCGCGTATGAAGTCGACCTGGCCTCCGATGCCGCTGTAAAACTTGTATCCCAGAGAGTCCGCGCAGACCTGTCCCGTGAGGTCCACCTCAAGCGCCACGTTTATCGCGACCATCTTGGGGTGCTGGCCTATGATGAAAGGATCATTTATATATTCGGAAGGGTGGAGCTCTATGCCCGGGTTGTTGTTGACGTATTTGTAAACACGCTCCGATCCCATGATGAACGATGCAACCGTCTTTCCCTGATCGATCACCTTTTTGGAATTGTTGATGACGCCCGACTCGATGAGCTCGATGAGCGAGTCGGTGAACATCTCCGTGTGTATCCCCAAATTCTTCTTGTCCCTCAAAAATTCCAGAATCGATTGCGGGACCGCGCCGATCCCCACTTCTATCGTCGAGCCGTCTTCGATGAGAGAGGCGACGTTTCTTCCGATGGCCCTGATAGTTTCGTCGATCTTCGGCGGCTCGTATGTCAGAAGGGGTTTATCAGATTCGACGAGATAATCTATATAGTCGACGGGGATCTGCGAGTTGCCGGAGGTCCACGGCATGTTGGGATTGACCTCCGCGATGAGTAACTTTGCGTTCTCCGCGGCGCTCTTCACGATGTCGACGGAGACGCCCAGGCTCACCATGCCCTCCGCATTCGGGGGTGTGGTCTGGATGAGAGCTACGTCAAGCGGGATCCGCCCGAGTTCAAACTGTCGCGGAATCTCGGAGAGGAATATCGGCGTGTAGTCGCCAAGCCCCTGCTGGACCGCATCGCGGACGTTGGCGCTGATGAAAAAACTGTTGAAGCGGAAGCGGCCGTGGAGCTTCTCCTGCGCGTAGGGCGCAATGCCCATCGTGAGAAGATGGAAGATCGACGCGTCGTCGACGTTCTGCGTTTCGGAGGTGAGGGCCTCGATGAGCGCCTGCGGCGCCGCGCAGCCCGTGCCGATAAAAATTTTATCTCCCGATCCGATATGCGAAACCGCCTCGTGGGCGCTCACAAGTTTTTTCTTATATGTGGTTTTCCAGTCAAACATTGAAAGCTCCTATCCTTATCCTCGCATCCACTGCCACGGCGGCCGCGCCCTCCGCGCTGATCTTCAAAGGATTTATGTCCATCTCCTCTATCTGCGGGAAATCCATCGAGAGCTGCGAGATGCGCTGGATGCACTCCGCGACAAGCTGCATGTCGACGGATTTTTCGCCGCGGACACCCTGCAAAAGTTTGTACGTCTTGGTGCCGAAAAGCATCTCAAGCGCCTCTTCGGATGTTATTGGCGCCAGCTGGAACGATACGTCGCGCAGCACCTCGACATATATGCCGCCAAGCCCGAACATAAGCATGGGGCCGAACTGCGGGTCGCGCGTCATGCCCACGATGATCTCGCGCCCTTCGGTGACCATCTCCTGAACAAGAACACCCTGCAGACGTGCATCCGGGGATTTCTCATGCACGCGCATCATCATGAGATCGAATGCGTCGCGCACCTGTGCGGACCCCGTGAGGTTCACCCTCACGCCTCCCGCATCCGATTTGTGTATGATGTCGGGCGAGGCGATCTTCATCACGACCGGATAACCGATGACCGATGCGGCCGAGACCGCTTCGTCCGCGTTTCTGGCGATTTTGTCGCGCGGGACGGTGAAGCCGTATGCAGCGAGTATCTCCTTCGATTCCTTCTCGCCGACGTTCAGTTGCCCGCGCTTTTCACTGAACCTCAAGACGCGGTCCACCTTCGTCGTGTTGACCGCAAAGCGCCGTATGATGCGTCTTGGGCGTGAAAGCCATTTAACGTATTCGTCGAGGGCGGAAAGCGCTTCGACGGCGCGTTCAGGCGTCGCATAATGAGGGATCTTATTCTTCTGGAGGATTTCGATTCCGCAAGAGACGCGCTCCGCGCCGATGAACGATGCGGCCACAGGTTTTGCGCTTCCCTTTGACGCGGACGCGATCTGGCGGGCGGCTTCCTCAACATCGATCATCGCCTGCGGCGTGAGAAGCACGACGACGCCGTCGACACCTTCCTCTTCAAGGATGATTTTGAGTGCCTTGCCGTAGACCTCCGCCGGTGCGTCCCCCAATATGTCTATCGGGTTCGCGACGTTCGCCGCCGCCGGCAGGAATTTTCTAAGTTTCGCTTTTGTCGCGTCGGATATTTTTGCGAAGTTTAAGCCGATATTTTCCACGGCGTCGGCCGCCATGATCCCGGGGCCGCCGGCGTTTGTGAGAACCGCTATCCTTCTCCCCTTGAGAAGCGGCTGATAGGAAAATATCTGCGCATAATCGAAGAGCGCCTCGAGAGACGGGGCCTGCAGGACGCCGCTCCTCCTGAACGCGCACTGATACGCCATGCGCGCGCCGGCAATGGAGCCGGTGTGTGAGCTTGCGGCCTTCGATCCCGCTTCAGTCGTCCCCGCCTTGATCAAAATGATCGGTTTTTTCTTTGTGACGCGCTCCGCGGTCCGCATGAAGTGCGGGCCGTTCGCGATGTCCTCAAGATAGCCGACGATGACCTTTGTGTGCGGATCTTCGCTCAACGCTTCAATGAGCAACTCTTCATCTATATCGACCTTGTTTCCGATTGAGATGAGTTTTGAAAAGCCGATGTGGTTTAAAACCGCCCAGTCGAGGATCGCCGTGCACAAAGCACCCGACTGCGAGATGACGGAGATGTCGCCGTCTTCGGGATGTTCCGCTGCAAATGATGCGTTGAGTTTCGACTGTGTGCTTATGAGCCCCAGGCAATTGGGCCCGAGAATGCGCACGCCGGAGGCCATCGCCGCGTTGAATAGTTGTTGCTCAAGCTCTTTGCCTTCTTCGCCCACCTCTTTGAATCCCGCGGAGATGACGATTGCCGCCGCGATCCCTTTCCTGCCGCACTCTTCAATCGATTGAGGGACTGATTTGGCGGGGATTGCAATGACCGCCAGATCGATGCCGTCGGGAAGGGATGAAATATCAGGATAGCATTTCTTTCCCAAAATATCTTTGGCTTTGGGATTCACAGGGTAGATCGGTCCTTTGAATCCGTGCTCAACCAGATTTTTTATGAGTGAGTGGCCGACTTTTCCCTCTTCCCTCGATGCGCCTACGACGGCGACCGCACGCGGACTGAAGAATTTATCCAGCACTTTGGACCTCCACTAAGTGGATGATGAAAACTATACCAATGGGGGAGTCAAGTCAATCGGACTAGGGGAGACATTCTGCAAAAAATGCGGCGCCGGTTTCGATGGGAGTGGTTGCGAAAAACTGGTCCACATCTTCATAATCGTCGATGCCGCCTTGTGCATCATTATAATATTCATCTTCCGTTACTTCTAATACATCATCTATAGATGTTATTTCCTCCGCCGATGCAGCCATCGCTTCGCCTGAAGATCCGCCATTTTCAAAACCGCTGCCGGAAACCGGGGAGGATGACCCGCTGCCGCCGCCTCCAGATGTGGATGACACAGGAGCTTCCGAAAGCGGAACAGGGATCGCTATCGTGTGGCCGAACATCGAAGTCTGCTGATAACTAAAAGAGGACTGGCCAAGTTTTTCTTTCAGCTGATCCCAAGGCGGATCGAAGATCAAAAGCGGGTTATTGCTGTTGATATTGATCAGCAATGCGCCGGCCTTCTGGTCCCACGAAAACTCGAGTTCAACCGGATCGTTCTTTGTCCCGTATTGTGAAAGGGCGGTAAGGACGCCGTTGATGATTTCCCTTAGCCTCCCCGGATCTTCAGGCTTCAATATCGGTACATTGTCGAAGACGCCGAGTGACAAGTCGAAAACGCCGAGTGTGAATCTGATATTCGCCGGTTTCGCTGCAAGTTGCTCACCGAGCAAATAGACATAATAAAATGGATCATTGAAAATCGTCCATGCGTCATTAAGTATTTTCCGTACATCCTCAATTGCGCTATCCAGCTCAAATCCCTCAAGCATGCCGGCGGACATGATGTCTATGGTTTGGGAGATTGCGCGCCGCATGTCCTGAATGGCGGCATTTTGAGCCGCAATGATCTTATCAGTATCAAATGATTGGCCGGTGAAAATACCGCTGATGATATCTATCTTTGTTGCAATGATGTCCAGGCGGTTTGCGGCGAGAAGGATTGCGCTTTGGAATTCCGGTGAAACTTCTTCGGTTTCCGACACGGCAGACAGGAGCAACGACATCAAATCGATATATTGTGTAAAGAGCGAGTTCCATGTGGCATAACGATCTTCCGCCCTTGGTGCCATTATGACATTCATGGCAGTCTCGCGGATACTGTTGCCAAAGTTTTCAGTAGGACAGTTGCCGGGCACGGACAACCATTGCCTGTAAGCTTCGGTAAGCTGGCCGGTTGGCCTGCCTTGCGCAGCTACTTCCTGCGCCAACTGCTGGTAGTGGGGATCTGACAGAAACCTGTCGTTTGCCTCTTGGATTTGGCGGTCGGAGACCTCCCCTCCGCAGACCGCCATAAAGGTGGGCCGAAGCACACTTTCATTAACAATTCCGGTGACTTCGCCTGCGCACCACATTTTGACCTCTAAATGCCCTTATTTATCAAGGCATTATTCCAGCTATCTAGAATTTGCATTATACAGATCGGAATTCACATCTGCAATAGAATATTTTTATGGGGCGAATACTGCGGCGTATTCGAATGGATATTCGTAGGCAGGCATAAAGTCTGTTTCAGTGGGTGAAAAATATTCTTCGGCACCGTCCATGGCGGAATCACAATAATCGTATTCGTCTCCAGCTTCCAAACCCGTGATCTCCGCGCCGTATGGGGATTCGGCAGAGGATATCGGCGGCATACCCAGGTCAGAAGGGGACGCCAGCGGGCCGCCGCCTGTCTGTCCGCTTGGCGTGTATGGAGGCGAACTCATCCTCCTGAAAGAGAATGGGATAAAGACCCGCAGGGCCTTCCCGTCTACGGATTCAAAGTGCATTTGACTCAAGGCCTTGAGTTCGACAAGGGTATCAAAGAGGCCGTTCCACAGCGGATCGCCCACTATTTTTGAAAGATCCTTTGATTCGATTACAAGCTCGCCCTTTTCTTCATCGATATCAAACCGGAGCACGACGGGATTTTCAGGGCTTCCGTGCCTTACGGCGATCTCAACTATTTGGCTTACGAGCCGCCTTATGGCGGCGGGATTTTCAGGTTCGACATCGGGAGCTTGCGATCCGATTATGACTTCGACGCCGATTTTTCGCTTGTTCAAATGTCTGAAATATACGTCACTTATCCATCGCAACGGATCATTGAAAAACTCCCATTTCATCAGAAAAAACCAAACTGCATTTTCCCTGTTGAGCCTCGGGTTGTGGATACTTAGAAGATGCGACGGAAAGTTATCTATGATTTGGTCCACGTAACTCCTGAAGGCGTTGACCATTGTCTTTGTTTCCGCGGCGAGAAGCTCGCCTGTGATTCCATAATATGTCGAGCTGAAATTCCAGAACTCAAGGGTGAAAGCCATCCTTTCCAGTATGATCGCGGCGCGGCGCGCCCTCACAACGATAAAATCGTCATTCGGCGGAGTGGCAAGCAGGAGACTTTTTAATTCTTTGAGCTCGGTGGTTGCCTGATCAATAATGAGCCGCCACGCTACAAAACGCGAAACGCCGTCGGTCGCCGGGGCAACAATATTTTGGGACCAGCTGTTTGCCCATGCAAGGAAGGATTTGTCCGAGCAATTCTTGCCGTTGACCGCAAGGTAGTCCTGAAAATAGTATGAAATGAATGGAAACGCGATTATGGGATTTATTTTTGTCAAACTCGAAATGATAGACGATTTTGAATATGGATTATCGGTCAGGAGTGAATATAGGTACGGCTGGTCAAGCGATGCGGCGAACTTGTCCTCCACATCGTAGTAGGATATGGAATCGCCGCACCGTTCCTGATAAATTTGCAAAAGAAGGGGCCTGTAACGCTCGAGGTTTTCTATCATGTATCATGGTGCCCCGAAACATGCCGCCTCGCCCCATGCAGGAAATTCGGGGGCTATCCCCCAAAATTGGTCTATGCCGTCTTCGGTTGTATCCGTGACATCATCTGCATTCCAATCGTATGCCTCCATCCCCTCAATTTCCGCGTCCGGATCGTATTCGACGGCCACATCTTCAAGAGACGTTATCGGTTCATCCGACCACATGCGGGCCATGCTGAAACCGTTCCCCATTCCGATACCTGCAGATGCCGAACCCGCTCCCTGCGATGTTCCGTCTAGCGAAGGAGAGCCGGACAGGGGCGGCATTGACGACGGAGTGCTTGAACCTTGCGACGGGTAAAGAGGTATACGCCAGCGGCGCCACGGGAAAAACAGACTTCTTGTCGGGCCGGACTGTTCCAGTGTCCCGCCCAGTTGGCGTATCAGCTCATTAAAACTTCCGTTTTCCTTAAGATCTCCGAATGAATCGTCCTTTGAATAAACAGTGAGGGACCCGTTTTTTGCATTCCAGTTGAGTTCAACCGTCAAACCAAAGAAATTACGTTTGGATGCTTCAATAAGGATACGGTCGATAATTCCAAAGAAGAGCATTTTTCTGTCAATGGGGATCGATGCCAGATTTCCACTCTGTTTGACCTTTATGTTTTTGAGCCTCCATATTCTCGTCGGTTTTGCGAGCCAGTTCCAGAATCCATGCTGATCATTTACGTATGTGCGCATCCCCGACAGGACCGCTTCGGTCCATGCGGCCGGGTTGTTGACCGTTGCCCATGCGCTTTGAAAATCAAAGATGCGTTGTTTCAAAACGTTGTCGCTTACACCATTTCTTGGATCAAGGTCTCGCCCTAGTTCTAAGGCCTTTTGCCTAAGATTTTCGATCAATGAAAGCTCTGCCATGAACAGGGCGCGGTCGGGGACGGAAAGCCTGTCGGCAAAGGCAGACATAGCTTTGATAAGAACCTCTCCCGCGAACTTCTCTACCAGTTCGGAGATCACTTCAATTTGGCCTCGCACATCCTCATTTGTTTTTTTATCGGCGGAAAATAAATCACCAAGCATGATCTGATCACCCAACACGGGATCCGTAAAAAACAACCGCTGCACAATCTCGGACATCGCCTTCAGATATTGGATCCTGAAATGGCCCCATGCGGCGTAGAGGCGGGTTTCGTCATAACTTGTCTTGAATATTTCCAGTATCTCGTCCTTGGTAGGCAACATCGGGATTCCGGGAACGTCGAAAATCTGAACTGCATTTATAGCAGGACGCGGCGGCGGTGCAGCGGGTGGTGCTGCCGGTGGAGCGGGTGGCGCGGCCGGTGCCGGCGGTGAAGCCGGAGTAGAGGGCGGTGCTGCCGGCGGGCCAACTTGCAGAGGCGCGCTCTCCGTAAGTCTGAATGAAGCCGGTGCCACTGGTGGATACTGCGATGGTGACGTCGTGGGAGCAGGCGGTGATGCCGGAGCGGATCCCGCTGTTGCTGGAGTTGTCGGGGCAGGCGCCGGCAACGGCGGTGACGCAGTTGGTGATGCCCCTGTGGGTGAAATGAGTTCAGTTCCGCAACCAAAGCAAAAACGATAAATGTTTGGTGTTGACGCTCCGCACGCAGGACAACGAATCACTGGTAGCGGCGGCGGCACCGTCGCTGGTGATGCCGAAACGGGCGGTGCTGCCTGTGCTGCGGGTGGCGGCACCTGCGGGGGCATATGTCCCGGCGGAGGCGGAGGCTGTAATACCTGTGGCGCTGGTGATGCTGCCTGTGGTGATGGCGGAGATACCTGCGGGGGCCTGTGTCCCCGCGGTGGCGGTGGCATTCCGGGAGGCCCAGCCGGCAGAGGCGTAAGCGGCGGCGGTGAAGTGGGAAACGGAGGCACTACCGGCGCCGGTGCGGCGGCCGGCGGAGGGATAGGGCGCGGCGGAACGGCTGGAAGTCTGAGGGATGTGACGACCGGAAATTGCTGCGTCAGAGGCCCCGGTGTCGGAGCGGAACCTATTTGGGCCGCTGCTACCTCAAGAGCCCTTCTTACATCCGGGGGCGGCAGGACTGCAGCTGTAGCGGGAGGGGGTGGTTGTGGGGCCGCCGGAGCAGGCGGTTGCGGCTGCGGCGCTTCCGGCATTCCTGAAACTTGAGAGTCCAGCTGCCTTGCGTGTTCGTCCATATCAGGAACAGCCATTTCCATCGTCGTGCGGCCATCCTCTGATACATCTTGCTGCGCGTACAATGACGGGTCGGGACAGTTTCTACCGCCGTCGAGATATTTTGTTAACCACTCGACAGCGATCGCATCAAGATGGTGACCAAAATTCATGGTCCGTATGTCGAATCTGTCGGTTCTTTGGATGTATTTCCTGATTGCTTCCTGATCAAGAGAGTAATATCCGCGGGCTTCGGGATCATGGCATATCTGGCTGTAAGGCCCTTTGAGAGCGTCATCGAAGTATTGAAGAAAACTTTTTCTCCCGATTGATTCGACCATAAATATTTTTCTCGCTATAATACCGGCACTTCACATGGGCTGAAGTCTGTAAATCCAAAAAATTCCCCGATGCCAGCATCCCATGCGTCTGCTGTGCCGTCTACATTCTCTTCCGGAACATCTTCAGTGCCTTCTATATGTTCCGTAATTCCGGCATCCGGATCGTATCCTGTAATTTCTTCAGTATCAGCGGCTGTTATCGGTTCATCCGACCACATGTGGGACATGCCGAAACGGCTCGGTGTTCCCATGCCGTATCCCATGCCGTATGCCGATGAACTTCCCTGCCCCATCCCGACCGGAGGCGCGGAGCCGGTAAATGGCGGAATCGAATGCGGAGTGCTTGAGCTTTGAGGAGCGTCAAACGGAATGCGCCAGCGGCGCCATGATACGAAGAGTATTGCATACCATGCCGGTTGTTCCAATACCCCGCCCAGCGGCTCTATTATCTCTTTAAAACTCTTATCCCCATTGAGATTTTCGAATGAATTATTTTTTGAATGAATAGTTAATGACCTGCTTCTCCCGTCCCACCCGATTTCAACATTCAAGCTCGACCAGCTGCGGCCCGAGGCCTCGATAATGAGGCGGTCGATAATGCGGTAAAATTGGAGTTTTCTGTGGCTATCAATGAATGAGGTGTTGCCGATGCTCGAAATCGTTATGTTCTTGAGTCTCCACAATCTTGTGCTCCTGGCCAGCCAGTTCCAGATTCCCTTTTGCTCAGTGATGTATTCGCGCATCCTTGAGAGCAACGTATTTGTATAGTGCTCGGGGCTGTTTATCGTTTCCCACGCGCCCAGGAAATTCTGGACCTGCCTTCTCAATGCCGTGTCGCTGATCTTGTCTTTTGCGCGGATTCCCGCCAGGAGCTGGAGGGCCTTTTGTCTGATGCCCTCGATCATATGAAGCTGCGCCATGAAAAGGGCGCGGTCAGGCACGGAAAACTTTTCTAGAAAAGTGGAATTGGCTTTCTCAAGAATATATTGCGCAAAGGTCTCCGCATATGCGGCGAGATACGCGATTTCATTTCTCGCGTCTTCTCTGGTTTTACTATCGTCAGAAAAGATCGAAGAAATGACAAATGACTGGCCGCTTGACTGGGGAGTCGTCAAAAACAATCTTTCCGCGATTTCGTACATAGCCGTCAGATATTGCGTCCTGAAATAACCCCACACCTCGTATAGTTCGGCCGTATTTTTGCTTTTCTGAAATGTGTCTAATATTATCGGAGTGATATGCCTCATCCCTTCACCCACCTGCGCGACGTCATAAGGTATCGGCGATACCGCCGGTAATGCGCCGTCGGGACGGGCCGTACCTACTGCAGGATAACCCAGCTGCGTTGCTGCAAAAGCAGCTGAATCTGAAATAGCTGGCAGTGCGGCAGCCATTAGGCCGTTGCTTGCCCGCGGGGCCCACGCGGGAGCGGACTGGGACGGTTGTGTAGATGGAGGAACTACGCTGGCTTGTTCAGCAGGCGGCAATACTGTCGGCCGCGGCATTTCCTGCAGGGCGGACTGTAAAGTCTGAGCCCCCATCGCCCTTGTTACGCCGCTATAATCTAATTGAACGGTTTGCGCACTAAGCAGCCCGCTGGCCTGTCCTTGCTGTATTGATTCTCTGAATCGCATCGAAAGTTTAAATGTCGAACTTTCAGGGCACATCGCGCCGCCCGCCATGAAGTCTCTGAATATCCACAGCACCACGGAGTCGTTTGCGGTTCCATTGAGGACCTGTCGGTAAACGGGGTCTTGAGCATGGCCCAGGAGATATTGGACAAATTGATTGTTATTAGACGGAGTGTCAAAATCGGTATAGGAGTCTTCATCGCGGCAAATCAGGAAATAGTCCTCCATTACCTTCTCTTTATAAATACTAAGAATTTTGGATGCATCAATTGTCATACATCAATTCCCCACTCCCTTTTCGGCAGATATCAAACAAAGTTGCGTGGTTTTTTTGATAACCCGCAAAACCCCGTAAATCAAGGTGCAAAGGCCAGGTATGGTTCATAATATAAATCCGCGAAGCAGAGACCGGATACCATATCAGCATCTTCATATTGCGTATAATCTTGTGTCTCATCTTCCGGGGCCTCATCGGTCAGGACCTCGCTTAGAGGCCCGATCTCTTCTTCTGTTTCAGCATATCGGGCCGCATTGCTTGAGAGGCTGGGTATTTCGATTGTCGGCGGGGGCGTGTTAAATCCGCTCCCCGGCAAAGGCGACCCGCCGGAACTTCCGCCGTCCCGCGGGGAAGATATCACCTTGAGCGGTATGGTGATTCGATTCGGGGGAAACGCCCGGTATTTCACAACATGGCTTATCCAATCGAAGAGACCGGGCGAGTCCCAGCGGCCGCCGAGGCTGCTGACGAGATCCGTAAATGATCTGTCACTGCGAAGCGTTCGAAGTGAATTATTTGATTCGATGACAAGGGCGCCCTTTGATCCGTCCCAGGATATATTAACGGGGATTCCCTCTCTTGCAGCGACGACGATGATTTTATCCAGCGCCTCCATAACAAGGTTCGGCCGGTCATGTGCGAGGACGGGGACGTTGTCTGTTTTGACATTAAGCTCAAAACCCTTTTTGAATGAGTCGCTGAAATGGTGCAGCCCCGAGGATATGAGCTGCGCCCATGAAACCGGATTTCTCGCTTTTTTCACGGCTTCCTCAAGAACCGAGATGTCATTGAGCACATCTCCTGTGTTCATCTCTTGCGTAGGCGTCGTGCTGTGGTTGAGTTTTGCGATGAGCCCGCGAAGATTCACGATGATATCGCGCTGCGCCCTGATCATGGCATATTCGGGCGCTGATATCGGCATCTGCGTGAGCTTGTTCACGACTTCGGCGAGGACCGCGGAAGCAAGGAGATCGGCAAGGATCGTCGCGCGCCATATTTTGGCCGTCGCTTCGGTGTTCAGCTGCCATGCGTTGTCGCCGCGAAATGAATGCCCTAAAAGTTCTGCCGTGCTTAGACGTTCAATTCTTTCGATGTGGACGAAAAATTCCGTCCTGAAGCTGCTCCATGCGGCAAGGGTGGAAGCCGGATCGTTTGCATATTGCACCGATTGTGCAATTGCGTCGGCCCTTTTCGCGACGGCCGTTTGGTGACAGTTCAGGCCGTTGTCCATGAATTCCAGAAAAACTCTTTTGGCTTCATCGGGCGTGGCCTGTCCCGTAAAAACCTTCCTGTAAAGCAGGTTGTCTGGGGAATTCCGGGACGCCCTTGTCATGATGAAATTGTCGAGCTCCGGCCCGATCTGGTTAAAGGACTCCGTGTCGCTGCACTGTTCATAATATATGCGCTCGAAAGGCAGCCTGTAAAAATTCAGCACGGGACTGATTGTGGGAGCGGATCCGGCCATATTTTTTATTACAACATTGCTGTTATCGTCTCGCCAACCTGCATCGTTTCCAACGGATAAAATTGGAAATACTCGTCTGCAAAGTACGTATCGAACGACTCATCGATTGATGACGCATCATCTGCCGACGCATCATCTTCCGGAACGGCATCGATTTCAGTTGTGTCGTCCAAATTTTCAATCTTTCCGGAGCCTGCGGTCCCGGCGCCCGTCTGCAGAGGGAGTATTATTCGCCCACCTTCGGTTCTTCCGCCCAGATTCTCCAGACGTCCGGAAATATCCGGCCATGCCGGGTTTCCTCTTAAAGAATCGAGCGCATCGGTTACAATGACCATGGCGCCAAGGTTCTCATCCCATGAGAAATCGAGTTTTGTGGGGTCGGTTTGTGTCCCTATCGTTGCGGAAGCGAAAACGAGGTAGTCGATGAAATCCCTCACCACTCTCGGATCTTCAAGATTGAAAACGGGATAGTCGCCCGACACGGTGACTTTGACCTCGACATTTTTGGCCGGGTCTTTATAACGCTGCCTTTCGATCCAATCCAGTATGACATAATTATTTTTGACCCATAAAAACGGATCATTAAAGTCGACCAGAGAATCCAAAAACCTTTCGCACATCAAAAGGAAAAAAGAACTGTCGCGCTTTCCCGGCGGATCGACTTCAAGCTTTAAAGCCAGCGCGGTTGAGCGCATTGACCTCGCCGCAGCTACCTGTGCATCGATTATCGCACTAAGGGGGCTTGGAAGGTTTTTTTGAAAATCATTTTGATTTATTCCCTCATCCAGTTTTTTTGCGTAGGGTTCAAAACCCGCTATTACCCCGCCTATGATAGTCTGCTGTTGTTTTGCAGTTGAGGGCTTTTCGTGCGCCGCCGTGACATGCGGAGAAAGTCTGTCTATGTAATCCACGAACGCATCAAAGTATTGGCGCCATGTTTTGAATTGCAGTAAGCTGTCTGTGAGCGATTTGATCGCATCGGTGATCGTGATTGCGCGCCGGGCGGGAGATGATTCATGGCAGTTTCTTCCGTCATTCAGGAAGTTTTTGAATATTGTCTCGCCTGAATCTGACGGGTTGGCCGGAATATATTTCCTGAAATTCAGATCGATTGCGGAATCGCGGTATGTGTCGGATTCACCGCATCGATCGTGATATACGTGTTGATAGTCCCCGCGCCTGTAGCTTTGATATATCTTGTTCGCGGCACTTGTTAGGGGGGCTGTTCGGCCCATATCGCACCTACCCAACCCTTTTTCGCCCCCATGCAAAAAAAGTTGCTTACTATTTAACCAATAGGTGCAACGGGAGAAGGGGGGCGTCAAGGCATAAATATGGGCCATTTTTCGGTTGCGGGGGGCTAATGGATGAACTAATAGGTCATTGTGAGGAGCCTAATGACCCCTTAATGGGAGGCGACATGGTCGAGAAAACAAAGAAGATCTGGCTGGACGGTAAATTTGTGGATTGGGACGATGCGAACGTCCACATCCTGACCCACACGCTTCACTACGGCATGGGGGTGTTTGAGGGTATAAGGTGTTACAAATGTGCCGACGGGGGCTCCGCGATTTTCCGTTTGCGCGAGCACGTCAAAAGGATGTTCAACGGCCTCAAGATCCTCACGATGAAATCGCCCTTCACTGAAGACCAGGTGTTTGATGCATGTGTCAAGACGGTCGAAGTCAACGGCCTGAAGGAATGTTACGTCCGCCCGCTCATGTTCTGCGGCGACGGGGCGATGGGTCTTTACGCAACGAATCCCACGCGGGTTGCGATCATTGTCTGGCCGTGGGGCGCGTATCTCGGCGACGGCGCGCTCGACAAAGGTATCCGCGCGAAGGTCTCTTCATTCACAAGGCATCACGTCAACATCGGGATGGTTCAGGGAAAGATTATAGGCCAGTACGTGAGCTCCATTTTGGCAAAGCGCGAGGTGATTCATTCAGGTTACGATGAGGCGATAATGCTCGATGTGAACGGTTACGTTGCTGAAGCTTCGGGCGAAAACATATTTGCGATGAGGGACGGCGTTATCCGCACGCCGCCGATGTCGTCGCCCATCCTTGCGGGCATCACGCGCGACAGCGTCATAAAGATCGCAAAGGATATGAACCTTGATCTGCGCGAAGAGACGTTTACGCGCGATTTCCTCTATCTGTGCGACGAGGTTTTCTTCACGGGAACAGCGGCAGAGGTTACGCCTGTGCGGGAAATAGATGACAGGGAGATAAACGGCGGCAGGCCCGGTCCCATCACTCAAAAATTGCAGAAGGAATACTTTGACGCCGTGCGAGGGCATAATGAAAAGTACAGAAATTGGCTGACGAAAGTCGGATGAAATACTTGCATCTCCCCCCAATAATCTGTATTATGCGCACATAGTAATCTGGAAATTAAAAACAAGGAGGGGAGTCATGGTAAAGAAGAAAGCGAAGAAAAAGGCGAGGATAGCGTTCGGCGGGATGACGATCTGCTTCAAGGGCTGCAAGGATCCGGTCATGGACGTGTTCGGTCCGGCAAAGCTGCCCCCGAGCAAGATGAACAAGAAGCTGTGGATGTACATCAGGAAGAAGAAGCTGGTTAAGAAACCCAAATAGCCGATTTCGCGACGATGAAAACGGCGCTGCATATGATGCGGCGCCGTTTTTTTATGGGTAAGCGATTGGTGCCGGGGTTTCGGAAAACATGGCGGCGTAAGGTCCAAAGAAATCCGTTTCATTGGTGTAGCCGTCTTCAAGCGCCGGATCGGTGATTTCGTTTTCTAGAGGCTCGATTGAAGATTCGATAGAAGTGATTTCCTCCCCGTAATAATTTTGCTCCCTGTTTATCGTAGACTGGCCCATGAACAGTTGAAGACCCTGAAAGATCAGGAATGCGAAGAAGGGGAGTTTCAAGCCTTGGCCCTGCGCGCTTCCGCCCGTATTTGTGCCCGGACAAATCGTATTCGCCGCGGTTTGCGCCCAGCGCTTTGTCCTCTCATAGCCGCGGAGGTTCCCCTTCAATTTTTCAAAGATCTTTCCCATGTGGAAATTGAGGTCGCCCGTCGTATGCTTCATGGCGGTATAATTTATGCCCCAGGACTGATCATTGGAGTAGCCGCGTTCACGGCACGCGGCGGAAACATAATTCTTGAAGGAATCCTCCGCTCCACTCCAGAAATACGACCATTTGTTTGGAAATTCGACACCCATCTGAATAGTCCTCTCCTATAGACTCTCATAGAGCTTGTCGGCAGAAGTTTCAAGAAGTTGCTAAAAAAATTGCTCCCAAAATGGGAGCAATTTTTTGTGGAGGTGCCGGGAATCGCACCCGGGTCCGAAGATCAGACTACAGGGGTTTCTACATGCGTATTCCGCGTTTTATTTTCGCCCGACAAAGCTCCCACGGACCGGATTTTTGAAGGGCTATCCTTGCTGGTTCTTGTCCCCCCGTGCCAAGGCTAACTTGGGAGGACCAGCCTGCTGCTTTTGTCTCCCGATCTAGCAGGCGTCAACCGGTCGACATGCTGCTAATTAAGCAGCTAGCGCAACTGGATAGTTGGCACTTAAGGTTTTGCCATCGGTTTTGCGACTCGATGACAGGTCGGCATGCCACCTCTGCTTCATGATCCCCGTCGAGATCTATTTCACCCCCTATCGTTGCTTATGTCTGAAGGCGCGCGCAAGTTCGCGCCTTGTCTCCTTTTTCTTGATCGCTTCGCGCTTGTCAAATAACTTCTTGCCTCTGCACAGCCCCAGCTCAACCTTTGCGCGCCCTTCTTTAAAATAAAGCTTGATGGGAATCAAGGTAAATCCTTTTTGGGTGAGCTTGCCTGTGAGGCGCCTGATCTGCATCCTGTGAAGCAAAAGTTTGCGCGTCCTTTTCGGATCGTGGTTCATGTAGGACGCTTGAGGGCACTGTGCGATGTGGGAATTCACAATATATGCTTCGTTTTTTTTGATTACGGCGTAGGAATCGGAGAGCGAAGCGCGTCCGTCGCGGATGGACTTCACCTCGCTTCCCAAAAGCACAAGGCCCGCCTCAATCGTCTCTTCTATGTAGTATTGAAACGAGGCCTTCTTATTCTGCGCTACTATCTTGATACCCATTGTCTTGAGTGACGATGCCGCCACTGATGATGAGCTTAAAGGCGTAGTCGACGGAGATGTCAAGCGGCACGACTTCATCCTCGGGGACCATAAAAAAGAATCCGGATGTCGGGTTGGGTGTCGTCGGTATGAAGATGCTGACCCACGGGCCGGGGCGCAGCTTTCTGACCGCGGAGATCGGATCGCCGGTTATGAAGCCCAGCATGTAAGTGCCTTTGCGGGGCCATTCGATGAGCGCCACTCCGCGGAAACGTTTTTTGTCGCGGGTCAAGACCTCCGACAGGAATTGTTTGATTATATTATAGATGCTCCGCCCGATCGGGATCTTCGAGATTATAAGATCGCCCAGGCTCACGAGTTTTTTTCCGAAATACAGTCGCGTCAAAATGCCGGTGATGAGAATCAGCCCGATCGTAACCACGAGCCCGAAGCCGGGAATTATCCTTTCGTAGATGGATGGCGGCAGTATCCGCGAAGGGACAAGAGAGATTATGAATGAATCGGCCCAGATCGTGATGGCCTTGAGGACCCAGATCGTCACGATGATCGGGACCAGAACAAGCGTGCCGGCGATGAAATATTTCTTGAATATTGCCTTAACCGCTTGCCAGATTTGGTTCATGGTTGGTTATATTGCTTTTAGGATGTGGCCGTTTGCCACCACGCGCTTCACGTGTTGCGGTTCGGTCTGCGCTATGAGTTTTGCGTAGCACTCGTTTTCATTTGAAAATTCCGGCGCGTGCACCAGGATGTAGTCGTTTTTTTTGCCTTCTTCCAGTGTTCCCGTGAGATGGTCAAGCCCCAGACATCGCGCACCGCCGACAGTCGCCATCTGCAGCGCCTCTTTTGGCGTCGGAAGCGGGGTGGAGCCGGAACTGACGGCCGTCCGCATCTCATCCCAGAGGCTGAAACCTTTTCGCGATCCCCATGAATCGGTGCCCAAACCCAAAGGAATCCCGAACTCGCGCAGTTTGCCATACGGGAAATTGCCGTGCTGCATCCTTTCATTCGTGGAGGGGCAGTAGACGATGCGCGTGAGCTGCCGCCTCAAGATAGGAAAATCGTTTGCCGCCAAATGGAGGCCGCCGATTATTGTTGCCGGCGCGTCGAGGAATCCTATTTCGGACAGATACTGGATCGGAGTCTTGTGTTGCGCAGGCGGCAGATCCTGCCAGCCGAGGGAGGGAAAGAGCTCCGTGGCAATCGGACCCTGCGAATCAAAGAAGAACTCCATCTCCGCAAACGATTCGGCCGCATGAATCTGAATCTGGATGCCGGCCTCTTTTGCGTGCTGGCTTATGATCTTCAGGAGATTGCGCGATAACATGTACGGCGCATAGGGACCCAGACCCACGCGGATGCGATCGTGGCTCGCATCGGTGTATTTGTCCACAAGGGCGAGTGCAATTTCGAATCTCGCCTGCGCCGCTTCGGTCCTGCCGGCCAAGATCTCCGGAAAGACGACAGCGCGGATCCCCGCCTCCAGAAGGAGATGAAACGTTCCCTCAAAATGTGTCATGTCGCCTACACATGTGGTCCCGGTTTCGATCAAGCGGCCGAGCCCCTTTTGCACGCCGGCGATCACCCTTTTCGGATCGGCGTCATGCTTGTATTCAATTGATGAGATGATCTGGTCTATGAAATCCTGCGCGGGAAGGGCGCTATCGGATTCGATGAGTGCCTGGTCATGGAAGTCGACCAGATCCAGATGGCAGTGGGCGTTGATGAGCCCGGGCATCAAAATTTCATTGGGATATGCCTTGATCTCGGCGGCCGGAAACCGGGATTCAAGCTCGTCCTGGGTTCCGAACGCCATGATTTTGCCAAGCTCCACTGCGATTGAACCGTTCTCGACGAGCGGCGCGTCGTTTATCATGGGCAGGGCATATGCGGCGGTTATGATCTCCATATTTCACGCGAATTTACAGGAACGCGCCAAGAAAAGCAAGGCGTGAAAGATATGAGGACCACGGCAACTTCGAGGCTTATGGGATTGAAGCATACTTTGTCGGTGACGGGGAGATGCTTCCCTCGCTACGGCGATTTTCCTCACACGCCGGAAAATCGCCTGCGCTCTTGCGCCGCGTATTATATGGCTTAGTTGTCGGCGCAATTCAACGCCGCGAGGAAAGCATCTCCCCGCCACCTTCACAACATACTTCAACTCCTGATCAATACCTGCCGTGGTCCGCATACCGTTTCTTGCCTTCGAGTTATAAGCGGTTACAAGGTTATTGTGCGGAGCAGGTGTGGGGTGGGGAAGCATTGCGGAGGAAGTCCGATTTTTCATGGCGAGTGGTGAGCGGTCGCCTTAGGGCGAAGATCTAAGGCGACGACGAAGACTCCCGCCGGAGGTCAGAATTGGGCGGAGGCGGGAGGATGTCGAGGAGAGCGAAGCCGAGTCCATAGAAAAATCGTGACTTCCGCAGCAGAAGCTTCACCACCCCACATCTGCTCCGGATAATAATTGTGCAAACTTTGTAGTATTTTTATTTCAATAGCCGGTTGTCGATCAGGCGGGTGGGGCCGACGGAGGCGGCGATAGCCAAGAGGGCCGGCAGGCGGAACGACTTAAGATCCTCAAGCGTCTCGGGATCGCAAAGCTTCACGTAATCTATATGCACGATCTTTGCGGCGTAGATCGTGTCGCGGACGGTGTTCAGGATTTCTTTGGGGGCGCGGGTCCCCTTTCTGACCATGACCTCCGCTTTGGAAAGCGATTGCGAAAGCGAAAGCGCCGCTTTTCTTTCGTCCGCGGATAAGTAACGGTTGCGCGAGCTCATGGCAAGGCCGTCTCTTTCCCTGACGATCGGCATCCCGACCACTTCGATCGGCAAGTTCAGATCTTTCACCATGCGGCGGATGACGACAAGCTGCTGATAATCCTTTTCGCCGAAAATCGCGACGTCGGGCATCACGATATTGAAGAGCTTGAGGACGACGGTCGCGACGCCCCTGAAATGTCCCGGACGCGATGCCCCGCACAGATATTTTGTCACATCTTCGACATTGACGTAGGTCTGATACCCTTTGGGATACATGACGTCATCGGCCGGCAGAAAAACCGCATCGGTTTTCAGCTCCTTCACTTTTTTAAGGTCTTTTTCCGTATCGCGGGGATAGCGTGAAAAATCCTCGCCGGGACCGAATTGCATCGGGTTCACAAAAATGGAAGAGACCAGAGTGTCCGCGCGATGTTTTCCTTCGCGCATGAGCGAGATGTGGCCCTCATGCAGTGCGCCCATCGTCGGGACAAAGGAGATCGTCTTGCCGGTCTTGCGTCTGGCAGACGACCATGCCTGCATCTCTTCGGCTGTCTTGAATATATCCATCAGTCTTTCCTGTGGAAGGCGTGGCTCTCTTTCGGAAATTCGCCGCTTCTCACCTCATTAATATAGGCTTTGATAGCCTTTGAAATGAGTGAGTATCCGTCCATATAAGTTTTCAGAAATGTCGGCTTAAAATCGGGATTGAGCCCGAGCAGGTCATATATTACCAGAACCTGACCGCTGCAGTGCGGGCCGGAGGCGATGCCGATTGTGGGGATCTTGACTGCGTCAGTTACCTGCTTTGCGGTTTCCATCGCGACGCCTTCCAAAACGATCGAGAACGCGCCCGCATCTTCCATGGCCTTTGCTTCTTTGATCAGTTCCTCCGCCTCCGAAGAAGTCTTTCCGTGGATTTTATATCCGCCCATCTTGTGGATAGATTGTGGTTTGAGCCCCAAATGCGCCATCACAGGTATGCCCGTCTGGACAATGGCCCTGACGGTTTCGACCATCTCCATTCCGCCTTCAAGTTTTACCGCTTCGCATAAGCCCTCTTTAAGGGCACGACCTGCTGCGAGCAGGGCCTGTGTCTTTGAAACCTGATAGCTCATGAACGGAAGGTCCGCGATGACAATCGCCTGCTTCACGGCGCGCGTGACGCAACTCGTGTGGTAGATGACATCGTCCAGTTCAACCGGAATCGTGTTGGTTCTACCCTGAATGACTTGTCCCAGCGAATCGCCGACGAGGATCATGTCTATGCCCGCTTCATCTATGATGCGCGCAAACGTTGCGTCATAAGCCGTCAGCATGGCGAGTTTTTCACCACGAATGGATTTCTGAATAATGCTGGGAATGGTCAGTTTCTTCATCGTGAGATGAGATGAACGGTTCCGCCGCGGTGGCTCAATATATTCTTTTTCAAGTTCGCGTAATCTTCATGGTTGCCGAGATAGTCGGTGTTCGTGGCATCCACGACGAGGAGCGGCGCCTCTCTATAATTGAGGAAGAATTTGTTGTAGGCGTCGGTCAGGGTGTCGAGATAATCCTGACTTATTGAACGCTCGTATTCGATTCCCCGTTTTTTGATCCTCTGGAGCAGAACTTTCGAATCGGCGCGGAGATAGATCACGAGATCCGGTTTCGGCAGGCGCGCATGGAGGAGCTGGAAAATAGTATTGTATAAAGTTTTTTCGTCCTCCGATAAATTAATATCGGCGAAGATCGCGTCCTTGGCGAACGTGTAGTCGCAGATCACAACCGGTTGAAACAGATCGTGTTGTTTCAGTTCGGCCTGCTGTTGATAGCGCTGGAGCAAAAAATAGAGCTGTGTCTTGAAGGCGTTGCGTTTGCGATCCTTGTAGAAATCGTGCAGGAACGGATTTTTCTCGACGGGCTCAAGAATCACGCTGCCCTTGAAATCCTCCGCTAGCATTCGGACCAGTGTGGTTTTGCCCGACCCGATCGGCCCGTCAACGGCTATATACTTGAGATTTCGCTGCATAGACCCTCTTTTTCACCTTTTTCAGCCGAAGGTCAATGGTTTTGAAACAAATGGTTGGACAGCGCAATATATTCGACAATCAAAAGGGTTTCGGGGCGGCGTATGGGGTTGATTTTGCAGTGGGAAAGGGCGGAATCTATCGCTTCAATGGAGATGCCAAGCCCCTTTGCGCCAAGCAATGCATTTCTTAGGGTCTTCCGGCGCTGGCCGAATGCGGCCTTAACAAGTTTCCGGAAAAGGTCGTAGTTTTCGATTCCAAAGTCTGCCGTTGGAACAAAATCGAGGCGGACGACCGAAGAATCGACCTCCGGCGGAGGTATGAAATTTGTCGGGCGTATATCAAAAAGCTTTCTGCAGTCGGCCTGCGTCTGCGCAAGGATAGAAAGGATCCCGTAATCTTTCGTATTGGGCCTGGCTATTATCCGCTTCGCGACCTCCTGCTGGAGCGTGAGCACCGCACACTGCAGAAGCGATTTGTTGTCCAGAAGTTTGAAGAGTATCGGCGTCGAAATGTTGTAGGGAATGTTGCCGATCACTTTGATCGGAAACCGCGGGGCGTGGAGATCGCGCTTAAAATTAATTTTCAATATATCGTTCGTTATCAGCTGAAGGTTTTTCAGGTGGCCGAACTCTTTTTCTATTATCGCCGAAAGTATCTTGTCCTTTTCGACCGCGAACACCTTGTGCGCGCGCGATGAAAGCATCGCCGTCATCACGCCCAACCCCGCGCCGATTTCCAGAATGTCATCCGTGTGCCTTGCGCCGAGCGCGTTGACGATCTTCTCAAGTGTCGGCATCGCGTTTAAAAAATGCTGCCCCAGCTGTTTTTTCGGCCGGAGGTGATACTTCTTTAGAAGCGATTCTATCGATGGAAGATTCATTTACAGGCCTATTTCCTGGTTTGCCACGGCATTGAGACTCATATCCGAAGTCCTGCCTTTTTTCAAATGCTTCCAGCCGACGTAGGCGATCATCGCCGCATTGTCCGTGCATAACTGGAAAGAGGGGATAAAACAGCCGATTTGAGCCTCTACGCACCTTTCTTCGAGTCTTCGCCGCAAATGCCTGTTTGCCGCAACTCCCCCCGCAAGCACGACCGCTCTTGCCCCTGTTTCTTTGACTGCGGCCATCGCGCGGTCCGTTAAAAATCTGACGACGGCCTCCTGAAAGCTTGCGATGAGATCTGTAATATATTGTTCGCTCACTGTGCCTTTCGCAGAGGCCTCGCGGTGTTTTAAAAGGACAGCGGTCTTTATCCCGCTGAAGCTGAAATCCAGATGCGGATTGCCGCTTCCGAACTTCGCGCTGTGCTCGAATTTCGGCGTCGTGAACCGGAACGCATTAGGATTGCCGCGTTCCGACAGGCGGTCGATGACGGGTCCCCCCGGATAGCCGAGGCCCAAGAGCTTTGCGACTTTGTCGAACGCCTCGCCCGCAGCATCGTCACGCGTCGCGCCGAGAAGCTTGTAATCACCGAACCCTTTGACAAGATATAAGCTTGTGTGTCCGCCGGAAACCAGAAGCCCTATGTGCGGATACGGCACGTCATTTCTTTCAAGCCTTATTGCGTTGAGATGCCCCTCCAGATGATTGATTCCGATGATGGGTTTTCCTGTCGCAAACGCAATACCTTTTGCGAACTGAATGCCGACAAGCAGCGACCCCAGAAGTCCCGGCGCATAGGTCACGGCAATACCGTCGATGTCATTAATGGAAACGCCTGCCTTTTCGATTGCGCCGCGCGCAAGGGGGATGACGCTTTCCATATGCCTGCGCGACGCAAGCTCGGGCACCACTCCGCCGTATTTCGCATGGACTTCGTCCTGCGATGCGACAAGGCTCGACAGGACGCGCCCGTCCGACACGACCGCCGCCGCCGTTTCATCACAAGATGATTCGATTCCTAAAATTAACATAACTAGAACTCAATATACTTTTGTTCCTTTTTTTCCGGATTGGCAGGTTTTGCGGGCTGGGCTGGTTGCGCCGGCAACGTTTCCCTGTATTTTGCGCGCTGTTGCTCTATGGTTTCGCCCGGATAGGATGACTCGGGGCTGCCCGCCGGCTGCGTAGTAGCTGCAGGCTGAGCAGCGCCTGTCGGAGCCGGTGCGGCGCCTTTTTGACCCAGCCTTTGCAACTTTGCGGTTGCCTGTGCCGCTTCAGATGTCTTTGGATATTCCTTGATCACCTTTTCAAAAAACGGTTTCGATTCCTCAACCATCCCCAGCTCGTAGAATGAATTTCCCTGTTTGTATAATGCGGAGGGCACCTTCTCGCTGCGAGGATAGGTCTGGATGAAAATCTGATATTCTTTTATTGCGCGCTTGAAGTCCTTCATCGAGTAAAAGCATTCGCCTATCCAGTACTGCGCCGTTGGCGTAAACGTACTCTTCGGATATTTTTTCAAAAATGTTTGAAAGTCGGCTGCGGCGTTCAGGTAATCGCCGCGCTCGGCCTTATCCAGCCCGCTTTGATATAACTTTCCCTCTTCCGCCGCCGCGGGGTTCACCTTTCCGACGGCCTGGCCTATCTGCATTTGGAAAATCTGCATTCGGTCTTCAATAGCCTGGATCCGGTGCTCAAGCTCACGGATCATCTTCTGCAGCTCCTGGCGCTGCGATTCAAGCAGGTGCGAGTTCGTTTCAACGGCACCTTTGAGTCCCTCGAACTCCTGCTGGACGGTCTCCGACCTTGAAATCGCCTTCGCCGTATCAGCATTGTTTGTGAGGTACGTCTGCTGAATGGAGTGGACGCGGGTTTCCAGCTCCGTGATCCTTTCGTCTGCGGACTTGGCAGCCGAAGACACAGGAATCAAAAGGAGCAGGACGCCGGCAATCAAAACACTACGCATAAGTTTTCCTCCCGAATCTTATTAAACAAAGACCACAGTGCATGCCCAACCACCAAAGGGTCACACTGTGGTCTTTTTAATGTCCAGATCGCGGACTTGCTACTTCGCTACGAATTCCGCGCGGCGGTTCTGCCACCAGCAGCTCTCTTCATGCTGCGTGCAGATTGGGCGCTCTTTGCCGTAGCTGATAGTATTCATACGGTCTTGAGCGACGCCAAGATTCTTCATATAGCCCTTGGCTGAATGCGCACGGCGATCACCGAGAGCGACGTTATACTCTACCGAGCCACGCTCGTCGCAGTGACCCTCGATGGTGACCTTCGTGTCTTTATGATCCTGCAGCCACGACGCATTCGACTTCAGAACAGGCTCATATTCCGCCTTGATGTTCGATTTGTCGAAGTCGTAGTGGATCCTCTGCAGACCCTTCGTTTCCTTCGCAACCTTCGGTTTCTTCTGCTGTGCGCAGCCGTATGCCAAAAATGAACCGACAACGGCCACCGACACCATCAACACCCACAGTCTTTTCATACCCCCTCCTTAAAAAAAGTTGTTGTTTTCCCTCGAAAAAATCAAGTGGAAGGTAAGGTAAGGTCGAAAAAATGTCAAGGATGATTTGGGCAGCTTGCCAACTCCGCTTCCCTTGTGTATTGTCGGCTTCGATGATTTTCCGTGCCGTCATTGTGGACAAGTCAATTCTTGCCGTGAATATGTACCGGCTCCTGCTCCGTCCGCTGGTCACTACTTTTCTTGTGGCGAAACGGTATGAGGAGGCCCGCCCCTGGTTTTTCAGGCGCGATAGAATCGACCTCGCGATATTCAATTCCAACACGTTCGGCAAAAAGTTCGACGAATATTTTGAGCATTTTTCGAAGGATGAGCCGCTGGCGAAGGTCCCGAAAATTTTTCTATGCCGTGAAAAAGAGGACGGCTGGCAAAAGAAGCTCAAGTCGTTACAAAAATCCGCGGTGGTCATGCGGCCGTTCCATCCGGATGATTTTTTGGCGCTTCTGGTGCGTATAGCGGAAAAATCGAAATGAAGAAGAAGGCAAACAACATTATAGAGAGGCGCCTTTTTTCAAGAAAAGGGTTCGAGACCGACGTCATCTTTGAAGACGAATTCGGCGACGGGCTTTTTTACGTCAAGTCGCAGGACATCAGCATGGGAGGAGTTTTTCTGGCATCCTCAATTCCTGTGCGCATCGGCACCATGCTGTTTCTTTCCATGGCGCTTCCTCCCCACAAGCGGCCCGTGAAGTTCACAGGTGAAGTTGTCCGCATCACAAAGCCCGGTTTTGAGTCTGTTTGCGGCATGGGCATTCGATTCGTCGGCCTCTCCGACGTTGCGCGCGAACGTCTCGAAGATTTCCTGTCCGAGTGACTCCAAACTTCATCCAGTCATTGAATAATTTGAAGTATGCTGTGATGGCAACAGGGTGACGTCCCCCTCGCTACGGCTCCTCGCCTCAAACGCCGTCTCGTCGCCTGCCCTTAAGGCAGCTAATATTTAAAGGCTGCCACTGAGGCACGGAGAAAACCTATAATTAAAAGATGCCACAGAGGCACAGAGACACAGAGAAATACAAAAAATATAGTTTTGGTTTCCTCTGTGCCTCTGCGTCTCTGTGGCTGAATTGCATTTCTCTGCGTCTCTGTGGCGGTTTTTGGAAAAAAGCTTGCCGAGAGCGTCCGAGATTTGCCATCTTGTTTTGTAAGTTTAGTTGACCTCGTATTTTTCCTCGACGCCTACTTCCTCAACCCACGGAAATCTGTCTCCCTTCACCGGCGTCCAGAACGGCCGCCCGGCGGTCCGCCACGGATCGATGACCAGCCCCTCATCGAAAGACCGGCCCTTTGCTGTGATCACCAGAGCGTTGCTCTCGCGGAAGGAGAACTTCCATGCGGTGCCCCAGCGGATATCGAACCGGTTCCATGCCCGATTCAGGAGAGACTGTCTCAATCTCGTGACATAATGATAGCAGAACCCCTTTTCCTTCAAACCCAGATTGATGAGAAAATTGGTGAAGAGGGCGGAGCCGACCTTCCATCTCTGCGACAACGCATACAGCGTCTCGATCACATTCTTTGCGATCGCGTCCGCCTCCGTAACCGCCTCTGCCGGCGGATTCGTTCCATGCAGAGCGATAAGCGAGTCTTTGAGACGGACGACTTCCTCCCAGAACCTTGTTTTCACAATGAGCGTATCGTATATTTTTGAGGCCTTCCGCTCCTTTGCGTCCAGCCTGATCTTCGGGTTTCGCCTGTGTTCATCGATCCTTGCGATGTTGACGGATTTTGAAAGTGCATCCATCTCCGCCCTGTATGCTAAAAGGACATCTTCCGCGGGTTTGACCCTTTCTTCGTCGGAGACTCCGCAGGCGGGAAGCCGGTAGGCAAACGCCGAGCAAGAGGCAGTCATCACAAGGAGGGCAACGGTGATTAAAAAGACGGGCTTAATCATCTCATCATTTGTGGGCCCGCGGTTTGTACTCGTAGTGCTTGAGCTTTTGCTCCAGCGCTTCGATTTTTGACCGTAGCTGTCTTATCTCCGCTTGAACCGTCGGGATCTGCTGGATGTTTTCGTAAGCGGGGCGGACCTTGTCATCGACAAAGTTGCGCACGCTGGCTATTTCGCGGGCGCCTGTTTCAATCGTCTTCTGGACGATCTCGCGAATCGTTTCGCCGCCGCTTTGTATGATCTTCGTGAACGTGTCCAGCGGCAGCACGTGTGTCTTTCTTTTCTGCTCCTCAAAAATTATCTGTGCCAGCGTCACCGCGGTCAGATCCTCTTTCGTTTCGTTGTCGATCACCTGCACCTCTTCACCCTGCTTTATCATATCGCTTATGTCTTCGAGGGTGACGTAGCAGGAATCGGAAGTGTCGTAGAGCTTTCTATTCTGATAGCGCTTTATTATTTTCGGTGTTTTTGTCGTCATTTCTTTTTCCTTTTTCTTATTTCTTTGCTTCTGACTTCTGGCTTCTTAGCATCTTTTTTTACGCGCATCTCCCTTTCAATCGTGTCGCAGAAGGGCTTTGTCACTTTTTCGGCCATCTCCCTGAACGGCGTCGCCTTTATCATGCTGGAGCCGAGATCGCCTGCGACGCCTATCGCCTTTGAGAAAAACTGGACTAGATGCGGATGGGGTTTTTCGGTGCTCGTCTGCTCGACATACGCCTTGCAGAATTTGAGCACGCCCTCCGCCGCCTTTAAAAGCTCATGCCCCGCGACAAAGATATGGGCCTTGGTTTCATTGAGATCGGGCGGTTCGCTATCCCTGCGGTGACTCTGGTGGTGATGATGATGAGGCATGACGTTTTTTCCTCCTGAAGACGCCGAGGGAAGACCCTTCGCTCGCTCCTATGATGATTCCGAATATCAGAATCGTGAGCAAAATATCCTTCCACGTAAAATTGTTTAAAAATTCTTGTAACGAAGGCATCTTTTGACCCTTTACCTTTCGCTTCATATTATAACGCGTCATGATTGTCCAGATAAATTAAGATTTGTTCAGGATATTTGTATGTAATATCATGGATTTATAAATAGTGGAATTTATGCCGCAAACGCCTAGTGCGTCATGCTGAAGCTGTTGACAGGCGTTTTATCCCTGTCTTTGAAGTGAAGCGCAAGAAGGATGATGTTTACGTGCGCGATGACGGCAAGAAGAAACGCAACAATCGCAAGAATGGCCGGGCTTTTTAAAATTACGAAGAGCCACATCATGACGGCAAGTATATAGCCTGAAGGAACCATGGCCTTTTCAAACTGCAGGCCGATTCCGTGCGAGCGGGAAACAGCCTTATACCAGCGCCGCATCGTGCAAAAGCGGAGAAACAGATATCCTATCAAGATTAAGATTAAAAAAATTGATTCAAGAATCGAGAGCCGGCCCGCAAAAAATTGCCATGACACGAAAACAATGCCGGCGAAACCTATGAGTTCCATCAGGCGGACCATCGGGCTGTAGCGATGAAAGAAAAAACGAAGCATATTTATAAAATCCGATTTGTAATTTCCTGCATACGCTTTACGCGTTCTTCAGTCAATTCAATGGCTCTTCTTACAATGTCAACATGGTCATTCTTAAGCGGCTGTCTTATGAGCTCCATTTCATATGCCTTGAGTTTCTTCAGTAATATTTGTCTCCGGTTCAATTCTTCGCGGGCCAGAGCGGCCATTCTTCCCGATGCCCGGACCTTTCCGCCTCTTGCAGCCGTTTGTTCCAGTGTTGCAAGTTGCTGCCATTCTTTTGATTCGGGCTCAATTTTTTCAAACGGGTCCACGCCGTCGTAATTGTTCTTTGGCACATTGATGCCGAACCATTTGAGAAGCAAGGGATAAATATCGCAGCTTCTTATAACGCCGAATTTTCCGGCAGGAACGGTGGGCCCCGAAATGAGCATCGGGACCCGCATATCGTCAAAGATGATCGAACCGTGCGTTGCCGCCTTGGCCTTTCTGAACCCCCATTCTGATTTGGGGATCACAAACAGATCACCGGCGCGCCCGTCATGGAATATCTGCGACAGTTGAATCACCGCGTCCGGATATTCTTCATTCACAGTCGCCTTTTTCCATTCGAAAGTGGAATGCGGCTCCCCGTCCTGCAAATGTGCAAGATTTTTCCTCCCGTAATAATGAAGCGGATCGCCGTGGTTTGGTGTGACGTGATAACTGCACCAGTCGATGGAGTTGAGATTATAGCATTCTATCCGCGACTGCCCGCCGTGGGCATCAAAGATGCGGGCGGCGCGCCCCCCGTCGCGCGCTATGACCAGCATGGTCGGCTCAAGGTCCAAAAGCGTTTGGATCAGATCGACGGTCCCGCCGCCTTTCTTCGGGTGGCTTCGCAAAATATCCGCGTCCTCAACCGGCTCCCATCCGCCGTCATGCTTTATATAGATATGCGTCGAACTGATTCCGCGATCGGCCGCATATAAAGTATAATCTTTGATCTTCGGGTTGCCGGGCTTTACGAAAATTCCGGCATTCAAGAGTGATTTCTCAAGCTTGAAGAGTTTTCCCGTATCGTGCATGCCGTGGTCCGCCGAAACTATGAGATATGTCTTATCGGCGATGCCCTGTTTTTTGAGAAGCTCCAGAAATTCGCGAAGAAAAATGTCAAATTGCGTCACTGCATTTTTTGCCTCAACGCTTTTGATCCCGAATTCATGCTCCAGAAAATCGACGGAGTAGAGGCCCACAAGCGTGTAGCGGGGGATATCTTTCTCCCCAAAAATCCCGAAGAGTTTCTCATATGCAAGGTAATCGATCTTCAGGCCATTCTCCGTCACATATGCGGACCAGAGAGCGTGCATGGGCACGCGTTTCGGAAAAAAATCGGACGCGCCGCGACGAAAGGAGGAATAAAGCGCAAACGTCGGATGACCTCCCAGAAGCTCGTATATAGTGGTCGGAGGTTGAAGTTTGACTGTGTCGGGGTTTTCGAGCGCCTTGAGATTTATGAGATCGTCGTTGATTTTCAGATAGCCGCTCGTTGAGAGATAACCGATAGTTTTTTTATTTTTGCGGTCGAAGCGCTCAAGGTGCGGGATGCCTGAATTTCCGGGCAAAAGCCCTGTCACATAGCTTTGATAAATTGTGGGCGATGTCGACGGAAAATTGGAAAGGGCGTCCTCGAAGACGGCGCCGTGATCCACAAAATGTTCTTTGATCGCGGGCAATTTGCCCTCGTCCAGCAGTTTATCGAAAACGCCCCTGTTCATCCCGTCGAGGACGAAGTGGACGACGTAGACGTCGTTGATGGGCGCCGGGGCGCCGGCGAATGAAAAGCCGGAGGCCAGAAGCAAGAAGCAAGAAAGAAAAAACAGGATGCGTTTCATGGACGCGACATCTAACATCGCATGAAATGTTTGCCAACTGTTTTACAAAAATGTAAAATGGCCTCCGTGAAACTTCAATTCCTTGGCGCGACGGGTACCGTAACCGGCTCAAAATTCCATTTAAGTAATCAAAGCGACTCCTGGCTCATTGAATGCGGCCTCTTTCAGGGTTTGAAAGAGCTGCGCGAGAGGAACTGGCAGCTCCTTCCAATCGATGAGAATGCGCTCAATGCGATAATCCTCACGCACGCGCACATAGACCACTCGGGTTATCTGCCTGTTCTGACCAATCGCGGCTACGAAAAGCCCGTTTACGCGTCGGAATCAACGGTGGAACTCTGCAAAATTCTGCTTCCCGATTCCGGCTATCTGCAGGAGGAAGACTCGCGGTTCGCCGCAAAGAAGGGTTTTTCAAAGCACCATCCGCCGTTGCCCCTCTACACATATGCGGACGCGATAAATTCGCTCCAATATCTCAAGGCGCTTCCGGACCGTGAGTGGGTCCAGATGGCCGAAAATGTGCGCCTGATGCTTCGCCCCGCGGGCCATATCCTCGGCGCGCGCTTCATCAACGTCTCTGTCGATGAGAAGAAGCGCCACTTCAACATTCTCTTTGCGGGCGACATCGGCGGTTATGACGCGCTCATTGCCGTCGATCCCGGACAGGTAAAGTCGGTTACATATCTTGTCTTGGAGGCTACATACGGTGACCGCCTGCATGAAGAAGAGGATATCCTCGATCGCTTCGAAGGGATAATAAACAGGACGGTGGATCGCGGCGGCAAGGTAATCATTCCGGCATTCGCAGTCGGCCGCACGCAGGAGGTCCTCTACATCCTGCGCAAACTTGAAAAGCAGGGACGTCTCGCCAATATTCCGATCTATCTCAACAGCCCGCTGGCGATTGACGCCACAAATATTTATGAGCGCTTCATGAACGAGCACAACTTTTTCAAAAATGGCATATCACCCGCCGAGGCATTTAACCCCACGCGTCTCAAGCAGGTCCAGGATTCCGAAGATTCGAAACACTTAAACGATATGACGGAGCCCGCGATAATAATTTCGTCCTCCGGCATGATGACCGGCGGGCGCATCCTCCACCATTTGAAGGCGTATCTGCCCGATCCCAATTCGACCCTTGTGATCACGGGATTTCAAGCGGCGGGCACGCGCGGGCGCGCGATCCTTGATGGCGCGAAGGCCATCAAAATTCATGGCATGCCCGTGGCGGTGAAGGCGGAGATAGAGTTTATAGAGTCGCTCTCCGCGCATGCCGACTGGCGCGAAATAATCCGCTGGCTCAAGGGGTTTGAAGCGCCGCCGAAGATGACGTTTTTGGTCCATGCGGAGCCGGATGCGGCAGCAGCAATGAAGCAACACATCGAAGAAGAGCTCAAATGGAACGTGTCCATACCCAAATATTTGGAAAAGGCTGATTTGTGATTTAAAAAACAAATATGGGCTTTGATCCGAATCAGGCGATCAGACGATGGACGGGCGGCGAGCACCTGACAGACAGTCAGGTGGCGGGATACAATGACAATTTCGCCGCCATCTATGCCCGAAGATGCATGGAGGCGCCCGACGGCGGCAGGGCGCTGGACCGTTATCATCAGACGCTTAAAGGTTTTGACGTTGTTCAGCAGATTTCGCGCGTCACGTTCATTCATTTCGCACTTCCACAATCTTATGAACAATTTCTGGTATCCAGAGGATGCCCCGACACCTCGCCCAGAGAAATTTATCGTAGAGAACTTATTTACCGTTATGCGGGTTTAGCGATACAATTGCGATCCGTAGACGCGGCTTTGTATGAACAGGTTGGGAAAATCTTAGATGCCATAAGGGCGGGACTGTTCACATATGAGGATGAAAAGGCGCTCTATAAGATAAGGGATATGATGAACCGGAATGATCCCTTTTTTGTTCTCGTCGGAATCCGTCTTTTGAATTTGATCTCATGGGAAGACGGCGCGCTTCACCTTCCGGATGAGTTTGCAGGCAGCGTCGAGGCGATAGCATCTTACGACGGGAATTTATTTGCCCCCTTTGGGCTGGATTTTTCAAAGCTTCTCATTTGGGAAGTCGTCAACGTTTTGGAGGATATGAAAAAAAACACGCCGCCCAGCTCTTCCTCTGCGGCACCGAGCGTGCCGCCCGCACCCGCTCTGCCGCCGGCGGCGGTTCCGGCGGAAGGCGGCCAGGGCGCGTCGGCGGAATCGCTGGAAGAAATAACTGCCGCGGAACCCGAAGATTTTGAGGAGTGGAACGGGGATGGATGGGATGACTACGAGGCTGATACGGGCGATTGGGAGGGCTTTGAAGACGGAGCATGTTATTACGGTACCGGGGAAATGGTTATATCTGAAGCGTTTGCCCCGATTTAATTCCTTGATTTAAAATCAATTTTATACGAAGTGGGAGGGATGGGGGACAGTCTCTTTTTCAAAGGGGGGACTGCCCCCCTCTTTTTTCATTTTTTTAGCAACTTTTTCGGGCGGCCGGCGATAAGGGTGTGAATTATAATTTTTGAAGGAGATCCTATGCCAATTTCAGGCGGTCAGGTTAGACCGGCAGGTGCGGGCGGCGCGGACAGTTTTGTTTCGGCTGAAGAGGAGTGGCTTCAAATTCTTGAGGCCGCCAGGACAATGCGAAGTAAAACGGGTTTCGTATTTGATGAGGCTGCGCTGCCCGGGTGGATCGATGAATATGTTAAGGCAAGGCGCTCTATGGGCATCTGGCTTGACAGCTCTAGAGGTTTCGCTTCCGCGTTCCTTGGGTTCGCCGGAAGATTGAACATGACTCCAAAGGATCTGAACGCTCTCAAGGCGGCTTGGCGCGCTGACGTTACGGAACATGTTTTTGATTATGTTCCTGTGCCACCCGAAGAACAAAACCGTCTCAATTTGATTTGGGGATATCAAGATCTTGCTTCGAGTTTCATGAGGAGCAAAAAATTCAATTTGGCGGCTCAAGCATACAGGGCCGTTGCAGCTATTGTGAATTTTGACGCTCCAAATTATTTATCACTTTTTCAGGATGTCCTTAATCTTATGAATTCCAATGTTTTAAGGATGCAGCAATTCGGCGAGAAGCTCCTGGCTGCCATTCCGTTTGGAATTGAAAGCGGCTTTTTTATTTCCTCAACTCTTAATAGCCTCATGGATTCGGGCGTGCCGCAGGGTGCAGATATTGAATCGTGGAGGAATCTCATTCGGTCGGAAATCGGCGAAATAATAAGGGTGCCGGAATTTGATCCGTATCACACGAACGCCTATGTGCCGCTGGCACAGCAGCAGATCGCCCGTTTGGCCGACAGTTTTACGGTGGCAACCGGCGGTGACACATTGCGTCCTATCGCGAGCTCACTTCGCGTCCTCCTTGACCGCGGAGTAACTTCACTTGTGCGCGATTTTTTAGAAACATTAGCCACGCTGGAGAATCAACCTAATCAGAGGAGAAGTGTAAAAGCGCTTATACACATTACTGCCGCACAGGAAAATTTGACGCCTGAACTCGTTGCTCTGACAAAAAGCATCCTTGGCCTTATAAGGGCCGCATCACCTATCTCCGCCGTAAGGTTGAGATATTACATTGTCCCTCTGGCGATTGCGTATCTCGGCAGCAGTCAGCCAAACACACAAGTCGAAAAAAATCTTGCTCAATTGTTAGACATGCTTCAGCGTCCCGCAGTCCATCCGTCAGAGGAAGAGCTTGAAGGCAGGGTCGAAAGGTTCTTTAATATAGACGGGGTCAATGGCATTGCCAACGCCTCCGATATTGACGCGCTTGTTTACCACTTCTTAAATAATCTTGTGCACCATTGGGATGCCGCCCATACCGAAGCTGCAAGGCTCCTTGATTTGGCAATAAAGCGAATGCTCAATGGAGCATCGATTGTCCTCATGAGCCGAGCGTTGTATCAGGACATGCTGCACGGGACGGAAGAGTTCAGCCAGAGAGAGCTGAATAAATATACGGAGATCCTTCTTGATCCCGATCCTGAAGTGCAGCAGCTCATAGATAACACAAGGCTATCGTTCAATAATAATGACGATTTGTTTGCGAGATATGAGGAAATGAAACGCAGCCGCAGAAATGGAAGCTCCGGTAGCGGAGGCGCATCAGGCCCTGCGCCGCAAGGATCGCCTGAAGCGGGCGCGGGAGGTCCCGGTGGATCTGTGGAAGGCGCTTCGTCCGCAGATTCGACTGAAGAAATAACTGCTTATAACGGATATGAAAGCGGCTACGGCTACGAAGCAGATGTGGAAGGCTGGGGCGCTGAAGAAATAGATACGACCGGCACAGAGTATTACGGTTGGGATTTAGATGCAGCGCCGATCGAAGCCGGCGGGATGTTCGTGTTTTCGGAAGCGTTCCCGATTTAATTAAGGAGGAAATATGGGTGGAGACCCGCTAAAGGTAAATGAATTCAGCGAACACGGTCCATTTAGGATCGCGATTGAAGAATTGGAAGCGGATTTGAAATCGGATCTGGCCCCCGAAGATGAAGCCGCAATAATAGATAGTTACGAGGCGCGCAGCGAGATGAGAGTTTTGCCCGGAACGCCGGCTGAACAACAATTGGGCGAAACGCTGATTCGATACGCTAATGATCTGATGAGGAGTCCTGAAGATGTCCCCGCCGATCTCGATGAATGGTTGAGTGACATGGACAACCTCCCCGCCGGTTCGCCCCCGAAGGTCCGCTTCATGCTGACGTATAAATATATCAAATTGGCCGGCCAGTTTGCGGACCAGAGACTCGCATCACAGGCAGGCAGAGTGGCAATCGCAATAGAGAGGAGCAAATTCAACTCTTATCAATTATCGAATCTGCAATCCGTCCTCGATTTGTTTAATCATCCGGAAACAGAAAAGATGGCAGTAAGTCTTTTGAATCTGATTGAAATCAGCCCGGATTTTGAGCCTGCAATTCCATATGGTTTCGACGTGCTTGTGCGAAAAGCCGGTGAAACACCGACCGCCGAAATAGGTGCGTGGCACCGAAGGCTCCAATGGGTCGTCGAAGGCGTCGGAATGTCTCGCGGCTTTTTGGGCCAGAGAATTTTAAACGACGTGATCGAGGCAAGCTCCAGCGAACGGTACAATTTAAGATTCCTTTATGAACGGTTATTCCGCAATAATATTGGAACTCACCTAAGATACACAGAGCGAAATATCGCTGACTCGTGGAATTTGCTGCTTAGGTTATCGAGCCTCCGGTATCAATCGATGCTCGTCCTTTTACAAAACGGTCATACGGAAATCGTCAGAAGGTTCCTCAACATACTTAAAATCTGGCAGGGACCGCCCCATGGAATTGTGGATGTCTTTATACATGTGGCGGCATCCGTGCCCCCAAGCGATAGCCGGCGCATGGGTTATGTCTTAGATATGTTGCGAGTAGTCGAAAATCAGGCCCAAATTGTTGAAAATCTTGAACATGGATTCACCGAAGACCCGGAAAAATGGAATGATACTCTAAGGATGATGGAAGAACAGGCTAGTGAAGTTCAAATTTATGCGGGCGCGTCGGGAGATGACGGCGATTTGTTGGAGGAACTGGGAAGAATGGCGGAACAGCAGGTAAGGCCGATTGCCCGTTATGTGGATCGGTTGGAAGTTTTGGGTGAGGCAAGGTTCGCATGGTTTGAAAATAATTCCATCGCATCTTCAGCTGAAGAATTTTACGAAAGGTTAAGGCAGCTGCTGAAAACGTCCGGCAGCAGAGGCCCGTTCGGATCAGGCGCTGCACCGGCGGCTTCATCGCCGTCCGCGCCGCCGGCACAGTCGGGCGGCCACGCAGCATCGGCCATGACGGATTTTGATGAAGAAGAAATAACCGGAATCGAAGCAGCCGGTGATTACGGTGATGAGGTGGATGTCGGATCGTTTGAAGATTTAACCGGTGAGGAAGACGGGGTCTTTGGTTTTGATCCGGCACCGATCGAAGCCGGCGGGACGTCCGTGTATGTGGAAGCGTTCCCGCTTTAATGAAATAATTTAAAGGAGGAAATATGTTTTCAGCAGGTCAGGTCAGCGCACCAAGTGTAAGTGGAGAAAGTTTCAGCGACACGAGAGGAAACAGGAGGATTGTAGGGGCCATAAGGAGGCTGGAAAGGAATATAAATGATGGGCTTCAACCTGCGGACCCTGCATATATCCATGTAAGTGTCTCCGATTTAACCGCGCGCTTTCGCCAAATCACGGACGTTTCGGTCTCCGTCCGCAACCAAACAGCCCTTATACTTGCAAATGCGATATGGGAATTTACCGATTCGCGTCCGAGTGTCACCGGAGAAACCAGGGGGGAGCGTGTGCAAAGCGTCACGGACGGCTTCGGGACATTTGTAGAAAATAATATTCCGTCGGGCCTTGTAAGAGAGCTTACGACAAAAGTGATCGGCGTTTATAGGGAGCTTGCAGAAAGCCTTGAGCGGAACGGGAGCCAATTCAATGATCCTAACGTGTGGGACGAATATCAGGAGGGGATTGAATATCTCAATCTGGCGGCCCAGGCCACAGTCGTTGCCGATGCATTAAATATCCATGACGTGCGTTATGAAGATCTTAGAGCCCTTGATAGACTCTCCGAATTGATCATACACGGTGATACTGAAAGGGTCGGAACCGGTCTGCTTTCATTGATAACGAGAAATAGCGAAGGCCAGATTCAATTCCCGCCACGCTTTGCCGAGATGGTCGAAATGGCCCTGTCCACCGTGGACTTTTCTTCGTGGCGGAATTTTGTCCGCGGAAATTTGGAACAGCATGAATTTTCTACGTATGCTCCGTTATATTGGTTATATAGGATTGTAGATGCGGCAAGTAGTTCGCACCACATAGATGGCTTGCAGCAGGCAGGTAATCTGTCGCTTGTGTCCATGCTTGACGGCGGAGAGTCAGGGCTTGCGCAGAGATTTTTGAAGGTCATGGAGGACAGCAAAACACTTTTTTCTCCGGTAACTCTGGGAGAAGAAGTTCAGGTGATGACATTAAGGATAGATGTTTACTCTTTGGCAGTTTTGGCCTCTGCGCAGGAAAATATGAGCACGGAGCGCCGCTCCCTCCTGGACAGGACTTTGGAGTTGATTTCGACAGGTTTCACTCGCCAGCTTACATCGGTGGAATATCGGCTCCCGAATTTGGTTGAAAATGTCCTTCGCCGGCAGGAATCATATCCGCAGATTGAAAGGAAGATAGTGGATTTGTTCGACAGGGTTTTGAATCCTCTTTCCACCTCGGGGGAAAGCTCCGCGATCGCCTCCTTGCTTATTAATTTTCTGATAAGTGTGAATCAGTTGTATAAAGAGTTGGCCAAATCCGGCCTGCCCCAAAACGAAAAGGATTATGCGGCGGCGCACTCTGTGGCAGCAACGCTTCTGGAAATTACTGCGACCCAACCTCTGAACCCCGTGCGCATGATCCTCATGGAGAAGGCCATGACGGAGGATGCGAATGATGATTTGGTTCGGGCGATGTTTTATATGAGACCTTTGATGGATTCGAACGCACAGGTTTGGCTGAACGGCTTGACGGATGTCACAGCCGATAATATTGATGCAATCTTGAATAGAGATTATTATCGAAGCGGCAACGGCGGCTCATTCGGCGGCGCAACACCGGCCGCGTCCGGCGGCCCATCCGTGCCCCCCGCTCCGGCCGGCGGGCAGGAAGAGATAACGTCGGCGGCGGAAGAAATAACGGGCGTTGTCGTCAATGATGAGGGGGACCCGACGGATGAAACAGACGAAACAGACGAAGCTACATACGGCGCCGATGCGCTTGAAGACGGCGCGGATATAATGTTCGGTGCGCCGTGGAGCGAAACGTTCGTGCCCGAATGCATGCCTGCGTTTTAGGTCCTAAACACATATGTCTTTTTTAAAAAGAATATCCGGATTCTTCACGACAGCGGAGTCCTATAGGGTGATGAGCGAGTTGCTTTCCCCCAAGGGGATTGCTCCGAATTCGATCGAAGCCATGCACGCTGGCTTTGCCGATAGATACGGGCGCGTGTGCGGCGAGACGCAAAATTTTCAGTCCGCTCTTGCAGGCACTGCCGCGACCGGCGAAACAGTTGTCGACGGCCGCATTACGCAGGCAATAAGGGGATTTTTTCAATTGCCGTCATTTGACGCGGGGACGCGAGGCGTCACATCTTCCATCGACGAGTTTGAATATTACCTGCAGCGGAACAATTGTCCGGAAGGATCGCCCGCGAAGATTTTGATAAACGACCTTATTCGAAGATACACCTCGTTGAGCCAAAGGATAGGCCATGAGGCGATCCCGAGGATCGTGGATGCGATGAGAGTCGGAGATGTCCGCAACGGTGACCTGGCCGGTTTGAAAATTCTCGCGGATCTTTTGGAGGCCGCTCCGGATGCGCAAAGCTCTCTCGCATATAAGCTTCTGGATTTTATCAAGTGGAACAACTTCCTGATTACCCCGCGTTTCAATGATATGGCGGCGGAGCTCGCTGCCGGTTTTAATCCGGACTCTTGGGCCAATTCAATTCAATCGGTTTTTAGAGAGGTTACTCTTGTGAATGGCCAACGGGTGGGTAGTTATGACTGGCAGAAGGGCATAGTTGAAGGGATGGGCGTCGCAGCACGCGGGAGGGACCCGGTTGTCCGGTCGCTTCTTGTCCTTTTGAATAGAGGGGACAATCTGCTGTTGCGGAAAATTTTATATTTCATGGGGGTTAAAATTCGCAAAGACGATGCGCAGAACAGTTTATATATACTGCTTCACGCCGCTGCCAGCCGGTCTCCGTCTGAAGGCCGACGTTTCCTCATGGATCAGGCGGTGAAGCTTGTGGCGAAGGCTTATATGGAAACAAATTACCAGTTTTTCCATATCATCGATCCAATAATAGTCCTTCTCGGGTTTGAAGAGGCGGATCCGGCGGTGGAAAAGACCCTTGGCGAATTTATTGAAAAGGTTGTGGATAGAAAAGTGGACCAGATAATGAGGGTCCAGCTCGCCAATATGGTTCTGGTTTTTGCGAAGCATATCAGGGATCTATATGAAAAGATGTTTAAGGACAGGCTGGATGAACATCAAAGAAGACAGACGGCGTCAAATTCGGTTGTGGCCAGAGCGATCGGATTTGCAAAGGCCGTGCGCCTTGATCCTGCACTCATACTTGATATCGAAGGCGTTTTGTGGATGGAAGAGGAAGATGGAAGGCAGAGACTGAAAGAAATAGATGAGAGATATATGCTTGAGGTCATGGGTTTGGCTCCCCGCAGCAGGAGGAATAATCCGGGCGGCACGCAAGGTGCTCCGCCGGCCGGAGGAGGGGCGCCGCCTGCGCCGTCCACTCCCGATATGTCGGGCTTCAGTTATGAGGCGGACGTGGAGGAGATAACACGCTGGGACGAATCGGCGGGAATGGATGAGATTTATACGGAAGATGGCGCAGACGATTACTATCCGGAAGATTACGATTATGGCTGGGAAGACGCGTTTTGGCTCGGCGCCGAAAGTTATATGGGTGAGACTACATGTTATTTTGAAGCAGCCTTTCAATAGCCGTTCTGGGATTTGTCTCAAAGCATTTTTCAAGGAAACCGATCAATTTTTCATCGCCTTTGGAGAGGATCGCGTCGCACATGGATGAAACGATTTGCTCCGCGTGGATTTCAATCCCGCTTGTTTTTCCCAAAAGTTTTTTGAGCGTCTTGATTGCGCCTTTGAGATAGTCCTCGCCTGCAAATTCGGCATCTTCAAAGGTCGTCATGGGTTTCGGCACAAAGGGGGTAATCGTGAGCGTGACCTTTGTCGAGCGGACGCTTTTCGGCGCGGCCTTGTGAATCGCCGACTGGATTTTTTTCGAAAGCTCCGCGATTGCATTTATGTCGTCTCCGGTTTCGCCCGGGAGCCCGATCATGAAATAAAGTCTGACTGAACATATTCCGTGCCTTGCCAGAGATTCCGCCGCCTCCAATATGCGTTTGCTTGGAAATTTTTTGCCGATAGATGTGCGCAGGTGGTCGCTTGCCGCCTCGACGCCAAGGCTTATCGATTTATGCCCGCTTTTCGCGAGAAGCTTTGCGACTTCATCGTCAATCTCATCGACACAGAGAGATGAGGGGGAAAATGTTGCGCCAAGCTCGTGTATCGCGTTTACAATTTCGAAAAACGCCTTGTGGCTCAAAAGATCCGACCCTATGAGACCGAACCGCTTTCGGTTGGGCAGGCCGCTCTTCACCATTTTAAAGAGCGCATCGAAGCTTCTCATGCGCAGCGGCTCATAAAGATGGGGCGTCACGCAGAACTTGCATTTCCTGGGGCAGCCACGGCCGGTTTCTATGAGATGCATATTGCCGAATTCGGTGTGCGGCGTGTAAATGACCGTTTGCGTGGGCCAGTCGTCAAGGTCTTCGGTTACAAACCTTCTCCCCCTTTGTAAGGGGGAGTCGGAGGGGGTAGAGAAAGCCGATATCTCGCGGTCTACCCTCCCCGACCCTCCCTTACAAAGGGAGGGAATTTTTGCGGCAATCTCTTCTATCTCGTCTTCCACCTCTCCAAGAAAAATGAAATCAAAAATTTCAGTAACTGGTCTTGGATTAATCGTAACTGCACATCCGCCCGCTATGAGCATAGGATGATCTTTTGTGCGCTCACTTTTGCGATGCGGGATGGAACACAAAGATAAAATGGGGATGATGTTCAGAAAATCATTCTGGAACGAAATTGAAAAAGCGATGATGTCAAAATCGGAGAGGGGCCGCTGCGTTTCAATTGAAAGAATCGGCGTTTTGGTCCGCTGATGCTCCGCAATCTCTCTGGAATTCGGCAAAAAAGCCCGCTCGCAGACGATGTTTTTATGATCATTGAAGAGTTTGTATATTGTATGGACCGCAAGGTTGCTCATGCCGATATCATAAGTGTTGGGATAAACGAGTGCGATGGAGGTCTTGCCGCCCCAGTCTTTTACGATTGCGCCCTTTTCGCCGGATAAAATACGGCGCTGTTTTTCTTTAACTGGCCACATAGCCTATGGCGTTCATACAAGATTCATGGCAGAATATGAAGGCCAAAATTGGGAGGGGGAAATATGGAAATCGGATCTGAAGCTATAGAAACTATGGGGGTTGTCACCTACTGTCTCTTGTGGCTCACGGTTATCTTGGGTCTGGGCCTCTGGAAGCTCCGCATACGCTTTATCCGCCCGAAGTATCATTACCTTGCCGCAGGGCTGACGCTCCTTGCTGCCACCATTCATGTGATTTTAGTATCGCTGGCGGATTAAAATACGCAGCTTGCAATAATGGCCGGTTTTGTATTAGTTCCGCCACAAGCGGAGGGGCAATGGTCTTTTTGCCTGCGGTGCGCAAAAAGTTGATGCGCAAGAGGACGGAGAAGATTTTAGACGGCGGCGGCGGTTCGTCCGCACTGGCCGTCCAGTGTCTCGATCTGTCTATAGAAAGTTTTATCGGTAAGAAATTGGAACATTTCTTCGAGCGGCTGGGTTCGCACGAGGCGAGAGGGCTATATGAAACGGTCATCGAACAGGTCGAGCGGCCCATGATTGAAAGGGCGCTCCTGTGGGCGGAAGGAAACCAGATCAAAGCGGCGCGTGTGCTGGGAATAAATCGTAATACGCTGCGAAGCAAAATGCGGCAGTTGAAAATACGTAGTAAATGACGTGGTTCGTGAATCGTGAATCGATCCACGACCCACGATCAACGATCCACGTATTTAGGGAGCATCTCATGCATTCATCAAGTATCAGAGGGTTATATGCGATTGCGGACGGCAATTGGAATCCATGTGCGTCGCTGCCCGAATTGGCCGGAAAATTTCTTCTGGGCGGCGCAAAGCTCATCCAGCTGCGGATGAAGCGAAAGGATGTGCGGGCGGCGCATTGGAACGATGAGGCCTTTGAAGCCGCAAAGGAAATCATTAAGTTCAAAAGGCATTTTGATTTCACATTCATCATCAATGACTATGTCGACGTTGCCGCAGAGCTGCGCGCGGACGGCGTCCACGTGGGCAAAAATGATATGCCGATCGGGGAGATCCGCCGCCGTGTCGGAGACAGGCTGTTGATCGGATATTCGTCGCATTCTCTTGATGAGGCAATCGCAGCAGAAGAGGCCGGGGCCGATTATGTGGCCCTCGGCGCAATTTATCCCACGATGACAAAAGGTCCGGGACACACGGTGGTCGGGATAGAAACTCTCAAAAAGGTCGCTCAAACATTGAAGATTCCGGTCGTCGCAATCGGCGGTATCAACAGGGAAAATTATAAAGAAGTGTTTTCCGCCGGCGCCAAGGCCGCTGCGATGATAACGGCATTGACGAAGGCAAATGACATTGCGGCCGAAACACGCTGGTTTGTCGGAAATAGTTAAAATGGAAAAAATAGTTCTGACAATAGCGGGTTCCGATCCGTCCGGCGGCGCGGGGGTGCAGGCGGACCTGCAGACCTTCGCCCATTTCAATGTCGTGGGTTTATCCGCGATCACCGCCATCACCGCGCAAAATGCGGAAGAGGTCCTGGCGATCCATCCGACGCCTGCGGACGTTCTGACGCAGCAGCTTTCCACCGCGTGCAAAGGCAAAAATCTCGACGCGATCAAGATCGGGATGGTCGCCACGAAGGCGAATGTAAAAACCCTTGTCTGGTTTTTGCATCACACCCCGTCGAATCATGTGGTCATCGATCCCGTTTTACACTCCTCAAGCGGAACGCCTCTTCTGGAGACGAAGGCGCTTGCGGTTTACAGGCAGCAGCTCTTGCCTCTTGCAACCGTCATCACGCCGAATCTGCAGGAAGCCGGTGTCCTTGCGGGAATGCAGGTCGCAACGCTCGATACGATGCGAAAGGCGGCGGAGGTCATACACACCGACACGGTGAGGCTTGGCGGCGGGACCGAGAAACGGCTCGCAGTCTTGATTAAAGGCGGTCATTTGGAGGGGGATGCGGTAGACGTCCTCTTCGACGGCGAAAAATATTTTTCATTTCCCGCAAAAAGGATTCCGGGACCGTCTCCGCGCGGCACGGGCTGCCGCTTTTCATCCGCCCTCGCCGCTTGTTTAGCACAGGGTGACGATTTACAAATGGCAATTAAGAAAGCAAAGGATTATTTGGCAATGTATATTTCAAGGGTCGTTGATCGTGAATAGTGAATCGTGCATCGATTCACGTATCACGAATCACGAGTCACGGTTTTTATGGGGGAACTGATTCTTCGCGATGTGCTCATCATCTTTCTGGTGGCGATACCGATTGTCCTTATCGCCCACCGCCTGAATCTTCCATCTATTGTTGGATTTCTGATTACGGGAGTAGTCATAGGCCCCGAAGGCCTGGGGTTTGTGAACGATGCGGCCCGCATCGACATTCTGGCTGAAATCGGAATTGCGCTCCTTTTGTTTCACGTCGGCCTTGAGTTTTCCGCAGGCAACCTGCGCGGACTGAAGCGGGTTGTTTTAGGAAGCGGCACAATGCAGGTTGCGGCGACGATCGCCGCCGGTGTCGCGCTTGGTTTTTTTCTCGGCTGGCCTTTTTCCCGCGGCATTTTTTTCGGCTGCGCGGCCGCTCTTTCCAGCACGGCGATCGCCCTGGCCTTTATGTCCTACAAGCGCTGGCTTGATTCTCCGGCCGGCAGGATATCAACGGGTATTTTAGTTTTGCAGGACCTTGCGGTCGTTCCGATGATCGTACTCATGCCATTCATCGGCACGGGCGCCATTACCCCCGATATCCATTTGAAATTCTTGCTGCCGATTTTGAAGATCGTCGCGGTCTTTGCGATCCTCTGGTTCGTCTTCCGCTTCGTCTTGGGCTATTTGCTCCATCAGGTCGCGCATGTCGGCAGCAAAGAGCTCTTCATAATTGTGATAATCGGCATGGCGCTGGGCGCAGGATGGTTCACGCAGCGTCTCGGTTTGTCATTCGCGCTCGGCGCATTCTTGGCAGGCCTTATGGTCTCGGCGACGCCGTTCCGATTCCATGCGCTGTCGGAGATGGGTCCCTTCCGTGCGTGCGTGAGCGGACTATTTTTTGTTTCTATCGGAATGCTCATTTCGCCAAACTTCATCGGTCAGAATATGGCGCAGATCGCCGCTCTCGTCGCCTTCATCATAGTCGCAAAAACGATTATCGCGACGGGTTCGGTCCTGATCATGGGTTATCCGTTGGGTGTCGCGGTCACGGTTGGAATGCTTTTAGGCCAGATGGGTGAGTTCTCATTTTTGCTCACACGCGTCGGATACCACGAGGGGATAATCGGGGGCGATCTTTATCAGCTTTTGATCGCGACAGCGGGGGTTACGATAGTCTTTGCCCCCGTCATGATGGAGTTGTCCGCATTTATCGGTCCCGCGCTGGGCCGGCTTTCACCCCGCACTTTGAGGCGCGGCACGAAACTTTTCGAGGTCCCGCCCGACGCGCAGGAAATGAAGGACCACGCGATCATCTGCGGATTCGGGCCGCTCGGCAAGACGATCGGCCATCTTTTGAAAAAGACCGAAACCTGCTACGTCGTGCTGGAGCTCAATCCGGAGACGGCAAAGCGGCTGAAGCAGGCAAAATGCCCTGTTTACATCGGTGACGGCGCAAGCGCGGAGCTTCTTTCGCATTCGGGAATCGAGCGTGCAAAGCTTCTGGCGATCGCAGTCCCCGATTATCTCAATTCGCTTGCAATCATAAGGCAGGCAAGGAGACTTAATTCGCAGATTACAATTATTACGAGATCCAAGTACCGCGATCATGTCGATGATTTCTATGATGCCGGCGCCGACATCGTCGTCTGTGAGGAGCTTGAGGCGGGAATAGAGATGGGCAAGTATGTCCTTCTGGAGCTCGGCATAAAAGAAGAAGACGCGCACCAGTTCGTTTCGGAGGTGCGCGCCTTCGGAAGCGCCGATTTCTTCTAAAACATTCCTCTTTACATCCTTGTTTATACAATGATATTCGGCGCACGCTTAAAGGTCCTTAAACCAGTAACTTTATTAAGGAGGCGCCTATGCCTGAAGAAAAACTCAATCCGTTCAAGATCGCGCAGCAGCAGCTGGACGAGGCGGCAAAGATTCTGGGTCTGGATCCCGGGACACACGCGGCCCTTCGTGAACCGATGCGGGAGCTCCACGTGAGCCTGCCGGTTCGTATGGACGACGGGACCGTAAAGGTTTTCAAGGGATTCCGCGTTCAATATAATGATGCGCGCGGCCCCACGAAGGGTGGAATCCGTTTCCATCCCGAGGAGACGATCGATACGGTGCGCGCACTCGCCGCATGGATGACGTGGAAGACCGCGGTGGTCGACATCCCGCTCGGCGGCGCAAAGGGCGGTATCATCTGCAATCCGAAAGAGATGAGCCCGGGTGAAATTGAGAGGCTCTCCCGCCAGTACGTCCGCCAGGTCGGCAGGATCATAGGGCTTGAGAAGGACGTTCCGGCCCCCGATGTTTATACCACACCCCAGATCATGGCGTGGATGATGGATGAGTTCTACTGGCAGAAGGGCTACAACGAACCGGGCGTAATCACGGGCAAGCCGCTTTCGCTGGGCGGCTCAAAGGGAAGAAACGATGCGACGGCGCGCGGCGGCGTTTACTGCGTCCGCGAAGCGGCAAAGAGCCTGGGCATCAATCCTGCAAATACGACATATGCGATTCAGGGATTCGGCAACGCCGGCCAGTATGCAGCGACGCTCATGAACGAGATTCTGGGATCGAAGAAGCTTGTCGCAGTCTCCGATTCAAAGGGCGGCGTCTACAATCCGGAGGGGATCGACGCGGCGACTGTAGTTAAATATAAACTCGAGACGGGCGAAGTGAAGGGGTTCCCGGGGACAAAACCGATTTCAAACGAAGAGCTTTTGGAACTCAAGGTTGACGTCCTGTTCCCGTCGGCGCTGGAAAACGTCATCACCGCGAAGAACGCTGGCAACATCAAGGCGAAGATCGTGGCCGAGCTTGCAAACGGTCCGACCACACCGGAAGCAGACAATATCCTCTACAAGAACAATGTTTTTGTGATCCCCGATTTCCTGTGCAACGCGGGCGGCGTGACGGTTTCCTACTTCGAGATGGTCCAGAACAGCTATAACTTCTACTGGGAGCTGTCTGAAGTCCATAACCGCCTGAATGAGAAGATGACAAAAGCATTCAACGACGTCTACAAGATGCACAAGGATCGCAAGGTCCACATGAGGACCGCCGCATACCTCATTTCCGTTCAGAGGGTTGCGGAGGCGATGCGCTTCAGGGGCTGGGTATAGAAAGATGGACGTCATAGGCGGCGGTCATATCGGCGGGAAGGCCAAGGGTTTCCTGCAGGCGAAAGAGATATTAACCGGGGGAAGTGTCAAAGAACGCTTCCCCCGTGAAGTTTCTCTGCTCCGCTTTCCCGTCACATTCTGCATCGGCACCGGTGTTTATGAGGAGTTCATAAAAAGAAACAATCTTGAAGAAATCATTTCCCGCGCAAAAATATCGATAGAAGATGAAGATTACGAACGGTTGAAGCGGCACTTCCTGGACGGCACGTTTCCGGTTTCTTTCATCAAGGATATTTCCTCGCTTTTGGAAAACATTACATATCCGCTGGCGGTGCGTTCGTCGTCGGTCCTTGAAGATCAGCCTGGGACCTCATTTGCGGGCAAATATGACACGCTATTTATCAGCAACCGCGGCACTTTGAATGAACGCACTGAACAGCTTTTGACGGCGATCAAAAACGTCTTTGCCTCCACCTATAATCCAAGCGCGGTTTCGTATCGCACAAAGCATCATCTTGTGGATGAAGAGGAGAAGATGGCGATCCTTCTGCAGGAGGCGATAGGACTTGAGTTTGAGGGATACTTCATGCCTCTCATGGCAGGTGTCGGATTTTCACAGAACGGTTACTGCTGGAACAAGGAGGTAAAAAAAGAGGGCGGCCTCGTGCGGCTCGTGTTCGGCCTGGGCACGCGGGCGGTCGGCCGCGGATACGCGAGGCTCTTTTCCCCGAAAAAACCTCTAGCGCGTCCGGAGGGAACCGACGTCCGCGAAATAGACAAGTTCTCGCAGGCGACAATCGATGCGCTTGATATCAAATTGAACCGCATCGTCTCCTTCCATTTTTCACAAGTTGTGAGAAACGGGCTGGATTGTTATCCGCGTTCAGAAAGGCTCTTTTCGCTTCGCGACGGCAGTCACCTCTACATCCCTGTGACCAATATCTGGGATCCGGAGCATAAGCCGGTCCTCACGTTCGATGCGATACTCACAAGTCCATGGTGCGGTTTATATATGCCGTCCGTCACGGAGGCGGTTTTCAAATCGCTTGAGGAGGGGTTTGGATTCGCCGTCGATGTCGAATTTGCCGTGCGCGTCGACGACGATCTCAAAGAGGCCCATTTTTATCTGGTTCAGGCAAGGCCTTTAAGTCAAAGATCATCAATGGCCTCACACCCCATACCGCGCGACGTTCCCGAAAAGGACAAACTCTTCACCGCAGTGAAAAATATTGCGTCGGCCATCATACACAATATCGAATACATAGTCTACGTGGACTCGTTCCAGTATGACAAATGGCCCATTGACGACCGCCATGAGGTCGCGCGCATTGTGGGACGCATCAACAGAATGCTTAATGGAAAGACTTTTATGCTCATGGGGCCCGGGCGCTGGGGCTCTGCAAAAGTTGAATTGGGCGTGCCCACAAAATACTCGGAGATTTCGAATTGTGCGATGCTCGTGGAAATAGCCCGAAAGACTGAAAACTACGTCCCGGAGGTTTCATTCGGCACCCATTTCTTTCAGGATTTAATCGAGGACTGCATTGTCTATATGCCCCTTTACCCCGACGATCCGGGCATCATCTTTAATGAGGAATTTCTAAAAAGTCAGAACGTATTCCGCCAATTTCTGCCGGATTATTACCACGCCTCCTACGAAAACCTGATTCGCGTTGTCCATATCCCCTCGGTTTCAGGCGGCCGGCTTGCTACGGCGGTTTTAAACGGGGAGCAGGAAGAGGCCTTGATTTATTTGAAGTAAATTGTATTAAGGGCAGCTATGGTTAAATCGCTATCACAGCGCGATCAGGAGATACTGGAGATACTCATCTCCGATTATATATCCACGGCTGCACCCGTCGGTTCCAAGACCATTTCAAGAAAACACAACGGCCGGCTGTCGCCTGCGACCATCCGGAGTATCACGGCGGACCTTGAGGAGAGGGGCCTTTTGATGCAGCCCCACACCTCTGCCGGCCGCATTCCCACGGCGCAGGGGTTTCGCTACTATGTGGATTGCCTGCTCAAGTGCCATGACATTTCAAATGAGGACCGCGAGAAGGTCCGCCAGTTCTATGACGTAGAGGATATGAGCGTCGATGAAGTGATTGCGCGCACTTCGAAACTCCTGTCCACGATTTCAAATTATGTCGGCCTTATAAGGACGCCCGGCTGGAACAAGATTCTTTTCAAGCAGATTGAATTCATACAACTCTCGCGCGGAAGGCTTCTTGGAATTTTTGTCTCGCAGGAGGGCTTTGTCCAGAACAGGGTCATCGATGTTTCGGAGGATTATTCCTATCCCGATCTCGAAAAGATAAACCGCTATTGTAACTCCGCGTTTTTGGGCCTCACGCTGAATCAGGCGCGCGCGAAGATCGCGCTGGAGCTGGAGGCGGCGGAGAATGATTATGACCGCCTGCTTGCCCGCGCGCTTCTGTTCTCGCAGGAAGTTTTTTCGGGCGTTCCGGACGCCGACCTGATCGTCGACGGCGAGTCGCGCCTCATCGCTGCGCCTGAATTTTCAAATGTGGGCAGACTCCGGGAACTCCTCGATGTCTTAGAGGAGAAAAAGCAGCTCTTGCACGTGCTTGAGCGTTGCAGGGAGACGGACGGGGTGCGAATTTTCATCGGCGCGGAGGCTCAAGACAAGACCGGAATGGAATCGGTAAGCGTGATCATGGCCCCTTACCGCAAGGAAGGGCAGGTGCTGGGGACGATAGGCGTCATAGGGCCCACGCGCATGGATTACTCGCGCGTCGTTCCGATCGTGGACTTCACGGCAAAGGTTTTGGAGGATATATTAAATTAGTGTTGTAATCCACAGGTTACACAGATTTTTATAGTTTGTATCTCTCTGTGTAATCTGTGAAATCTGCGGATTTTTTAATCTTATGAAAAAACCGGTATCAAAAGTTGAAGAGCTGCGCGAGGCGCTCAAGGCCAAAAAAGAGGCCGAGGCGAAAACTGAAAAGGTCCCGGAGCCGGCGAACGAAGCGGAAGATGTTCTGGCCTCCATCCGCGCGGCTGAAGAAGATGCGAAGCAGCACTACGACAAGCTCCTTCGCGTGATGGCGGAATTTGAAAATTTCAAAAAGCGTGTCGGGCGGGAACAGGAAGAGAAGGTAAAATTCGCCAATGAAAGGTTGATGCTGGAGATTCTCCCCGCGCTCGACGATTTGGATCGCGTGCTGGACCACGTCGCGGAAGATGCCTCACCGGAAGTGAAAGCCATCGCAGACGGTGTCGGCCTTGTCAGAAGAGCGCTCTATAACGCGCTTTCCAAGTTTGGGCTGTCCGAAATTGAGGCGCTTGATAAACCCTTCGATCCTGCCATGCATGAGGCGGTATCATGCATCGAAGACAACGAACGCGAAGACAACTCCATTATCGCCGTCCATCGCAAGGGGTACAAACTTGAAGATCGCGTTATCAGGGCCGCGCAGGTCATCGTGACAAAGAAAGGCCGGTCAAATGCGTAAAACTTTTTTCCTCCTGGCCGCAGTTTTGTTTTTGGCGGGTTGCGGAGGTATTGGCGGCCGTCCGAACTACCCCGACAGCCTGACGCCCGAAGCACAGCAGGTTTGGAACAAGGCGGAGTCGCTCTATCAATCGGGGCGTTTTAATGAGGCCGACGCCGCCTATAAGCGCTTCATAGATACATTCGGCTACAATTCTTTAACCGACGACGCCCGGTTCAAACGCGGCGAGATAAGTTTCAATAAAAAGAATTACAGCGAGGCCATGGAACTTTACCGGTCGGCATACTCAAATATTTATTCACCTTCGATTTCGCCCCGTGCGCAGTTCAAGGCCGCTTACTCTTTGTATCAATTGAAAAGGCATAATGACGCCATTGATGAAGTATCCAAAATCAGGCGCCTTGATGCGTCGGCCGTCCTCCGCGCGCGCACCGATTCGGTTGGAGTCCTGTCTTCAAAGGCCGTTGCAGGTTCCGATCCGATAAGGTTTTATCTCTTTCTCCTTGATGACTACATGGATTTGAGCGGGAATAGCGAGGCGCTCAAAGGCGTGCCGGATCTGGTTTCGGAGACGGAAGCCCTTTCGGAGGTCAGGCGCTGGATCGGTGACGACAAGGTGACCTCCGCGCAGGTGGCGGCGCTCCCCCTTAAAGAATACAAAGGGAAGCGCTCCGGCGGATATGCGCAGTTCAAATATGGCAAGGCACTCAACAGCGAAGGGGAGTTCGGGCGGGCCACAAAAGAGCTCAAGGCTTATGTATCGGCATATCCCAAGCATGAATATTACGGCGCGGCGACGGCGTTGCTCGGGGAGACGGCGGGACGCGCTGGCGAAGCGGCTGTAAAAGTGGGGCTGATCCTGCCTTTGAGCGGGAAATACCAGATCTACGGCGAATCGGTCCTGCACGGCGTCGAGTGCGCAGTCGGCGTTTACGCTCCGTGCGAAGGCAGCGGGAACGCCGCGCTCGTGATCAAAGATGTCGACGGGCAGCCGGAAAACATAGTGGCCGCCGTCGATGAACTTGCCTCGGCGAATGTCATCGCCATCATCGGTCCCATGCTCTCCGCAACTGTGCAGGCTGCGGCGGAGAGGGCGGAGCAGCTGCAAATTCCGATGGTCACGCTTTCGCAGCGCAAGGGCATTACCGATGCGGGGAATTTTATATTCAGAAACACCGTCGCTGCGGACTCGCAAGTGACGACGATTGTGGATTACGCCGTGGGGCGTAAGCGCATAAAAAGGTTCATGATTCTATATCCCCAAAGCGAGCAGGGGAGGGAATATAAGGATCTGTTTTCCGAAGCGGTGAGACAGGGAGGCGGCAAGGTAACAGTCGCGCGCGGTTACTCTTCCAACAGCGTCGAGCTGGCGAGCGATCTTCGGAGCATGTCTCTGGAATCGGATGGGGGAAAAAACTTTGACGCGATATTCATACCCGATTCATTTGGAGCGGCGGGATTCCTTGCCACCACTCTGGCCGGAGTGGGTGTGGAGGGGGTGCAATATCTGGGCATATCGCGCTGGGACGATCAGCGCCTCATAACTGCCGGGGGTAAGTACGTCGAAGGCGCCGTTTTTCCGGAGGCCTTTTATAAGAAATCGCAGGATCCCAACGTTTCGACATTTGTTTCGCGTTTCACGCAGGCATACGGTATCGAGCCGACGCTGCTCGAGGCATTGGGATACGATTCGATGAGGATGATCCTTGAGGCGGTGAAGGGCGGTGCGGCGCATCGCGCAACATTGAAAGACGCGCTTGCCAGGCTGACCGATTATCAGGGCGTCACCGGCCGCACGTCTTTCAATGCCAATCGCGATGCGACACGCGAACTCCCGCTTTTGACTGTTTCAGGCGGGGAGATAAAGCCGCTGACAAAGTAGGTGGCCTATCTTCTTTTCTTCTTCTTTGTGACCTTTTTCTTTTTCCTCTTCACGGTCTTTTTCTTTTTTCTTGCTCCGCACATTCCGCAACTCATGGTTCCCTCCTTTGCTTGCATAATACTAAAAAGACATATAAATGACAAATGACAAAATCCAAATGACAAAGATGACCGAACAGGAACTTATATCATTATTGACCCAAGGACTGCCGCGCCATGTGGATGGTCTGAAGGTGGGAATCGGTGACGATTGCGCCGTGATAGAAGGCGAAAGCTGCGACTGGCTTGTCACGACCGATGCGTTGCTCGAGGGGATTCATTTCAACTTTGACTACACAACTGACCTCTTGCTCGGCAGGAAGTCCTTGAGCGTGAATTTGAGCGATATTGCCGCGATGGGTGGCCTGCCTCTTTTTTATTTTGTCAGTTTAGGCGTTCCATCGGGTTTTTCCGCGGATCGGCTTGCATCATTATATAAGGGGATGAGAGAGATTGCAAGTCAGGCGAAGGCCGTGCTCGCCGGCGGCGATACCTGCGCCTCGAAGTCGGGACTTGTCCTTTCAATTACAGTTATCGGCCGCGCCGAAAAAGGAGGGGCTCTGTTGCGGAGCGGCGCGAAACCGGGCGATGCTATTTATGCAACCGGAACGTTCGGCGATGGGGCATTGGGGCTGGCCTGTTTTAAAAAGGAGTTGAGGGGTGAGCGCATCGCGCCGTTTGTAAAGCGGTACAATGATCCGGCGGCAAGGATCGCTGCCGGGCAATGGCTTGCAGGAACCGGCGTTGTCACATCGATGATCGACGTCTCGGACGGATTGCTTGCCGATCTTGGGCATATTTGCGAGATGTCTAAGGCGGGATTTGAAATTGAGGCGGCAAAGATCCCGTTGACCGCGGAATTCGAGGGTATTTCAAAAAAGGCCGGCGTTGATCCCTTGGAGATTGCCTTGACCGGCGGCGAGGATTATGAACTCATATTCACCGTCGACGGCGGTCGTGTTACGGAGTTTGAAAAGCAAAAAACAGTCCATAAAGTGACGCGCATAGGCACGATTCAAAAAAATCCCGAGGATCGGATTGTTTTGGGGACCGACGGCAGGAGACTTGAATTCAGCCGCAAAGGTTACGACCATTTTTCGGTATAAATAAATGGCTTCACTATTTATCGCATTTTTTATTTTGCTTTGCTGTTCGGCCTTTTTTTCGGCCTCCGAAACGGTTTTGTTTTCGCTTTCCCGCGTCCAGGTGCACCGTTTCCGCACCTCCAAGAGTGCTGCTGCGCAAAAGGTCGTGGAATGTCTGCGCAAGCCGCGCGCATGGCTCGCCACAATTCTTCTGGGAAATGAGCTGGTGAACGTGTCCATGTCCATAATCGGGGCCGCAATAATAAATCATTATTTTTTTTATGACGTTAAAATCCAGACGCTGATCGCAGTCGTGATAATAACGCCGATTGTTCTGATTTGCGGTGAGATTATTCCGAAGAATGCGGTGATCAGGCTCTCTTCCAAACTCGCCCCGATTATGGTTGTCCCGCTCGCTTTTTTTCACAGTCTGGCGAAACCTTTGAGGATAGTGCTCACAAAAATAGCGGATATCTTCGTTCAACTCTTCGGGGGGCACCCCGAAAAGGTCCGGCCCATGATAGTGGAAGAGGAATTCAGGCGCCTTGTGGATCTTGGACGGCGTGAAGGCGTGATCGTCGAAGAAGAGCGCGTGATGATACACAAGGTCTTTGATTTTTCAGACAAGGTTGTCTCCGAAATCATGACGGCAGGCGGGCAGATATTTGCGCTGCCCGTGGACCTTCCGTATGAGAAGATGCTTGCCGAAATCAAAGAAACAATGTTTTCGAGGATCCCCCTGTTTGTGGGCGATCACGACAATATGATCGGCGTCCTTCATGTCCGCGATCTTTTCGCGTTCCATAGAAAGCGTCAATCCGGAGGGGATCGGGAGATTCGTTCCATCATCAGGGAACCGCTCTTTGTGCCGCCGGATAAGAGATTGGAAGATCTTTTGCACGACTTTCAGCAAAGCGGCGTGCACATGGCCATAGTCAAAGACAGCGGGAAGGTGGTCGGCGTTGTGACCATGGACGACGTGTTGGAAGAGTTGTTCGGGAGAATAGAGAAGTAATCTGTGAATCGTGATTCGTGAATCGTGTTTCGATCCACGATAAACGATTCACGAAAAACAACATTTATGAGCTTAGGTCTTCTCATTCTTATTCTCGTTATCTGCCTTCTGGTTGAAGGGTTTTTCTCGGGCAGCGAGATGGCCATCGTCAACGCCGAGAAGTACAGGCTTGCCATCCGCACAGATGCCGGTTCAAAATTTGCGCGCGCGGCGCTCCACATGGTCAAGCACCCCGCGAGATTTTTCTCCACTACACTCGTGGGAACAAACCTTTGCACAGTGACCGGCTCGGTCGTGACCGCTTTTTTCATCATATCGCGCTATGGCGAGTCTTATGCCCCGCTTGCGATTCTTTTTTGGCCGTTTACGCTTATTTTCGGGGAGATGGTTCCCAAAAGCATTTATCAATATTATGCGGATCGCCTTGTCCTCAAGGTCGCTCCGGCGCTCTTCGTAATCTCGTGGGTCCTGTCTCCGATTATCATCCCGCTGTCGAAGCTTACCGACCTTTTGTTCGGCGGTGTCAAACGCAGGTTCGGAACGGAACCGCCGCTCACGCGTGAAGAACTGGAGATGATGATCGAAATCGGAGTTGAAACTTCGACCGATGTCATGCCGATGGAGAGCACATTGATATCGCGCATCTTTGATCTTGCCGATAAGAAGGTGGTCAACATCATGACGCCGCTCGTCGATATTGTGGCGGTTCCGATTGACGCCACCCGTGAAGAGGCCGCGAGCGTTATGGAACAGTCCGGCTATTCCCGCGTTCCGGTGTATCAGGGAAGGGTCTTCAATATTGTGGGTATACTTGTCGGCACCGATCTTCTTTTTGCCGATGAAGATATTTCCGTCGGCGCGCTCGTTAAGCCCGCATACTATGTCCCGGAGGACATGCCCCTCGACGAACTTTTGCTGACGATGAAACGCAAGGGCCAGCCGCTCACCATCGTTGTTGACGAATTCGGGGGCGCGACAGGCATAGTGACGACGGAGGATTTATTGGAAGAGGTTGTAGGCGAGATACGCGATGAACATGATACACTCGCGCCGCTCTATCAGCGGATAGGACACCGCCGCTATCTGGTGAGCGGAAGACTGGAAGTGGAGCAGGCAAATGACAAGTTAAAGCTTGGCATCCCCACGGATGATTATGAAACGATAGCGGGGTTTTTGCTCTCCAAGCTGGAGAGGATCCCGAAAGTCGGAGAAGCGGTTATTATTGGAAATCACATTTACATAATCAGGCGCGCAAACGAACGCGCGATATTGGAAGTGGAGATAAGTGAAAAGACATGAGTATCGCGTATTTTGACTGTTTCTCCGGAATAGCGGGCGACATGGTTTTGGGGGCCATGGTGGATGCCGGTCTGCCGCTTTCTCATCTTAAGCGCGAACTTTGGAAGCTGCGCCTCGGTGGTTACGAAATAAGGCGAAAGCAAAAGGGAAAAATTATTTCAGGAACGAACCTTCAAGTCATAACAAAGCGTGAACTTCCAAGAAGTGATTATAAAACGATTAAGAATCTGATCAACAGGAGCAGGCTGTCAAAAAATGTCAAGGAAGTTGCAGGCGCTATTTTTCACAAGTTGGCGAAGGCAGAGGCGACGGTTCATGGTGTGTCAATAGATCGCGCGCACTTTCATGAAGTCGGCGCCGTCGATTCGATCGTTGATATTGTCGGGAGCGCAATCGGATTTGAATATTTCGGATTTAAAGAAATATTTTCATCGCCTCTTCCAATCACCAGGGGCAGGGTGCGGGCTATGCATGGGATGCTTCCCGTTCCCGCGCCAGCAACGCTGGAAATCATAAAAGGCGTTCCGCTTGAAAAGGCGCCGGTGAAAGATGAAATTGTAACGCCGACGGGGGCCGCGATCATCACAACGGTTGCAAAACAATTTGGCGAGTGTCCGCTGCAAAAGATTGAAAAGGTCGGATACGGATACGGCGACAAGGTATTTCCGGGGATTCCAAATGCGCTCCGCCTGATGATCGGAGAAGGGTATCCTGTTGTCGTAATCGAGGCCAACATCGACGACATGAACCCGCAGATATTTGATTACGTGATGGAGCGTCTCTTTGATGTCGGCGCAGTCGATGTTGCCTTACAGCCAATCCAGATGAAAAAAAACCGTCCGGCGATTTTGCTTCACTGCCAGGCGCCGTGGGATAAGAAAGATAAGGCAATTGATATAATTCTTAAGGAAACGACTACGCTTGGAGTCCGCTATTATCCGGTTGAGAGAAAAATTCTGACCCGCGAGATTAAAACTTTCAAGACGAAGCATGGAAAAATACGTGTCAAGATTGCGGTGGATGACAAGCAAAAAATCGTAAAATATATTCCAGAATACAACGATATCAAAAAACTTTCCAAGAGGACTAAGAAATCGATGCTCGCGATTTACCGTTCCCTCCCCTTTGTAAGGGGAGGGTGAGGGTGGGGTAGATCTACCTCCCCAACCCCTCCTTACAAAAGGAGGGGAATTTTATTCTCATGAACATAAAAATTGAAAAACTGGTCTACGGCGGTGCCGGTGTCGGTGAGATGGACGGCAAGATAATCTTTGTGCCGTTTTCGGCGCCGGATGACGTGTTGGATGTTGAAATAACAAATGACCATTTGAGCTTTGCAGAGGCGCAGATCTCAAAAATTGTTGAAGGAGCGCCGTGTCGTGTAAACCCTCCTTGTCCCGTCTTCGGAAAATGCGGCGGGTGCCAGTGGCAGCATATTTCATATGAAGCGCAGCTTGAGTGGAAGAGGTTGATACTTGTCGAGACGCTAAGACGCATAGGGAAGATAGATGCAGGTGTTTTACCGACGCTACCTTCTCCGAAACAATGGAACTATCGCAATCGCATACAACTCCATATCGATTCGCGCGGACGCGTAGGATTTTATCGCCCTAAATCAAAAGAAGTGATTGAGTTTGATCATTGCCTCATTGCCGATGAGAAGATTAACGAGCGTTTGAATTCAATGCGTGAATCGCTCAAATTCAGGACAAAGGGAATTTCGTTGCGGCTTGAGGAAGGCCCGTCTTTTTTACAGATCAACACAGAGCAAAACGAACAGTTGAAAAAGGTCGTTGTGGATTGGCTCAAAGAAGTCCCTCATGATTCAATTCTCGAGCTATACGCGGGCGCGGGAAATTTTACATTTTCGCTGGTTTCAATCGCGAAAAGGATCGTTGCATCCGACATCGACAGCAGCGCGATAAAGTTTGCAAAGGAGAGGCAGAAGAAAGAGGGCGCGGAAAATATTGAGTTTTCTTGCTCATCAGCGGAAGATTCAGTCGGAAAATTCCATGGTGGATGCGATGCGGTGCTCGTGGATCCGCCGCGAAAGGGATGCGCTGAAGTCATAGACGCAATAGTGAGCCTTGAACCGAAGTCGGTGCTTTATGTTTCATGCGATCCCGCGACCCTTGCACGCGATATAAAAATCTTCGGCGGGAAGGGGTACAAATTAAGCAAAAGCATGCCTGTGGATATGTTTCCCCAGACATACCATATAGAATCGGTGAATTTACTGACCAGATCGTAGTAGGTGGTAATATTAAAGCACGCTTTGTTGGCGGCGGGGTGATGTCTCTCTCGCTTACGGCTCCTCGCCTCACTTGCCGGCTCGTCGCCTGCGCCTCTTGCGCCGCTTGTTTAGGCTGTTGATGCGGCGCAATTCACACGCCGCTCGAGAAACATCACCCCGCCGCCACCACAACATGCTTCATAACCCATGGTTTGCAAGCTCCTGAGCCGGCGATTCCTATGATATTAGCCTGAAATTTAAGGGTTTTATTGTGTTGACAACAGGCCATTTTTCCTTTTAGTTATGCAAACTTAACGAATTCACTCCAAAAAAATTGAAGGGTGGTGATTTTTAATGCCGGGAATCAAGGTGCGCGAAGGGGAGAGCTTTGAGCAGGCCCTTCGGCGGTTCAAAAAGCAGTGCGAAAAAGCCGGAATTCTATCCGAACTGCGCAAGCGCGAATATTATGAAAAGCCTTCCATGAAGATGAAGAAAAAGAAGGCGCAGGCAAAGAAGCGCGCAAAACGCGGGGGACGTCCAGTATATTAAATGTCACTCAAAGAAAAAATTGAAAGCGATCTCAAGGCGGCGATGAAATTGAAGGATACGGTGGCGTCGGGCGCATTGCGCATGGTCGTCGCTGCGGTAAAAAACAAAGAGATCGATGACGTGGGCATCAAGAAATTGAAGTTGGGCGAAAGTCTGGACGATGCGGGCGTGCTCAAAGTCATTCAGACGCTGGCGAAACAGCGGCAGGAATCGATCGATATGTTCAAAAAGGGCGGGCGCGACGATCTGGTCCAAAAAGAGACAGCCGAGCTTGCCCTCTTGGAACGCTATCTTCCGAGCCGAATGCCGGAAGGCGAGATAGAGAAAATTATCGCAGAGGCGATCAGTCAAAGCGGTGCGGCGGGCATGAAAGATATCGGAAACGTCATGAAGCTTGTGATGCCAAAAACGGCCGGCCGCGCAGACGGTAAACTAGTCAATGAAATTGTGCGCCGAAAGCTGGCGCCATAAGCCTGATGTTTGATCAACAAATCCTAGGCGACATTCGTGATCGCGTGCCGATAGTTTCGTTCATCGGCGAGCGCATTCCTCTCAAGAAGGCCGGACGCAACTACAGAGGCCTTTGTCCGTTTCATCAGGAAAAAACCCCGTCGTTTATGGTGAGCGACGAGAAACAGATCTACCACTGCTTCGGTTGCGGCGAGGGCGGGGACGTTTTTAAATTCCTGATGAAGTTTGAAGGGCTCACGTTTGCGGAATCGGTCCGCCAACTTGCTGGTCGCGCGGGTGTTTCACTTCCAAAAGATGCGTTTTCGAAGGATCCGGATGAGGAAATCGCCAGAAAAAAGAAGTGGTGCTACCGCCTGAATCAGATAGCGGCGGAGTATTTTCAGGCATTGCTTTCGGGCCCCTCCGGAGCTGCTGCCCGTAACTACTTGAAATCACGTGATATTTTTGATGAAACTTCAACGCAACTTTTTTTGGGATATGCCGAAAAGGGCTGGGACGGTCTGATCCGTCATCTTGAGGAAAAGAAGGTCCCGATTGAGCTTGCGGCTGAACTTGGCCTCGTGAAAAAAAGAAGCGGCTCCGATGGTTACTACGATTTTTTCCGCGGGCGGCTCATGTTCCCCATTATTTCACCGCGGGGCGAGATACTTGGTTTTTCGGGCAGGGCGCTTGATGAGTCGGACAAGGAAGCGGCAAAATATTTGAATTCTCCCGACTCGGTCATATATCACAAATCGAATTGCGTTTTCGGTTTGAATCTTGCGCAGGATGCGGTTCGGAAATCGGATCAGCTGATTCTGGTTGAGGGAAATATCGATCTGGTTTCGCTTTATCAGTCTGGAATTAAAAATGTGGTGGCGCCGTTGGGAACCGCGCTGACCAGCGGACATATCAGGTTGCTGGCGCGCTACTCGAAAAACGTTGTCGTGATCTTTGACGGAGATGATGCGGGATCGAAGGCGGCGGTCAGGGCGCTTCCGCTTTTCATCGCGGCGGATCTGACGCCGCGCGCGGTCGCGATGCCGAAAGATGAGGATCCCGACAGTTTCGTGAAAAAACACGGCGCTCAAGAATTGAAAACACTTTTGGATAACGCACCGACGCTCTTTGAACATGTGGTGGATGTGATAGCTGCCGGCACGACGGGCGATACGGCGGGCAGGATCGCCGCGATGCAAAAGATAATTCCGCTCTTGAAGGAAGTTGATGATGAGGTGGCTCTTGGGATCTATCGCGGCTACGCTGCAAAGAGGCTCAAGATAAAAGAGGAGATCCTCCGCGACGCGTTGAGGAAGAGTTCGGGCGGCAGGTTCTTCAAAGTCAATCAGCCTGCAGCCACACCGCATAAGGAAGGTGAAGCGACTTTCCGGGCGGAACGCTTATTGATCGAAACGATCATCGCCAAGCCTGATCTTGTGCCGCTGGTTTATGAAAGGCTCAAGCCGGATCAGTTGAGCGATAGATCGTGCAGGACCATTGCGGAACTGATCATTCGCGAGCACGAAGCGGGCGGCGAAATAAATTTCACGCGCCTCCTTGACGGGATTGCGGATCCGGAGCTGGCCCTGGACATAAGGTCGATCGCAATGGGAACAAAGTTCGCCGATGAGACGGACGCGAAGCAGGTCGCCCTCGATTGTCTGGACGCGATTGAAGAAAGGCCGGTCACGGAGAAAATCGAGCAGATAAACGAAGCGATACGCGACGCGGAATCCGAGGGAAACGAAAACTTGCTTCTCGAACTGCTTGCAAAGAAGCGGGACTTGAAAGCCCGCCAAAAGGAAGGAAAAATATAATGGCCACGACACAAACCCAATCCAAGGGCAAGACACAGCAGGCAAAGCCGCCGCAGACAAAAGTGGACATCAAAGAAGTGAAAGAACTCATCAGTGTCGGCAAGGAAAAGGGCTTTTTGACCTTCGAGGAGGTCAACGACGCCCTCCCGCCGAGCCTCGTGTCTTCGGACCAGTTGGACGATGTCCTCACGATGTTCGACGACATGGACATTGAGATCGTCGACTCCGAAGAGGAAGGCAAGATTTTAAAGCAGAAGCCGCAAGCGCCCGCAAAGGCCGCAAAGGAAGAGCCTGCCGAAGAGGTCGAAGAGGTCACGCCGGCGATGATCGAGGCGGAGTACGGCGGCCGCACGACTGATCCCGTGAGGCTGTATCTTAGAAAGATGGGGCAGGTTGCACTTTTGACGCGTGAGGGCGAGGTCGAGATAGCGAAGCGCATCGAGCAGGGGCAGGACGAGATGTTCAACATACTTTTGTCGTCGCCGCTCGGCATCAAATCGGTTTTGATACTCGGAGAACAGCTCGCGCGAAACAAGATCCGCGTGACGGAGGTCGTGAAGGAGTTCGACGATCTTGAGGGCCTGGAAGATTTCAACGAATCCGAACATAGGGACAAACTTCTAAAACTTATAAGCAAAGTCAAAAGCTTCAACAAGACATGCCAGAATCTGGATGAGAAGCTCCAATCGACGCGGCTGACCCCTGCGGCGCGGCAGAATTTTGAAACGAAAAGGAACGAAGCCCACAGGCAGATGCTTGACTGTTTCAAGCAGATGAACCTCTCGGGAAGGACGATAGGAAGGATCACGCAGTCGCTGCAGGAGACGATCGAATCGATTGAAGCGTGCCACAAGCAGCTCAAGGAATGTGCGCGCAAGATGAAGTGCCCCGTCGAAAATCTGCGCCAGGAATGCAAAGAATTCAAGAGAACCGATTATCAGAAGCGCCGCCTCGTCGCAAAGACGGGCATGTCTCGCGACCAGATCATGCTGATTGTCGAGACCATAGGAAAGGCCGACGCGCAGGCGAAGAAGCTTGAGCGCGAGGCCGGACATAATGTTGACGGCCTCCGCCAGACTCTCAAGGACATAAAGAGGTGGGAGATATTCGCCGAAAGGGCGAAGAACGAACTTGTCGAGGCTAACCTCCGCCTTGTCGTCTCGATAGCCAAGAAATACACGAACCGCGGTCTGCAATTCCTGGATCTGATTCAGGAGGGAAACATCGGCCTCATGAAGGCGGTGGACAAATTCGAATACCGTCGCGGCTACAAGTTTTCCACATACGCGACATGGTGGATCAGGCAGGCGATCACGCGCGCGATCGCCGATCAGGCGCGCACGATCCGGATCCCCGTCCACATGATCGAGACGATAAACAAGCTCGTTCGCACGTCGCGCTATCTCGTTCAGGAGCTGGGGCGCGAACCTAATCCCGAGGAGATAGCGGAGAAGATGGAGCTGCCGCTCGAGAAGGTCCACAAGGTTTTGAGAATAGCAAAGGAGCCGATCTCGCTTGAAACACCGATCGGCGAAGAGGAAGACGGGCATCTCGGAGACTTCATCGAGGATAAATCGATCGTTTCTCCGACAGACTCCGTTGTGAACTTGAACCTCTCCGAGCAGACGCGGAGGGTTTTATCGACGCTCACGCCGCGCGAGGAGAAGGTGCTTCGCATGCGCTTCGGCATCGGCGAGAAAAGCGACCATACACTTGAAGAGGTCGGCCGCGATTTTTCGGTGACGCGCGAAAGAATAAGGCAGATCGAGGCGAAGGCGCTCCGGAAGTTAAGACATCCTTCGAGGGCAAAGAAGCTGAAGAGTTTTGTGGATTTTTAAAGCCCTCCACTAAAGCTTTGGAGGGCAAGGGGGAGCTGTGAGAAAAAAACTACTGGTGGCAGTTGCGGCGGCCTGCCTAATCGGCGCAATCATTGCCGCTCTTTCCACCACGCAATATCTCCGCATACAAAAAGAGGGCCTTGAGCAGAAGAGCTTCTGCTCGATATCCGAAACGATTGATTGCGATATCGCATCGGCAAGCTCTTATTCCAGATTCGCGGGTGTCCCCATCGCATGGTTCGGCCTCGTCACATATCTTTTGATAGGCGGGATGGCCTTGTTCGGAGCCGTCTCCAAAAAGGACCGGAAGGCCACCGTGACGATCGCATGGTTTATATCAATCGCGGCCGTTCTGTATTCAATATGGCTCGTTTATATTCTCATCACTGTCCTTCAGGTCACCTGTCTTGAATGTCTGGGGATGTACATCGTCAATCTTTTCACGGCGATCGCGCTTTTGATCGCGCTTGGCATTCGCCCGAAAAATCTGGGCAAATTTTTGGCCGATTACGTCCGTGCGGTTTTCAAGAAGAAGTCAGACTTGGGATTTGCACCGAAGCTTTTTTCGCATGCGATCGTGATCATTGCGGTTTTGGGACTGGGCTGGATCATCATGTACGACGTGCAAGGGAAGGGCGGGGAGAAGAGTATTTCTCTAAAGGAGAAGATGAACGCGCACTATATGCAGTCGCTCTACGCCATCGAAGCAAATCCGGCATGGCCGGTGTGGGGAAATCCCGAAGGAGCGGTGACGGTCATCGAGTTTTCCGATTTTGAGTGCCCGTTCTGCAAGCTTGCCGCGTTCAATATCAAACCGTATCTGCATGAGTTCAGGAAGAACGTCCGGTTCTATTTTGTGAATACGCCGCTCGATCAGGCGTGCAATCCTTATATGGAGCGCCCCATGCATCAGAAGGCTTGTATGGCCGCGGCGGCAACGCTTTGCGCACAGGATCGCGGCGACTTTTGGGGTTTTCATGACGATCTCTTCCGCATACAAAAAAGTTTGAGCAAAGAGGAGATCGTGAAACTAGCCCAGAAAAGGGAGTGGAATACCGATGAATTTTCCGCATGCATGGATTCCGCCGAAACGAAGGCGCGCATACTTGAGGGTATAGAGACCAGCCGGAAATTTCACATAAGCGGGACACCCACGCTGATCGTTAACGGGAGAAGGTTGAAGTACTGGCGCGATCCGGAATTTTTGCAGGCGGTTGTAAAAGAAGAGATCAAGCGTTCAAAGAAGCGTTGAAGAGCGAATCGCAGAGGTCTATTGCCTTTCTCACGTATTTTCTCTTTTCCGTGTAGTCGCCCGGGAAAAAACTCCGTTTGAAGCCGTATATAATGATGTCTTTGAGACGCTCCGGCGAGATGTCGAAGTTTTTCACGGCCAGATCGATTTCATTCGTGACCGTCGTGTTGGAGACCAGCCTGTTGTCCGTGCAGAAGGTTGTGGACAGGCGGTGCTCCAGCATCTTGCGGACGGGATGGCGCGAGAGCTCTTTGAGATGCGGAATAGTCTGGAGATTTGAAGTAAGGCAGATCTCGATTGTGATGCGTCTGTCGGCGATGTGCTGCGCCAACGCGCGCACATATTTTTCTTTTGCCGCAGGGTCCGGAAGATCGACGAGCTCCACATCGAAAAGATGCGTTCCGTGGCCGATGCGGTCCGCATGGCAGTCGGTGATCGCCTGAAATATCGATGCGGGGCCGTATGCCTCGCCCGCGTGAACAGTCTTTTTTAGAAAACTCTTGTTGGCGAGCTCAAAGGCGTGACGGTGGTCAAAGGCGGGATATCCCTTTTCCGCCCCCGCAAGATCGACGCCGACTATTGGGACGCTGTCTGTGTCGCGGGATCTTATGAGCGCGCGGACAAGGTCCTCGGAGGCAAGTCCGAAGAGCTCCGCCTGCGGCATATCACGGTGCAAATTGATGAGTGTCCTGTAGTAGCCCGAAAAATGTTCCGTGAACATTCGAAGGGCGCAACCGATGATGCCGTATTCAAACGGAGGCTCGTTCCCACTCTTGATTTCGGGCAGCCCGTTGATTTCCTTTTTGGCACGGTTGAAGCCCTTCGCCACGCTTTTCAAAACCTCATCGATCGGGAGGCTCGCATTCACGTGCAGCTGCGGCGCGAATCTCGGTTCGAGGTAGCGCACGCCTTCGGCGAACGCGTCCAGCGCCAGCTCATATGATATCCGTTCCAGCGTCTCCGGCGTTTGCATCACCGCCACTGTGTATTGGAAGCCCTGAAGATATTCCACGAGATCTTTGTAGCGATCCTTGAAGACGAGTTCTTTCAATCCATCTTCGGTCTGTGACGGGAGCGTAATTTTTTGATTTTTTGCGATCTCAATCAATGTCGAAAGGCGCAGACTTCCGTCGAGGTGGCAATGCAGATCGGTCTTCGGAAGCGATCGTATAAACGGTTTGGTTAGAATTTTCATAGAAAATTCCCCTCCTTTGTAAGGAGGGGCAGGGGAGGTAGATCTACCCCACCTTTCCTCCCCTTACAAAGGGGAGGAACATTTTTTCAATTGACCCCAATTGTGGTCGACCTGCCTTTGTATCTCTGCGATCTGCTCGTCATTCAAGTGTCTGAAGCGGCCCTGTTTTTTCAGGTATTCCTTCACGGGAACGCCCTTCGGCTCGATGTTGATAACCGTGCGTTCGCCGTCAAACACCTCATACATGGGAAAGAGTTTCGATTCGACCGCGAGTCGCATTACCTCAACCGAGTCTTCGCTTGCGATCTTCCAGCCCGCCGTGCACGAGCAGAGCACGTGTATGAAACGGAACCCCTTGATCGTCTTGGCCTTCGTGAACTTCGCCATCATATCGTGCGGATAGCCGGGCGATGTGGTCGCAACGTACGGGATCTTGTGCGCGGCCATGATCTGGTCGATCGGTTTTTTTGGGACCATTTTGGGATAATTAGTCGGCGTCGTGGTTGTCCATGCATAAAGCGGAGTGGCGGATGAGCGCTGGATGCCAGTGTTCATGTATGCTTCGTTGTCATAACAGACGTAGATGACGTTTTCGTTTCTTTCCGCCGCGGCGGAGAGCGATTGCAGGCCGATGTCGAAGGTGCCGCCGTCGCCCGCCCATCCGATGACCGTGGTATCGGTTTTTCCCTGAATATCCAGCGCCGCGCGGACGCCGGAAATCGCTGCACCCGTCGTTTCAAATGCCGTGTGCATGAGAGGGACCTTGAGATTCGTATATGGGAAAGGACCCGGTATCACCGCCCAGCAGCACGCCGGTATCACTGCGACTGTATCATCGCCAAGCGCCTTGAGCGCAAGGCGCATAGCGATCGCCGCGCCGCAACCGGGGCAGGCCAGATGCCCGGACGTCATGAGCTCACTTTCCGGATATCGCTGCGCCGTCGTCCCCTGACCGAATGTTTTGGGATCTGTTTTCATATTTGCATTTGTCATTCTGAGCGAAGCGAAGAATCCCATGGTCTCCTTGGGATCCTTCGCCTCCGGCTCAGGATGACACCTTCGGTGTCATTTTTTCAATCCCGTCCAAACCGGATTCGCATCCGGCTTTTCTTTCTCTTTTGTCGATTGATACACCTCAAGAAATGTATCGACTGTGATGTCACGGCCGCCCAGCCCCACAAGATAGCTGAATACTTCCGGAATCCTCGGACGGCCGCACAGCGCCGAACGGATCTCCTGCACCCAGATGCCGCCGGCTCCGTGGCTGATGTTCCTGTCCAGGACCGCAAGTTTTTTGACGATCATCCTTCCGTCCATGTTTGCGATTGTGTCCCTTATTTCATCCGCGGGGAACGGCCGAAACATCCGAAGCTTCAAAAGTCCGACCGTTTCGCCCTTAAGGCGGAGCCTGTCGACCGCAACGCGCGCAGTCGACGTCATGGACCCGCTTGTGACAAGCACGATATCCGCGTCTTCAGTGCGGTATGTCTCAACGATGTCGTGGAGCCTTTTGAACCGCTTCGCGTAATCCCTTGATATTGTCTTATAGGTATCGCGGACCTTCGAATGGGCCCCTTCCATTATATAGCGGAACTCCATGTAATGCTCCGGGCCGGTGAGGGCGCTGAACGTGAGCGGATTTTTTGGATCCAAGATGAACTTTGCCTTTCTCGGAGGCAAGAACTTGTCGACATCGTCCTGATCGGGGATCTCGACCGGCTCGTATGTGTGCGAAAGTATGAAGGCATCATAGACGACCATAACGGGGAGATTCGTTTCCTCCGCAAGCTTGAACGCCATGATCGTGGTGTCTAAGACCTCCTGATTTGTCTCGCAGTATATCTGTATCCAGCCGGTGTCTCTCTGCGCCAGGGAATCGGTCTGGTCGCTCCAGATGGACCAGCCCGGCGCCATCGCGCGGTTCACGTCGGTAAGCACGATGGGGAGCCTCGCATACGCCGCCCAGAAAAGGAGCTCGTGCATCAGGGCCAAACCCTGCGCCGAAGTCGCGGTGAAGCAACGGGCGCCCGTCTGCGATGCGCCGATGAGGCAGGCCATCGCCGAATGTTCGGATTCGACTTTGATGTATTGCGCCTTGAGCCGCCCGTCGGCGCACATCTCCGAGAGCTCTTCCACGACCTGGGTTTGCGGCGTGATGGGATAAGCGGATATCACCTGCGCGCGCGCAAGGCGGACGCCGTGAGAGGTCGCGTGATTTCCCATCAGGACTTCGGTTACCGGCATAACATTATATCTCCGTCGGTTCTTCTATCATTTCCATGGCGGCGCGCGGGCATTCATGGACGCAAACGCCGCAGCCCTTGCAATATGCGAAGTCAAAAGCGTATCCACCGCTGATTTTTGCGACCGAAATGTCGGGGCAATATATGAAGCAATTGTCGCACTCGGTGCATCTGCCGCAGTGGAAACAGCGCGAAAGCTCATCGGCCACAACGTCTTTGGCGGGGGGCTGATGTATCTCCGCAAAGGGCCTGTGCGCGAGGCGTTCTTCGGCTGAACGCATCGGGTACTCGTTCGGCTTCGATTCCCAGAAATAGGCGGTGTTCAAATCTTCGTATTTAACGATCCGGTTTTTGAGTGAGGGTTCCGACTCTTTCGGTTTCTCGATCCCAAGATGGCGCAGGTAATCTATCATCCTCACCGAATTGGAGTCGCCGATCCGGATCTTGGGAAACACCTCTTCGAAATTTTCTTTTCTGAAAAAGCAATCGATGGCGATTGCAGTGCGCTTGCCCGCAGCCAGCGCGTCAACGGCCGTGCGCGGCTGGTCTATGAAATCGCCGCCCGCGAATACATTGTGCCATTCCGTTTTGCCGCCCTGTTTTGTCGCCAGCGCGCCTTTGTGTATCGGAAGCGCAGAGGGGATTATCGCCGTTTCTATCTCCTCGCCGACGGAGCTCAAGATCGTGTTTGCTTCAAATGTCAGCTCGGAGTTGGGGATTGGCACTGGCGATCTCCGTCCCGAGTCGTCGGGTTCGCCAAGCTCCGCACGGTCGCAAACGAGACCCGCCGCCCTTCCGTCCTTGACCACGACCTTCTTCGGGATGATCAAAAATTCGATCCTTACGCCTTCGGCAATTGCCTCACGGACCTCCGCTTCAAATGCCGGCATCTCTTCGCGCGAGCGGCGGTAGAGGATAGTAACTTCAGCGCCGAACCTTTTTGCCGTCCGGGCGGCATCGATCGCCGTGTTGCCGCCGCCTATCACGAGAACTTTTTTCCCGAGCGGCGGAGCCTTTCCCTGCGCCGTCAAATCGAGGAAGGTGAGGCCAGCCATGACGCCTTCCGTCTTCTCGTCAGGGACGCCCAGCAAGCGGCTCTTGTGGGCGCCGATCGCCAGAAAAACCGCGTCGTATTCCTGCCGGAGCATCTGCATCGCCGCGGCATCTCTGATCATCTTTCCAAGCTGGAACTCAACGCCCATTGTCTTTAAGCGCTCGATTTCGATATCAATTATATCTTTGGGCAGGCGGTATTCGGGAATTCCGTAACGGAGGACGCCGCCGCACTTGTTGGTTCTCTCCATCACAACCGACTTGTGGCCCAGGCGGGTCAGGTGATACGCGCACGCGAGGCCCGCCGGCCCGCTGCCGACGATCGCGACTTTTTTCTTGGATTGCGGTTTGAAAGGTTTTGCAGCCGGCGGATTAGGTCCCACCGCATCTCCCAGAACGCGCTCAAGCATCTGGATCGAGATGGAGCCGCCCAGTTCCTTCCGGTTGCATCCGTCCTGACAGGGATGGAAACAGACGCGCCCCATTATGGCGGGAAAGGGATTTTCAAGCGTCGCCTTTTCCCACGCATCCTCGATTTTCCCCTGCTCCAAGAGTTTGATCCACGCCTCGATGTTGTTTGCTGTGGGGCACGACGCCTGACACGCGGGTATCTGATCCACATATTGCGGGCGAAGATAACGCCATGTGCCCGTCTGGTTCCATGTCATGTGGGCAGCCGACATCGTGCAAAAAGGCATTTCAGATGCGCCTTTGAACTGGACTGGCTTCGGCTGTTTTTTCGTATCCTTCATCTATATCCTGACCTCTGCGTAGGCGTCGCGCGCGGCGGCGGCATTCGCCTCCGGCTTAATCGGGACACCTTTTTGGATTGCGCTGCAGACGGATTCGATCGAACAAATTTCGGTCACCTTGCAGAATGCGCCGATGATTGCGGTGTTGACGATGGGACTCGTCGCCGAGCCCACTTTGTGCTTCACGGCGATCGCGTTCGCATCCACGGTTGCGATTTTATTTTCGGCGAGCCTTTGGATTTTTCTGAACGCGTCGGGTTCACGTTTCGTGTTGATGAGGACGATTCCGCCGGGCTTCAAGCCGTCAAACGTCGCAGGGTTGTTTATGAGCGTGGCGTCGAGAATTATGAGATGATCCGGATGGTAGATTCCGTGGCGGAGATTGATCTGCTCATCGTCGATCCTGACGAATGCGGTGACCGGCGCTCCTCTTCTTTCGACGCCGAACGCCGGAAACGCCTGAACGGATTTCCCCTCTGTGAAGACGGCGGTCGCAAGTATCTTGCCGCCTATCACAGCGCCCTGTCCGCCACGTCCGTGGAGCCTTATCTCAATCATTGAAGCCCCCGCAAAGCGGCGTCACAATATCTTTTTTAACATGGATGTCAACCCTTCGACTCGCCCCCTGATAACTTCAATGCTCGCTTAAGGCATGCTCATTAATTCATACGATCGCGTGCCCAGCCCCCTTTTTTCACCGTAAATGAGCTGCACATGGTAGTCGATATTCGGATGGGCCTTTTTCAGTATGTCGGAGCCGGCCTTTTTCAAAGTGAGGTCCACGGCGGCCTGATCTATGGCGACGGGGTCGGTGGAGGTGAGAATTCCGATGTCGCCGGTCATGGGTTTTTCGTCCACGCCCAGACAATCGCAATTCGGCGTGATGTGATAGACGAAAGTGACGCAGAAAAGTTTTTTGTCCTTCACGGCGCCCATCGCGTACTCGACGAATTTTTCCTGAACATTTTTACCGGGCTCGCTCCATGTGATTTTCAGCGCTCCTTCGGGGCATGCCAAAATGCACTCGCCGCAGCCCGCGCATTTTTTCGTGTCGAGCGTTATTTTGCCGTCCGCGACTTCAAGCGCTTCCTGCGCACAGACCTCGACGCATGCCCCGCAGCCTGTGCATTTGCTGACGTGCACAGTGGGAGATACGGTTGAGTGCATCTCGAATTTTCCGGCGCGCGCGCCGCATCCCATCCCTAAGTTTTTCATCGCCCCGCCGAAGCCCGCCAGCAGATGCCCCTTGAAATGCGAGACCGCGATTATCATATCCGCTGCCGCTATCGGACGCCCGATCTTCACCTTTTTAAAATGCTGCCCCTTGATTTTTATTTCGTCGTAGTCCTCGCCGCGATCGCCGTCGGCAATGATGATGGGGGTCCCAAGTTTTTCGGTTGAAAACCCGTGTGAAGCCGCGACCGCCAGATGGCCGGCGGCATTGTTTCTCTCACCGTGATAAATCGTGTTCGTGTCGGTCAAAAACGGATGCGCTTTTGCATCACGGACCATCCGGATGATCGGCGGAAAAAATTCAGGTTTCACGTAACCCTTGTTCCCCTTTTCGCCGAAGTGGGTCTTTATGGCGACCTTGTCATCTTTAGACAGCAGCTTCGGCAACCCTGCGGTTTTGAGCAGATCGGCCAGTTTTGCCCTCTTATCCCACGGCAGGAACCAGACTTTGGACGGCTTTTTCATGCGCATTCTTATAGGATAATGAAACCCAAAGGAGCAAGAACGAAAGTAAAAAACTGCCACGGAGGCGCAGAGAAATGCTATTTTGCCACAGAGACGCAGAGGCGCAGAGAAAAGCAAAAAATATTCTCAAAAGCAGCCACAGAGACGCGGAGACACGGAGAAATACAAAAAATATAGTCTTGTTTTCCTCTGTGTCTCTGTGCCTCTGTGGCATTCTTTTATTATAGGTTTTCTCCGTGCCTCTGTGGCGGCCTTTAGCTGCCTAAAGCAGAAAACCATTGCCACAAGTGGCAAAACGGGCTAGATGGGCGTTCGTGGGGGTGGAGGATATGCGCATGAAGACGAGATTGCGTCGGGTTTTCGTGTCCGTATGTGCCATCATTATATCTGTCGCCTTTCTTCAAAGGGAGGCTACCGCGTGCGGCCATGACGGCTTTTTTATAGGCGGCGGCTATCAGCAGATGTTCATGTACACGTCCGAAGACCAGCTGGTGGGCAATCAGCAGTTTGCGTCGCGACATATCACCTTCGGGCCCGGCTTCGGCGCGCATCTTTTGTTCGGATATGATTTTGAAGGCACAAGGTGGGGCATCCAGCTTGCAAGCGGATATTCCAACTTTAAGCTCAACCAGACAGAGCGCGTGAACTACTTTGATACGGCGGTCGAAGGCATACTCCATCTCGTGTCTTGGGAAAACGGGATCGACATCAATATCATCGGCGGCTTTGGCCCCAGTTTTCTACTCGAGGGCCCTTTTAACAACAACTCGGGAGCGGTCGGCTTAAATATGGGTATCGGCCCCGGCTTCAACTGGTTTTTCCACCGCGGCGAGAAGGTGAGAAGCTCCGTGTATCTTCAGGTGCCGGTCCGCGCGGTCATCTTTTTCGGGGACAATCTCTCAAAGAACCATACGACCGCGTTGCAGGTTCCGATCCGCGCCGGCGTCTCAATTGGATTTTGATAATTTCCCTCCTTTGCCCGCCAAAGGCGGGTCCGCCTCTGGCGGATAAGGGGAGGGTGGGGGTGGGGTAGATCGTGAGTGTCAAACAGCTTTTTTCCGAATCACAGATCCTCGAAGTCGTGGAGGGGCTCGCCAAACGCATCAGCCGCGATTATCAGGGGAAAAATCCGCTTCTCATCGGCTGCCTCACGGGCAGTTTTGTCTTCATGGCCGATCTTGTGCGAAGGCTCGGCATTCCTATCGAATGCGATTTCATGAAGGTGTCCTCCTACGAGGACCGCATGAGTGCGGGCGAGATCAAGCTGCTCCTGGATGCGACACTGCCCGTCGCCGGAAGGCACGTTCTCATCATTGAAGATATAGTCGATACCGGCCAGTCGCTCACATATATAACCCAACGCCTCAAATCCAAAAAGCCTGCATCAATTGAATCGTGCGTTCTACTTTACAAAGAATCCCCGCGCATCACCGTTCCCAAAGATTCCATAAAATATCTCGGAATGACGGTCCACGACGTGTTCATCGTGGGCTACGGAATCGACTGCGCACAGAAATATCGTGAGCTGCCGTATATAGGGAATGTTGAAGATTAAAAATCTCCATAGCTGGAATCTTTCCCCCCAAGAAGCGATAGCAATTCAGCGCGATCTTCAAAAAGAAATAATCCTTAAAAAGAAATTCGGGAGAATTGAGACAATAGCCGGTGCCGACATGGCGATAGACGACAATCGCAAGCTGGGTTTTGCCGGCGTTATCGTCTATTCGTTTCCGGATCTTATTGAGATTGAAAGGCAAGAGGCAGTTGTGCCCATAAGGTTCCCTTATATTCCGGGGCTCCTCGCATTTCGCGAAGGGCCGGTCCTTCTTGAAGCGTTTAAAAAATTAAAGACCGCTCCAGATATTGTCATGTTCGACGGACAGGGGATTGCCCATCCGAGGGGGCTTGGAATCGCATCGCACATGGGACTCTTTCTTGATAAGCCGACTATCGGTTGCGCAAAGAGCCGCTTGATCGGCGAATACAAAGAGCCGGGGAATAATGTCGGCGATTGGTCACCCCTGTTTTATTCTTCGAGCGAGCCCCTCGATAAAGCTCGGGGCGAGTCGAGAAGCGCTCGAATCATCGGCGCGGTTTTGCGCACGAGAAAAAATGTGAAACCAATCTTTGTGTCGCCCGGCCACATGATCGATCTTGCCTCATCAATTCAAATCGTCCTCCAATGCCTCGACCGCACGCGCATCCCTAAACCCACGCGCGAAGCCGACCATTTTGTGTCGTCATTTAAAAGCTGCCACAGAGGCACAGAGACACAGAGGAAAACCAATTCTATTTTTTAAGCGCCACAGAGGCACAGAGACACAGAGAAAAACCAATTCTATTTTTTTAAGCGCCACAGAGGCACAGAGACACAGAGGAAAACAAAACTATATTTTTTTGTATTTCTCTGTGTCTCTGTGGCTGAATTGTATTCCCGAGACGGGTTTTCTTTTTCTGGTGTCTGGAACCCCCAAAAATCCAACAAAAACCCAACCCGGCACTTAATTCCCAATTATCAACAATTTTCTAACCAACTGATATCACACAGATATTTGCTGATCACTGGTCACAGATCACTGATCACTAAACTGGCACCCTTCTTGCTTCCATCTAATATGAACCTTTGTGTGTGGAGGATTTTATATGTATAAGTACCTTGTTATTATTTGCTCACTTCTGGTTGTCGTCGGGTGCGCCTCTTCAGGCACGCCTGATACTAACACTGACCTGGCAAATCAGGCGCCGGCAGTCACGTCCAATAATGGCGATCAGTTCGACTGGAACAATAACAATCCGGATAACAACGAAACCGACGACAAATTTGATGCGGACGGCGCAGGGTCGGATGGCTTGGATGCGACCCCTGTTGAAATCATAACGGCCGCAGGCGATTTTGGCGGTAACGTAACAAGAAGTGTGCGGTTTGAAGAAAAACTTGAGGCAAAGGGCGGATCGGGAAGCTATGTGTGGACGGTCAGCGGTTTGCCCACCGGCCTTTCAGTTGTAAACGCGAGGTTAAAGAAGATCACGGTCAGCGGGCGCGCCCGTGTCCTTGGAAGTTTTACAGTAAACGCGCAGGTTTGCGACGCTAACGATCTGGAAAATTGCGCCGCGAAGACATATTCGATCCTGGTTCGTGACATCATGGTCCAGACGCGATATGCACCTCAAACTTTTTCTCATTTAAGCTCTTTTGCGCCGGCCGATATACCGGAAACCGTACCTCCGAACCCGTGCGGCGCGCCGCTGCAGATTGTAAAGAAAACCATGCCTGTTTGGGCAGATGAGACGTTCGGAGATGCCGATGTTAACAGCACTTCCAGCATGATGGGCAACGATTTTGAAGCGACGTTTCAGGTGACCGGCGGCGTTCCGCCATACACCTGGGAGTTGAGAAGCGCGGCGGAGAATTTCTGGGAGGTCGGGGTGATACCGGAAAACACAAGCGGCTGGAGGAACAGCACGTCTACGACAAATTCCGCTGGAGACACTTTCGCCATCGACGGAACATTCCTTTACGGCTTGAGATATTGTCCGGAAGATCCTCTGCCCGCTGTCATAAATGAAGATGGCGTAGTGATTATTCCCGGGAGATCTCCTACATATGGAACTTGTAATGGAAGGGAATCGGTAGAAGAGGTTCTCACTGTCAAGGTTACAGATCAGTGTGCCGCTGCCCCGCAAACGAAGGAAAAAATATTTAATTTTGACTTAAACAGGGGTGATACTGCAGAAGATGTTTACTTACACGATTTGCGGGCTTTTGAGATATATATAGAGGGAAAGGATATCGACAGCGGTTCCTTCGTCGTGTTGGGCCTGTTTAATGGGGACAATCAACTGCTCGCGGATACAGTCGCCTTTGTCCCTGCCAGCGGCAAATGGACCATTTACCGGTTGAAACTCAACATAAAGCGCGGTTATGAGAATGCGAAACTTACCGATATCAATCAGGTGAAGATGTATATCAACGACGGCTCAACGGGTTATTATTTCGATGTCTGGACGTCGTCTATAAGGATATACAGCGAAACCTTCGAGTTCTATAAATATTGGGAAGAACCAGTGTACTGGGAATCGCCTTATCTGTGGTGGACGCCGGCAAGATATAAAACCGAGACTTATTTGAGGGAACCCCCCAAATGGCAGCGGATTGTAACGGACCATAGTAACTATGAGGCCGTTGAGGATTGCAAGGCACTTTACGTCGATTACGGTTGCAGCGTGAAGCGCGACTCGTGGGCATTTGCGAATTGGTAATAGTAAAAAAGCAGCAATCTTTGGCCCTCTGGATTCCCGGGGGGCCTTTTTTGTTTCCGGGGTCTTTAGTCCCCACTTCCCCATCAATTACCAAACTGGCATCAGACAAGATGTCTTCTGCAGCATTCTAACACATTGTATTTATTGACTTATTGCTGATCACTGATCACCGATCACTGATCACTAAACCGGCACTCTTCTTGCATCCATTTAATGTGCACCTTCATGTGGAGGATTTTACATGTATAAATACCTTGTTGTTATTTTCTCGCTTCTAGTCGTCGTCGGATGCGCCTTTCAAGGCAAGTCTGACACAAGTTCGAATCTCACAAACCCCACGCCGACGGACATATCCGATACAACCGATTGGAATAATAACAGCGACAACTCCGATAGCAATCTGAATGCGGACGACAAAGACGACGACGAATTTGTAACGGATGATACGGATTCAGACGGAACGGATGCAGCTGGCACGGGTGATACCCCTGTAGAAACTCCAATAACCGAAGATCGGGTCATCACGGTCCAATATGCCCAACAGGAATTCAATCATTTTGTCACTATTGGATCGGCTGATCCATCAGTCTCCAAGCTTCCAAACCCGTGCGGTACGTCGCTGCAGATTACAATGAAGAGCACAACTTATCCGGACACGCCCTTTGGGGACGCAGATGTTAATAATGGTTTCAGCATGATGGGCAATGGTTTTGAAGCGACGTTTCAGGCGACCGGCGGCGTTCCGCCCTACAGCTGGGAATTGATAAGCTCGGCGGCAAATTTCTGGGGCATTCCGAGCACCTGGACGACCCACCAGTCGACGGAAATTGCAGACAACGACACGTTCAATATCGACGGAATATTCGATCTCGCTTTGAGACTTTGCCCGGCATATCCTGCACCCACCATTATAGATACTGATGGAACGGCGACTTTTACCCCCCCCGAAATGGTGCCTACCTATTTCTTTTGTGCGGGTAGTGAATCCATAGAAGAAGTTCTCACAGTCAAGGTTACAGATCAGTGCACTGCCGCTCCTCAAACAAAGGAAAAGTCATTCCATTTCGATTTGAATAGAACACACGACAAAGTCAGCGACCTTATCGGAGTCGAACTGGTCATAGATTTCGACGACACTGAAGAAGATAGCCCATATGTGGAGGTTGAGTTATATACCCATAATGAAGAGACCGGCCGTGACGAACTGGTGGCAAAGACGCCCAGAGCATGGGCCTCAAGATGGGGAGATGACGGTCATGTCGTAATTTTGTCAAAGATATATCCCGTGGAAGGAAAAGGCGGGGTGGCTTTAAAAGATGTGCATAGAGTGGCGATGTGGATAGACCAGAAAGTAGATGCTTCAGGACCCTGCTTCATGAGCGCATGCTATCTCTTTGACGTCCATATAGATTATGTCGGTGTCTTTAGCCCTCATTGGATGTGGTGGAGAGATGACAGCAGTGATATCGAGTGGCAAGTCCCTGGCCATCGTGAGAAGAGAGAGAATTTCACGACCGATGCCAAGTGGCAGAGGGGGCATCAATATTTTCCGGAATCAAGCTACGGCTTGGTTGATAATGAATGGATAAGGTGGACACCACCCGATTTATGATGATGAATGGGTTAGATTGGATCACTAACCAAAAAGGCCCTCTGAAATTCAGAGGGCCTTTTGATTTGAGGGGTCTTTTATCCCCGATTTGATCACACACCCCCCAAAGATTGATTCATCGTCAAATTAAATCAAAAATAACCTAGTAGTATCATCACGTTAGTTCCGCGAGGATTGGCACAACAATTGCTTATAAAGTGTTCGTAAACTTATCTAACAAGGAGTGTTTATGTACAAATATCTAGCTTTCGTTGTTGTGCTGTTAGTTGTTGCCGGCTGTTCCGGTGGCGCCACTAACGGGTCCGCCGATCCGACTCTTCAAAGTGGTGTCAGTGACAGCGGTTCTAACTGGAGTAATGACGGCGGCAATGGTTCAGATCCAAACGATGGCATTGATATCGCCGATGATTCTGGATCGGGTTCCGGCTCTGGATCCGGCTCTGGATCCGGCTCTGGTTCAGGCTCCGGTTCAGTTTGTGACTTTCCGCTCCATAGCTTTGATGTGGCAGATATAACTGTACACGAAGGAAG
>Ga0315291_10000185_pt1 | contig 77177 bp, 60 predicted proteins | sample YL17G12_20_MG_FD_203070 | JGI IMG/M metagenome (GOLD analysis project Ga0315291, IMG submission 203070) | Sediment microbial communities from Yellowstone Lake, YNP, Wyoming, USA - YL17G12_20 | ecosystem: Environmental > Aquatic > Freshwater > Lake > Sediment | place: USA: Wyoming | collected... | reverse complement strand
ACGTCTGGCTCGACCCGCGCCGCACGAGCCCGTATCAGTTCTATCAGTTCTGGCTTAACACCGATGACAAGGACGTTGTGCAGTATTTGAACATGCTCACGCTGCTGCCCGTGTCGGCCATTCGGGATGCGGGTGAAACGGTCGTCGCTGCGCCCCAGCAGCGTGCCGCTCAGAAGCTGCTGGCCGAGGAAGTCACGCGCCTGGTCCATGGCGCCGACGCACTCGCCCGGGCGCAGCGGGCCACCGCGGCGCTTTTCAGCAAGGACGCGGACTATCGCGAGCTGTCCGCGCAGGAGCTGCGGGAGGCATTCCACAGCGCGCCGCGCACACCGCTCGCGCCGGCCGCGTTGGGGACGCCGGCCGCGGGCCTGGTGGCGGTGCTGGCGGACGTCGGCTTGTATCCCTCGCGCGGCCGGGCGCGCCAGGATGTCGCCGCGGGCGGGGTGTCGGTCAACAATCTGACGGTCCGTGATGTCAACTACACGCTGTCGCGGGCCGACTTGCTGTCCGGCGGCTTTGTCATCCTGCGCAAGGGCAAGAAGTACTATCATGTGTTGCACGTGGTCATGGAATGAGGCGCCCGCGTTCAGCGCCGGCCGGTCGCTCGTCGCGGGCTGCCACGGCGCTGGAGGATTTGACGCCGCTCGCCGACGCCGCGCTGGCACGCCGCGCGGCGCTGCTCGCTGATCCACAGACCACGGTCGGCCGGCTGGTTCATGCCCACGCGGACGGCATCGACGGGCTGGTGGTCGAAAAACTGGGGGACGTGCTTGTTGTCCACTTGTACGAAGGGCAGCTCCGCTTGAGCGAGACCGCGGTCCGTCAGGTGTGTGAGCATGTCGCGCGTCGCGTCGGCGCGGCGGCGGTCTATCGCAAGCTATACCCCAAGGATCGCAGCACGGTGTCGCGCGACCTGGAACAGCGACATCGTGACTCCCAACCCTGGATCGGCGCGCCTGTGCAGGCGGAGCTCGCGGTGCGCGAGCACGGCCTGACGTTTTTGATTCGGCCGTATGACGGGTACCTGACCGGGCTGTTCCTCGATCATCGGTTGAGCCGGCGGCGCGTGCGCGAGCTTGCGGCCGGGCGGCGGGTCCTGAACACGTTCGCCTATACGTGCGCTTTTACGGTCGCCGCGGCGCTGGGAGGCGCGCGGGAGACGGTGAGCGTCGACATTGCCCGGAAGTTTCTCGAATGGGGCAAGCGCAACCTGGCCGCCAACGGCCTGGGGCTCGAGCAGCACCGCTTTATTTGCTCCGACGTTTTCGACTACTACCGACGGGCCGCGCGGCAAGGGGAGCATTTTGATTTTGTCATCTTGGACCCGCCGACGTTCGCGCGGCAGAAGGGCCGCCGGCAGACCTTTGTCCTGGCGCAGGACCTGGAGCAGCTTGTGGCCGGCGTGCTGCCGTTGTTGGAGCGCGACGGGCTGATCCACCTGTCCGTGAACCACCGGGGCACTTCACGGCGCCGGCTGCAAGAAGCTGTCGCCGCGGCTGCCGCGGTGCAGGGGCGGCGCTGCCAGTGGCTGGAGGCGGCCCCGCTGCCCGAGGATTTCTGCGGCGACGCGGAGTTCGCCAAGTCAATCCTTGTGCGGGTGCCGTGACGGGGCGGGCGGGGGCGTGGGTGGGCGGACGATGTAGATCGGCCGGTGTTTGACCTCTTCGTACAGGCGCCCGACGTACTCGCCCAGAATCCAGAGTACGACCAGGGTCACGCCGCCCAGGATCAGCACGGCCGCGAGGATCGAGCTCCAACCGGGCGGGACGTGGTCCGTGAAGAGCCGTGTCCACAGGATGAAGAGCAGGTAGCCGGCGGCGGCCAGGGAGACCACGCCCCCCGCCAGTCCGGCCAGCCGCAGCGGCCACGTGGAGAACGAGAAGATCGCATCGGCCGCCAGATGGAACAGGGCCCGATACGAGTACTTGGTCTGGCCAGCGTAGCGCGGCTCTGCGTCATATAGGACTTCGGTGTAGGAGAACCCGATCCACTGCACGAGCGCGCGGTTGCACCGGCAACGTTCGCGACAGGCCAGGAATGCGTCGACCGCCGCGCGGCTTAAGAGCCGGAAATCCGCAGCCCCCGGGGTAACGCTCAGACGCGTGAGCGCCGATAGCAACCAGTAGAACGACCGCGACCCGGTCCGCTTGAGGACGCTGGCATCCGCGGGTTCGCGACGTACGGCCTGCACAACCTCGTGGCCCGCCTGCCATTGCGCGACCAGCGCGGCGATCACTTCGGGCGGGTGCTGCAAGTCGCCATCCATGGTAATGACGGCGGCCCCGCGGGCGTGCTCCAGGCCGGCCACCAGCGCTGCCTGGTGGCCAAAATTGCGCGACATCCGGAGCAGCCGCACGCGCGGATCCTGCGCGGCCAGCCGCTGCACGCGGCCGGCGGTGTCGTCGAGGCTGCCGTTGCCGACGAAGATTATTTCATATCCCGGATCGAGAGCGGCGAGGGCGGGCTGCAACCGCTGGAGCAGCGGCGCCAGGTTGTCGCTCTCGTTCAAGACCGGGACGACCACGGACAGGGTCGGCGTCGCGTAGGAGGGTGCCTCGGACATTGGGCCCGATGATACCCACCGCGCCGCTTTTGACAATCCGTTCTCTGTTTTGTGGCTAGAAGGCCATTGACGCCTCTGGACAGAGGCGCCAAAATGTGGCTTCAAATTCGTTGCGGCGATCTCCCCGCCGGCGTGGCGGGGGCCGAGGCGAGTGGATTTATGTTGACGGAGCAAGAAATGTCGCTTTTCAATTTTGGTTGGCTTGGTGGGTTCTGGCCGGTCCTTTTCTGGGGTGGCGTCGTCGCCCTGACGTTCGTCATCGGACAAGGGCTGAGGCCGGCCGCCTAAGCCGCGCCAGCGGCCGGATGGCCAGAATCTGAGACGCGCCGGTCAACCGCCGCATCGGCGGGTGGGCGGCGCGTCTCTGCGCGCACCGGGGCACCGGCGCGGCAGCCCGTGTTGCACGGCCCCGGTCAAGCCCGTAGTATCCCGCGCTTCCGTGGGCTTTGGGAGCCGTGACGCATGCCCAGCCGTTACCTGGTGACCGCGGCGCTGCCCTACTCCAACAACCGCCTGCACGTGGGGCACATCGCCGGTGCTTACTTGCCGGCCGACACCTACGTGCGCTACCTGCGCGCCGCCGGGCACGACGTCCGGTTCATCTGCGGCAGCGACGATAATGGGGTGGCGATCGAGATCTCGGCCCTCCAGGAAAACAGCACGCCGGAGAAGATCGCCGCCTACTACCACGACCGGCAAGCACAGGACTTTGCCGGCCTGGCCATCGACTTCGATGTCTACGGCGGCACGCACCATCCGGAGTACGCGGAGCTCCACGAGCGCTTCAGCCAGGATTTCTTCCGGCGGATTCACGCGCGGGGGTTCTTCACGAAGCGGCGGACGAAGCAGCTCTACGACGTGCAAGCGGGGCGTTTCCTGCCGGACCGCTTCGTGCGCGGCACGTGCCACCACTGCGGCTTTGAGCGCGCCACGGGCGACCAGTGCGAGGCCTGTGGACAGATGATCGAGCCGCTGCTGCTCAAGAACCCGGTCAGCGTCATCACCGGTCTGGCGGCCGAAGTGCGGGAAACGACCCACTGGTACCTGCGCCTGGCCGACTTTGAGAAGCCGCTTCAGCAGTGGCTCGAGTCGAAACAGGGCCAGTGGCGGCCCAATGTGCTGAACTTCGCGCTCGGGCAGATCAAGCAGGGCTTGCCGGAACGCTCGATGACCCGCGACATCTCCTGGGGCGTGCCGGTCCCCCTCGACGACCCGGACGCGCGCGGCAAGGTGCTCTACGTCTGGTTCGACGCGCCCATCGGCTACATGTCATTTACCGCCGCCTGGTGCGCAATGCACGCGGGCGACTGGCGCGCCTATGAGAAGTGGTGGTGCGATCCGGAAACGGCCATCATTCATTTCATCGGCGAGGACAACACGGTTTTCCACGCGTTGACCTGGCCGGCGATGCTCATGGCGGACGGCCGGCCGCAGCTACCAACGGCCGTCGTCGCCAACAACTTCATGAATCACAAGGTCGCCGGGCAACTCGAGAAGATCAGCAAGAGCACGACCGCCCCCGACGCTCCCGTCTGGATTGAGGAGTACCTCCGGCGCGGACTCGATCCTAGCGCGTTGCGGTATTACCTGACGGCCCAGGCGCCCGAAGCCGCCCGGACCGCCTTCGACCCGGAAGATTTTGTGACCCGCAACAACGCGGAGCTGGTCGCTGCCCTGGGGAACTTCGTCAACCGGGCGCTCACCTTTGCCGCCCGCTATTTCGAGGGCCAGGTGCCGGACGCGGCTGCGCAGACCGACGCGGACCGGACGCACGTCGCCCGCGCCGCCGACGCGCTGCAGAAGGTCGGCGCATGCCTGGGCGAGTTCAAGTTCCGCACCGGGCTCGAAGAAATGATGGCCTACGCACGGCTGTGCAACGAATACTTCAGCCTGCGGGCGCCGTGGGCCTCGCGCAAAGACAACCTGCCCGATTCTGGGGCGACGATTGCCACCTGCATCCACGCTATTCACTACCTCGCCATCATGGTCTGGCCGTTCATGCCTGGTGCGGCGCGCAAGCTGCTTGGGATGCTCGCTCAGCCAGCCGCTACGATTCGTTGGGCGCCGCCGCCGCCGCCGGCCGCTGGGGCCCGCCTCGGTGAGCCGACGATCCTGTTTGCCAAGTTGGAGCCGGGGGCTTTGGGGTGAACTCATGGTGGGCGTGTTGAGGGTCTGCGGGCTGCTGCTGCTGTGCGGAGGGTTGCTCGTCGGTTGCCGCCCGGCAACTCCGGCGACGGCTGCGACCGGACCCGCGGCGCCCGGGGTTGCAGTTGCGTTGCGCTCGCCCGAAGAGGCGACGCGCGGCCTGGTCGAATTGCTGCGGGCGCACCTGCAGGCGATAGCGCGGCACGACCGCGGGACGGCCAATCGCCTACGGGACCAGGCGGCGCAGGAGATCGTGGCGCGCGGGGAGATCATGGCCCGGTACAACGCGCTTTCCAGCCGCACGGCGCGCGACGAAACTGAGGCGCTGCACCGGCTGGTCGAAAGCTGGGCGGCCGGCAGCGCGTATTACGCCGATGGGTTCGCGCTGGAGCGGATGCGCCTCAGCGCCGTTGCCGGGGAAGGCGGCAAGGCGGTGGTCGACGTTCCGGCCCAGGGCCGCGGCAGCGAGGCGGTCTTGCAGGTCGCTTGTATACGCGGTCCGGACGAGCAGTGGCGGGTGGTCGGGATTGAGTTCGCGCCGCCCGAGGCGCATGGCCCGACGACGGCGCCCACGCGGGCGGCATCGCAGCCCGCTCGTGAGCCGTCTCATTCCTCGAAATGACCGGCGGGGGGGGCGCCCGGATTGTTGCCCATGCAGATGCCGAGCACACACGACACGATCGTCGCGGTCTCGAGCGGTTGGCTACCTTGTCCGGTGGGGATCATCCGGCTCAGCGGGCCCGATAGCTTCGGATTGGCGGATTACATCGGCGTCCGGCCGACGTGCCCGCCCGCTGCTCGACCGCTGTGGACGCCGGGCCGGCTCCGGCTCGAAGGGGACCAGGCGCTGCCGGTCAGCGCGGTGTGGTTCCGGGCGCCACGGAGCTACACGGGGCAGGACGTCGTTGAGCTTCACACGGTGGGGTGCCTGCCGCTGGTCCGCGAGCTGGCCGCCAGGCTCATCGAGCTGGGAGCGCGGCGGGCCTTGCCTGGGGAATTCACGGCGCGCGCGTTTGTGAACGGTCGCCTCACGGCGGCGCAGGTCGAGGGCGTGCTGGCCCTCATGCAAGCGGAACACGAGGCGGCCGTTCGGCAGGCCGCGCGGCTGGCGCGCGGCCTGGACCGGCGCGTGGTTGAGAATAGCGCGGAGGGCATCCTGCGACTGCTGGCCGTGGTTGAAGCCGGCATTGACTTCGTGGAGGAGGACGATGTCCGCTTGATCACGGCCCCGGAAGTGGTGCGGGAGCTCGATGCGTTGCTGGCCGGCCTGGCTGTTGCCGGCCGGCCCGAGACGGCCGACTTGCGCGTCGGCCGTCCGCACGTCGCCCTGGTGGGCCTGCCCAACGCGGGCAAGAGCACGCTTTTCAATGCCCTGGTGGGGTACGAACGGGCCCTGGTCTCGCCCGTCCTGGGAACCACGCGCGACGTGCTGTCGGCGGAGGCCGATTTCGGCGGCGTCGCCGTGATCCTCCAGGACTGCGCCGGGGTGGGCGGCAGCACCGATGAGCTGGAGCTCGCCTGCCACCTGGCCAGCGAGGGTGCCGCTCAGGAGGCCGACCTCGTGCTGTGGGTGCATGCCGCGGACACGGCCTGGGACCCGCGCGAGACGGCCGCGTGTGAGGGCATTGCGCCGCAGCGCCGGCTGCTGGTTTGGACGAAGGCGGACCTGACCCGAGCGAGGTTGGCGTCGCAGGCGCCAGTCACTTTCGCAGAAGCCGCTGAGGTGAGCGCGACCGCGGGCGTAGGAATCCGGCAGCTCCGTGAGCGGCTGGTCCGTCATTTAGGGAAGCTCGTCGCTTTGCGTGGCGAGGCGTCCTGCGGCGGCGAATTTCGGGCGGCGGCGGCCGCGCTGCGCCGCGCCCGGGCGATGGCGGCGGGTTCGGACGACGACTTGCCGTCTCCGGAGTTGATCTCGCTTGAACTGCGGGCCGCGCACGGCCTACTGCCGGCAGAGACACATGGGGCCATCGACGAGCAGTTGCTAGACCGGATATTCGCGGCGTTCTGCGTCGGGAAGTAGGTGGTCGTGTCCGCGGTTCGCCACATGCGACACCTCCAGCGTGTAGCGGCAGACGTTGGCCCGGGGCCAAACGACCGGTGCCAATTCACGTAAGTCATTTATAGCAATCAACTTATGTTCATACCGGCGCCAGCGCGGCCCGGGAGCCTTTCTCAGACAACGGCTTATGATTTCGCCGTGACTCGCCGATCAAGCTAATAGCGAGCCGCGGCAGAGCCGGACGCTAGGATGGGCCGGCGGCCATTTTTCGGCGATGTCGGCCGCGGTGCGCTATACTTAAAAGCGGCGGGATTGATACCGGACCTTGCTGGGCAAGGTCAGAAGTACCTGGCTTCTTTCCCCTCCGGAGAGCACCGGGACGCCTTCGGGCACCTGGTGCCCTCTTTTTTTGCGCGCCCCGCACGGCCTGCGGACGCCGCCGGCGCCTCCGGGATCGCCGCGGATTGTGCGCGTCGTGGGCGCGCAGTTCGGCGACGAGACGACGCAGGCGGGTATAATTGAGGATGGGGTGTGGCGAATGGTCTGAGGGCGGGAGAACGGGATGCCGGGTAGACGGGTGCCTTGCGGTCCCAGGGGGGAGACGCTAGAAGTGACTCGTTCACACTTCGATTCTGAGTGTGGCCGTGGGCGGCGGTCGGCCTGCGGCTGCCAGGCGGTGGTGGAGCGGATTTGCGCCTAATGTCAAAGGAGCCAGAGCGATGAGACCCAACAACGGCGCGACGAGAACGGACACGCAATTCTCCGTGTTCTTGGCCAACAAGCCCAACATCCTCGCACAGGTTTGTCAGCAGCTCGCCGATGACAAGGTCAATATCCTCGCCTTGAGTATGATGGACGCCAGCGAACATGGCGTGTTACGGCTTGTGGTCGAGAACCCCGAGAGCGCTCGCCGTAGTCTGGGCGCGCTCAACGTGCCGATGACGGAGTCCACAGTCCTGCTCGCACTGCTGCCGAATCGACCGGGCGCGATGGCCGACGTCGTGGAGCGGCTCTCCAGCAACCATATCGGGGTGAGCTATGCCTACTGCACGGCTGGAGCAGCGGGGGGGCACACGGTCGGCGTGTTTCGCGTTTCGGATTTCAAGAAGGCGATCCAGGTGCTCGCGGAGCGCCGCCCGCGGCGAAAGCAGACGGCGATCGCTCGACCTGTACCGCGCCCCCGGCGGACGTAGCCGTTGAGCGATTGCCAGGAGAATGGCCGGGTCAGCGGGTCCGCGCCAGACGAAGCGCGCCGGGCGGGGCACCGTTTGCGCCCACGGCTGTGGGCCGCGGTCATGCTGGCCGCGTGCTGCGCGATACTGGGGGTGTCCGCATATCTGAAACCGGACCCACGCGGCTTTGGCACGCACGTGCAGCTTTGGACCGGGCAGTGTGGCGTGCTCATCATGACCGGGTATCCCTGCCCGACCTGCGGTATGACGACCGCCTTTGCCCATACCGTGCGCGGGCAGTGGTGGCGCGCCTTCCTGGTGCAGCCCGCGGGATTCATCCTGGTCGTGGGGGTGATCGGCGCGGCTGGGGTGTGTGGGTGGACCCTGGTACGGGGCCGGTGGCCGCGCGTGCGCCTGCCGTTTGTTACGCCCTACCGGCTGTTTCTTGCGCTGCTCGTGCTCCTGCTGGGGAGCTGGGCCTTCAAGATTGTCGTGGGGCTGGCACAGGGCGTCCTGCCCTACCGATAGAACAGGGCCGTGGTACTTCAACTAAGTTCGGGGACCTGCTATATTTAACGGGCTTGCAGGGGACGGCATGGCGGCAGGCCCCAGTTTACGGAAGGCTGCCCGGCGCCCGTTCCGAAAGAAGAGCTTGATGTTGAAGAAGCAGGAGCAACCCAGCGAGGCCCCCCAAGCCCCGGAGTTTTCGGAGGGTGACAAGGCGCGAGCCTGCCAGTGGTTTGACAAGGCCGCCGAGTGTCGCGAGCGCCGCGAGTACGACTACGCCATTGAGTGCTACATCACGGGGCTGGGGTACTGGCCGGATGCGGTGGACGAGGGGCACATGCCGCTGCGGTCGCTGGCGATCCAGCGGCAGCAGGCGGGTGGCAAGAAGCCGGGGTTGATGGACGGCGTGCGCGGGTCGCTGGGCGGCCGGGATGCCAAGCGGGCCATGCTGAGCGCGGAGCGCCTGCTGGCCATGGATCCGCAGAGCGGGGCCCACGCGGACGCGCTGCTGAAGAACGCCATAAAGGGTGGGTTGCTCGCCACCCTGAAGTGGGCCACGCCGGTTGTCTTTGAGACGCTGAGAAAGGACAAGAAACCGAATAAGGCGCGGTTCAAGATATTCCGGGACGCGTTGCTCGAAGCCGCGGCGCTGGCGGACGCGCGGGGCGACAGTGGTTTGGAGACGTGGTTGCTCGAACAGGCGGTCAACTCGCTCGAGTACCTGATCGTGCGCTGCCCCGGCGATGAGGAGCTAAAGAACGAGCAGCGCGACCTGGCCAGCAAGCATACGATTTCGCGCGGCAAGTACGAAAACGCGGCGGACTTTCGCGATTCGCTGCAGGATGCGGAGAAACAGAAGCTCCTGCACGATTCGGATCGCGTGCAGCAGGACGAGGAAACGCTCGAGGCCCTGCTCCTGGCGGCGCAGCTTGCGTGGGAGGCGGCGCCGGCCACCCCGGCCCTGTTGAACGCCTACGTGGAAGCCCTGTTGAGGACGGAGCACAAGCCCCAGGAGAACGAGGCGGTCAAGGTCCTGATGGAGGCCTTCGAGAAAGCGCGCAATTACAGCTTCAAGTCGCGGGCGGACGACGTCCGTCTGCGGCAGCTCTCGCGCGACGCCCGGGCGCTGGCCGCCCGGGCCCGGGAAAGTGGCGCGGCGGAAGACCAGCAGCAAGCCCGCCTGGCCGCGTTGGAGCAACGTGAGACGGCGCTGGAAGTGTTTCGCGAGCGGGTCGCGAAATATCCCACGGATCTGCGGCTCAGGTTCAAGCTGGGCGCCATCCTGTTTGAGGCTGGGGAGTATGATGAGGCCATCCCGGCGCTGCAGATGGCGCAGGTGGACCCGCGCAGCCGGGCGCGCTGTGAGCTCCTCATGGGCCGGGCGTTCTTCGAGAAGGGCGATGCGCTGCAGGCGACGGCGGTGTTGCGTGAAGCGATCGATCACTACGAATTGACCGATGAGCATAGCAAGGAACTGTTGTATTGGCTGGGGCGCGCCGGCGAGGCCGCCGGCCGCAGCGACCAGGCCCGCGAGGCCTTTGGCAAGCTGCTGCGGCAGGACTACAACTTCATGGATGGCGACGCCCGGAAACGCTTGGAGAAACTGACGTAACGGTTGGCACTGCCAAAGGGAGTAACTGTGGCTCATTCGCTTTCCGCTAAGAAACGCATCCGCCAAAACGTCCGCCGGCGTGGGATAAATCGCGCGCGGCGCAGCACCCTCCGTACGAAGCTGCGCAAGTGCGGTGACTTGCTGGCCCGCGGCAGCGCGGACACCGCGGCGGGCGCGATCCGCGAGACCTGCCAGACGCTCGATCGAGAGGCCAACCGCGGCACGCTCCATCGCAACGCCGCCGCCCGCCGCAAGAGCCGTTTGGCCCGGCGCCTCAATGCGCTGAAACAGAAAGCGACCGGCTGATCCCCCACGCGCTGGCAGTGCCTGACTGTGTTTAACGCCATTCACGTCACGCATGAGGCGGTCTACAAGGTCGGCGGCATCGGTACGGTGCTGGAGGGCCTCATCAACAGCCGTCCCTATCGCGACGGCGTCGCGCGGACCGTGCTCGTTTGCCCGATGTTCTACCCGGAGAACACGCAGCGGCTGGGCCCCGGCGGCGTCCTCGAGTACTCCTCGCTCGACCAGACCTACGGCGGCGCCTACGCGAGCGCGTTTCGCCAGGTGGAGGACGACTTCGGCGTGCGCCTGGCGTACGGGCGCCGACCGCTGGAGGATGAGCCGTCCGCGCGGCGTACGGTGTGCGAGGTCCTGCTCGTCGACCTGCGCGGCATCAACCAGCAGCGGGTGAACGCGCTCAAAGGGCGGCTCTGGGAGCACTTCGGGTTGCGCTCCGACCCCTACGAGCATATCTGGGAGCACGAGCAGTACGTGCAACTGGCCGCGCCCGCGGTCGCCGCGCTGGAGGCGATGCGGCTGGCCACGAGTGACACGCCGGCGGTTGTCTTCGCGCACGAGTTCATGGGCGTAGCGACGGCGCTGGCCCTGCAAAGCATGCAGCCGGAGCGCTACCGCACGTTGTTCTATGCGCACGAAGTGGCGCCCATCCGGCGGATCGTCGAGCGGCACCCCGGACATGACGTCATGTTCTACAACGCTCTGCACCTGGCGGCCGAAGGCGGGCTCCACCTGGAGCAGGTGTTTGGCCCGCAGCACGATTACTTCAAGTACGCGGTTGTGGAGGCGGCCCGGCATTGCGATGGCCTGCTCGCCGTGGGCCACCACGTGGTCGATGAGCTGCGCTTCATCAGCCGCGATCTGGAGGAAGCCGACATCACGCTGGCCTACAACGGCGTGCCGTCGCGGGGCATTGATGTCCAGGCGCGGCGGGCCGCCCGCGAGCGGATGCGGGACTACAGCCAGAATCTGCTCGGCTGGCGTCCGGATCACATCCTGACGCACGTGACGCGGATGGCGCAGAGCAAGGCCATGTGGCGGGACATGGACGTCCTCGCGGCACTGGAGGTGAAGTTCCGCGAGAGTGGCCAAACGGCCGTCACTTTTGTTCTGTCCACCGAATTGCCGCGCCGCCCGGTGGCCGACATTCTGGAGATGGAGCAGCAGTATGCCTGGCCGCTGGCCCATCGCGAAGGCGGACCGGACCTGACCGGCGGAGAGGCCCGCTATTACCAATGGGTGCAGGCCTTCAACGCGCGCAGCCGCAACGTCAAGATCGTCTACCTCAACCAGTTCGGCTTCGATCGGGAGCGTTGCGGCCGCCGGGTGCCGGAGGACGTGGAGTTCCTCGACATCCGCCGGGCCAGCGACGTCGAGCTCGGCCTGAGCCTCTACGAGCCGTTCGGCATCTCGCCGCTCGAGACCTTGACCTACGGCGGGCTCTGCCTGGTGAGCACGACCTGTGGGTGCACGGGGTTCATGAAGCAGGCGCTGGCGTCCAAGCGGTCGCCCAACGTGATTCTGGCGAACTATATCGACCTGGTGCGCCGGCCGCGGACCGTCAAGGATGCGCTGGCCATCGGGGCGGACGAGCGGCGTGAGGTCGAGACCAAGCTGGCGGAGCAACTTGCCGAACAGCTCGTGAAGCGTTTGCCGAAGGACGAGGCCGAAGAGCAGCGTCTGATGGAGGCCGGTTCCGAGCTCGCCCGGCGGATGAGCTGGGATGTGGTCGCGGAGCGGTTCGTGTTTCCGGCCGTGCGGCGGGTGTGCGCGCACCGACGCATCCTGCGGGTGGCCTAGCGGCATCGCTTGGGAAGGTACGCCGCGCGGGTCGCTGCCCGAGGCGGGGCTAAACGTACATGTCGAGGTGTCCGGCGCGGAAGCCGCTGATCGCCAACGCCACTTGGACGTCGCCTGTTGTGTCGAGCAGGTCCGCAAACTCGCGGGCCGACTTGCTGAGCTGTTGCAGGTCCGAGTGTTCCAAGGCTGACCGGGCTGTGCTTTCGACGACGCGCTGCGCCGGCTGTGGTCCGCGGGCGAGCACGGGAACGATCCCGGTGATCGCAGCCGCACCTGTTGAGAAGTCCGGGCCGAACATGGCAGCTCTCCGACTGGCGAACGAACCGTCGGAAGTTGCGCGTCCCGCGGAAGCGGCGTGCCCTTAGCCAGTATTCAATTCACGCCGGTTTGAAGTCAAACCGCGGCGTTGATACAATGCGGATCGTTGGAGCGTGTCTGCCGGGCATCGGCTCCTGCCGCACTTATCAGACCGGCGGACCGTGGCGATGGAGAGCAGGATACGGTCCGGGCGATATTCGGAGAGGTGACCGAGTGGCTGAAGGTAACGGTTTGCTAAACCGTCGTATGGCGATAAAGCTGTACCGCGGGTTCGAATCCCGCCCTCTCCGTTCCTTCCAGGAGCGCTTCTGCAAGCTCTTGAACCTCAGGAGCTTGCGGAAGTCTTAGGACAGGTACTGTACGGCCATGAGCGTCAGATCATCGGCACACTTGCCGGACCCCAGGTGCTGACGGACCAGGGCGAGGAGTGCGTCGAGCACAGCCTCCGTGCAGCGGCTGGGAAGCGCGGCCAGCGCGTCCGCCACCGGCGCCACGCTCAGCAGGTGGCCCGTGGGATTGGCCGCCTCGGTGAGCCCGTCGGTGTAGAACAGGGCGCCCTCCAGATCATGGGCCGGCTCGATCCGCTGTACGGTGTATTGCTCATCGAGCTCGATGCCGAACGGCAGGGCCAGGCCGTCCTTTTCCGGCTCTGCGCGTCCGTGGCGCAGGAGCAGCGGGCCCGGATGGCCGGCATTCACGTACTCGATGGCCCCCGTGGTCACATCCACGCGACCCAGGATCGCAGTAATAAAGACATTGGACCGCGTGCTGCTGTACATCATGCGGTTCAGGCCCGCCGCCACCACGTGCAAGGGTGCATCGGCGGTGAGCGCGACGCGCACCGCCCCCTTCAGGTGAGCCATCACGAGCGCGGCGGCCAACCCGTGCCCGGTCACGTCGGCGATGATCAGGCCGACCTGCCCGTCGCCGAGGTCGAAGTAGTCGTAGTAGTCGCCGCCGACGGTCTCCGAGGGCTCGTTGTGCCCGGCCAGGATGACCCGTCCGGTCTTCAGCGCGCCGCTGGGGAACAGGTCTTCCTGGATCGCGCGGGCCTGGTGCAACTCGAGCTTCAGCTTCTCGGTTTCCAGGTAGGCCTGAAAGAGCCGCACGTTCTCCAGCCCGACGCCCACCTGCTGGGCGATCGCCGCCAGGAAATCGACGTCCTCGGGCGTGTAGGTGGTTGCGCGGGTGATGCGGTCGCCGTAGATGACGCCCAGGATCTTCTCGCGATGCAGAATCGGCACGCACAGGGCGGAGCAGATGGGGAAGCGCACCAGGCTCTCGCTGAGCTTGTCGACCAGGTCCACGGCCGGGTTGTTCACCACCGCCCGCTGCCCTTCAACCAGCGCCCGGTTGATCAGCGTGCGGCTGACCTTGTAGGCCCCGGTCTCGTCGCGCGGGAGGTTGCGCGTGACGGGTAGCTCGGGTTCGCCGCGCGGCGTCTTGAGCGCGATGAGGCCACGCTCAAAGCCGAGGGCGTCGCAGCACGCGTCCAGGGCCTGCTGCAGGAGCTGTTTGGGCTCGAACGTCCCGCCAATCCGCTCGGTCAGGCTCATCAGCAGCGACAAGCGTTGCTGGTTGAGGTCGAAGCCGCGCGTCGAGGGGAAGAAGCGGGTGTGGTCCGAGTCGCTGGGCAGGTCCGGCTGGAAGCGGACCTGGCTCTCGTGCAGGACGTAGGGCTGCGTCCCGACGATCTCCAGCTCGTAATCGCCAACGCGGATCAACTGTGCGGCCGGGCGGACGGCGTTGTGGAATGGCTCGCCGGCGTCGACGCGGGTGCCGTTTTTCGAGTCCTTGTCGGCCACCAGGACGCGCCCGGTCTCGTCCAGCCAGACCAGGGCGTGTTCGCGGGACACCTCGCCATCATGCGGCAGGACGATGTCGCACGTGTCGGCGCGCCCCAGCGTAACGGGCCGCTGGGAGAGCGGCACGGTCCGGCAGGCCCCGTCGCGGAAGCGAACGACCAGCGCGGGCATCACGTCATCCACGGGCGACACGCGCCAGAAACTCGAGCAACGGCGCTACGGCACTGTACGGCGCAGCGGTGATGTTTCCGGCGGCTTCCGGCGATAGCAGGATGTCGATGTTACGCTCGAGCGCGGCCAGACAATTGCTGATGAAGAGCAGGCCCATGGCCGGGCCCAGCAAGCAGAGGCGGCGATAGATCCGTATGCGGTGCATCCGTTCTCCCTGTGCGGCGGCCGGGCGCATTCCACGCCGCCGCCGGCCCGGCTGGTACATGGTCATACACGATTCCGCAACACGGCCATTATACCGGCGGGCCTGAGTGGGTTGTAGGTGTGAAGCCGTGCGGTGGGCCGCGGGGTAGCAGCGGCCGTTATTTGTGGCGGAGACGCTTGGCGCTGCCTAGCATGTAATAAGGGTCGCCGCGGTGCCGCCGCGGTGGCCGAGCGCGAACCGGGAGCGGGCCCCTCGGTTCGTTGACCGGCCAGACATGTCGGTCGGCCGGTAAGCGTGTTCCGAGCTTCGCGGTGCTGGCTAAGCGCGGCCGCGGAGCCGAGTGTGAGGTTGGGTACGCGCGGCGGTGCCGCGCGTGCTTGCGCGAGGCTGGAGATCGTCGAATCCGTTTGCGGCCCGTATCCACGTTTGAATCTCACGTTGGAGCCCGCATTCCAAGCTACGCTGGGGCGTCGCCCCCTGTAAGAGGAGCGGCAGTGCTCAGGCGCCCCAGCCTCCGCATCACGAGCACCGGTGCCTCGTGGTCGCGGATTTCGGTGTGAGCACCGCTCGTTCGGGACAGCACCGTGCCTTATCTGTGCTCGGCCGGTGCACTCCGGAGGACGAAGCGCTGGGAGGATCCCGGGCGGTGGTGCTTAAACCGGGCCGGTCGCCGTGGAGGCGATCGGCCCGGCGCCGTTTTTCGGGTTCTTCATGGATTTGCGGGGCCGGGAGGGCGAGGCTCCTGCCGAGCCGGCTTGACGCCTGGCCTGCCCGGCTCAGCAGGAGCTTCGCCCTCCCGCGCCGGATCGGCGCTTCCCGGAACTCCGTGAAGAACCGTTTTTCTAGGGCGGTGAGTTCGTGCATCGCCCCCATTCGCGCGCTCCGGTCCACCGCCTATGATACGGGCATGAGGTCCGGGGCGTAGCTCAGCCTGGCTAGAGCGCGTGGTTTGGGTCCACGAGGTCGCAAGTTCGAATCTTGTCGCCCCGATTCGGAAGTACCGGGAGGTGCGAAGCTTACGGCGACAGTTCCTTCGGGCCAACTGCCGTGCTGCATCATGGGGTGGTGGGGAATTGCCGCGATTGGATAGCCCCGCCGGGGACGGCGTACCGCGGGTCCAGGTGCGCTGCGGCCTGGTAGTGCGGCAGCGCCAGGTCGGGCTGCTGGCGCGCGGTCAAAACGTCCGCGAGATTGAAGTGGGCCGCGGCGCTGTTGGGGTTGAGGGCGAGGGCACGTTGAAGGCGCTGCTGCGCGCGGTCCAGGTCGCCGGTGCGGCAAAGCGCGAAACCGAGGTTGTTCAGCACGTCGACGTCATCGGGCGTCAGCGCCAGGGCCCGCTCGTAGCAGGGGATTGCCTCCCGAAAGCGGCCCAGGTGCCCCAGGATCGCGCCCAGGTTGTAGTGCGCGCCGGCCCGCGTCGGGTCGCGGCGCGTGGCTTCGGTGAGCATCTCAATCGCTTCGTCGGTCTGGCCCAGCTCCGCCAGCACGCCGCCCAGTTGGGCCTGCACCGCCGGCTGCTGCGGGTCCAGCTTCAGCACGGTGCGCAGCTCGGCGGCAGCGCCCGCGAAATCGCCGCGCTGTAGCAGCATACTTGCCAGCGCCTGGTGCGCTTCGAGCAGGAGCGTGCGGGCCTCGATGCTGTTGCCGCCCGATTGGGCGACCACGGCGCGGAAATGCGGCTCGGCCTCCGCGGCACGGTTTTCCCGGAGCAGGCACTGCCCGAGCTGGAGTTGCACACCGCAGTCGTCCGGGTAGCGCAGCAGCAAGCGCTGCGCGTATCGTTCGGCATCGCCGAGATTCAGCAGTCGCGACGATAGAGCTACGATGCTGCGCTCTACGTTCGGATTGCCGATGAGGCCCCAACGGTCGGCCGCCCGCAGATGGGCGTACGCGACGGGGGCCAGCGCATTCGCCTCCGCCGCGGTCGCCGCCGCCTGAATCGTGCGCGTCTGCCAGAGCCCGAGGAACTCGTGGTAGCGGACAAAGGCACAATGCCCGACAAACGCTGCCAGGAGCACTGCGAAGACGCCGAACGCACGTCCGGCCGCCGTGAGACGGCGGTTGTGCTTCAGCGTGAGCGTGGCGAGCGTGATCTCCGGGCGGTAGAAGAGCTGGAGCGTGACGACGGTGAGGACGGCGAGGATGCCGCCGATGCCCAGGGCCAGCAGAAACGGGATCCGGCTATACAGGCCGCGGAAGGTGACCAGGCCCAGGAGGAATACAACTGCGAGCAGCAGTTCTTCGCCGAGCGTGAAGTCATAGGGCAGGCTGCCGAATCGTCCGCTCCTGAAGGACTTGAACAACGCGGGGGGCGCGAACGTGACCCGCAGCGCGTGTTGCGGGCAGGAGCCGACGCAGTCCAGGTCCTTAAGGCAGGCGGGATTGACGATCATGCCGTGCTGGTGGACCTCTTCGTGCACGCGGATGCCGCAGGTACACGCCTGGGTGCAGGTGCCGCACTGCCGGCATTGGTCGCTGACGCGGATCCGGGTCGGCGAGAAGCGGTCGGTGAGCGCGAAGATCGCCCCGTACGGGCAGACGTAGGCACAAAACGTGCGGGTGCCGAGCAGGTAGACGATGAGGAACCCGCAGACGAGAAACGTGAGGGCGATCATCGGCGGACTGGGCAGGTTGCGCCAGAAGTTGTTGGTGACCAGGGAGGCCCAGCCTTCCGCGTCGGTCGCCCAGTGAAACGTCGGGAACGCGCGGTTCTGCCAGGCGCGCACGAGCTGCGGCCAGATGAACATGTAGAACGCGGTCAGCGGCGGAACGAGCAGCAGCACGCGGGAGCGGATCGGCTTGCGCCGCAGGCCGAGCTTGCTCAGCAGCCAGGAGCAAAGGTCCTGCAGGACCATGAGGTGGCAGGCCCAGGAGCAGAAGAACCGGCCAAAGACGAGCGTGCCGAGGGCCAGGAAGCACATGAACAGAAAGCCGGCCGTGATGATGCCGAGCTCGAGGGTGTACATCACCTCGTTGAGCTCGAGCGGGGCGAGCGATTTGCCGGCCAGCTTCCAGTGGACGATGTGGATGGCGAAGACGATGTAGACCAGCGACAGGCAAATGGCCCGCGCGCGGGCGTATTTGTGGCGCGGCCAGGGCGGCATGGGCGCCGGCTCGGGCCGGGAAAAGGTGTCAGGAACCTTTTGCCGCGCAGCGGCCCGCTGGGTGCTTCGCACAAAAGGTTCCTGACACCTTTTCCCGGCCTTGCGGCTCATGTTGGTGGATCGACCTCGCGGGTTGTCCGCGGTCGCACGGTGGACCGCGCGGCGCTCGGCAGGCCGCTGGCCTCCCCGTACGGGCTCGCTGCCACTGATCGTAACGAAGCCGGTTCCCGCGGGTCAATCCTGTTCCGGACGATGTTCGGGGAGAACGGGATTCGGTTTGGTGCCGGGTCGGCCGGCGGTTATGATGAACGGGATGAGTCGGCGCTGACATCCGCAACGGAGGTCAAGAAAATGCACCCCCATCCTCACTCACCCACGGAGCCGCATCGGTCGCCCGGCGAGCCGCGACCGACCGGGTTGCTACCCGGCTTGCTCAACCGCTGGCTGGTGGCCGGGTCGCTACTCAGTGGCTTCCTGGCCCTGGTCTGGCTCTTGTTACGGAGCGGGACCAAGCCCAGCCGGTTGACCTACCCCTGCCAGCAGGCAGCGTTCTCGACCGCCTCGCTCTCCTTCGGCGTACCGGTGGTACTGGCGCTGATCGCCGTGCGGCGGCGCTTGGTTGGGTGGCTGCACGCGCGCTGGGGAATCGCGGTCGCGGCACTGGGCCTGTTCGCGACGCTCGGTGTGGGGGGCTACCTGTCGCAGGCCGGCGCGGATTCCGGGCCGCGGGCCGAACCGCCGCGCGAGTACCGGGCGCAGCTTTACCGCGTCGTCGATTGTCCGCAGGACCCGTTGGGCGAGCGCTTCCTCGGGGTGGAGAACCTGCTGGCGCACATGGGACAGCACGGGCTCAAGTTCTACAAGTCCGAGACCGTCTCGCTGCTGTCCGGGCCCGACGGGATCATCGCCGCGGACGACACGGTCGTGGTCAAGATCAATTACCAGTGGGATCAGCGCGGGGGGACGAACACCGACGTGCTGCGCGGCCTGATCCGCTGCCTCGTCGACCACCCTGACACTTTCACGGGCGAGGTGGTGGTCTGCGAGAACGCGCAGTTCAACTCGACCGCGAACTTCGATCGGGCGGAGAACAACGCCCAGGACCACGGGCTATCGCCGCACGACGTCGTGCTGTGGTATCAGTCCCAGGGCTACACGGTCGGCCAGTATGACTGGACGCTGCGGCGCGACACGCAAGTCAACGAGTACTCCGCCGGCGACCCGAACGACGGGTACATCGTCCTCGCCTACGATCCGCAGTTCCAGGGTCGGATTTCCTATCCGAAGTTCATGACCAGTTATGGCACACGCCTCAGCCTCAAGTTTGGCATCTGGGATCCTGGTACGAGCACCTATGATCGCGCGCATCTCAAGTTCATCAATCTCCCCGTGCTCAAGTCACACCATGCCACGTACGGCGTGACGGCGTGCATCAAGCACTACATGGGCGTGGTGAGTGGGAACCTGAACACCAATTCGCACAGCGCCATCGCGCGCGGCATCATGGGGGCCCTGCTTTGCCACATCCAGCCCGCCGACCTGAACATCCTCGACTGCATCTGGATCAATGCGAATCCCTACAGCGGGCCGTCCACGCCGTACAGCGGGGCCACGCGCCGCGATCAGCTCGTGGCGAGCCAGGACCCGGTCGCGCTCGACATCTGGGCCACCAAGAACATCCTCATCCCGGCCTTCATCGCGAACGGGTACTCTCCGCCGTGGCCGGAGCCGAGCGCCGATCCGGACCTGCCCAGCAGCGACTTTCGCATTTATCTGGACAAGTCCATGGCCTTCCTGATCCTCGGCGGGTATAGCGTCACAAACAACTACAGCCGCATCGACGCGTACACCGCCAGCGGGGCGATGGGCAACGGCGACTACAACGGGGATGGGCTGGTGGACGCGGTCGATTTGCCCTACTTCGCCGGCTGCATGGCCGGACCCAGCACAACCCCGGCCCCGCCGGACCCCGTGACGCCGGATGAGTGTCTGTGGACGTTTGACTTCGACGGCGACGGCGACGTGGATCTTCAGGACTACGCAGCCTTCGCCGAGCGCGTCGGAGAAAACGACTGAAACGGCAGCGGCGTCTCGGACGCGCGTGAGAAGCCGCGAAAGTGAGTGATTGGAAAAGAGTCCGGCCTTAGTTCTCGGGGTGCACCTGATGACCGAAGCTGAATACCTCAGGCTGGTGCAGACCGCCAAGCCGTTGCTGGATCAGATCCACCTCAACATCTGCCTGTGCGACAAGGAGGGGAAGATCCTCTATGTGAATCCGCATGCCGCAGAGAGCATCAAGAATCTCGGGGCGCTGCTGGGCATGCCGGAGATTCGGACCGGCTATGACGTGGTCGGAACACCCATGGCCAAGTGGCACCGCCTCAAGGATTTCACGAAAGCGATGCGGGAGCGGCATGGCGCGTGGGGGACCTGGAGCATCAAGGGGGCCCGCTGGCGGTCGCGGTCAGACTGCGTACGGGATGACCAGGGCCACGTCATCGGGTACGTCGGCGCCTGGGAGGAAAAAGACGCCGGGCCGTTGCCCGACGACAAGACGGAGCAAACCTACCTGACGCCGCCGTACGGGCATCCCTGAGAGAAGGTGTCTGGCTTTCAGACGCAGGAAGAGGCGGGCCATGAGTGAAGCAAGTTGCAGCGCGCTGTCGGCCGCGGTACTGACGCAAGTCCTCGACAAGCTGCACCATCCGGTACTGCTGCTCGATTCATCGAGCCGGATTACGTATCTCAACGCAGCGATGGTCCACTACATCGAGAAGGTCACGCTCCGCAGGTGGGACGGCGCGCAGGTCATCGGCCAGGATATTGTCGTCCTGCACCCGGATCGCGCACAGGCGCCCATGCGGGAGCGGATCGCCGCGGTCCTTTCGGGACGGGGGGTACCGCCGCGTTTCAACACGGTCGGCGACACCATGTTCATGACGTACGATACGGTGCTGCTCGATGAGCAGGGCAGCGCGGTGGGGCTGATGATGGAGAAAATCCCCGTAAACCTCATGGCCGATGAGCGCGTGCCAGGGTCGCCTCCCGGCCGTCCTGCTTAGCGCGGCGGAAGGCCCCGGATTGGCCGGCCGTCCGCGGCCTTGGTCGCGCGATTCATCTCGTCGAGCGTACGCCGAATCGCGTCCCGCTCTGGCCCGGCCAACTCAATCGCACGCAGCAGGTGCTCGGCCGCGACGTAGCTGGCGAAGGCCTCGGCACGCGGGACGCGTTGAAACCTCGCCTCAAAGCGGGCGGCGAAACGGGCCCGGGCGTCCGGATCAGAGCGCGCGGCACGCGTTGCGCGGAACATCCACGGGTTGACGGCTTCGTCGATCGTCGCGGGCTCATCCGCCGCATTGACGAGCGGAACCTCTGTCCGCCACGCGGCCGCGGTCGTGAAACGCCGCTCCGGCCCCACGCAGCCGACAATCCCGCTCACCGGGTGCGTGTAAGCCAGCATCGCGAAATCGTCCTCAGGCAGCGTCCAGCCATACCGCGTGTAGCCGTACGGATCGGTCACGAGCGTGAACGGCACCTTCCCGCGATAGCCGCCGCGCGCGTTGGCATCCTCGACGGCGAGCTGGACGGCGGAGACGTCAACCAGCGCGGCGACATCGGTGGGTTGCGTAGCTTGACCCGGCAACGGCATCGTCCGGCTGACCGACGATAACACGCCGATAGCCACGGGGGCAGAAGAGGTATCAGGAACCGTTCTTGCAGAGCCCGCGGAAGAAGGTTCCTGACACCCTTTCCTTGTCCCGTGCGCCAAGCCGCAGGCGGTGCCGACCCAAATGTCGTCGCCGTCCGTGGCCAGGCAGCGAATTCGGTTGTCGGGAAGCCCGGCGGACAGCGCTTGCGTCTCGAGCGTCTCGCCGGCGCGGGTCACCGCCACAAGCATCGTCGTGTCGGCGCCGCTGCGCCGGTACGTCACCCACGTGTCGCTCGGCCAAGCGGCGAGCACGCGCAGGCCCTGGTCGGTGCCGAGCCAAACCTCCGTCGCGCTTCGAGCCGCAGCGCAGGTGACCGAGCCTCCCGGCGGTCGAGGCCTGGCGATCCTGCGCACCTCCCAGGATGCGGACCCGATACGCCGGGCAACCTGGGTCTGCGTAACCCACCAGGTCGTTCCGTCTGCCTGCGCCACCGCGAGCGTGGTATCGGCCGCGGCCTCCCACGGCGCAGGGACGGCGCTCGCCGTGCCGCGCTGTACATCGATCCGGTACAAGCCGGCGCACCAGGCGGCGGCGTACAAGCCGTTGCTGTCGGGCTCGGGCACCAGGCTCAACAGCGGCAACTCAGGCCCTGCGGCGCGGCGCTCCAGGATCAGATCCCACGTGTCGTCGCGCGGATCAAGTACACTCAGCCCGCCATTGGTCGCCGCCCAGACCCGCCCGTTGGCGACGAGCACGGCGAAGACCAGGTTCCCCGCCAGTCCACTGTTCAACTGGTCGAAGCGGTCGAAGCGGCCGGCGGTGAAGCGCAGCAGCCCGCTGCCCCACGTACCGAGCCATGCGTCGCCGGTGTCGGGATCAAAGTCGAGTGCGGAGATGGCCGGCAGCGCCATAGAGTGCTGGGGATCGAGGTGCGTCCAGCTTCGCCACCGGCCGTCTTCGCGGACCGCCAGGCCGCCTTCCGTGCCTACCCACACCTGTTCGCCGTGGACACCAATGCTGCGGACCGCATCGTGCGGCAGCCCGTCGCGCGTCGTGAACACTTCCCAGTCCTGATAGATGAACGGCAACTCCGCGGCGCGGAGAGCTGCAGTCGCCACCAGGCAGGCGAGGGCCACAACGAAGTTGCGCACGTCGATCGGCATTCATAGGGCCCGCAAGTACGCCATCAAGTCGTTGAACTGCCGCCGCGTGAGGTCGCGCGTCAGCCCGTGCGCTTCGGTGTAGTTGAAGCGCGTCCAGATCTCTTCCAGCGTGTTTGCCCCGCCGTTGTGCAGGTAGGGCGGGCTGTCATATAGGTTGCTGAGTTGCGGCACGTCGAGCAGATTAGGGCGCACGCCGGTGTCCGCGAAGAAGAAGATGCCGAGATCGCCGAACTCCTTGCTGCCGGGCAAGCCGGTCTCCGCGAGCGGGACGTTCATGCGCTCGTCGAGCCACATCGTGCTCCGCGCGGTGGCGTTGATCTGCGCGGTCTTGTACGGGCCATTGTGGCAGGTGAGGCATTGCTGTTCGGGCCGCAGCGGCTGACCGCTGTTGTCGCTGGTCCGCTCGAACACGAGCTTGCCGCGGTACTGGGCCGGCGTCAGCCCATCGGCCGGCCGGTAGCGATTGGGCGACCGCTCGATGGTGCACATGTAGCGGACCAGCGCGTCGAGCTCGGCGGGCGGATACGGGGCGAGCCGGGTGAAGAACACCGCGAAGCGCGGCCCGCACTGCCGCTGCATGGTTGGGTTGAGGCCCTCCCACTTGAACGGGCCCGTGTCGAGGATGCCGCGCAGCGTCCGGTTGTCGACCGGTCTGAGGCCGATGCCGTCGGCCTCGATGTCCATCGCCAGGCCGTTGAGGTGGCCGTCGGGGTGGCAGCTCTGACAGGAGAACTGCCACGCGAACGTCATGTCGGCGCTGTGAAAGAGCCGCGCTCCACGCCGCAGCTCCGTCACTTCCCGCGGGCCGCCCAGATCGAGCACGCCGGATACGGTGAAGCCGGTGGTCTCGATGACGGTGATGGAATCGTCGAGCGCGTTGGCCACGTACGCCGACCGTCCGTCCGGCGCGAAGATGACGCTGCGCGGATTACGGCCGACCTTGAGGCGCTTGAGCACGAAGCGGTCGCTCAGGCCGAGTTGATCGGGGAGGGCGAGGCTCCGGCCGAGCTGCTCGACGTCGACGACCGCGACCTGGTCGGAGCCGCCGCTGGTCACCAGGGCGTAGCGGCCATCCGGGCTGATCGCCACGTCCTCCGGATCGGGGAAGCACTCTGCCGGCTGATCCAGCAACACCTGGTCGACGCGGCCGTCGGGCCAGAGGAGGCCCAGGCCGTTGGTAATAACCCACCCCTGCGCGACCCGCGTCGTAGGCACCAGGTTCTTGGTGCGCATCATCACGAACAGCGCCACGCCGCGATACGGGCCGGCGGGGATGCACGCAATGCCCTTCAGCATGTTGGCGTCGGGCGCCGACTCTCGGTTCCGCACGATGCCGCGCGCCGCATCGATCACCGTAATCTCGGAACGATACGGCTCGCAGAACCCGCCCAGGTCGGGCCGTACGCTGGTGACATAGAGCGACGCGCCGTCCGGGGTGCGCGCCGCTGACCACGGCCCGCACCCGGCCGCCAGTCGCCGGAGCTCGGTCCGCGCGGCGGTGTCGATCACCGAGATGGAATTCTCGCCGGTGTTGAGGACGAAAAGCTGCTGGCCCGTCGTATCCAGGACCACGCCGTGCGGCTCGTCGCCCACCGCGATCTCTGCGACTACCTGGCCCGCGGCCGTGTCGATGACCGCCACGCTGTCGCTCAGACGGTTGGTCACGAACAGCGTCCGACCGTCCGGGCTCACCGCCACGTCATTCGGCCGCAGCCCCACCGGGATCTCGCGTTGCACTGCGCCGGTCGCCGGATCGACGACGAGCAAACTGTTGCTGTGTTCACAGACGACGTAGAGCCGCGCGCCGTCGGGCGAGGCGGCGAGATTGACCGGCGTCTTGTACTGGGCATCGACCGGCGATCGCACGTAGCCTTTTTCAAGCACCATTGCGTGGGAAGGCAGCTCGCGGTGGCAGACGCCACACATGAGCCGATCGACGTGCCGCAGCGTGGCACCGGCGGTCGGTTGCGCGATATGGAGGCTGCCGGCGCCATGACACGTTTCGCATTGCACGCCGTCCGCAAGACTGAACGTCCCGGCGGTCCAGCGCGGGCCTTCTTCCGCCGCTGCGGCGTGACAGCCGAGGCAGATCACGCTCCGCCGCGGCTCTCCGGTGATACCGCTCAGGGCGGCGATCTCGACCGACTCAGGGTTGTCCAGGACGCTGCACGCCTGAGCGTGGGCCGGCACCGGCGGGATGGAACACACGCCGCCGTCGCATCCGGGCGCATGGCATTCGCCGCAGACAGCCTGGCCGACGTACAGCGGCAACTCGGGCTCCTGGGCAACGGGGCCGGCGCCGCCTCCGGCGCCGATCGACTCCGGACGGCCTGCTGCTGGGGGCGGGCTCTGCTCCGGCGGCGAAGCAATGCCGACACGCCGCGGACCCGCGCGCAGCGCCAGCGTGAAGCGGTTGGGCGGGGCCAGCTCGCGGTCCTCGTGGCAGCCGATGCAGCCGCGCCCCTCGCGTGGCATGACCCAGACCCAGCTCTGCATCGCCTGCAGGACCGTACCGTCGGCGCCGAGCGTCTGCCAGCGCAGCGGCACGCGGGCGGGCACTTCCAGGAAGAACGAGCCGTCCGATTCGACCGGCACCTCGCCGAGCAACTCGGCAGATGGTGTGCGTGATCTCACCGAAGGGGCGTCTGCGGGCTGTACGGCCCGGAATACCTGGAGGCGCCGAATCTCACCGGGCGCGATGTGCTGCCCCGCCTTCGTGTCGGACAGATAGGCGTTCAGACCATACGCAAACCCCGTCGTCGAGCTTTCGCTCACCACGCTCGACCGGCCCGCCGGGATGGGCCGCGGGCCGAGCACGTGGCCGTCGAGCTCGTGCCATTCCGGCGCATTCACCAGGCACGTGACGCGGCGGAAAAAGGGGTCAGGAACCTTTTGTGCGAAGCACCCTTCGGGCCGTTCCGGCAAAAGGTTCCTGACCCCTTTTTCCGCCTCGAGCACGTAAAGCCCATAGCTCAAGTCGGTACGGCTGCGGAACGACACCAGCAGACGGCCGCCGGGCAGCGGCGAAGCCGAGTCGTACAACCCCTCGTCGGCCGCCGCCACGAGCCGGCGGGTGTGCAGACTGCGCGCCCGGCGGACGGCGACCAGCGCGCCGCTCTCGACATACGTAACCCAGCCGTCCGCGGTTTCGCATGGGCGGCCGCACCGGGCCACGGTCGCGTCCGCTGCCGCGAAGAGTGAGACCTCCGTGCCATCGGTGTTGACGCTGAAGAGGGACGCACGACCGGTGTACAGAAGGCGGCCGTCGCTCAGCAGGTACGGGTCGGAGACGCCGTCCGGGGCAAACGTGATCCGCTGAATTCGGCTGCCGTCCAGCCGGCAAGTGAAGAGCGCGGCTGTGGGCGTAAACAGGACGGCGCCGGGCTCGTTCAGTCCGACGACCTGGCCGGGTCCGGCACAGAACGCGAGCTGGTAGACGGGCTCGTCGGCGTCGAGAGTGTAGATCGTGGACACGTAGATTGCGGCGCTGCACGGGGCCGAGCCCGCGATGATCTGTCGTAGGCTGGTGCCGTCGGCATTCATTTCCCAGACCGAAGCGCAATCGTCGCGGGTCCGCTGGCCGATGAACAAGACCCGCTGACCGTCGAAAGAGATATCCGGCCGGCCAGCGGCTGCGAAATCGGGTGTCAGATTGGTGATACGGCTGAAGGGATGCGCCGCGTCCGGCAAATCGAGACGCGCGATGTGACTGCCGAGCGGCAGCTCCACCGCGGCGCTTTCTGCAGTGGCCGGGATCCGTGTGAAGACGAGAGCATCCTGGCGCGGGGCCGGGTCCGCCGCGGCGGACTCAAGAGCAGTGGCACACGCGGGCAGCAGCGCCGCCGCGCACAGAACCGGAGCTACGGCCTTTGCCAACATCATGCCCGCGTGCCTATGACACGCCGCCGCCGCAGGCAGCGGCAAAGGTAGCGTCGGCCCCCCGTGGCCGACGTGGAATACGAGGGGTCACGCTTCTTCTACGTCGCCCACGGGGGGGCGACGCTACAGGCCGGCATCAGGGCGGATCGACGCCGGTGAGTTGGCGGACGGTCTCGTACACCGGCTGGCCATCCGGGCCATAGGGGTCGATGAGAATCAGGCGATCGAAGACCGGGACGGGCAGATTGCCGTTGTACACGCGGTGGCAGTGCCAGCACGCATCCTCCGGACCCTCCTGGTAGCCCCAGGAGTACTGCCGGGCCAGGGCGTTGTGGTCCATTTCCCAGATGTACGGGTAAGGCGTCATGGGGATGCCCGTGCCGCGGTGGTCGAACGAGTTCACGCCGCCCGGCTCCTCCGGGTCTTCGTACCAGACGCGATAGCCACGGACCAGCACCGGGTTCGCCGCGATCTGGTGGCCGTAGCTGTCGTTGCCCTTCAGCCGTTCGATGTAGGCCAGGATTTCCTCCGGGCGGTTGATCTCGAGCTGGCCGTCGCCGTTGTCATCGGTAACGATCGGCAGCGGGTTGGGACCGATGGCCTGACGAATCTGCCAGGAGAGGAGCGGGGAAATGATGTCGTCGCTCAGATCGTCCGGCGTCCCATTCTGATCCCAATTCGCCCAGTAGATGTTGATCCACAGGTTGGCCGGGAATATCCGCTGCACGCCATCGGTGTCAGTCTTCCAGATGAATGTCGGATACCAGCGGCTCTTGTCCGGATCGGTGGGATCCAGCGGGTCGGCGGAGTAGTAGCGGGCGGTCGTGCCCGTCGCGCCGGGGATGGTGATGTCGCGGAAGACCAGGGCGCCGGTCAGCGCGTACGGAATGTGGCACGCCTGGCAGGACAGCTTGTACATCGGGCCCGTCGGGTTGTTCGCGACCTGGTGGATCAGCGAGTAGCCCGGGTACGGCGGGGCGTTGGGGTCATGCGTCGGGCTGTTGGCCAGGTGGCAACTGCGGCACGACTTCAGGTTCACCCCGTCGATCTCGTTGCGGTACTGGATCTGGGGGCTGTTGCCCTTGGCGAAGTTGTGGTTCAGGTTGCCGCGGTGGCAGTAGTTGCAGGCCGTGCTCCGGCTGACCGGAATATCGTTGCTTGGGTCCGCATCGTTCAGGTGGTTGATCATCCGGTACATCACGTCGCGGCTGTCGAACCACAGCGTGCCGGTGATCGTGGCCAGCGGGTGACAGCTTACGCAGACCTGGTCGCGCGGCGGGCGGGCGAACGACTTGGGCGGCAGGGCGACGACGCCGTTCGGGTCGGCGACGAGGCTACCGTTGGTCACGCCGACCGCGTAGTCGATCTGGAGCTTGGGCGGGCTGGCGGTGAGGTCCAGCGTAGAGAACCAGCCTTGTCCCGCCGTCCCGGCCGCCGCAAACGCCGGCACCGGGTTGCCATAGTTGTCGACCAGGGCGGCGCCGGCGGCGAGGACGCCCTTGCGCCAGGTGCTGTTCATGTCGCCGCGGTCGGGAGCAAAGAACTCGTCGCGCCCATCGAAGTCGGGCGCGGCGCGGAAGGTGATGGTCCGGTCGCGTCGGTGGCAGTACATGCAGTCGGGGCCGGAGCGGCCGGTGCGGTTCCACGGGGCCTGCTGGAGCACGCCGGTCGTGTAGATCATGTCGGTGTAGTCGCCGTTGAGGGCGGGGTCGCTGCCGGTGATTTGCCAGCCGAACTGGCCGGTCTGCTCGTTGTAGAGGGGTGCGCCGTCGCGGTCGTACTCGCCCGCGCCGCCGCCGGGGTGGCAGCTTCCGCAGTCGCGAATCCAGGCGAAGGTGCCCTGCTCGATCTCGGACTCATTGGCCGCGTGCTGGGCAGCGAGCTGGTAGACGAAGGACTGGCCCCAGACGCCGTAGCGGCCCGGGCTCTTGATCCAGTACCGGCCGTCGTTGAAGTAGTCGTCGTGCATGATGAGGTTGCCGGCGAGATCGGTGCGGCCCATCTGGAAGAGGAAGCCGTTGGTGATCTGCTGCACGTCGTGGCAGTCGCCGCACGACTGGCGTCCGCTGTAGGGGGCCGTGGAGCCGAGCGTGATCGTGTTGCCGACGTAGTCTTTGAGCGGGACGGGCACGTGGCCCCAGGTGATCTGGAACTGGGCGAAATCGGCTAGGTCGACGTCGCCGTCGGGCTCGTAGTCGCCGATCACGCAGCAGGCGTCGTCGTAGACCGGCGGCTTGCAGGGGGGCAGGTCGCACGGCCCGCTCCAGCACACGTCCATGGTGTTGAAGTCATCCAGACCGATGTAGCCGTCGAGGCTGAAGGGCTCGGGCGGCGTGCCGGGCATACAGCGGCCGGCGACGCAGGTTTCCTGGCCGTTGCAGACGAGGCCGTCGTCGCAGTGCTCGTCAGAGGTGCAGTCGACCGGGAAGGTGACCTGGGCATAGCGGCCGATGTCGGCCATCTCCTGATCGAGGCGGCCCGCCTGGAGCCAGCTCGGCATAGGGGTGCCGGGGTTGCCGAAACGCGCCTTGTGGAACAGCACCCAGGGCTGTTCGACGGCGATCGTGCCGACCCACTCGGGATGCTCGGGCGTACCGAAGTTCCGCATCGTGCCGTCGAAGCCGTGGCACTGGACGCAGGCGATCGTGCCGTCCTGCTCATAGTGAATCTGGCCGTATTCCGGATCGCCGAGGAACTGGGCCGCCGGGGTAATGTACTCGGCGGTGTCGATCACGCGCGTCTGCATGAACTCGACCAGGTCCCAGATGTCCACGTCGTTCAGACCATAGGCGCCGAAGCCGTGTCCGTTCGGTCCGGACGCGAGCTTGACGAGGTCGAACATCTCGGCAGGTGACATCGTCGAGCCGTACACGCCACGGATGCCGGTGTAGTGCGGCCCGGAGCCGTACCAGCCGTCTTTGCCCTTGTAGTCCCAGCCGTGGCACTCCATGCAGCGGAAGGTGATGCTGCCCGACTGCTGCCCGCCGGGCGGATAGAGCGGATGCGTGCCGCTCGGTTCCGGGGCCTGGTTGACGGTCCACCACTCATCCCATAACTGGCCGCCACGCAGCGCGTCGCCCACCACGACGTGCTCGCTGCTGATGGTCAACCGACCGGTGCCCTTGGCGGCGCGGTAGCCGCCGACGCGGATCAGGTAGCTACGTCCGGAGACGATCGGTACCGTCACAAGCGACGTGACGCCGCAACCCGCGGCATCGTCGTTGCAGCCGAGGATGCTGGTCGGCGGGCATACACAGCCTTCGTAGACGGCAAGCTTGGTGTCGAAGTCGGCCGCGTGGCAGGTGTCGACCGTCAGGTTGCCCGAAGTCGTGGCCGTGTAGCAGTACCAGATGTCCGCGTTGATTTGGGAGTAGCCGGAGAAATTGCACTGCGCGGCCGGTGCGCCGTCGGTGGTGGCCGCGCGGGTGTCGAAGGCGTACATCCCATCCACGATCGCCGTCGCGTCGGCGCAGTTGTCGGCTCCGTTGGGCTCAATCTGGCAATTCGCGTCGCAACCGTCACCGGGCACGGTATTGCCGTCGTCGCACTCCTCGCCGGGGTCGACCACGCCGTCGCCGCAGTGCGGAATGGCCTGGCAGTTTGCGTCGCAAGTGACGCCGTCGGGTGGGTCGCACTCTTCGCCTTCATCGACGAAGCCGTCGCCGCAAATCGGAATCCGCTGACAGAGCTCGTCGCAGGTGATGCCGTCGGGCGGATCGCACTCCTCGCCCGGCTCGATGATGCCGTTGCCGCAGATGGTCCACTCGCATAGGGGACCGGCGAGGGTCAAAACGAAGTTGCCGGTGGCACCCTGGTAGCCGGCGACGCGGATGTAGTACGTGACGCCGCGGAACACTGGCATGAACAGATCGGTCCCAGTGCCGCCGCCCGGGCAGGCATCGTCGACGCAGGCGAGCTGGTTGGCGATCGTGCCGGGGCAATCGGAATGGACCGAGATGACGGTGTCGTAATTGGCGGCACTGCACGTGGACAGGTGCAGCGTGCCGTCGTTGCGCGGCCGGTAGCTGTACCACACGTCAGGGGTCGAGCTGGAGTTGCCGCACGAAGCCGAGCCGTCGTTGTTCATGCCGGTGGTGGAGCCATCGTGCGCCCCGGGGCAAATAGGGTGCGCGCCATCACAGAAGTCGTTGCTCATGAACTGGCAGTTTTCGTCGCAGGTCACGCCGTCCGGCGGATCGCATTCCTCGCCGGGATCGAGAATCCCGTCGCCGCAGGTCGGAATCCGCTGACAGTTGTCGTCGCAGGTCACGCCGTTGGGCGGATCGCAGTATTCGCCGGGCTGCACGACGCCGTCGCCGCAGATCCACTGGCACTCTGGGTCGCAATGTTCGCCGTCGGGCGGATCGCACTCCTCGCCCTCATCGACGAATCCGTCGCCGCAGAGAGGGATGCGCTGGCAGCCGTCGTCGCAAGTCGTGCCGTCGGGCGGATCGCACTCCTCGCCCGGCTGGATAACGCCGTCGCCGCAGATCCATTGGCACTCCGCATCGCAGTGGACGCCATCGGGCGGATCGCATTCCTCCCCGGTCTCGACGACCCCGTTGCCGCAGATCGGCGGCGGCCCGGTCGGCCCGGTCGTTGTGCCGGTCAGCGAATCGGGCGTCCCCGGTTTGAACAATCCGAGCGTGACGTCGAGATCGCCGGAGGTGGACGGCGCGTCAAACCAGAAGTTGTACGACGTGCCCCAGCGCACGGGATTGCTGGTGGTCGACCAGGTGACGGAATCGGCCGTCACGGTCGCGGGCCAGGGATCATTGTTGATCGGGACGCCCCCTGGGGCGTTCAAAGGCTCCCCGTGGTGCAGCACGGCGTGGAAGCCCACGTTCGTTGCGACCACGCCGCTCGGTAGCGGCACGGTGAAAGACCCGACCTGGCGGTCCATATCGATGTTGAGCAGCGCGTACTCGTAGTGCCACAAGCCGCCGCCGAGATTGGTGGCCTTGGCCCCCAGAATGCAGCGGCCGTCGGGCGAAAGGAACTCGATCGGGGGTACCTGCTGGGCGATCATCGTCTGCCGCGCGCCGGCCCACGCGTCGATCGCAAAACCGATGACGGGCGGCGCGCCCTCGCCGGTCATGCCGAACGACCAGTTCCCGCCCGGCGAGCCCGAGATCGTGGTCGGCTTCCAGGCCGCGCTGTTCATCACATTGACGTCGTCGAGGACTGCGTAGTAACCCTCGGCGTAGTAGGTCGCGCTGGGGTTCTGCGCGGGATCCAGATCGGCGTCGGCCACCTCAAGCCGGTGCTCAACGCTGTCGTGCGAATGGCTGCCCTGGGACAGGTGCGAGCCCTCATACTCCCAACCGCCGGTCCACGGGTTGACCTCGTACCGTGGCCCCAGGCCATTTTGCGATGCGTTGAGCGGCGCGCTGTAGGTGTCGGTGCAGCCCACGCCGAGCCAGTCGCCCGGACCATGCCCCGACTGGTACGTGCACGTCCCGCCGCACTGCGTGTTGCCCAGGGCGTAGAACCCGTGCTTGATCCACGACTGGCCGATTTGCTCGAGACGGTCGTCCTTCAGCCGGAACAGGTTCATCACGATGAACGGGTGGTTCTCGTTCGGTATCGGAAACCACTGGATGTCGCGGTCACCGACGTTCCACGAGGTGGTCGCGAAGGAGAGCCCCACCTGGTCCGCCACGCGGCCGAACTGCCCCAGGCCGTAGAGCTGGCACCAGGTCATATCGGGGCCAATGACACGCTCGTCAGGCACTGGCGGCCCGGCCTCGACCGGCGCCGGTGCGTCGCCGCCGACCCAGGCCGCAACGGCCTGGACCGTGAGCTTGCCCAGGTCGCGCTGCGCGAGTGTCGCATCGCCGAGGGCTTGGGCCCACTCCGGCGTGAGATAAACCGAGCCGGCGTGCAGCGTCAGGGTCTGCGAGACGGGATCGAAGCCGATCTTGACCCGCTCGAGCACGAAGCCACCTGCGGATCCGCCGCGCCCGTCGGCAATCCGGAGGCGATCGAAGGACTTGCCGTTCGCCGGGGCGAGGACCGGGTTCTGCAGGCTCTGCTGCGTGGGCCGCGTGCCGATCGCGAGCCCGCCGAGGAACCGGACTTGCCCCGCCGGGTTCCCCTGGATGCTGCCATCCACGACATTAAACGTGAGGGTCGATTCGCTATCGATCGGGAAGATTGGTGACCACGGGTTCTCGGCGAGCGCGGATGCTCGGTTGGCCGCATCTGAGACGCGCAACCCCGCGCGTTCCAGGGTGCCGGTGTCGAACGCCAGCGCGACGGTGCCACCCCGCACTTGCCACGTTTCCGCGCCGGGGGCAGTCGCCGTCTGGGCCGCTGCCACCACCCCACAAACCCACGCCAGGAGAGTCGCCGGACGATGGTGCCTGTTCATCGCTCTTCCCTCTGCCCGCAGTGCCCTCCGTCGGAGGTACATCGGTTCGCGCACTGCGTGCCATGGCGCCGGGCACGATGGCACGCCGTGCGCGCCCGCTATCGCACCCAGGGCAAAACGAAGCTTCCGATAGATTGAATCTATTCTACTTCAGACCCTTCACCGCTGCAAGCTTGTGCCTGCCGAAAACGTCATCCGACTTGGTCGGGGCGGCCAGCGGCGAATCTCGGCCGGCCCCCGGGTTCTGCCTTAGAGTGCCTAACAGAACGCACTTCCGAGCCGCAGCCTTTAGGCTGCGCGGCCCGCCGCGCAGGCTGAAGCCCGCGGCTCACCAGGTTGTGTTAGGCGCTCTTATGCACCGGGGCCCCGTCCGCGGGCACCAGTAACGCGGGCTTGTCGAGTTCGTGCGGACGTCGAAGCCCGGCTCTTGCCGCCTCAAGAAAAGATGACTTTCACGCGGACCACAGCATAATCTGGCAAGAACGGCACTTGCAGGACCGGCTCCGTGAACGCGGCGACGAAGGCCCGCACGGCCGGTTCAAACGAACGGCAGTTAGCCAGATTCCTGTATGAGCGAGCGTGATTCGGTCTCAGCGGTTCTAGCCCTCGGCCCTAGGCCGCGGTATTTTCCTTGCTATCCCCGGTTCGCGCCAGGGCCCCAGATCGTACGGCCTCCACGCCGCCATTGCACCGTCGCGCGCAATCGCGTGGCGACTATCTGCGTATCGACCTTGATTTCGCTTGTCCTGGGTCTCGCCATGCAGTTCAAACCGCCGAGCCAGCAGGAACGCCTTGCGGCCATTGGGTCCACTGCCGGGCTGCCGCCGACGTTGCAGCGGGCGCTGACGCCGGACGACGATTTCGCACCGCTCCCCGAGCCGGGGCCGAACGACTGGCTGTCGAACCACCGCGAGGATGGGCAGACGTTCGACGAATTCGTGCGCGCGCGGCCGAACCGGCCGGATGCGCAGCGCCACAAGCTGTATCTACAGCCGCTGGGCGAGTTCCCGAAAGGAGAAAGTCCGCCGCTGGATCGCCTGCGGGAGTTTGCCGCTGCGTTCTTCATGATGGACGTCGCGGTCCTGCCGCCGCTGGACCTCGCAACAGGCCGGATCACGTCGCGCCGTAACCCGTCGACCGGCCAGCCACAGTTGCTGACCGGCGATCTGCTCGCCCTGCTGCGGAGCAAGCTGCCCAACGACGCGTACGCCCTGCTGGGCATTACCATGGTCGACCTCTACCCGCAGGAGTCGTGGAACTTCGTCTTCGGGCAGGCCTCGCTGCGCGAGCGGGTCGCCGTGTACAGCTTCGCCCGCTATGACCCGCACTTCTACGGCGAATCGCCGCCCAAGGACTGGCAGTCGCTGCTTTTGCTGCGGAGCTGCAAGGTGCTCGCGCATGAGACGGCCCACATGTTCGGCATTCAGCACTGCATCCACTTCCACTGCCTGATGAACGGCTCGAACCACCTGGCAGAATCCGACGCGCGGCCGCTGCACGTGTGCCCGGTCGATCTGCGCAAGCTTCAGCACAGCGTGGGCTTTGACGTGGTGGAGCGTTACCGCCGGCTGCTCGACTTTAGCCGGCAGACCGGGTTTTTGGACGAGGCCCGCTGGCTCGCCCGGCGGGTTGAGCATATCACGTCGGCCGGCGGCGGCGGTCAATCCGGCAGCACGCGGTAGACCTGATCGTGCTCGCGCGCGTGTTGGGCGACCTGGATGCCGATCTGGTCGCCCGGCTTGGCGATCGGCACAGGCGCGTGATTGACCTGCATCGAGTCGATCTTCTGCGTGAAGTCCGAGGTGTGCCCCACGACGTGGATCGTATCGCCGACGTGGAGCTCGCCGTCCGTGATCTCGATCGCGGCCACCTGGGCTTTGCTGAAATAGTGGCTCACTTTCCCGATGAGCTGTTCGGCCATGACGCACCTCCCGGTCTGTATGGACCTGAGTCCGGGTGCTGATTATACGGCGCCCGGCGACGCGGATGCCAGGGGCGCCAGGGCCGGGCCCGGCCCGAACTACATCAATGATCATCCAACAGCGACGTATGCTCGCGCAGCTTCTTGAGTCCCTCGAACAGGCGCGTCTTGACCGCCGCCTCCGGCAGCTCCAGCACGTACGCGATTTCGGCCCGCGACAGCCCTTCGACGTAGCGCAAGCGCAGCGCCTCACGCTGTTCGGCGGGTAATGCGGCGAGAAGATGGCCGATCCGCGAGCGGAACTCCGCCTTCACGAGCCGCGTCAGGTCGCCGGTGGTATCGCCGGCGATCCGCGAATCGGACGGTAACACCAAGGCATCGCGGCGGCGCCCACGGCTGCGCAGCGCGTTGAGACAGACGTTTCGGGCAATCCGGTAGAGCCAGGCCCGGAAGTTGTCGGGGACTTCGGCGGACGCGAGCACTTTGCAGAAGACCTCTTGGACCATGTCCTCGGTGTCTTCGGCGCGTCCCAGGTATCCCCAACAAAACCGCAGCATCGGTTGGCGATAGAGCTGCTCCAATAACGTCCCGGCCCCATTGTCCCCGGCGCGCAAACGGGCCACCAACGACGGCGTCAGGTCCGCGCGGGGGGTTTCGGCTTTTGCGGTGGTACGGGGCAACGGCGATCCTCACCGGGCTTTTCTTCTACTACCGATGACACCGCCGCGTCAAGTTCGGCGGAGCCCACACCCGATTTGCGAGCGGCCGGCCACATTCTTCAACGCTTTCTCACGGTCCGGCGCCGGCCGTCCGTGCCGCGGCCGGCCTCCGTCCCGGTCGTGATCGTCGGACTGCTTTTCACCCGGCCGCGTGCCGGCTGGGCCGCCGCAGCCAATGGCCCGATCCGAGCCCGCAGCGCAAGCAAGGGCCCCTCGATCTCTTGAACTCTCAACCCCCGTTATCTTGATCCCGTGGCCGCTTGCTCGCCCGGTCCCAGCCGCACCGCTCGTGGCGAGCGCTCCAAGCTCGCCAGCCGTCCCCGTGCGCGAGGCGCGTTTTTCCTGGACATTTCTTTCCGCCACTTCATCCGCTGCGGTGTCTGTAGTAGGCAGAGAACTCTGGGCTTCACGCGTGGTGCGTGAAGCGGAGTTTACCGGGTTTCCAACAGAAGGAGAATCACAATGAACGCACTGAAACTGGGAGTTGTATTGGGCCTTGCGGTACTGACCACGGCCGCCTATGGACAACTGGCAGCGCGCGAAGAGGTCCCCCGCGCGCTCGGACCGAGGGCGTGGTGGTGTATGGATGAGGGCAGCGGCACGATCGTGCACGACTGCAGTGGTCACGGGTTCGATGGCGCTTTCCTCTATGACCCAGAGTGGGTCACTGGTGTGTCGGGTACGGCGCTCAAGTTCGAAGGGTGCGACATGGTGTGGCAGATTCCAGGCGCGTTCGACGACTCTGTTGACAACGGCTTCACAATCATGGCCTGGGTGAGCTGGGACGGCGGATCGGCCGCCTGTGTTATCGTCGATGGACGCGGAACGAATGCGGGATTCTACTTGGGCATCAACGCGGACGGGTCCATTTCGCTGAACATCTATCGGCCCGGTGGCGGCACTGGGTTGGTTTCGCCAGCCAACCTCTTCTGCGAGGGCGAATGGACCCATGTGGCGGGGGTTTTCGACGCCGTCGGCGATCAGCTACGCCTGTTCAAGGATGGCCTCCTAGTGGCGAGCGCTGCCGCAACCCAGGCCTACTACGACAGTCCGCAGTGCGCGATCGGCAACAACCACTGGGCCCCCGGCGACGGGCAGTGGCACGCCTTGAACGGGGTCATCGACGAGGTGCGTTTCTACGACGTCGCGCTCAGCGCGGAGACGATCCAGCAAATCTGCTGTGCCACGCCGCCGCCGTTCGGTGACATGAACTGCGACGGCGCACTGGATTTCGGTGACATCAACCCGTTCGTGCTGGCGCTGACCAACCCGGCCCAGTATGAGGTGCTGTTCCCGGACTGCTATCTCATGAATGCCGACATCAATCGTGACTGCTGGGTCGGCTTCGGGGACATCAATCCATTCGTGGAGTGCATCGTCAACGGTGGCTGTCCGTGCCCTTAGGCACGACGCGCCACCGCTGACTCGGCGAGCGTAACTTCTGATCGACCGGACGAGGAATCGGGCGCGCTCCAGGCGCGCCCGACTTCACTTCTGTTCGCGCCGACCGGGGCTGAGCGGTCACCACCCAGCAACGCCCGGCGCTATCGTCAGTGGCTCGGCGTGTAGCTGGTCCAGCCGCCACACTGCCAAGTGGTACTCGTTCATGGGGCCGGGCGGGTAGGTGTCGGGGGCGAATACCAGGTCCGTCTCGACGCACCTCTTGAACCAGGCACAGGCTTCCCCGCTCTGCCCTGCCAGCAGGCAGGCTTCGCCAGCGTAATAGTAGGCTTCGCAGCGCTGCTCCGCGTCGGCGGGATTGGCCGTGTCCACCAGTGCGTCCGGTGTACACTCCCCGGCCAGGCACTCCAGGATCTTGTCCAACCAACTGCCAGGGACGACGGCGTCCCGTGCTGCCGTCAGCACGTTACCTGCCTCCTGAACGAGCCTCTCGGCGTCAGCGCCCCGCCCGCTCTGGACCAGTATCCGAGCCTGATCGTGCAGCACGAGAAACAGCCGCGCGTCTGCGTAGGACACCTCTGGGCGTAATCTGCGGAACTCACGGTAGTCCGCTGCGGCCTCGTCCCGCTGCCCCACGATCCACAGCGGGGTGGCACGCTGATAGAAATACCAGGCCCGGCGCTCCGGGCGCTGGTATTCCACGGCTTTCGTGTAGTCGCTGATCGCCAGGGCGTACTCCTTCAGGCACAGGTGGGCATGCGCGCGGTAGTAGTACTGGGCGGTACGGCCAGCCGCGGCGCGCGGGTCGTCGATCACAAGGGTGTACAGGTCGACGGCGTTCTGATACTGCCCTTGGCGCGCGCGCACCTGGGCCTGGAGCATGCGCGACTCACGTGCGGCTTCGAGTGCCTGCTGGTGCCACCATAAAGCGAGCGCAGTGCCAGCCAGCGCCAGCACCAAGGCCGCTGCGCTCAAGGCAATCCTGCGTCGGTGCTTCGACAGCTTCTTCCCGAGAACGTAAGAGCTACTGGGCCTCCGGGCCACAATCGGCTCGCCGCGTAGATGGCGGCGGACATCACCGGCCAAGTCGGCGACCGACGGGTACCGCCGCGTCGGCTCCTTTTCGAGCGCCTTCAGCACGATCGTTTCCAAATCGCCCCGGAGATGACGGGCCGGACGCCCATCCCACCCCAGTGTGCTGCTGGGCTGCCGCGGTGGGGTCTCGCAGATTGTCCGCACTGCCTCGGGAATAACGTTGCTCAGCTTGTATGGCGGGTGGCCCGTCAGCAGTTCGTAAAGAATCACTCCGAGCGAGTAGACGTCGCTGCGCTCGTCGATCTCGGCCGGGTTGCCGCGGGCCTGCCCGGGGCTCATGTACCGCAACGTACCCATGATCTGCCCGGTCTGCGTCGCCGTCTGCGTGAGCGTCACGTCCGTGTTCATCAGCCGCGCCAGGCCGAAATCCAGAATCTTCGGGTCACCGCCGGCGTTGATCAGGATGTTCGAGGGCTTGAGGTCGCGGTGGATCACCCCCTGCTCGTGGGCGTACTGCACGCCCGCACACACCCTGCCGAACAACTCCAGGCGCTCCGGCAATGGCAGGTCTCGCTCGCGGGCGTATCTATCCAACGGGACGCCGTCGATCAGCTCCATCGCGAAGAAATGCTGCCCCTCGGTTGTCTGGCCGCCCTCGTAGATCGTCGCGATCGCAGGGTGGCCCAGGCCGGCGAGCGTCTGAATCTCACGCTGGAAATGCCGGACATCCTGGTCGCCGACGAGCCGCCCGCCTTTGAGTACCTTCAGCGCCACCGGCCGCCGTGGCGTCCGCTGCTCGGCTCTGTAGACCAACGCTTGACCGCCCTCGCCGAGCAACCCCGTGATGATGTAGGAGCCGATCTCCTTGGGCAAAGAAACGCCGACCGGCGTCGAACCGTCGGCGACCGTTTTGATCCCCGCGCGGAGCTCTTCGGCCATGGCCCGACAACGTGGGCACTGCGCCAGATGCGGCTCCAACTCGGGTGCCGCCCGGTCGATCCAGCTCCACAAGCGCTCTTCCGGTACGTCGCAGCCCATGTCCCGACCCCAAGGGTCGCGCCGTGCTCTCTCTCAGTCTGCACGGCGCACCGGCAGTATAGCACAACGGCGTGCCAATGCAGCGGCCACTCGGGCCCCGATCCCGGAAAGGCCGACGCAGCGCGCACGCCGTTTTACTCAGCCGCTCGCGCGACCGAGGCCTGGGCCGCACCGGTCGGCCGCAGTATCCGATTTCGCCCGGCGTGCTTGGCCTGATAGAGCAACCGGTCGGCGGTCTCGAGCAGGTGCGCAGGCGATGACTCCTCGCTCGGCGTTTCTGCGGCGACTCCGCCGCTGACGGTGACGTGTTTTGCGGCGTTCGATTCCACATGCGGGATGGCCAGGGCGGCCACCGCGGCGCGGCACCTGTCCGCCACCCGGGCAGCGCCCGCGGCGTCCGTGTCTGGCAGCACACAAACGAACTCCTCACCGCCGTACCGCGCAACAAGGTCAGCCGGGCGGCGTGTGACGCTGGCCAGGGCCAGCGCGACGCGGCGCAGACAATCGTCGCCGGCGACGTGTCCGTAGCGATCGTTGAAGCGCTTGAAGAAGTCGATGTCCATCAGACACACGGACAAGGGGCTCTGTTGGCGGCGGCCGCGGAGCCACTCCTGGGCCAGGAACTCATCGAGGCGCCGCCGGTTGGCGATGCCGGTCAGGCCGTCCAGGGTGGAGAAGTTCTCGAGTATGTCGCGGTAGCGCTTCAGCTCGAGGTGATTGCGCACGCGGGCCCTGACGATGGGGGCGCTGATGGGCTTGGAAATGTAGTCGATGGCGCCCACCTCCAGACCGTGGGTCTCGTCCGACTCCTCGCTCAAGGCCGTGATGAAAATGACTGGGATGTTGCGTGTCCGGGGATCGGCTTTGAGCTTCTTGCAGACCTCGTAGCCATCCATGTCGGGCATCATGACGTCCAGCAGGATCAGGTCGGGGGTCTGGTCGGCGACCAGGGCCAGAGCGTCCCGACCGCTGGTGGCGAACAGGATCTCGTGCTCGGCCCCGAGGACCGAGCTGAGGATCTCGATGTTGGCCGGAGTATCATCGACGATGAGAACGGTCTGGGGAACACAAGGTGCTGTCGCCATGGTGTTTCCCTTTTACGTTGGCGGCACGCCGAGTTCATGCGCGATGGCGGCCAGGGCCGTCCGGGCGCCCTTGAAATCCAACTTGTCCATGCAGGCTTCAAGCTGGCCCAGGGATTCAGGGACTCCGGCTTCGGCCAGCAATCCGCGCAACGGCGCGAGCTGTTTCTTAGCGCCAAGGTTGTTTTTCTTGAGGAGGTCGTCCAGCTTGACAATGGCCTGCGCCACACGGGGCTTGTCGAGTACAGCCCGGTTGGGAGTCCGCGCCGGGGCCGGCGCCGCGGACACGGCCTGCGGCTGCGCGACCGGGATACCGGCCAGCACGGTCTGCAGGCTTGCGTGCAGATGGTCGAGCAACTCCCCGAGCCGGTCCTGCTCGGACTTGCGGATGGCGGCATCCACGGCCGCGGCGGCGGCGCACACGTCGGTCGCCGCGATGTTGCCGGCCACACCCTTGAGGGTATGGGCCGTACGCTGGGCCAGTTCCATGTCGCTGCCGGCGAGAGCAGCGCGGATCTTCGCCACGACATCACTGAATTCCTGCTGGAAGTCGTGCAGCAGCTTGACCAGGAGTTGCCGGTTGCCGCCCAGGTTTCGCAGGGCCGATTCCAGGTCAATGCCGGGAACCTGGGCCGGGAGATCGGCGGGGGCTGCGGGCCCGGACTCGGGCCGGGTCGGTCGGGCGCTCGCCGGGCGGCTTGGGTCCGGCTTGATCCAGCGGACGAGTGTCGCCACAAGGCGGTCGGGATCGACCGGCTTGGGCACGTGGTCGTTCATGCCGGCGGTCAGGCATTTCTGATGCTCTGACTCCAGGGCGTGGGCCGTCATGGCGATGATGGGCAGCTCCAGCGGTCCGAACTTTTCGCGCAGGCGGCGCGTGGCCTCGTAGCCGTCCATCTCGGGCATCTGCAGATCCATGAGGACCACGTCGAACGCGCTCTGGTCCGCGAGGACGGCCTCAACTGCTTCGCGGCCGTTACCGGCCACCTGCACGACCAGGCCGGCGCTTTCGAGAAGCTCGCGGGCGACCTGCTGGTTGATCTCATTGTCTTCCACGAGCAGCACGCGCGCCCCGCGGATCGCCGCGGCGGCCTCCGTGTCGGCGCATGACAACGACATCGGGGTCGGTGTTGCGGTGGAGTTGCGGGTAAAGACCTCCATAACGGCGTCCAAGAGCGCGGAATTGCTGACGGGCTTGGCCAGAATCTTGTCCAGACCAAGGCCTTCCGCCTGGCGCTTGACCTCTTCGTTGCCGTAGGCCGTGACCAGGAAGATGGTGGGAATCTTGGGAAGCCATTGATGACTCTTGATGCGGCGTGCGGTTTCGATGCCATCCAGGCCCGGCATGTTCCAGTCCAACAGGATCAGGTCATAGAAGCGCTCGCTCACCTGTGCGGCGCGCTCCAGTTCGGCCAGGGCCGCCGCGCCGGACACGACCGCGGTGACGTGGAAGCCCAGCGCATTCAGGCTGTCGGTGAAGACTTCCCGGGCCGAGGCGCTGTCGTCAACCACCAGGGCTTTCATGTTGCGCAGGTCGACGGGAGCCGCACCGACTGCCGCGGCGCTGGTAGGTTGAACGCCAAAGGTCGCGGTGAAGGCGAAGCAGCTGCCGCGGCCAGGGGTGCTCTCGACGCCGATCTGGCCGCCCATGAGTTCGACGAGTTGCCGGCTGATGGTCAGGCCCAGGCCCGTACCGCCGTACTTGCGGGTCGTCGAGCTATCCCCTTGGGTGAAGGACTGGAAGAGCTTCGCGCGTTGCTCTTCGGTCAACCCAATGCCCGTGTCGCGCACGGAGAACCGGAGGACCACCTGGTCCTCGTGCTGACTGACGAGTTCCGCCGTCATCACGACCTCGCCGTGCTCCGTGAACTTCACGGCGTTCGTGACGAGGTTGGTCAGGACCTGTCCCAAGCGCAGCGGGTCGCCGACCAGCGTAAGCGGCAGGTCCGGCGGCCTGGACACGCAGAGCTCGAGCCCTTTCTCCTCGGCCTGTAATGCTACCAGGGCCGCCACGCGGTCGAGAACCTGGTCGAGATGAAAGCTGACGCACTCCAGCTTGAGCTTGCTGGCCTCGATCTTCGACAGGTCCAGGATGTCGTTGATGATGTCCAGCAGCGCGTGCGCCGAGGACTGGATCTTTGCCACGTAATCGCGCTGCTTGGGGTCCAGGCCGGTCTTGAGCACCAGGTGGCTCAGGCCAATGATGGCGTTCATCGGCGTGCGGATCTCGTGGCTCATGTTGGCCAGGAACTCGCTCTTGGCTTGGGTGGCGGCCTCGGCCTGCACCGCCATCTGTTCGGCCCGCTCGCTAACTTGTTGCAGTTGCTCGTTGGCTTGCTCCAAGTTGGCTTTCGACAGGCGCAGCGCGTCCTCCGCCGCGGCTTGCTGGACGACAAGAGCCACGGTGCTCCCGAGTCCTTCCAGCATGGCGTCTTCGTCGACGGAGATTGGATGTTTGGCGAACAAGGCCAGAACGCCCAGGGTGTCTCCCTCGGGCGCGCGAAGCCGGTATCCCGCGGACGACACCAGTCCTAGCTCGCGGGCCCAGTCGTGATTGTGAACGCGCGGGTCATTCTGCACGTCGTTGGTGAGAAACCCGCGCTCCTCGTCTGATGCGATGCGCCCGATTTTGTAACACCCGAACGGCACGCGGCGGTGGCCTGGGCCGTCCACGTGGGTGTACCGGCCGGAACTCGCCAGCAGATGCAGACACCGGTCGCGGTACCGGCAGACGTGCGGCCCTTCGTGCACCTCGGCATGGAGGCAGTCCCGTTCGCACCTATCTCCGGGGCGTATCAGCCAGATGCGGCAGAAATCGGCATCGAACAGGCGGACGATGCCGTCGGTGACGTTTCTGAGTTTGGCCTCGAGCGGGGCCGGCGCCAGAAGCAACTGTCGGAGGTGGCTGACGCCTTGCTGCCGCAGGAGCTGTTTCTCGCGTTCCGCCTCCGCCCGCTTGCGCTCGGTGATGTCGCGGGCCGTTCCGACGAGTGCAAGGGGCTTGTGGTTCGCATCCCTCAGCACAATGCACGACATCCAAGTGGGGAAGGTCGTACCGTCTTTCCGAACATGCCCCATTTCACCTTCGTTTGAACCGGTTTCCAGCGTTTGTTCGTTAAAGGGGATTACCTCCGTCCTTAACTGCTCGGCCGTGTGGCAGATGCTCAAGTTCCGCCCAATGAGCTCGTCGGCGGAGTAGCCGTGCATCCTGGCCCAGGCTCCGTTCGCGAAGCGGAGCTGCCCGTTCATGTCGGCCAAGGCGATGCCGTCCACGCTCAGCTCTACGGCCGTCCTGAACTCTATGAGCTTCTCCTCCGCCCGCTTTCGCTCGGTGATGTCGCGGGAGATCGTGGAGATGACTTCCAGTTCGCCATTGGGCGACTTGTGGGCCAGCAGCACCATCAGAACCGGAATCTCGCGTCCGTCCCGATTTACGAACGCACATTCGCCTCGCCACACGCCGTCGCGTACGGCGCCAGGCACGATCTCGTCGACGAGCATCTCGTTCGCCCATGCGGGGTGGACGTCAGCGATCTTCAGGTTGGTTATATCCTCGTCCTCGCCAACCCCGGTCATTTTCCGCCCCCCTTTGTTCATGTAAAGAATGTGTCCGTTCCTCGGGTCGGCAAAACCCACGAAGTCCGGTGTGGCTTCAAGGATAGCTACCAAGCGCGCCCGGGACTCCTCCGCCTGTTTGCGCTCGGTGATGTCCGCAATGGCTCCGAACATGCGGACGGCTTTCCCCTGCGCGTCGCGAATCGCGGTTCCCCGGTCTTGCCAATGGGAAAGGCCGCCATCCTTACGCCGAACGCGGTACTCCTCGCCATAGGGATCGCCGGCGGTGAGATGGCGGTCCAGAGCCGTCATGACGCGGTCGCGGTCTTCAGGATCTATCAGCTTCTCCCAAGCTTCGATGGTGCGCGGAAACTCTCCCGGCGCGTAGGCGAGGAGGCCGTCGATGTTGCCGAACCAATCGAGCTGGCCGGTGACAATATCCCATTCCCAAACCGCGTTGGTGAGGGACTGTGCGGCGAGACGGAAGCGCTCCTCGCTCTGACGCAGGGCTTCGTCGGCGCGCTTGCGCTCGGTGATGTCGATGTTGATCTCGGAAACGAGCCACCTACCTTGCGCGTCCTGGAAGGGCACCGTGTGCACCTCGACGACACGATTGCCCTCGCGGGGCAGGGTCTCCTCCGTAAGCGTGACCTGCCTGGTTTCCAGTGCGCGGGGAATGCCGCAGGTCTCGCAGGGCGTGTCGCGGCCCATGAAGTAGTCGTAGCACTTCCTCCCAGTTGGGTCGCCATAGACCTTCTGCCAGCCCGGATCGACGTAATGCAGGTTGAATTCGGCGTCGATGACATCGATTCCCGTCTTGGTGGCTTCGAGGATGGCGTTTAGTCGCTCCTGGGTCTTGCTCAACGCCGCTTGCGCCTGCACCTGGAACAGGTAGTGCGCCTTTTCATTCCGCTGCCAGACCACGCCGGCCATCGCAACCGCGGTCGCAACGAGCACAAGGAGCAGCGTCAGGATCAGGCGCGCGTTGAACCGCCATCCGGCGAAGGCCTCGGCGGTGTCAATCTTGGCCACCATGAACCAGGGCGAATCCGGGATTCGCTGGAGGGCCGACACCACCTCGACCCCACGGTAGTCCTTGCCCTGCACGATGCCTTCGCGGCCTAACACGGCCATGACGGCTGGCACCTCTGTGGCCGTCAAGGGGATACGGAGTTTCAGCGCCACGCCGGGCCGATGGCGGAGGTCGTTCAGGAAGAGCACGTCGTCGCCGTCGCGCCGGATGAGCAGCGTTTCCGCGGTCTCGCTCGGCGTGGGCCACGACTGGAGCAAGGGATAGAGGAACTCGCTGGCGGCGCTGGTCAGGATGACCGCGCCGAGCGGCGTCTGCGCCTGCCCGTTGCCGGCAAAGAACGGCGCGACCACGCTGAGGTGAGGTCTTGCGTGTGTTTCACAGATGTGCAGGTCGACGAACACGGGTTTTCGGTCGCGCACGGCGGCGGTCAGGGCAACCCTGTCTGGCCGATGCATGTCCGAGAGGTCCGAGTGTTCAGTCAGGCCCAGGCGCCCCTGCCCTTCCGCGTCCACCAGCAGGATGTCGGTGTAGTGATAGTGATTCTGGAGACTGCGGAAGTGGCCGCGCAGCTCCTCCGCAGCCTCGGGCCGCGGATCGGCCATGAATCGCGCCACGCCTTGGGCAATGAGCGGGCTCTCGGCGAACACGGCGGCATCCGCCAGTCGTTCAGCCCGCCAAGCCGTGATTTCCTTCACCTTCATGTGAACGATCGTGGCGAGCTGTCTCTCGACCTCTTTCCGGATCGACTGCTCCTGGTCGTGGTAAAACCACGCGCCGCCGATCAGCAGGGCCAGCACGATGAGCGACGTGATCACCAGGGGCGGCAACAGACGCCGCAAGACCAGCTTGGCGGGAGCGTCGGCGCGCCCGCCTGTGCCCTCACGGCCGACAGGGCGGCTGACGGCAACGACGGTGGCCAGGGTGATCAGCAGCACGAGCATCAGCCCCACGGGGAGGGCCACCCTGGCGGTCACGTCCCATTTCCAGGCGCGGGCATCGATGTCCATGCCCAGCACGGCGACCACCTCGTCCTTGGCCGGATCGGTCAGCGAAACCAGCGCCGAGACCCACACGCCCCAGCGGTCGGTGAGCGGGCCTTCGACGACCTCGGCCTTGGTGTCGAACGCGCGGCGAAGATCCTCCGACGCGTCGTCATAGACCTGCCCGGGAGGGGAATAATCCTCTGCTCCGGCCGGTTCGCTGTCCACGAAGAAGAAGACCGCCCCGTCGGCCTTGCGGCCCATGAGATAGACGAAGCGGCACTGCGCTTTGGCCGAACGGACGGCGGCGAGCTGTTCCTTGAGCCGCAGGTAGTCGGGGCTGTCCAGGTCCGCCTCCGTGCCCGAGAGCGCCTGGACCCGCTCGATGTTAATCGCCTGCGCCACCAGCCGCGTCTGCTGAAGCAGGTTGGCGCGCATCTCGCGGTCGGCCCGTGCGGCCATCCCCCAGGTGAAACCGAGTCCGGCCAGCAGCACGAACGACGCCACCGCCACGGGCAGCAGACGACGACTAAGTGTGGCGGTCAGAAAGCGCACCATCACCTGGCTCCCGGCGCGGCCGGTCCACGAGCCGGCCCATACAAGCCGTCGGTTGTGTCGTCGGGCACGGCGATAGGCAAGACTGCCCTACTTCCGGAGTCAGCTCGAGCGGAGCCGCGCGCCGGCGGCGGGCGCTGCCGACCACCGGCGTGATGGGCCGCGGCCTGCGGCAATCTGTGCTGAAAGGAGCTCGGGGAGGCGGGCGATGGGATTCGAACCGACGACGTCGAGCTTCGAAAGCCGGCAGCGGGCAGGAGTGCGGCCCGCCGTTCCCGCAGGCCGCGAGGGACGGCAGTCGTTTGTGACGTGCGCCAGCGCGCGGTTGGGACGGATTGGCCGCCGGTCCGGTAATTCAGAAATATTCGTCCGCCCCCTATCGCTCGCGCCTGCGATCGACGATAATCCTGATGGTCGGTTTGTTGAGCCAGGTCGTACGCGATGCTTTACTAGTCCCGCACCTCCTAGATCACCCGCCTACCTTCTCGGCCGGAACTGCGGCCGCTTTCACGCGCGATCCTGAAAGCAAAACAGCGGGTCGCAGCCAGCTTTGTCAGAGAGAATCAGTATGGGTAAGAAACTGTATGTTGGGAACCTCGGCTACAACGTCACCAGCGCCGACCTTGAGCAACTCTTCACCCCCCACGGGACGGTGCAGAGTGCCCAAGTCATCGAGGATCGCGACGCCGGCCGCAGCAAGGGCTTCGGCTTCGTCGAGATGGGCTCGGATGAGGAGGCGAACAAGGCGATCGCCGCCCTCAATGGCCAGATGCACGGCGAGCGGGCGCTGACCGTCAATGAGGCCAAGCCGCGCGAGAATCGCGGCGGCTACGGCCGGCGCTAGGCGAACTGCTCCGCGCCGGATGGCGCCTCGCAGGTGACATCGGCGGCGGACAGCGAAGAGTCCGACGGTTCCCGTTGGCTGGCGAGCACGGGCCAGGCGCGCGGCGGAGAGTCCGCGGAAAGCGGAGAGCGCCCACCGCGATCCTGACCCGGCTCAGCTCCACCCGGCGTGACGACCTCAGGAGCAGCGGATGCAAGCGAAGTGGCCGGCAAAATGGAACCCGCCGAAGTATTGGCGCCTGCGGGGGACGGCTGTCGATGGCCTGATCGTGACGCTGGGGCGCTACGAAACCGCCGAGCAAGCGCACGCGGAATGTGGGAAGTTCGTCGAGCAAGGGGGCTATCGCAACCTCGCGGTGGAGCCGATCGAGCTCAGGCCGGATGCGGCCGCGGGGGGAAGCGCCCCACAGTAACAGCACGAGGTCTGCACGCGGGCCCGAGGGGAATCAAATCGCTGAGGGCGCCTAACAGAACTCACTTCCGAGCCGCAGCCTTCAGGCTGCGCGGCCTGCCGCGCGGGCTGAAGCCCGCGGCTCAGCGGGTAACCCGGCAGCGCGACGGCGATGATCAGACGCAACCGTAGTGCAAAGCTCCGCTTTGCGCGCAAGGCACGGCTTCGCTCGGCGCGGCCGTTCAGAGCGGCTCGCACCTGGCTCCATCACAGAATGAAACCGCCGGCTCGTGTCCCAGCGGACCCTCCAGGGGCGTAAGCCTGGAAATCAGCTCTTCGTAGCGCTCTCTCGTGATCTCTTCGTACGGCGCCTGCGGATAACCGTGGCGCGACGCCGGTAGAAAAACAATCGCCTTGAGCCGATCCTCGTAGGCGGCGAGCACGCGCGGAATCTCGGCCGCCTCGGTCTCCGGATCGAAGTCCGCCGTGCAGCTCACCTGGTTGTCAGACCAGTAGTGTTGTAGCTGGGCGGCCAGATCCACCTTTTCGCGCAGCGACACGTCCGACTTGCGGCGATCCAGGTGCGGTACGTGGACAGGGAATGAGATCACTAGCGTGTTGTCCGCGTAGACATCGGGCTCGACGGAGTACCCGGCACGGCGTGCCAACTCGAGCACGGGATGTCCGCCGGCCACGCGCATGCGCCGGAGGTAATAGGGCGCATGCTCCCAGTGGACGCCCGGAGTCGCACCGGCTAGCAGGCTCACGCTGCCGGAGGGCTTGACCGACGTGGTCTTGATGGACCGCGGCACGTGGAACCCCTCCGAGTATTCCTCGTCGAGATGCTGGACATACGCGTACCCCTCGTCGCACCAGCGAAGGAACGGCTGCGCGCCCAGCTTATGGATCGCCTGCGTGATGCCGGTCATGGAGCAGCCGATGCGCCGGTTGCGCAGCATGACCGCGTTCGTGCGCGGATCGTGCGTCGGCACCAGCGTCACTGTTTTGGCGTACTGGTACGCCAGGCGCAAGGTCTCCTTGAAGTCTTCCAGGTTGTCGTGCCGGGCCGGGAAAGTCTCCACCAGGCAACAGAGCTCCCGGTCCCACAGGGTCTGCTCCACGCACGGGTTGCTGCCCTCGGCGGGGCCATCCGCCCACGTGGGCGGGTCCTTCATTCGTCCGTAGGCCCGCGCACTGTCCAGCCAGAAGTAGCCCGGCTCGCCGTTGACCGCCGTACGCCGGGCCACGTCCGCGTAATCCATCCCCACCTTGGCAAACACCGAGTTATTGGAGGCCCAGCGGTACTCGAGCACCTTCTCCGGATCGAGCTTCAGGTCCATGAACTGGGCGTCGTCGGGATCGCCGAATGCGATCTCGGCCGACCGGCGAATGCCGCCCGCGACGACGCAGCAGCCGATGAGGTTCATCGTGTCGACGATGAGCCGCGCGTCGACCTTCTGGCCGACATAATCGTCGTACAGCCGCGTCAGGCTGTCGAGCATCTTGCAGAGTGGCGCGGGCCCGCTGGCCAGACCGCCGAAGCTCTTCAGCGGCGTGAACTGCGGGCGAATCCGGCTAAAGTCCCACGTCGCCGGCAGCGTCCCCTGGCCCCCGTAACTGCTCAGCAGACGCCGCAGTGCCTCCACCCAGCCCTCGCGCGTATCGGCGACGACGTGCGTTTCCGGGGAGCGCACGGGCGGCCGGATCGTCACGGTGGCCTTGCCGCGCGTGTCAAAGCCCACGCCGACGCCGAACATGAGCATGCTCATCGTCCAGGCGAACGGCTCGGCATAGTCCTGAGCGATGCTCCTGGTCGAGACAAAGCCGCAGTTGTTCAGCGCCGCCCCGCCGCGCTCGTAGACGTGCCGAGTGCCCATGATCCACAGGCCGCGGCCGGGCGGGGTCCACTTGAAATGCCACATCCGGTCATAGGCGGCCTGGGCGTCGTGGCAGGCGCGGGCCTCATCCCACGGCAAGCCCAGTTCCCCGAGGTGGACCCGCTGGACCGTGAACATCCCCTCAATGACCCGCTGGCAGGTCTGCCACCATTCCTCCCCCTCACGGCTGTAGGTCCGCTTATATGTGACCCAGGAGAGGGCCCCGAAGCCCCACTGGACCGGGCGCTGCCGATACCCGGCCAGGAACTCCGGGTCCAGCTCGAACGGCCCGTAGCGATCGACTTCGACGAACATCGACGCGCCTTCTGCGGTGGCGTTGCGCCCTGCACGATCCTATGGTAGCCGGATAGCCTGTCTTCGCTCCAGTCCGATGACCCCGCCGTCTCGTGCCGAGGTTGGCATTAGAGCGTTTTCACTTCCGCTCGGGTGCCACGGGCGGCTTGTCCGCCCGTGTTTCAGGCCGCACTGGCAGCAAGCTGCCAGTGGCACCCGACGGAGAAAAAGTGAAGCCGCTCTAGCGTGCTCCTTTGCGAATGATGGCGCGGGCTGGACCGCCATCGCCGCCCTGGATTTTCAGTGGCAGGCAAATCAGCTCGTACGGTCCCGGCCGCACCCGGGACAGGTTCAGCCCTTCAATGATCCAGATTCCCGCCCGCAGCAGGGCGACGTGCGTTTCGTGACTGTCGTGATGGAAGCCGCCGACGGAGAGATAGTCCACGCCGACCGTACGCACGCGGCGCTGCGCGAGGTACTCCGCCGCGTCCCGGCCGATATAGACAAAATCCTCGATAAACTCCGCGTCCCCCCAGCAACGCGAGGAGTTCCGGGTCTTGAAGAGGATGCGCTCGCCACGCCGGATGCGATGGCTGCGGAGCTCGACGGCGTGGACCGCTTCCGGATCGCCGATCTCGATCACCCGCGCCGCGCCGATCGTGGCGTTCAGCGGCATGACGTCGAGCGCGCTGCCGCCCCGGACGAAGTGCACCGGCGCATCCATGTGCGTACCGGTGTGCGACCCCATCGAGAGCAGCGAGACATTGCAGGGATCGCCGCGCTCCATATCCTGGATACGCTCAATCCGCACGTCCGGGTCGCCGGGCCAGTGCACCATGTTCGTCCGCAGGGGGACCGTGATGTCGATCCAACCGGCGGACGGCACTGCCGCGCGCCGTGCGCCGCGTCGGGCGGCGTCTCGCCGTGCTTCGCTCATCGCGTCATTCCGTTAAGGGTGATCACGTTCTTGATGCCCACGTCCGGCCCGGTTGCGCCACTGCCGCCATTCTAGCCGCGTCGCCGAGTTGTGGCGAGTGGTACAATCCGCGGCCGGGAGAGTGAACGTGAATCAGCCCCGCATCGCAAAGGACGTGCTCTACACCCAGCGCCTCAGCCGCTACGTCACCGCGCTGCGGAATGAGAAGCCCGACTGCATTCCGATCCGCCCGTTCGTGGCCGAGTTTGCGGGCCGGTACGCGGGCTACACTTGCCCGGAGGTCACGCACGACTACGAGCTGGCGCTGGACGCGGTCCGCCGGTGCGCGCTGGATTTCGACTGGGACGCGGTCGTCGGCAACCTGGTGTACGTGTGGACCGGCCTGACGGAGGCCATCGGGCTGGAGTACTACGCGATTCCCGGCGTACACGTGCCGGCGGACGTAGGCTTTCAATACCGCGAGCCAGCGCCTGAACGGGCGTACATGCGCCCCGACGAGTACGACGCGCTGATCGCCGACCCGACCGCGTTCCTCTACAACGTCTGGCTGCCGCGCGTAGCGCGCGACGTCGTCGCGCCCGGCCAGCCCGCGACCTACCACAGCCACCTGTCGTTCGTGAAGGGCGGCATGGCGATGCAAAAGTACTTCACCGCGCTCGGCGAGCAGACGGACCGGCTGCGCACCGAGTGCGGCACGGTCTCCGCGATCGCCGGCATTCTGAAGGCCCCGTTCGACATCCTGGCCGACAAGCTCCGCGGCTACCTCGGGCTGACGAAAGACATGGCGACGCAGCCGGCCAAGGTCCGTGCCGCGTGCGAGGCGCTGCTGCCGCACCTGTTGCACGTCGCGCTGGCATCGGCCGACCCGGCCCAACAGGTGCCCATCGGCTTCTGGATGCACCGCGGCTGCGTGCCGTTTATCAAGCCGGCGCAATTCGATTCGCACTACTGGCCCACGCTGCGGCCGATCATCGAGGAGTTGTGGGCCCGCGGGCACCAGACCCTCTTCTATGCGGAAGGCGACTGGAGCTACCACCTCGACCGCTTCGCCGAGCTGCCCGAGCGGAGCATCGTGTACCACGTCGATCGCGGCGACATCGCCGCCGTGCACCGCAAGCTGGGTCACAAATTCTGCCTGAGCGGCGGGATTCCGAACTACCTGCTCGCGACCGGCTCGCCGGCGGAAGTGCGGGCCTGCTGCAAGAGAATCATCGACACGGTCGCCCGCGACGGCGGCTACATCATGGACGCCAGCGCGATCATCCAAAATGACGCGCAGGTCGAGAACATCCGGGCGATGACGGAGTTCACGCGGGAGTACGGCGTCTACTCGAGCGGCGCTACTCGGGAGGGCGAGCCGGGCGGACGATCGAGGTCGGCTCAGCAGGAGCTTCGCCCTCCCGTGGCGCCGCCGCCGCGCGCCACGCCCGACGTGTGCATCCCGTGGGACCAGAAGCGCCGCGAGCTGCCCGCGCTGCCGGCTGCCAGTGAGGAACTCGTGCGGCGCGTATGGGAAGACGTCGACGCGCTGGGCCACACGTACATTTGGCACTGCCTGCTATCGTTCTAAGCAGCGTCAGGCGAGCTCTCGAACCGCCGCAGGCACTCCGGCTTGAAACGCTGCCGCTCGAAACCCAGCGCTTCGTACGGCACGCCCTGGGCGAACGCCAGTAGCAGGAAATAGTAAATGGGCGGTGTGTGGAAATCCTCGCCGAACTGTTTGGCCACCTTCATCTGGCCGTGATCGAACTGGCCGAAACAAGTGGGGCAGATCATGCACAGCAGGTCGGCCTGCTCGGCGCTGACCGTGCCCAGCAGGTCATGCATCATGTTCGCCGGAATCTCTTCGGTCTGGCAGGCTTTGCCGCAACAAAGATACCAGTTCCGGTGGCGGATCGGCGTGGCGCCCAGCGCGACGACCAGGTTCTCCAGGACCGTCGGGTCGTTCGGATCATCTACCTGCATGATCCGGCTGGGTTTGAGCAGGTGACAGCCGTAATGGATCGCGATCCGCAGACCGTCCAGCGGCCGGACGACGGATTGCCGGATCGCGTCGTATCCGGCGGCGTCGCGGAGGAGCGTCACGACGTGCCGCACGCGGCTCGTCCCGCGGTACTCGCGCCCGATCCGCCGGAGGCGTTCGTTGACCTTCGCCCGCAGGGTTTCGTCCTGGAGCAAGTGGTAGGTCTCCGAAAGCGTCGCCGTGCACCCGGAGCAGTTCGTAAAGATGTCGAGCCCCAGCTCCTCGGCCAGGCACAGGTTGCGGGCGGCGACCGCCAGCCACGCGAGCTTGTCCTTGGACTTGAAATAGATCGGGTCCGGGCAGCAGGAAGCGCCCGGCAGGTCCACGATCTCGATTCCCAGCCGCGGCAGCACATGGCGGATGGCAAACTCCATCGCCGGATGCCGGGTCGGGATCAGGCAGCCGGGGAAGAAGGCGAAGCGCTTCGCTTCGGGCGGGCACGAAGGCAGGGAGGCACGAAGGGACGAAGGCGCCAGAATGCGGGCGTCGTCCTGCGGCGCAACAGCGGGTGTGATGAGCGTGCGAATCTCGTCCATCGGGACGGGCGCCAGGGGCGGCAGGCCGAAACGCTCGCGCTGGCGCTCCACCGGCGCACCGAGCGGCGTCGTGCGCCCCGTTTCCTCGAACGTCTCGATGACTTTCGCGACGGCCTCCGGGTAGATGCCGCGGTCGGCGAGCATGTTCTTGAGCGAGATAATGACCTCGACCGGCTTGACCTCCTGCGGGCAGCGCTCGTGGCAGTTGTAGCAGTTGGTGCATTGCCAGAGCACGGAGTTCTCGACCAGCAGCTCCGCGCCGAGGCCGTAGAGGACCTTCAGCATGATCTCGCGCGGGTTGAACGTCCCGCTATACGTGGCGGCCGGGCAGTCGCCGACGCAGGCCCCGCACTGGTAGCAGTAGCTGGCCAGGTTGCCTTCGATCTTCTCGGCCAACGCGCGCCGAAAGGCGAAGTCCACCCGCACAACATCGTCCTGCCGGTCGGTCGCCTCGGGCATGCAATTCCCTCGCGCTCGAAAAAAGGTGTCAGGAACCTTTTTCGGACACCCTCTTCTTCACGTGCCGGATGCTGTTCGAGCGGCACTTCGGACAGGAACGCTCCTTGTCCTCACCTTTGGGCACCTGCTCCTGATACTCGTGCCCGCACATCATGCAGCGAAACATTTCAAGCGTCGTTTCCGCCATACTCTTCTCCCGGCGTCACCCGCCGATGGCGACCGCGGCGCGTTCGGCCGCCTTCTTGGGTTTCGCCTTCAGCGCCCGGCGCGTGTGCTCGATCTCCTCCGGCGTCACGGTCTTGCGCAGCTCTTCAAGCTGGCGCATCACTTTGGCGAACTTCTGCCCCTCCGCCGCACTGATCCACTCCAGTTGCAGGCGCTCCGGCCGGACGCCGGCCTTCTCCAGCGTGTCCCATAGCCGGTGCACGCGTTTGACGGTCTGCCGGTTCGCATTGATGTAGTGGCAATCCGCATAATGGCAGCCGGAGACCAGCACGACTGGCGCGCCGCAACGGAAGGCTTCCAGCACCATTTCTTCCGAGACACGCGCCGAGCACATTGTCCGCACCACGCGATTGCTGGACGGGTAGGCCATGCGCGAAATCCCGGCCATGTCGCCGCCCGCGTACGAGCACCAGTTGCAGGCGAAGACGAACACCTTGTCCTGCGGGCGGTCGGCCAGGACGGCGTGTACCTGGGCGAGCAACTGGTCGTCCGTGAAGTGCCGCATCGAGATGGCGCCGAACTGGCACGTGGCCCCGCACGAGCCGCAGCCGGCGCAAGCCGCCTCGACGACCACCGCGACCTCGCCCTTCTTCCACAGGATCGCGCCGAACGGGCACACCGCGGCACACAGGCCGCACTTCTTGCACGCCGCCTCGTCGATGCGGCTGGTGATCGCCTCGACGTGTACCTGGCCGGCGTTGAGCAAAGCGCCCGCCCGCGAGGCCGCCGCCCCGGCCTGGCACACCGAATCCTTGATGTCCTTGGGAGCCTCACAGAAGCCGGCGAAGAACACCCCACGGGTGGGGGCATCGACCGGCTTGAGCTTCGGGTGCGACTCCATCAGGAACCCGTCGGAGGTTTTCGAGAGGGTCAGCAGGCCGCAGATTTTGGCCAGGTCTTTCGGCGGCTGAACGCCGACCGAGAGCACGAGCATCTCCAGCTCGTGCCGTTCCAGCTTGCCGCTGGTCGTGTTCTCGACGGTGACGCGCAGGTTCCGCGTGCGGGGGTCTTCCTCGACGTCGCCCGGCAGGCCGCGGACGTAGCGTGTGCCGGCCTGCTTGGAGCGCTGGAACATGTCTTCGAACGACTTCCCGAACGCGCGGATATCCTGGTAGAAAACGACGTTCTCCACGTCGGGGTAGTGGTCGGCCAGCAGCAGCGTGTCCTTGACCGTGTTCATGCAGCAGATGTTGGAGCAGTACGGCCGGCCGATCTTCGGGTTCCGCGAGCCGACGCACTGGATGAAGCCGATGCGCTTCGGCCGCTGGTGATCGCTGGGCCGGACGAAGTGCCCGCCGGTCGGGCCGCCGGCGCAGATCAGGCGCTCGAACTCCATCGACGTGATGACGTTGTCGAAGCGCGTGTAGCCGTACTCGTCCATCTCCGTCGGGTCGTAAACATCCAGGCCGACGGCGACGATGACGGCCCCGACTTCGCGGGTCACGATTTCGTCGCGGTCGTCGTAGTCAATGGCCAGCTTCTCGCAGACCTGGGAACACTTGCCGCACGCGATCGGATTGTTGCCCAGGCAGTCGCCCATGTTGAGGATGTAAGAGCACGGCACGGCCTGCGGGAACGGAATGTAGATCGCCTTGCGCGACGAAAACCCCATCTGGTACTCGTCGGGCTTCGCGACCGGGCAGACCTTGGCGCACTCGCCGCACGCGTTGCACAGCTTGGGATCGACGTAGCGGGCCTTCTTGCGGATTTTCACCGTGAAGTTCCCCACGTAGCCCGCGACTTCCTCGACCTCGCTGAAGGTCATCAGCTCGATGTTGGGATGCCGACCGGCATCCAGGGCCTTCGGGCCCAGAATTCATATCGAACAGTCCATCGTCGGATAGGTCTTGTCGAGCTGCGCCATGATCCCGCCGATCGAGGCCTGCTTCTCAACCAGGGTCACCTGGTGCCCGGCGTCGGCCAGCTCCAGCGCCGCCTCGATGCCCGCCACGCCGCCGCCGATGATCAGCGCCCGCCGCGTGACGGGGACGCTCATCTCCTCCTGCGGCTGGAGGAAGCGCGCCCGGGCGACGGCGCTGGCCACGAGGTCTTTCGCCTTTTGCGTGGCGCCGTCGCGGTCTCCGGGGTGCACCCACGAGCAGTGCTCGCGCAGATTGGCCATTTCCATCAGGTAGGGGTTCAGGCCGGCCGCGTGCACGCAACGCCGGAAGGTGAGCTCGTGCTGCCGCGGGGTACACGAGGCGACGACCACGCGGTTCAGGCGGTGCTGGGCGATCGCGTTCTTGATCTCGTTTTGCCCCGGCTCGGCGCACGTGTACCTGTTCCGCACGACGCAGGCCACGTCGGGCAAGGTGCTGGCGTACTCCGCGACGGCGGCACAATCCACCGCGCCGGCGATGTTCAGGCCGCAGTCGCAGACAAAGACCCCGATGCGGAGGTCGCCGTTGGTCGTAGTGGCAGGCATAGATGGCCCTCAATTTCCCTCGAGCGCGTCGGCAACCAGCTCGGCGATGTCGCGCACTTCAATCTCAATCTCAGTCCCGAGCTTCGGATCCTTCATGGCGCAACGGAAATGAATCTGGCATTTCGGGCAGGCCGTGACGAGCAGCGTCGCGCCGGTCGCGCGGGCTTCGCGGAGGCGTTCGACCTGGATTTGTTTAGCGAAGCGGTCGCAGTTGGACCACGTTCCCCCAGCACAGCAGATCGCCGCCGGTCCGCACCGCCGCATTTCGGCCAGCTCGACGCCCGGCAGCGCGGCCAGCACCTGCCGGGGCGGAGCGTAGATGCCCAGGTGGCGGCCCAGGCGACAGGGGTCCTGGAACGTGATGCGGCGTTGTCCGTCGGCCTTGAGCCGGAGCTGCGGCAGATTCTCCGCCAGAAACTCGCTCACGTGCACGATCCGCGGCGTCTTACCGCCAAAGAACGGGGCGTAATCCAGTTTCCACGTGCGCAGGCACTCGGCGCACGAAGTGACTAGCAGCTCAGCTCCGCTGTCGGCCACGAGCTGGACGTTATGCCGCGCCAGAAGCTCGAAGCTCTGGCGATCACCGCTCCAGAGCAGGTCATGGCCGCAGCAGCGCTCGTTGGGCGAGACGACCGGCGTAATGCCGAGAGCGTTCATGAGCCGTACGGCGGCCTGCGTGCCCCGGAGTGTCGCGGGCTGCAAGTCAGAAAAGAACGCATCGTAATACATCGTGCAGCCGGTCCAGTAGAACACCTGGCCCCGCTGCGGCTCGGTCACCAAACGGGTGGGGTGGGCATCTTGCCCGCCACTGAGCCAACCCAGACGATCCTGCTGCGTGCTGCCCTTGGCGATCATGCGCATGAGGGCGTGCAGGGCCCCGCCGTGCGGGCATTCCGGCTGCGCGCCGGCGTTGTAGGAAAGTGCCCGCAATTCCCGGACGAGGTCGGTGTAGGCGACCTGGGCCGGACACCGCCGGTCGCAGAGGCTGCACGTCAGGCAACTGGCGAGGCTGCCGTCGGCGGCCAGCTCGTCGCGCTGCCGCAGGTTGGCGGCCAAGACGTGCCGGCGCGGGCTGTAGATGGCGCCGGCCCGCGCGACTGGGCAGGTGGCGGTACACTTGCCACAGTCGTAGCAGGCCCAGGCGCGGGCGCTCCTGGCAGCTTCCGCAAGATCAGGCATCGGCAGCGACTCCCTGCGGTTTTCCGGTCAGTGGGCTGGGCCCCAGCGCGCGAATCTGGTCCGTGAACTCGTTGATGACCTCCGCAAATCGGTTTCCTTCGGCGGCGCTGATCCATTCCAAGCGCAGGCGCCCTTCCTCAAGGCCCAGCAGCCGGACCACATTCCTGATTTTCTCGAACTGCTCGACGGCGCGCTCGTTGCCGAAGACGTAGTGGCAGTCGCCGAAGTGGCAGCCGGACACGAGCACCCCGTCGGCCCCTTTTTCGAAGGCCCGCAGCACGAAGCCCGGCTGAATCCGCCCGGAGCACATCACGCGGATCATGCGGAAGTGCGGCTGGTGCTGGATGCGCGACACGCCGGCCGTATCCGCGCCCGCGTACGAGCACCAATTGCAGGCGAAGACCACGATGTTGGGCCCGGAAAAGGGGTCGGGAGTCTTTTCCGCGGGGGTCGCCATCCCCATATCACGCCCGGCTCCGGAAAATACTCCCGACCCCTTTTCCGGGCCGTCGAAAAGCGCGTCGATCATGGCGTGCACCTGCCGGTCGGTGAAATGCCGGGCCGTGATCGCCCCGGACGGGCACCAGCTCGCGCACGTGCCGCAGCCCTTGCACAGCGACGCGTTGACGCGGGCGGCGTAACGGCCGGGTTCGATCTCGACCAGTTGCGGTGCGCGAAACTGGCAGATGTCCACGCACGTGCCGCACGCCCGGCACCTGTCCTCGTCCACCACGGCGACCGCCGGGTTCAGCCTCACCGTGTCATAGGCCAGGTAGACGGATGCTTTCGCCGCAGCCGCCGACGCCTGGGCCACGGTGTCCACGATGTCTTTCGGGCCCTGGACGGTGCCGGCCAGCAATACGCCCTCGACGGCGGTTTCCACCGGCGCGAGCTCCGGGTGCCGCTCCAGGAAGAAGCCGTCCAGGCCGACGCTGACCTTGAGCAGGTCGTGGAACTGGCTCGTGTCCGGCTGGCGCGGCCGCATGCCCACGCTCAGCACGACCAGGTCGGTCGGCACCTCCACCCGCCGGCCCAGCAGTTCGTCATAGCAGCGCACGGCTTCGGCCCGCTCACGGCCCAGGACCTCGGGTTTCTCATCGGGCGGAATGCGCACGAACAGCACGCCCATGCCCCGCGCGGCGCGATACATCTCCTCCGCGCCGGTCGAGATGGTGCGGATGTCGCGATAGAAGATGGTCGTGTCGATCCCTTGCCGGCACAGCAGCGTCGCTTGCTTGATCGCGGTGGGGCAGCAGTAGCGCGAACAGCCGGTGAACCCCTCCGGGTCGCGCGAGCCGATACACAGGATGAAGGCGGCGCTCTTGGGCCGCTGTCCCTCAAGGGTGAGTGCGGTTTCCTGTTCGCAGAACGCACGCTCCAGCTCTTCGCTCGTCAGCACGTTCGGCAGCTTGCCGTAGCCGTACCGCCCCGCCGGATCGTAGAGGTCGGCGCCGATCGCCAGGATGATCGCTCCGACCGGCAACGTCTCGGGTGCTCGCTTGCGCTTCGCGTTCTGATTGAGGGTTACCTCGAAATTGCCGACAAAGCCGGAGATATTCTCGACCTCTGTGTTGAGCAATACCCGCGCCCCGCTCCGCTGCAATAGCTCGATCTTCTTCTCCAGAACCTCGGCCGCCGGACGCAGGTTGGGATACAGGTGTTTCAGGTTCGGCGCGGCGAGCCGCCCACCCAGGTGGTCCGTCTTCTCCACCAGCGTCACCGGGAATCCCTGCCCGGCCAGGTCGGTGGCGGCCTGGATGCCCGCGATTCCGCCGCCAACGACCAGCGCCGCGCGGGTCATCGGGACCTCGCCTTCCTGGAGCGGCTCGAGGTGCCGGGCGCGGGCCACCCCCATGCGGATCAGAGTATGGGCTTTCTGCTGGGCGGCCTCAGGCTGTTTCGCGTGCACCCACGAGCACTGGTCGCGGATGTTGACCATCTCCAGCAGGTACGGGTTGAGGCCGATCCGCGCGCAGGTCTCGCGAAAGACCGGCTCGTGCGTCCGCGGCGTGCAGGCCGCAATCACCAGGCGGTTCAGCTTGTGCTCGCGGACGAGTTCGACGAGCTCCTCCTGCCCCGTCGCCGAGCAGGCAAACATGTGGTGGCGGGCCACGACCACGTCCGGCAGGGCGGCGGCGTGGCGCACCAGGTCCTCGACATCGAGGACGCCCGCGATGTTAATGCCGCAGTGGCACACCATGACGCCGACGCGCGGCGGACCCGAGATGTCGAGCGCCTCAGCGCTCGCCGGCGAGACGCCGACGCTCCCCGATTCGACCCGGTGCCCGGTGAGAAACAATTGGGCCCGCGCCGCCGCGGCGGAGGCCTGGGCTACACAGTCCGGGATCACCTGCGGCCCGACCGCGCTGCCGCACACGAAGACCCCCTCGCGCGTGCTCTCCACGGCGGAGATGGCGGGATCCTGCCGGGCGATGAAACCGTACTGGTCGGTCTCGATGCCGAGAAGGCGGGCCAGCTCGGCGGCGCCATCATTCGGGGCCGCAGCCACGGAGAGCACGACCAGATCGGCGGGGATGCGTAGCTGCCGGTGACCCAGGGTGTCCTCGACAAAGACCAGCAGGTTGTCCTCTTCGGGGACCCGCTCGATCTTGGCCGGCCGCCCGCGGACGTACTTCGCACTCGCCTGCTCGCGCGAGCGCTGCACGAAGTCGTCAAAGCCTTTCCCGAACGCCCGCAGGTCCGTGTAGAGGATGGTGACCTCTTCCACCTCGGGGTCGTGCTGCCGCACCAGCATCGAATCCTTCACCGCGTTCATGCAACAGAAGCGGCTGCAATACGGCCGCCCGCCTTCGCCGCGGGCCCCGACGCACTGGACGAATACGATCCGCTTCGGGGTCCGCCGGTCCGAGGGGCGCACCACGTGGCCGCGCGTCACGCCCGAGGCGTTCAGCATCCGCTCCAGCTCCAGGCTGGTGACCACGTTCGGGAACCGGCCGTAGCCGTAGTTGCCGAGTTGGCGGGCGTCGAATTCCTGAAACCCGACGGCAACGAGGATGGAGCCGACGTTCAGCTCGCGCTCTGTGGGCCGCATGTCGAAGTCGATCGCGCCGACTTCGCAGGCCCGCATGCAGTGGCCGCAAACGAGCATGCCCGCGCCGTAGTCCCGCCGCTTCCGCTTCTTGGCCTTCTGAACCCGCTCCAGCCGCTGGCGCTGCTTGTCGCTCAAGAAGCCGGAGAGGTTGAGGCAGGCCGCGGGGTCGATCACGTACGCCGCCGGCACCGACTGCGGAAACGGCCGATAAATCGCCTTGCGGGCCTTCAGTCCGACGTCGAATTCGTTGCCCCCGACCTGCGGGCACACGTCGACGCACTGCCCGCAGGCGACGCACGCGTCCTCCCGCACGTAGCGCGGGCTCTTCCGGATGCGGACACGAAAATCCCCTGCTGCCCCCCGGCAGCCGATGACTTCCGCGCCGGTGACTACCTCGATCAGCGGATGCCGACCGGCATCCATGGCCTTGGGGCCAAGAATTCAGATCGAGCAGTCCATGGTGGGGAAGGTCTTGTCGAGCTGGGCCATCCGGCCGCCCAGCGTCGGCGACTTCTCCACCAGCGTGACGCGAATGCGGGCGTTGGCCAGGTCCAGCGCCGCCTGGATACCGGCGATACCGCCGCCGATGACCAGGGCCCGTTTGTCCATCACCGGCTCCGTCTCGTCTAGTTGTCGGTCGAGCGGAGCGTCCATGGGTGACTCTGTCAGTTATCAGTCGTCAGCCGGTTCTGCGAGCTGACGGTTAACCGCTCTCTTGCAAAGCAGAGCTTTGCACTACTTGACCGTATTCACTGTCGAAATACGCACAGCCCGCATCGAAGGCCTTGAGATTCAGCTCCTCGGTGCCCGCGGGCACGGACGCCTTCACTGCGGCCCGCATCTGGTCGCGCGACACGATCTGCGTGACCGCGGTGAAAAAACCCAGCATGACGATGTTCTGCACCATCGTGCGGCCCAGCGACTCGGCGATCCGCGTCGAAGGGACGCCGTACGCGGGCTGCCCGTCCTTGAGCGTCGGGTGCACGAGGTCCTTTTCGTACACCAGGGCGCCGTCCTCCTTGAGATCGTCGCGGTAGAGGTTGTAGCCCTCACCCGACATGACCACGAAGATGTCCGGCCGCTGGATGTAGGGGTACAGCACCTCGGTGTCGCAGATGGCCAGCGTGGCGCTGCACGCCGAGCCGCGGGCCTCCGGTCCGAAGCTCTGGATCATGGTGGCGTGCCGGCCCGCTTCGATCGCACACGCGCGGCCGATGATGTAGCCGGCCAGCACCACGCCCTGTCCGCCGAAGCCGGTGATGCGAATCTCGGTTCTGCTCATGACGGTCTCCCGGCCGCGCTGTCAGGATTGTTCGGATTGGGACGTCCGGGACAGAGCCCGGACGCTACGCCGTCGCGGTTCGGATTCGCGTCGCTATCAGAACCCGGCACGCAAGTGCCGGGCCGCGCGGCCCCGCCCTGGCGGGCGGGGTCCGGATTGGGGTCGGGGATGAAACCGCCGGACGGCGGCATGGGTACGTATTTGTCGCCGAGGATCTTGCGGTTGTGCTCGTCCATCGCCTCCACGAAGGTCGGTCGCGCTTCGTCCACGAATTTCCCGCAGACGATTTCGTCCTGAAAGCCGATATCCACTTCACTAGTGTCGGTCCCGTGCCGGACTTCCGCGTTGTCGTGGTAAAACTGCATGAGGTTGAAGCCCGTGCCCAGCTTGTTGAGCCGCGCATACAGCGTCGAGCACGGTGCGATCACCTCAATGAAGCGAAAGCCCTTGCGCTGGAGCGCGTCCTTGAACGCCCACGTGAGCTGGCGGACGTGCAGGCAGGTCCAGCGGGCCACGTAGCTCGCGCCGCAGCTCGCCGCCAGGTGCGCCAGGTTGAACGGCCGTTCGAAGTTCCCGTACGGCATGGTCGAGGTCTTGGCCGTCAGCGGCGTCGTCGGCGCATTCTGCCCGCCGGTCATGCCGTAGATGAAGTTGTTGACCAGAATGACCAGCAGGTCCATGTTGCGACGGGCGGCATGAATGAAATGATTGCCGCCGATGCCCACCAGGTCGCCATCGCCGGAGAACACGGTCACCAGCAGTTCCGGCCGGCTGAGCTTCAGCCCGGTGGCGAACGGGATGGCCCGCCCGTGGGTGGTGTGAAACCCGTCGAGCTTCATGTAGCCGGCGACCCGCCCGGTGCAGCCGATGCCGGAGACCACCGCGACCTTGTTCAGATCGACGCCGGTCTCGCCGAGCGCGGTCGCATAGCATTTGACGACCGTGCCGATGCCGCAGGTCGGACACCAGATGTGCGGCATCCGGTCCATGCGGATGTACGGTGCGATGGGGTGTTGCTCCGGCGTGACATCCGCCGGTTCGACCGCCGTGCTCTCGCCTCCAGTAGTGCAAAGCTCCGCTTTGCGTGTGCTCATTTCGCAGCCCTCAATATGGTCTGGCAAATCTCTTGGGGATCGTGCACGCTGCCGCCGCCGTGCGGCACGGAGATGGCCGTGGCTTGTCCCGCGGCGCAGCGTTCCACTTCCAGGACGATCTGCCCATAGTTGATCTCGGGTACGACGAACGCCTTGACTTGCCGGGCCAGCTCCCGGATGCGCCGCTCGGGAAACGGCCACACGACGACCAGCCGTAGTACGCCAACCTTCACGCCTTTCGCGCGCGCCAGTTGAACGCCGAGCCGCGCGACGCGCGCGGTAATGCCATAGCTGACGACCACGACGTCCGCCCCCGCGACCGCGTCCTCCTCGAAACGCACGATCTGCTCGGCATTGCCGCGGATCTTGTACACCAGCCGCCGGACGCACTTTTCCTGGCACTCCGCGCTCATCACGGGATAGCCGCGCTCGTCGTGCGTCAAGCCGGTCGTGTGGAAGCGGTACCCGTCGCCGGCCCGGGCAAACTCGGGCACGTCCCGGCCGTTGACCCGGTAGGGCTGGAACTCCTCGGGCGCCGCCGCGGTGAGCGGCCGCGGCACCACCTCAATCTCCTCGGCCGGCGGGATGATCACCTTCTCGGTCATGTGGCCCACGCACTCGTCCATCATGAACATGACCGGGACCCGGTACAGCTCGGACAGGTTGAAGGCGTCGATGGTGAGGTTGAACGCCTCTTGCGGCGACTGCGGGCTCAGGGCGATCAGCTCGTAGTCGCCGTGCGAGCCCCAGCGGGCCTGCATCATGTCCGCCTGTCCGACCATCGTGGGCAGGCCGGTGGACGGGCCGCCGCGCTGCACGTTCACGACCACGCAGGGGGCTTCCATCATGGCCGCCAGCCCGATGTTCTCCATCATCAGGCTGAAACCGGGGCCGCTGGTCACGGTCATGGACTTGGTGCCGGTCCACGCGGCGCCCACGACGGCGGCCATGCTGGCCAGCTCGTCTTCCATCTGAATGAAGACGCCGCCTATCCGCGGGAAGCGGCGCGAGATGCGCTCGACGACCTCCGTGGACGGCGTGATCGGGTAGCCGGCGACGAAGCGGCAGCCGGCCGCCATGGCCCCCTCGCCGCACGCAAAATCGCCGTCCAGATAGTGCACACCGGTCAGGACGCCCGCAGGGTCAGCTTTCAAGGCTTGTCCTCCACTGTGGCACCGGCTTCCAGCCGGTGCGCGCTCGCTTGCGCTTCGCGTTCTGGGGCCGCCGCCGCGTCGTCGGGCAGTGGGACGCTGTAGATGGCAAAGTCCGGGCAGATCAGCTCGCACAGATTGCAGTTCACGCACTCGCCGCTCTTGACCACCTGCGGCGGGTGATAGCCCTTGCGGTTGAACTCGGCGGAGATGGCCAGCACCTCCTTGGGGCAGTACTCGACGCAGAACCCGCAGCCCTTGCAGCGGTCGACGATGATCCGCACTTCGCCGCGGGGGACCTTGACTTGCTCGAAATCCAGAGGTTTTCGCCAGTACTTCATCGGCCGCTACCTTTGTGTGCTCGCTCGCGCTGTGCCTGGCGGCCCGCGCTACCCGCTGTCCGCACCGGCACGTTCCTGCGGGGGGCCTGGCGGTCCTGCTGGTACGGACAGCCGCCACGGATTTGGCTGACCGGGCAATCGCGCTCGACATACGCGGCGCAGCGTAGACAGGCTCCGGGTCCCGGCGGCTCCTCGTGAAGCAGGGAAACGGAAAAACGCTCCAGGAGCCCCGTGAGCTGATCGATTTCTTCGGGCTGGAAACCCTTCAGCACCGGCCCCAGCCGTCGCCGCTTGAGGGCCTCGTACGACCGCACGAGCCGCCGGCCCTTCGGGCTGACCGAGAGCAGCGTCGCCCGCCGGTCCCCCTGGAACGGCCGGCGGTTGACCAGTCCCAGCCGTTGGAGCTTGTCGATGTTCTTCGAGGCCGCCGGCGGGGTCACGCCGAGAAATTCGGCCACGTCGCCGACCTGGTGTTGTCCGTTGGCCGACATCAGCTTGAGCAGATGGAACTGCGAAACCGTCAGGGGCTGGGGGCTGACCTTGCGCAGCGGCTTGACCTCGAGGACCTCGCGCACTGTGGCGGCGAAGATGTGGCTGCAGCGCAGAAAACGGTACGCGGAGTCCCTCTCGTCATCCGTGGTCGCCGCGAGCCCTTTGCCGTCGTCCAGCCGGTCGTTTCGCCGGGGCATTTACTTAACCCTGTGACTATTTAACCTGATTAACAAACTACCCGCCCGGCAGCCGGTTGTCAACGCCTAACCGGGACACTGGGGGTGTAGTCCAAAACTGTGGTGCATGGGGGGCGGGGGGTAGGTAGACTGGCTCGTCGTGGGTTGGGTCGTGGTCCAAGGTGTCATGGAGGATGCCCCATGTCGAGCAAGCTTCGGGACGAGAACGAGCGGTTGGTGGCGGAGCAGCCGGTCTTGCTGTATCGCGAGGTGGTGCAGGCGATGCACGCGGCCCCGCACGGGCAGGGCCTGGCGACGATGGAGGCGGCCGTGTTGCCCGGGGGGCAGGCGCGCTGGTCCGCGAGATTCTGCGGCGGGCCGTGAACACCCACCCGGAGGTGCAAAAAAGGGGCTCTGCACGCGGCCGTGCGCCTGCGGAAAAGTCGCCGCCTTCAAGCGGCAGGCCCCCAAAACGGTGATTGGGGTGGCGGGTCCCGGCGCGCCGGGGTCGCGGTCCGGCGGCGGTACTACGTGTGCCGCGGGTGCCAGGCGACCTACACGCCGTGGGATGAGTGGGCGGGGTTGCCGAAGGATCATCTGACGCCGCCCGCCCGCCGGTTGAGCATGCTGCGGCACGCCGCCAGCGGCCGCCGCGCCCGCCACAGGTGCAGCGTGGACGGGTGCCCGTGCCGGATGGACTTCTCCCGCGCCGAATGCGCCGACACCTTCGCAATCGGAAAATCGACCTCGGCCAGGCGCTTGCATTCCTTGGGGATCATGGCAAAAGGATACCGCGCCGGGCCTCGAAGGTCGCCGGCGCGGCGTAAGCGTTGGAGCCCGGATTCTCGTCAGCCGGCCTTCAGGCCGAGCGTCTTCAGGAGGGCGAGGGCCTTTGCGGTCCGTCCCTGTTCACATTTCGTGCCCTTTTTGCGCTTCAAGCGCTCCAGCGCTGTCTTGTGGTCGTCGCCCATTTCGCGGAAAGCGTCGTAGGTGGCGGCAAGTTCGAGCACAACGGCGTCAGACTCGCTCATCGTCTGAATCGCGGCGTGAAACTTCGTCACTTCGGGGCGTTCCGCGAGTTTCTTCGCCGGCTCGGTCGCCTGCAGCACGAAGTACGGCGAGCCGTCTTGGCTCATGCACTGTTTCTCTTCGACGAGGCCGAAGCTTTCGAGCAGACCGATGTCAGACTGCACGCCTTCGCTGTACGGGCCGTAGAAATGAATCATGTAGTCGTAGTCCATCGGCGCCCCGAGCCGCTGAAGAAGCTTGACCGTCTTCTGGAGGCGAGTTCGGCCGAACACTGTGTGTTTCGGGTGGGCGGCAACCACGGCCGCCAACCACCGATACTTTTCCATCATCCCTGATCCTCCTTCGCCAGCGTTTCCTTCGCCAAGTGCTCCATTCCTGCACGCATCGATTCGGGAAAGTAGTAGCGCAGAAGCGCGTACTTCTTCTTTAGCTGCGCGACCGCATCGGATCGCGTGCTGATCTCCTTGTTCGCGCCCTTGGCCGTTTCGACGTATATCTGGGATGCTGGGCGACTTTCGTCCGGATCATACGGCTTGTAGGGCGTATCCGCCGCCGTATCATCGACGAACGCATACTCCGGGTCCAGCCCGGCAGAACGCACTTTGTCGTTGGCACGCGAGGCGAAGTCACCGATCGAGGCCGCGTCCGCGTCCGTTGCATCGACGCCTTTGTAGAGCTTTCGGTCGATAATGCCGCCGCCAAGCACGCGGAGTACCTCGTCATGTGCGGATGCACACGCCTTGAAGAACTGCGTCAAAGCCGTGTCATCGAGCGCCAAGTAGCGGTCGAGCGAAAGCTCGTCGGCAAACGCGTCAAATACCGACGGAGGGGCGTCGGGAACGACCGCGCGCTTGCGGGCGCGACTTCGAACGGTGCCCAGGAGTTGTCGGTAGCGCTTGAAAATCAAGCGAACCATTACCTCGGCCGCGCGGACGGCCTTGTGGAAGTAGACCGCCTGGTACATGTGATAGCGGGCGAAGATGTACGCTTCGGTGGCCGAGAACGCTTTCCGGCTGAGGTAGTAGCGCTTACGACTCGCATCCAGGCGTAGTTGCAGAACAAGCCAATTCAGGTCGTACCGGCCGTAGTCGGTGCCGGTTGCGTAACTGTCCCTTAAGAGGTAGTCGAACCGATCGGCGTCGAGCTGACTCGAAACGATCTGCGTTAGAAACTCCGGGATTTCGGCCTTCCTGCGTTTCTCCGCATCGATGTCCTCGTCGAAGAAGACGGCCAACCGGGATGGCAGAGTCTTGTCGAACTTGCGCAGACGGGCGTTTACCTCACTGCCGGTCTTCGTGATGATTTCCAGAGTTCTCGCTTCGTGTTTCTGCCCGGTTACCTTCTCGAAAGCGTGCGAAAACGGGCCGTGGCCAATGTCGTGGACCAGCGCTGCTACCAGCACGGCGGTCCGCTGGTCATCTCCTACCTTATCGGGGAGCAGCCGTTGCGTGCGATCGAGCATGAGCCGCGCGATGTGCATCGCGCCGATGCAATGTGAGAACCGGCTGTGGTTGGCGCCAGGGAAAACGAGCTCGCTCATCCCGAGCTGCTTAATTCGGCGCAGACGTTGAAACTCACGCGTGTTGATGAGGTCCAGCAATAGGCGGTCGCAGTCCGTGTCCTCAAATGGAATGATGTTGTGGACCGGGTCGCGGATCACCTTGGGCCAGAGCTTGCTCATGTATAACCTAACAACAACCTAACTGGCGCCTATTTTAATCGCGGGGCAATCGCGTTGCTACGGGGCGAACGAAAAATCTGACGCTCAGCTTTCGACGTTCGATCAGCGGTCATCGTACAACGTCCCAGATCGTCCGTCGCCCCCACGGCGATGGTCGCGGGCTCTTTATGGTTCTCCGGCCCGCGATATCCGGGCCGACAGCGTGTAGTGCTGCACCTTCCGGACCGGCTCCCACGCCTGCGTGGCAAACCACAACCGCGAGGGGGGGACCGTCAATAGGATCACCACGGCTGCTCGTGATACCATTAACGGCTCCCTGATCCCGTTCGTTCCCATTCGGCGTCGCGGCCCCGATCTGGCGCCCCAGCCGGTGAATCTGGACCCCCAATAGGGGCAGCTTATCGTCGGCGCCGGGATCCTGTCCAGCCCAAGGCGGCCCGCTGGGCTCGGCTCACGCCGCTACGTCAGGCGAACTGCCGATGATGGCCCAAGAGCGGCTTCTTACCGATGCAGTCCAACTTGGGCATCCGGCGCTGCCCGCACCCAAGCGCCTTGGCGCAGCCCGATTATGCGGAGGCAAGCGAGGGTGTAAAGTGGGGCCAGTCGGGGCGGAAATCGAAGCGCGGGCTTTCGCGGGGGGGTTAGTGGCGTCGCCGGCGCTTGTGGGTCTTCTGCGCGTTCCCGGGTCGCGGAGCCGCCCCGGTCGCCTTCTCCGGCTCGGGGAGCAGGCCTTTCCCCTTCAAGTGCGCGTTGTAGCCGTTCTCGGACATTGGGCAGTTCACAAGGTCCGCGAGCTGCGCGACCGTATCAAGCCGGAGCTGTTGGCGCATGCTGCGCAGCAGCGGATCGCCGTAGGTCTTGTACGCCGAACCGTGAGAAGTGTAGGTGTAAATGCCCGTGCGCTTTGCGCCGTACTCGTGGTGGAAGTAGCGATGGTGCCTCGTACGATCCTCGGCGAATCCCTTTCTTGGGAGGGCGCTTTCAATCGCCACGCGATCGAGCTGCATCAGCGCTCCTCAACGAAAATGCTCTGAAAGAGCTGCTTCAGTCGCTTCGCATCGCCGGTCAATTGGCCGGGGGGAATCTGCGTGTAGTACTGGTGGAAGTGCATCAGGTGCATTGAAAAATCGACAAGCGCTTGTGCTGGATTCGTTCCCGTCCCCACAAGGCGCAGCGTCTCGTTTTCCGCGAAGAAGAAATCCTCGTCTTGGCGAACGCGGACCATCAGCGGCTGCACAAGGCGGAAACACCGCTGTTCCTGGCGAATGTGCCAGATCGGCGCAGAGCGGATCGCGCCGCGCAAGCCGCCGGCGAATTGGCCTAGCGAACTCCCGGTCTTCACCTGGAGCGAATCGAACGACAGGCCCTCCACACCACGCGGGAGCGTCGGCTCCAGGTCAGGCGTGGTCATGAACGCGGTGCTCATGCGATAACCTCGCCTCTCATCACGGCTTTGTACTGGTCACTCACGATTTCCTGAAACACGCGTTTCGTCTCGTCGTGGGCTTCTTGAATCGCGGCGGGCAATGAAACGGTCGTCGCGCCCTCAGTCTTCGCGAAGTCGAAGTCCAGTAAGAACGCTTCGTCCGCCTTCCCGGATCGTACGCACGCGATGCGTGTCGTGATCGTCCCCGCGTCGCATTTCGCTTCGTACGCGATGTTCGCGTTCGTCAGGCAGTCGAACGCTCCCGACGGCAAGTTCATCCGAACCGTGAAGTACTGCTGCCACGGGATACGGCCCGCATCCCTGACGAAGGGCACGATGTTGATGTACCGCAGCCCGATACGATTCAGCTTGCGGATTCCGAACTGCTTACAAAAGCTTCTAGCCAACTCTAGCGCTCGCGGCTTGAACTCCCGGAAGCCGCCGTACCGCTTCGTGGAGTACCCGAAGCGATTGATCGCGGTCATGACCGTTTGGGTATCGCCTTCGCTCTTGAACTGATACGGCTGCAACGCCGCCGGCTTGCCGATTTCGGCGTCCGGGACCCAAACGTGCGGGAAGTCGCGGCGGATCGTCGCGTAGTACTCGTCCCGCCGGCATTCGATCGCCGGTTCCCCCGGGAATCGAAGTTCGAACACGACTTCCGCGAGCGGCGCGTTCGGATATACGTCCGGCTCGGCCGCGGCACGCTCCGCCTTTTTCTGCCCCTGCCGCTTCGCCATGATTCGCTTTCATTAAGTATCGGTTGGGGCGACGCTTGCGCCCGAATCGCGTCGCGGTTAAGCGCCGCCAGATCCGAGAGTATACCGCGCCGCGCCGGCCAGCGCAAGGGCGCGGCTGGCGGGTTCTGTTGGCGTGGGCGGGACCACGACCGGGTGTCGGCAGCCAGTTCCATCAGCTCGGAAAGGTGCATCCGGGCCAGTACGTCGGCCGTCCAGGCGTCCAGGGCCGCTTGCGTGAACGGGGGCCGGCCAGCCTTACGAGCATCAGTCCGTGCGTGGAATGCCTCTGCTGTAAGTGAACGGCACCGGGCCGGATTTCTGGCGGCGAACCTCCGAATATGGCCGCTCTTTCCGAGACAGCCGGCGGCTTGGCGTGGGGCGAACCGCGGTCGCGGACCCGGTGGGGACGCCGGACCGCGGCGCAGCTTATGGCACCCGGCAGAACATGCCGACGCGAGTCCCGGCGCGCCGGGACGGCATGGCACCCGGCAGGTCGCGTCCGCCAAGGCGGACTTGACCTGCCCTACCGGCTACGCAAAGGCCGCCTAAAGGGTCATGGACCCGGGTTGGAATCCCCTTGGGGGCGTGCTTCCGAGTTCCGCTCGCGCGCTCGTAATCGCGGTTCAACCGGGCGCCGGCGCTGATACCGGCGGGACGCCGATGCTCCCCTCGGGCTCGGATTACGCCGGACACGGAGGTCCGGCGCTACTGCCCGGCATACGCCGCCTGGAGGGCGAGCAGTGAGTACGCCGTCGTCAGGGCCGGCAAGCCCTCCATCCAGCGGTCGGCGTCGTTTACCCAACTGCCGTCCGGCTTCTGGGCTTTCGCAAGCCGCTCGACCAGCTCCTGTCGCCATGCGTGCTCGCGGCCGGTGCTGTCCTGGATGACGGGTTCGCCGTACGCGTCGAGGGCACGGCCGAAGACGTGATAGTAGTAGAAGAGCCCTTCGCGCGACCGGGCCTCGGGCATGTTCGGGTTGAATTGCAGGGTCCAGTGCCGCCGCATCCACTCCAGCGCGGCCCGAACCCGCCGGTCGTCGCGACGCAGGCCGGCGTATAGCATGCTCTTGAACCCCGCATAAGTCATCGAGCCGTAGCAGCGCAGCGCGCTGCGCCCGTCCGCGTCCTCGTCCCCCGCTTTGCTCTCGCCGCCGCCGACGGGGCTGTAGATGAAGCCGCCTTCCGTGGCTCCGCGGGCGAACGTTTGGTCATTCGTTTCGCCGAGCATCTGGCAGCGCTGGATGAACACCAGCGCCTTCTTGTACACCGGATCGTCCTTCGGCAACCCGCTGTCGTGCAGCGCCTCCAGCATCATCTGCGTGTTCGACAAGTCCGGGCGCTTGCCGCGCCCGTAACCCGCACCGCCGTACCAGGGATCATCCGGCGACTGGCCTTCGCCCTCATCCCACTGGTTGTCCTTGAGAAACTTCTGCAAGGCGGCGATCGGGTTGTCGTACGCGGGGTCCTTCAGAACCGCGAGCATGGAGAGCACCACGCTGCTCTCGTAGTTCTTGAGCAGGCCCTCGGCGGAGTACACGCCGCCATCCTCGCGCTGCGACTTGAGCACGCACTCGACGCCGCGCCGCACGGCCGGGTGCTGCGGCCCGACGGTGGGTTCCTGGATGAGGGCCTTGAGCACGAGGGCGGACACGCCGCGGCCGGTCTGCGTGGCCCAGCCGCCGTCGGGCTCCTGGGCCGAAAGGAGGTACTTCGCGCCGCGCTCGGTCAAACGGCGGGCCTCGGCCTGCGCGTCGCGATCTTGCTGGGTGAGCCAGGCCTGGCGCGTGGTGGGCCCTGATGCCGGCCCGGTGGGTTGCGCGTGCGCTGACCAAACGCACGTCAGAAGCAGCATCGCCCGGACCACAGTGCACGAGTCACAACGACGGCCGGGACAGAGCCCGGCCGCTACATTCCCCAGTAATCCGCCGACCTTCATGCGCGCGTCCTCAACTCACTACTCGCTATTCGTCTCTCTACTCGTAGCCCAGCTCTTCCAGCCGGTCCTCGTCGAGCCCGAGATGGTGCCCGATCTCGTGCAGCACGGTGATACGGATCTCATCGACCAGCTCCTCCCAGGACTCGCACATCTCGCACAAGTTGTCGCGGAAGATGAGAATCCGGTCGGGCAGCGGTACCGGCGCCAGGTCCGGCCCTTTCTCCTCCAGCGGTACGCCGATATAGAACCCCAGCACGTCGTCAGGGATTTCGTGCTCCCGAATCAACGCCCGGCCGGGCCGGCTGCGCACCTCAACGGCAACGTTCTCGAGGTAGCGCTGGAACTCGGCGGGCACCTCGGCGAGGGCCTGCTCCACGGCCCGGTCGAAATCGGCGTCCGAAGGGTGTATCATCGCGACCGCTCACCTCCGGTCGCCAGGCGGGTTCCTGGCACGGGCCAGTATAGGTGGGTGTCCGCAACGAGCCAATTGGAGCAGCCATGCGATCCAGTCTCTTGTACCTGACCCGACGCATCAGCCAACATTGGCCGGCCCTCACCTGTGCCCCGATCTTGGGCCTGCTGGCCGGCTGTGGCCCCACTTCCTTTCTCATCACGCCCGTGAGCGCGAAGCAAGCGCTCACCGAAGAGGTCGTCCTGCGGGAAAGCCCCTGGGCCTTCAAGAAGATCGCCCTCATCGACGTGGAGGGCCTGCTCCAGAACGCGCGCCCGACCGGCCTGCTCGGTGCCGGCGGCGAGAACCCGGTGTCGCTGTTCGCCGAGAAGCTCGACAAGGCCGCCAACGACAAGAACGTCCGCGCGGTCCTGCTGCGCATCAACTCCCCCGGCGGCGGCGTCACCGCGACCGACCTGATGTACGACGAGCTGCGCCACTTTCGCGAGCGGACCGGCAAGCCCGTCATCGCGGCCTTGCTCGACGTGGGGGCTTCTGGCGGCTACTACCTGGCCTGCGGGGCGGACAAGATCTACGCGCTGCCCACGACTGTCACCGGGAGCATCGGCGTCATCATGATCGCCCCGGAATTCTCCGGCACGATGCAGAAGATCGGCATGCACGTGAACGTCATCAAGAGCGGCGAGCTCAAGGACATGGGCTCCCTGTTCCGCGAGATGAACGAGAAAGACCGGGCCGTCTTCCAAGGCCTGATTGAAGGGATGTACGGCCGTTTCCTGGACGTGGCCGCCAGGTCGCGCAGCGCGATCAGTCGCGACCGCCTGCGGCAACTGGCCGACGGCCGCGTGTTCCTCGGGGCCGAGGCCAAGGAAGCAGGCCTCATCGACGAAGTCGGCACGCTGCGGGACGCGCTTGCCGCCGCGAAGGCGGCCAGCGGCCTGGCGGACGTTAAGGTCAAGGTCGTGCAGTACGGCCGGCCCCTGGCGTATCGCCCGAACATCTACGCGCACTACGACCAGCCGCCCGGCCAGGTGAACCTCGTGAACGTCCAGCTCCCCGATTGGCTTAACAGCCCGTCGCCGCAGCTCATGTACATCTGGGCGCCGGGCTGGTAGCCGCTGTGCATGGTCGTCCTGATCGATAACTACGACTCGTTCACGTACAACCTCGCGCAGCGCATCGGCGAGCTTGACCCCGCCACGGAAGTTCGCGTCTATCGGAATGACCAGGTTACGCTCGCACAGCTCGAGGCCGAGCGGCCGGACCACATCGTCATCTCGCCCGGCCCCTGCACGCCGCGCGAGAGCGGCATTAGCAACGAGGTCGTCCGGCACTTCTCGGGCCGCGTGCCGTTGCTCGGGGTTTGCCTGGGACATCAGTGTATCGCGTATGTGAACGGCGCGAGCATCATTCGGGCGCGGCGCATCATGCACGGCAAGACGAGCCGCATCCGCCACGACGAGCAAGGCATCTTCCAGGGCTTGCCCAACCCGTTCGCGGCCACACGCTACCACTCGCTGATCATCCAGGAAGGCACGCTGCCCGCCGACTTCGTCGTCAGCGCGACCTGCGCGGACGACCCCACCGAGATCATGGCCATCCGGCATCGCCGCTGGCCGGTCGACGGCGTCCAGTTCCACCCGGAGAGCTTCCTGACCCTGGTGGGGCACAAGTTGCTTGCCAACTTCCTGGGAATCGAGTACGGGTAAGCTATGCGCGAGCCCGCAGGCTGCCCTCAGCCGTCAGCTATCAGCCGTCAGCTACCGACAGGCCTGTGGCTAAGCTTCCTGTGCGGGCTTTTGGCCGGGTGCGCCCAAGGGAATCCGGCCATCACGGCCATGCCCAGCGACGCGGAGTTGCCGCGGGTTGGGGCCGTTCAGCGGACGATACCGGTGAGCGTTACGGTCGAGGGCCGCGGGGCGGAATCGCGCGTACGCCTGGTTCCGGACTTCAAAGAGCCTGAATTGACTGCCAAGGAGAAAGAGGCTCTCGGCCTGGACAAGATTCACTTCAAGTTCCTTCTATACAATGAGTTATCGCAGCCCGTCGGCTCGCGGGTCGGCAACTGGTACGCCGGCGTCTCGACGGCGACCGACCGCCGTGTCCGTGTTTGGAGCCTCTACGATCCGCACAGCCACCTCGTGGGTGTTGCCGGCTGGGGCGGAGGAGCGACGGGGGTGGATGCGTCGGGCTCGCGGGTCAGCGGCGCGTATGGGCCGCGGGACACGACCGCGGCGACCGGCCCCTCATCGGCCATCGTGGTGGAGACGGACAACGCAGCCAGCCGGGTCGCGGAGCGAAAGCCCCACGACGAGCCCTGAGGTGCGCCTTTCCTGCTCCAAGAAAGCCCAACCGCGGAGTTGTGAGCGGGGTCGCTCTTGCGCATAATCTGGCATGCAAAGGAGTAAAGCATTCGCCGGCACCGGGTCGGCGAAGGGTACCTGTCAGCCGAGTTGCAGTTCTCCATATGAGGGAGCGCCATGGCAAAGAAGAAGGCCACCGTAGGCAGGACCAATCGAGCGAAGACCACCAAGAGAAAAACGCCCCGCAAGAAAACCGTCAAGAGGAAAGCGGTGGCACGCGCCGCGAAGCGCAGCGCCAGGAAGAAGCCGGCCCGCAAGGTCGCCAGGAAGACCGTGCGCAAGAAGGCCGCCAAGAAGGTGGTCAAGAAAACCTTCAAGGTCGTGAAGGCCAAGCGCGCGGCGAAGGTCGCGCCGGCCAAGCCGAAACGGCCGCGGCGCACCAAGCAGGCCCTACCGCCGAAAGCCCCGGTCGCCCCAGCGCCTATCGTGGAGGTTGAGGCGCTCACACCGGCGCCGCCCGCTCCCGCCGCGGTCGCTGCGCCGAAGCCGCCCGTCGAGGCCGAAGTCATCGCCGCGCCCCCGCGTCCCGGCCCCGGCGTCGGCGACATCGCGCCAGATTTCCAGCTATCCGACGAGACCGGCCGAATGCACCGCCTCTCCCAATATTGGGGGAAGAAGGTCATCCTGTATTTCTACCCGAAGGACGACACCTCGGGATGTACGCTGGAGGCCTGCGGCTTCCGCAATAGTCTTGGGTCGTTCACGGACCGTAACGCCGCCGTGTTGGGCGTCTCCCCCGATTCCCTCGACAGCCACCGGCGCTTCGCCCAGAAGTACAGCCTGACCTTCCCGCTGCTGGCCGATGATGGCCACAAGGTGGCCGAGTTGTACGGCGTGTGGGTCGAGAAGGAGCGCTTCGGCGAAAAGACGAAGGGCATCGCGCGAACGACGTTCGTGCTTAACGAACAGGGTCGGATCGCACACGTCTTCCGCGACGTGCGGCCCGAAGGGCACGACCAGGAGGTCTTACAGCGCCTCGCGCCGTAGCGGCCGCCGCTTACAGCGGCTGGAAAGGTAGCGTTGGCCTCCGCCGTGGCGGACGGCCGACGTCGAATACGGGAGACCGTCGCCCGTCGGCGTCGCCCACAGGGGGGCGACGCTACAGGCCCGCCGACGCTGGCCGGGGTTGTCCGCCGCAGCGCGAGAAAGGAGTTGCACCGCCGTGAGTTATTTCAGCCTCATCGTTTCTGCGACCCTGACCTCCGCACTCTGTGCCCAGCAGGTCCCGACCAGTGCCCCGACAACTGCCCCGGCCTCGCAGCCCGGTGCAACCACGGAGCTCGACTTAAGGATTAACCCGTTTGTCGATCTGCACTACCACGTACGCGCGCGCCTGGAAGAACCCACTGGCCTGCCGGGTCCGGCCGGCCAGCCCGAGGCGGTGGAGGCAGCGCGAAAAATGGAAGCCGCCCTGGGCGGGCGCACCGAGTGGGGCCTGATCGAGCCCACCCTGGCGCGTTGCCAAACCGCGGCCGAAGCGGTCGAGGCCTGTGCGCGGCTACCCGCGACTTACAAGCTACGTTCCGGCACTGAGGTCCAGATCCGCGAGGGAGCCGTGGAGCTGGCGCGGGCCTATGTCGGGCTGGAGCAGGATTTCCGCCAGAGCGTGTGGCCCGAGCATCGGGGCGTGATCGAAAACGCCCGCGACCATATCGTCAGCACGCTGATCCCCAAACAAGCGGCCTGTTTCCAGCAGATCCTCGGGCACCTGGACATGAAGGACCCGCACCTGAAGATCCCCGTCTACCTGGTCGCAGACGCACCGCTGCCTGGGGGGTTCACGCATCGCCAGCGTGACCAGGCCGGCATGTGCTTCGTGGCCGTCAGAGAACCCGTCGAGTCACTGATTTATGAAACGGTGATGCACGAGGCGATACACGTGCTGGACTTCGCCACCGCGAAGCAGGATACCGCCCTGACGGCCTTGCGGAAACGCCTCACCGCGGCCGGGTGGGGGTCGCCGGCCCCCGAGTTCCGCGACGTGCCGCACGCGCTCATGTTCGTCGAGTCCGGCGAGGCCATCCGCCGCTGCCTGGTGCCCGGTCACGAGCACTATGGTGACATGATGGGCTATTACGACGCTTTTCCAGAGATCGCCCGCGCCGTGCGGCCGGCCTGGACCGAGTATCTCAACGGCGAAATCTCGCGGGATGCGGCCCTGGAGCGCATCGTCACGACGCTGCGACCGGCTAAGCCTCCCGGACCGTAACGCCCGGCGTCAGAGCCATACGCCAGGCGTGCGTCACAGCTTCCCGCACACGATCTCCAGGACCTGGCGCTCCTTCTCCTGCGCCCGGCGCTCGATCTCCTCGCCCCGCGCGACGACCTCGCTCACGTACGCCTTGTCCGCCAGGTTCGCGCAGTTGATCCGCACATTCAGAAACGCCCCCATCACCGCTGAGCGCGCACACAGCGCACCGACGCCCGCGTCGGATACCGACGCCGGATTGCCGGTCTCGGCCATCGCCTGGATGACCTCCATCGACGCCAATGCGGTCTGCATCACCTGAAGCGGAACTTGGATCGCGCTCTTGGTGGCTTCCATGACCGCCTTGTGCCGCACGGCCCGCTCCGCGTCGGTGCCCTTCGGCAGGCCGAACGTGTCCATCAGCCGGTTGAACGCGTTCGTGTCTTCGTCCACCAGCCGCAGCAACTCCACGTAGTACGCCTTGCCCTGGTCGGCCCAGTCGGAGAACTGCTCCCAGTGCTCGTCCCAGCCGCGCTTGTGC
>Ga0315291_10000183_pt1 | contig 77768 bp, 51 predicted proteins | sample YL17G12_20_MG_FD_203070 | JGI IMG/M metagenome (GOLD analysis project Ga0315291, IMG submission 203070) | Sediment microbial communities from Yellowstone Lake, YNP, Wyoming, USA - YL17G12_20 | ecosystem: Environmental > Aquatic > Freshwater > Lake > Sediment | place: USA: Wyoming | collected... | reverse complement strand
AAAGTAAGCAGGCTGAGGAATAGAGAAGTGAGAAAAGATGGGGTTGGGGTGAATATGTAGAATGGTTTAGAATTATTAAGGGGAGAGGGTGCATCTTTATATATTTTCTGCACAGCCACCTAGCCCCTACCGGCTTGTCAAGATAACCTTTCCGCCATAGAATCAATGAGTTACAGTAAAGGTTAATAAAATTAAGGTTAAAGCAGAAAAATATTAATAATTTTAATGTCCTCTTTTGAGAACAAGTTTATACTAATGATTTAGATATCAACTTGACTCTACGATGATTACCCTTTTCGTTAGCACCTTACCGTTAGTCTCTGATTTCAAATACTTAGAAGAAATTTTGGGTCGATTTTTATATGCCTATTAGATATAATAAAATAGCCTAAATTCTAAACATTAAATCCGAAATAATATCCAAATCCCAATTTCCAAAATTTTAATTCTCTGTTTTCTCTGTTGTCTCTGCAGTTTGAAATTTCTCCTGAAAATCTTGTGGTTTATTTAGAAGATTGGAACGAGGGGTTAGTAACCCCAGATTTCGTTCAGATAGGTGCGGCGGCGACAATCCGGGCAGAGAATACGCACCGAATCGGAACGATAAGCGCCGGGTTCACCGCGCTCGGCTTGTGCAGTCCGGTAAATGGCAGATTTTTTCGCTTCCTCTTCGGTTAAACCTAAATCATCCTGCAGGGTTAAGTAAAGGGTCGGATTGGCAAAAGCCAATTCACCTAACTTCTTGGCAATCCAGAGCAGATGTGCCTTTGCCGCAAAAGGTTTATTGCATATCTCGCAATAAGCCAGTTCTTGTTCGACAAAATTGTCATAACCCTCTTTTTTTAGTTTTGCCAAATCGTATTCTTGGGTATGTTTAATCGCCTCAGTTGGACAATAACGAACACATTGACCGCAATAAACACAAACCTCTTGATGATGAATATTACGGCGAACCCTTTTGGTTAAATCGTTGATTATCTCCCGGGCATTGGCGGGACAGACTTGAACACAAGCACCGCAACCGATACAGCGGTCTTCTTTGAAAATAATGATGCCGCGAAATGCCTCGGGTGGCACCGAAGGCGCATGGGGGAATTTAGTGGTATAAGGACCCTTGATAACCGCACGGATCGCTTCGCCTAATTCTCTAAGCTTGGGCTTTTTCATTTTTTCTCCTCTGCCTAACTTTCTGGAAATAATTATGAATAGCGCTAATACTGAATCGGAAGAATTGGTTAACTTTAGTTAAAATCGATATTGTTTTGGTTTGAACATAAGCAAGCGTGCCGGAATTAGGTTTATCTTGAGCATCTGGTTCTTCGCCGCCAACAAAAACGGGTTTTGATTTTTGAGTTAATACCGAAGAAAAGAGATATATCAAAATCCCGATAACAATCCAGGAAATCATTAAAGCCGTGGTTGGCAAAGATGACCAGAATCGAATAACCGGGGAAACGGCAAAGACCGACCTCAGACTCGGTAAAATAAAGAGGTTTAAAGGAATGACCTGAGCAAAAACCCCAAAAATAATACAAAATAGGGCTAAGATTATTTGTACAACATTCATCGAAAATCCAACTTCAATCGTCCGGTCTAAATTTTTTGGTCTCGAACCCAAGAATATAGAATGATTCATTCTCAGACTGGAAATGAGTATTAACAGACTACCTAATATCGCAGCAATAATAAAAATAACAAATAGGTAATTGCCCGTATTCTTTAACGAAAACAGTCCTTGATAAATCATCGCCTGGGAAAAAAAGCCGTTAAGCGGGGGAATCGCGGAAATCGCCAAAGTAGCAACTACAAATGAACTAAAGGTCAAAGGCATTTTAGCGGCTAAACCACCTAATTGATTAATTTCCTGAGTTTTGGTCCGGAAATCAACCGAACCAGCCGATAGGAATAAGGCGCTTTGGTAGAGAATATTATTAATCATATGGAAAAGTCCACCGGCAATGCCGATTGGTGTAGCGGTACCGATTCCCAAAATAACAAACCCGACCTGACTGATTGAATAGAAACTTAATCGGCGCATCAGGTTGTTTTGACCTAGGGCGATAATAACCGGGGCTAAAATCGTTAGGGCACCAATCGCCATCATAATATACATTATTATTAAGTTTGACCTCAAATCGAAAATGAAAAGCGAAATTCGGGTCAAAAGATAGAAACCTAAGAGATTGTTCATGACGACTGGAATAAATGCCATAGTCGAAGCGGGCAGTAAAGTTGAGACTTCTGGAATCCAGATATGAAAAGGTATCGCTCCGATTTTTGCCAGGATGCCAATTAATAATAGAATGAAAATAGTGATGCTTAATGGGTCGGTTAAAGGAATTTTATTCGAAGCAACAATTTCGGCTTGTCCGGTGTGATAGTAAAATAATAATGTGCCCAAAAACATTATAAGATATGAGATGCCAATGATAATAAAAGCTTTTTGGGCAGGACGACGGGAATCACTCTTGTAGAGAAATAACATCCCGTTCGAAGTTAATACCAAAAATCCCGAGAAGAGAATTAAAAGAAACAGATTTTTGGCTAAGAGTAAACCATTAGCACCGGCTAAGGTCGCAATTAGGTAAAAGTGATATAAATTTTGGTGTTTTGGTAGTAAGCCGCGGATATAGCGAAATGAATATAGAATCAGGCAAAGTCCGAAAAAAGCCGAAGCTAAGAGAATAAATCCAGTCAGGGCATCGGCATAAAGCGATAGATTTTGACCGAATAGATTAAAAAGATGATAAGAGACGGTGTAGCGGCGTGTGGTTAAAAAAATACGAAAGGCAATATAGAGCGTTAGGACAACCCCGATGAAACTGAATTCATTCCGTAACCGGTAGACGATTAAACCGAACAGGGCAGCAACCACCGGCAACAAAATTACCAGCACTAAGGAATTCATCGGCTTATAATCGGTTGAATCTTTTCTTTAGCTGCTCAGTTTTTTGGATTGAGAGTTCGATAAGTTCTTTGCCGGAGTATTTCAGTTTATTATTCTCAAACGCTGCCATCCGTTCGGTGCAGCAGTAGCAAGGGTCAATTGCGGCTAAGCATAATGCTGCATCAGCAATCGAATAACCTTTAACCGCAATTTCATTCGATGGCAAATTCATGAAAGAGGGCGCTCTGATTTTATGTCGGACGGGCGTATTTTTCCCATCCGAACGAATATAATGAAAAACTTCGCCCCGCGGTGCTTCGGTGCGACCAATTCCCTCGCCGGGCGAAATCTCCTCGACCCGGCTCTCGATTTCACCGTCAGGTAGTTGTCTTAAGCATTGGCGGATGATTTTGATTGATTCAAAGCATTCTAATAATCTTATTTTGGCTTTTGCCAGAATATCGCCCTCTTCAAATACGACAATATCAAAATTGACTTTATCATAAGCACAATGCGGGTCGTCTTTCCGGACATCGATCGCGATACCGGAAGCTCGAGCAGTCGGACCTACTACACCTAAAGCTATCGCATCCTTTTTGGGCAGAATTCCAACATTTTCTAATCGGGCTCGAAGCACCGGGTCATCGAGTACCGCTTTGGTCAACATATTTACTTTAGTTTCAACCTCCAAAAGTACCTTTTCAATAATTGGCATCTGGTCGTCTTTGATATTGTGCCTGACCCCGCCGACTTTATTCATTGCGTAATGGTTGCGGTTACCGGTTATCATTTCAAATAAATCTAAAACTGGCTCACGATAACGCCAGGACCACATCCAGATCGTATTGTACCCAATGAAATGTCCAGCTAGACCGACCCAGAGCAGATGAGAATGGAGCCGTTCTAACTCGTGGTTTATCGTCCTGATGTATTGTGCCCGTTCCGGCACTTGGATATGGGCACAATCTTCAACTGCCATCACATACGCTAACGGATGAGAATTAGAGCAAATACCGCAGATTCTCTCGACTAAATAGGGTATTTGGTCATAGGTCATTTTGGGCGAGATGAATTCGTGACCACGGTGATTATAGCCGATATTGATTTCGAGCCCAACCACCTTTTCGCCTTCGACAATCAATTTAAAGAATTCTGGTTCTTCTTGTAATGGGTGATAGGGACCGATTGGAACAATTTTTCTCATGATTCTTTATACTCCTGGAAGTCATCTTCCATAGTTAAATCCGGGGCAAAATCACGTCGTAATGGATATTTTTCCTTGGGCCAATCTTCCGCGGTTAAAAGTGGCGCTGGGTTAGGATGACCGACGAATTCAATTCCCAAAAGTTCATGCATCTCCCGTTCGATCCAGTTAGCCGCTGGTAACCAGGGAGCAAGGGAATCAATTTTCGGTTCATCTTTTGGCACCAATGCCTTTAGCGTATAATAAGTACCCGTTTTATCATCGGAGAAGTGATAAAGGATTTCAAATCCATCACGAGTATCAATCCCAGTACAAGTCGAAAGTCTTAGACCGTGCACTTCAAAGAGAAATTTACTTATTTCGGTAATTTTTTCCTTAGGAATCGTGATATATAACCGTTTTGGGTTATGTTCGTAGATTTTTAGCTCAGGAAATTTATTGGTTAATTCTTGTTCAATCTGGCTCATGGTTATAATTTGTTTAAGGCTTTAACCACACCTAAAATAATCGCTTCCGGTTTGGGTGGACATCCTGGAATAAAAACATCAACCGGGATATATTTATCATATGGTCCAACCGTATTGTAAGAAGCCCTGAACATGTGTTTGGAACAGGTACAAGTTCCTACGCCGATAACCAAACAAGGTTTTGGGGTTTGTTCGTAGACCCGAAGAACCCGGGGAAGAGATTTGCGATTTAACACGCCAGTTACTAGTAAAGCATCGGCATGTCTTGGCGAACCTACCAAAACAATGCCAAACCTTTCAACATCGAACCTTGGTGTTAAAACGTCAAGAATTTCGATGTCACAGTTGTTGCAGGATGCCGCCGCAACATGAAACACCCACGGCGACTTTTTCAATCCCCAAAGTTTTAAATCTCTCATAACTTTAGTAGCGCTAAAATTATGCTGATTAACGATATACTCCCTAAGCCAACCCAGAAAAATTTTAATGCTTGATCAATCCGCAGCCGAGGGTTAGTGTTTTTAATAAGAATGATAAGGACAATAATCAGCAGGAATTTAGGAATTGCCCAGAGGTCAGCAAAACCACCCCAAAATAATGTAATCAAGAATAATGGGAGCAAAAAGAACATCATTGCCCGGCTTAATCGGAACAGCGCTAACGAGACGCCGGAATATTCTAATAATGGTCCTGCCATTATTTCTTGCTCGGCTTCAGCAATATCAAACGGCACATAGCCTAATTTAGCTTGAATACAAATCAAAGCTACAATTGCTGCAATAACACCCGAAATCGAATACAAGATACTGCCGTGCAACTGTTGGTAAAGCACGATATCACCAATCCGGATGCTGCCAGTTTTTACCACCGACACTAAAATTGCTGCCAAGAACGGTAATTCATAGCCAAAATATTGTGTCATCTCGCGGGATGCACCAACTGCGCTTAAGGGGTTTTTTGAAGCTGAGCCACCAATTATTATTCCTAAAGGTGGAAGGGTCAGAAGATAGATGATAACGATTAAATCACCGACAAACGAGTAATAAGGATTAATATTCATCGAAAAAAGCATTACTGCGACAATCGGTAATGCGATAATTCCAAGCAATGGAGCTAACAGAAAAACTGTTTTTTGGGCTCCTTCAGGAATTGTCGTTTCTTTTAATAATAATTTGAGAAAATCAGCAAAAGGTTGATACCAGGGTGGACCAACTCGCATCTGTACGCGCGCCGTAACTTTTCGGTCTACCCAGGTTAGAAATAGGCCAATCACCGCGGTAAACAAGAAACCGGGGAAGATAAGAAAAGAGAATATTATTACTGGGATACTCATGTTCTTCGCCAAAACGGTGAACGGGATATGAAACGTACACCAACTTTTTTCTTTTTATATTCATCTTCCTCAAGGAACTTCAAAGCACCTGATGCGCAGGAGGTAACGCAACGTGGACCTTCTTTTCGGTCTGAACAGAGGTTACATTTTTGGGATACGCGTCTTAATAAGCTTTCGTCTAAGACACCAAAGGGGCAAGCTAAGATGCATGATTTACAACCAACACAATGAAAACTATGCTGAATCGAAATGCCGGTTTTTTCGTCTACCTTTATGACATCGAAGGGACAAGCCGCCGCACAGAGTGGGTCGGGTTGGCAGTGCCGACAGGCAAGGGGTAGATAAATGGTTTGAGAAATTTCACCATACCGAATTCTCGCTTCGCCTTGAAATCGGGAACGACAAGCCGCTTCGCAGGACCGACACCCAATACAATAATCTAAATCTAAAACTATCCGTTTTGCCATACTCTTACCAAAGTTGGTGGAAATATAACGTTATTGGTTACGTTGTCAATGACCATTGGGAATAATTGTCGATTTTCAATTCGATTTACTCCGACTAACGCTGTCCCCTGGGGAACTTGATTGGATTTCTCTATCAACAGTTCGATTGTCTGACTTTCGGATGAAACTACAACTGGTTCACCTTCCTTTAAATTAAGGTTAATGCAGTCAATTGGATTGATTTTAATTATATTTTCATTGTCGAAAATATTGAGAAAACCGATCGCTGGTTTTTCGCCCAATACTAATAAACTTTTTTCTTTTTTGGTTAATTGTTGTTTATTATCAATAAATTCTCTTGCCAGTTCATAAACTTCTCGACCAGTAATCGGTTTTGCTTTATACTTCGGACAGTTATTAACTGTAATATCAAACTCTTGCATCAATTGTTCAACAATTTCCTTAACTGATTTACTGCCACTAACTGGTTCTAAAGTCTTTTGGATTTTAGTTTCACCCCAGAGTGTTTTGATTGTCCCAGTTTTTTCGAGATTGGAGGCGCTGGGTAAAATTAATCCATTAATTGGTCTTTTTGGACGGAAAAGAGCTGTTGCCATCAAACCATTTAGACTTTCCAGATTCGATTTGATTTGGGGATAAGAAAATGGGAACGTATCGCCAAAATTTAACAATACTTTAATTTTATTCTCTTTAATTTTATTATAGATATTACCAAACCTGTCTTTCCCAAAATTGCCTTTTGATTCGGCGATGCTTAAGAATTTCTTATTGCCATTGGGTTTTGTTGCAAGAACTTGTCCAGCTAAGGAAAATAAATAAGGATTTTCATTTCGTCCCAAACTCATTGCGGCAATTACTACCCCGGGGGTTAGGTTGGCAAAGACTTTTGCCACTTCCTCAATCAACGATTCCGCTACTCCGGAAATTTGGGCGATTGTTTCAATTTCCAACCCTTTAATCTTTCCGGAAAGCAGGCTGCTCATCCCTAAAAGTAGTAATGGTTCAGTGCCTGGCTGACAAAACAGGAATTTATCGGCAAAACCAGCGGTTCTAGTCTGGATTGAATCAATAACGAAAATACGATTGTTACGTTCCGCATAACGCGCATTTAATATTGGCTTGGCTATTACTGGGGTTTGGGCAAAAATATCCCCGACCAAGATGAAGACTTTTGATTTCTCAATATCTTCTAAACTTGCCGTTGGGCAATTCTCAAGGTCGTAAGAAAAATATAATTCAGGTTCCAGGTAACTCGAAGCAAAATTTTCTATCCCAAAATAATTAACAAAACCACTGATTAAATTTATTTCTTCTTTCGTTAGATTTTTATCAAAAGTTATGGCGATTTCGCTTTTATCAAAACTTTTAATAGTTCGAATGATAATTGCTTTGGCATCCAACCAGGAAATTTCTTTATTCTGGAAAATCGAATAGGACAATCGTTTCTTATCGTCTAAAATAATTGAAGCGGCATTACCTCTTGGACAAAGGCGGCCTTGGTTAACTCTCGCTTCATTCCGATATTCTACATTTTGGACATATTTATTAACACTCGAGACAATAGCTAATTCACAGCCATAAAGACAGAAGGGGCAAGTTGTATTTACTTTAATTGATCGATGACTTTCTTTTATCATAAAAATGGGTCTTCGATATCTTTTACCTGTTCCCAGGTAAGAACTGGACCATCTTTACAGGTAAAATATCTGCCGACTCGGCAATGTCCGCACTGTCCCAATCCGCATGACATGTTCTTTTCCATCGATAAATAAATGTCTTTTCCGGCAAAGCCGGCTTCTAAAAGCCGTATTGTAACGAATTTCATCATGATTGGTGGACCACATACTACCGTTACGCTACTTCCAAATTTAACCGGTATCTTAGCCAAAATTTCGGTTACCACTCCGACTCGTCCTTTCCAAGTTTTATCGCCGATATCTACGGTTTGTAGGACATCGACTCTTTTCCAGTTTTTCCATTCCGGCAGTAATTTTTTATAGACGATGTCATTGGGGGTGCGCGCGCCGTAACGAATATATATCTTTTTGTATTTATTAATGTCATGCGCCAAAGCCAGGAAAAGCGATCGAAGCGGGGCTAAACCAACCCCACCCCCAACAATGAATACTTCCTTATTTTCAAAATTCTCTAAAGGATAACGTTGTCCGTACGGGCCCCTGATACCTACCCGGTCTTCTGGCTTAAGTTTAAAGAGTTCGCTGGTAACTCTACCCACCTTCATTATGGTCATTTCGATCGTTTCCAAATCGAAGGGCGATGAAGAAGGGGTGAAGGGCGCTTCGCCAATGCCGGGTACCGTCAATTCAACAAACTGTCCCGCTTCAAATGGAATCGGTCTTTCTGGTTTTAATATAAAAGTCTTTATGGTGGGTGTTTCTTCGATTATTTTCAAAATCTTGGCTGGTTTCGGCGGATAAGGGTTAATCATAAACTCCCCAGTATTTTTCTAATATCAATTTTGCCACTACAAACCGAAAGACAACGACCACAACCAGAGCAAGCATAAAAACCATAATCTAAATAGACATTCATGAATTTACAATGGAAGCGGTTCCGAAATCTCGAAGTAAATTCGGCTCTTGGGTTAACCCCTCCGCCTACTCGAGCATAACCGGCATAATAGCAGGCATCCCAAATTTTGGTTCGTTCAAAATCCTTATTTTGTTTTATTTGATCGTAAAGCAAATAGCAAAAACAAGTTGGACAAATCATTAAGCAACCAAAACATTCGACACAAGTTTTAGCGTGGTCTTGCCAGAATTCATCTTTTTTTGCTTGCTCAACTCCCCGGGGTAAATCCATACGCCATTCTTTTGGATTTATTTCCTTTAGAATTTGCATGGCTTTTTGTCTTTGTTCATCACGTTGGGTGATTTCTTCTTCACGGGATTTTCTGAGTAAATTAGGTGTTGCAGCAATTAATTCTTTACCTTTATCAGTAAAGGGTTCCAATAGATAGCCATCGTTTAAGACAGTCAGATTGATGTCTGAGCCAACGGTTGGATAGGGAGTTAGCTCCAAAAGATTGCAAAAACAAGTCAATTCAGGAACCGGACAATCGGCAGAAATTGTCATGGTTCTTTCTAACCGGTCTTTATAGAAGGGATCGGCAAATTTACCATCTAAAAACATTCTTTCATGTACTTTCATCGGCATTAAATCACAATTTTTGGCGCCAACAATCAAACGGCGCGATTTATCTTTATCCGGGGAACTTTCAAAACCAACTGCAACCAGTTCTCGGGGGGCGAAAAAGAATCCCTTCATCGATTCCGTGGTCCGGATTTTTTCTAAAGCTAATATCGGTTGTTTTTCCCCTGACTCTAAATCTTTTTTCCCAAACTTTTTGAAATGGGTTTTTTTCTCGGTAACTACTGGTAAGTAGACTTCAAAATCACTCAATAGACTTAACAACCATTCATTCAATTTTGCCGAGGGGACAACGAAGGTCTCCATTAAATCCATCAAGAGAATAACAAAAAGATTTATAACGTCAAGCAGTTTTTAAACTTAGTTCTTGCATAAATTATTTTTTATAGTAAATTATTTCATGGTTTGGTTTTTACTTTTTTTGGCCGCTACGCAGCCCCCGCTTCAATCAACCTCGTTGCCACAGACAGTAATTCACAAATATTTCCAAGCTGTATCTAATCCTTTAATCCAATTGTCTTATCAAGATTGCGATACTCCGAAATTTAACATTAAACGGAATTTTTCAGTCCAGGGTGAATCTAATAAAATGGTTCCCGATCGGTGGTTCGCAATAGATAAAGTTTATCATTTAGTAGTAAGTTTTAGTTTAGTGGGCTCGACTTACCATCTTTTAGCGAATCGCATTGGGGTCAGAAAATCTTATTCGACGGCTGAAACCTTCGCCGTCGTTTTCGGTTTAGGTGTTGCCAAAGAACTTTATGATGCTTCACTACCTTATGAGCATTTTAGCTATCGGGATCTAATTTTTGATATACTCGGAATTAGTTTAGGGTATTTAGTGTTTATTCATTGAAAATCTTGGCTTCAATCCAATTTCGTTGTTGACTTTACGGATAAAAGCAATAAAATACAATAGTTGCGTAAGACTTCTTACAGTTATATTTGGGGGTGTAGCTCAGTTGGGAGAGCATCTGCTTTGCAAGCAGAAGGTCGCCCGTTCGAATCGGGTCACCTCCATTTATATGCTAAGCATAAATGACTAAATCGGAGTTACTAGCAATACAATGGGTCAGAAAATGCTTGACAAATGTTTTCTGATAACTAAAATATTAATCGTAAAATGAATACCGCTACGCAACTAAAAATGCGGATACGGATTAATTGTGGGAGTAAGATAAATAAAAGCGGGGAAATGTTTTATCTTCTAAGATACCACTGCCACCGAATGATTATTTCGGAGTTTTCAATTCACAACCCAAATTTCTTAATTTCTAAAATTCCACCCTTAAAACAAGTTAGTTTTATGGACGTAGCGGAATGCTCAATTGAATAATTTGGTTGTTAACAAAAGAAGGGAGGATAAAATGATTAATAAAAGTCCCAACTGTTTACCAAGTGTAAAAGGATTACTCCTTGGCGCGCTAATAATTGCGACGATGTCCGGCTGTGCAGTAATAAATCGAATGGTGTTCAAGCCATACGAGGTTCAATACAAAGGATTTCCAGTGCCTTACTACCCATCTGGACTTTACCAAAGAGCGGCTGGTCTTTTAGATGATCCAAGTTTAGACTTTGAAATCCTAGGTGAAGGCTACGGACAGTCAACCGGGCAAGCAATACTTTTAGGCGGATTCTTATACCATAAGGAACCAAATATATGGGAGGCTTATAATCAGGCTATTCGTTCATTAGGTGGCGATATATTGATTGAAACTCATTCGGAATTTGTTACTTCGGGATTCTTATCCCCACTAATTTACACTAAAGGAGTATACAAGATTTGGGGTTTAGTCGCCAAGGTTAGTAAGAAAAAAACCGAATAACGACTGATTTCTGAACCCAGATTCCGGAGTTCGTAAAGGAGGAGTAATGGAAAGAAAACGTTGGTTGGTTGGCATTATAGTGTTGTTGATGCTTGGCCAGTTAACTTCGATCACTTACGCTTTTGCGAAAAATCGTAAACCGTGTCTCCAAGATGTGAAATTTGTGCCCTATAAAGGTAAGTATCCTAATAACTATGTTGCCTATGCTAAGTATTCTGATCCGGATGGAGATATACCGAGTAAAATTGTAATTTATGCGGATAAGGCTTGTTATCCTTTAGGTTTGGTTCGAATCATAAAGCGACCGTATCCCGGAGTGGAGTCTTTTGAGGCGTTTTATCAGGCAGTAATCGCTTTGCCCCCCGGTGAACATCGGTATTACTTTTATGCGGAAGACGGCAGAGGAAAATATGACCGAAATCCGAGGTACGGTGAGGTTAAATCGCCCTTCGTTGGGGTCTGGCGTCAATATAATCGAGCGCCGACTTTGAAAGAAGGGGGTCTCGAGCGCCAACAAGGTACGGACCGTGACCATTTCATTTATTCGGTATGGTATTATGACCCAGAGTACTACGAGTCACCCAATCGCCCACCCAAAGAGATTTCGGTTTTTGTCGACGGCATTAAAATCCCGATGAAGCTTCATAAGGGTACAGCCAATAATGGTCTTTATTTGGCAGATTACGCTTTTCCAGAGGAAAAATTACGGGCTTATCAATACGAAAACGACGAGAAAGACCTTAAACGTCATGCTTATTTTTTCCGAGCCGTTGATGCGGATGGCTTTTGCACCTACTTACCTGAAGACGGATATATTCGAGGACCGGAACTTTCCTTGGTCGAAAATCATCCGCCAGAATTGTCCGACCCACGGATTGAACCAGCCATCGGCAGTGATAATACGACTTACTCTTATTATGTCACTTATGAAGATGAAGACGATGATCCACCGGCTTTCATCGATTGTGTAATTAATGAAAATGTCCATAAGATGAAGCGGCTTACCGGTTCAAAACATAAAGGAATTTATTATTATCGAACCAAGCAGTTCCTTGGAACTACGCACCACTATTATTTCCAGACGCAAGACGGACGGATGGGAGAAGTAAGATTGCCCGAGAGTGGCAGTTTTCACGGTCCAGTGGTCGTAAAATAAATCGCTCTATTTTATTAGATTTTAGAAATTATAATCGAGGAGGAATGATGAAAGTAAGAGAAATCGGGGTTTTGGCATTTACTCTTATTGTTGTGCTTCTTTTTGCTACGGGATGTTTCAACAAACCGCCAAATGTTCCACAAATTGTCCAGGTGCCAGAATCTACTTTCACGCGCGCGCAAACGGTTATACGAGTTTCAACTACTGACCCCAACAAAAATGCGATTTTTTATATTATGGATTGGGGTGACGGAATCATTGATACATCACCAAGTGAAGAGGGAGCTACACCCTATCCTAACGGCGATACGGTTACGGTTACTCATTTGTATGCTAAGTGGTCGCCATCAAACGATCCGCCCAGTAAGACGTTTGAGATAAAAGCTTCCGCTAAAGATGATAAAGGCAAAGTGCAGAAACAATGGTCAGAAGCAAGTTCGATTAAGGTCATTTACAATGACGAGCCAAACCGTCCTTCAATCATCCCAGTTCATGAAATGGGAGCAATAAATACTCCGCAGACTTTTAAGGCAGTCGCAGTTGACCCCCAAGGCGACAGTGTTGCAATGAGGTTTAGCTTCTTTAGCGCTGGAGAGTGGACGGTATATCGGCGGAGTGGCGATACCATATACGCCGATGCTAATTTCACGAGTGCCGGAACCAAGAAGGTCTGGGTAATCGCAAAAGACACAAAAGGTTCCCAATCCTTTTCTTCCGATACAGTTGAGTTTACAGCGATTGACGAAGGATATGTTCTCGATGTTTTTCAGGCAACGGGGCGACCGGATGATGGCGATGTAGAGACATGCGGTATGCAATCTTCGCCGGCAATTGCCACGATTGGCGGCGCCGAAAAGATATTTATCGGTTCCGAAGATGGACAAGTCTATAGTATCTCAACTTCCAATATGCAAAAAGATTACTACAAATATCCGGATGTACTAGACCCATTCGATGAAGAACCCTGGGGTAATTCCGCCGCAGTTAATGTGTCAGCCGGACACTGGTATATTGCCAACGACCAGGGTGAATTTTACTGTTGGTCTACCGCTGGACAGATAGTTTGGCGTTATCCTAATATCCAAGATTACAATTTTACCAACTGGGATTTTACCGATGCCGCGTTTAATAGTAGTAATGGTTATGTTTACGTCGTAAACCGGGATTTTGATTCGCTTTATGTACTGAGTGATGCGAGCGGGACGAAAGTTGGTTATTATTCGGGTTTTGGTTTTACCACAGCGCCGACGATTGACGCTCAGGGCAATGTTTATATTGGCGATGATTCGGGCTATGTGTATAAGTTTGGTGCGACCGCTGGCACTCCGATTTGGAAACATAAACTGACTGGTTCAATTTCGACGAGTGCGATAATCGATGCCATTGGGACGATATATTTTGGGGCGAACGTTCCTTCGAATGGTTACCTTTATGCTTTAAATCCAGACAGTACGATAAAATGGACCTACACAATTGGTGAAAATATCCTTACCTCACCGGTGATTGGAACTGACAATAATAATATCTATTTTTGTGATGATCGGGGCAGGGTACATGCGGTTGATTATTTGACCGGAACGACCAAAGCCGGCTGGTCCTTAATTGACCTGCGTACCGGTGGGTCAAGCCCAGCTTTTGCGGCAGATGGTTATTTCTATATAAACACCGAGGAACAACGAGTATTTTGCATCAACAGTGCCGATGGTAAGATCCGCTGGGAAACGCCTTTACCGACTACCACTACAATGAAAAACCGAAAATTGAGAGAAGATCTTGTAACCTCACCGGTAATCGGGGCAAATGGTTATATCTACGTATCGGCGGGTGAAGATGAACCCGGATTATACCAATTGAAAGGACGGACGGCGGGAACCAGAGCGAGTACTGCCTGGCCCATGTTTAGACACGACCAGAATCATTCGGGTAAAGCCGGTTTTAATCCCACACGCTAAAAAATAACTGATTTACTCAAGCCCCCTTGATTTTTAAGGGGGCTTGACTTTTTTATACGCTTCAATAGGATAAGGCAGTGCTTGAACAAAAAGAGTTAGAAAAAACGGTTAGATTGGCGAAGATCGGCTTAACCGAAGCCGAGATTAAATTGTTTGGTTCACAATTAACCCGAATCGTTGATTACTTTACCAACCTTAAATCATTAAATATGAAAGAGGTCGAAGCAACCAGCCATGTGGTGAAAATAAATTGTCCGAGGCGTCCGGATGAGAAGATTGCCTGTTCAGATAATGTTTTGGCAAAGATGCCTTGGGTAAAGTTTGGACAGTTCTTTGTGCCAATAATCCTCGACGCACTTTCTGAATAAATGTCTGAATCTGGAATGTATCATAAAGACCGACTTTATGATTTTTCAATATTTGAATTAAGGAATCTTTTACGAAAACGGGAAGTTAGTTTCTCTGAAATAATAAATTCGATAACGAATCGAATAAAAGAAAAAGAAAAGACAATCAATGGCTATATTTCGCTATTTATTGAACAAGCAACCGAACAGGCAAAAAAGTTGGATCAACACATCAAAGATTTTGATAATCTGCCTTTGCTAACCGGTATTCCCATCGCAATAAAAGATAATATCTGCGTTAAAAATGCGCTTACAACCTGTGGCTCGAAAATTCTCGCCAATTTTGTATCGCCTTACGATGCCACGGTAACCAAGCGTTTAAAAGAAAATGGTGCGATAATTATTGGCAAAACCAATCTCGATGAATTTGCTATGGGTTCGTCGAGTGAAATGTCTTTTTATGGTCCGGTTTCAAATCCCCATAATTCAGAATTAGTTCCCGGTGGTTCAAGCGGTGGCTCAGCCGCAGTGGTTGCTTACGGCGGGGCATTTGCGGCTTTAGGTTCGGATACCGGGGGCTCGGTTCGCCAACCCGCCGCATTATGTGGCGTAGCTGGGATTAAACCGACTTATGGTAGAATTTCCCGTTATGGTTTAGTGGCATTTGCTTCTTCTTTAGACCAGATTGGACAAATCGGTAAAACGGTAAAAGACTGTGCGATTCTGCTTTCCGTAGTTGGCGGGTTGGATGAGCATGATTCAACCTCGGTTAATGAATCAATGGAAGGAATTTTAAATTTTGAGTCTAATATAAAAGACATCAGAATTGGTATTCCGAAAGAATATTTTATTGAAGGACTTGACCCCGGGGTTGAGAAAGCCGTCCAAAATATGATTAAGACAATAACTCCTCAGTGCGCAGAAGTAAAAGAAGTATCACTACCTCATACTCAATATGCAATTTCGGCTTATTATCTAATAAATATGGCAGAAGTGTCATCAAATCTTGCCCGGTATGATGCAGTTAAATATGGTCATCGAGCCGAAAATGCCCAAAACCTTCGAGCGCTATATGAAAAGACAAGAGAAGAGGGTTTTGGACAAGAGGTGAAACGAAGAATTATTCTTGGTGCCTATGGGCTTTCGAAAGGTTATTACGAGGAATATTATGGCACTGCCCAAAAAGTCCGTACATTAATCCGGAATGATTTTGACTTAGTGTTTAAAGAAGTAGATGTATTATTAACCCCAACTACACCAACTGTTGCATTCCGCAAAGGTGAAAAAATAGCTGATCCATTAACGATGTACCTTTCTGACATTTATACGGTGCCGGTCAGTTTAGCCGGATTGCCGGCAATATCGATTCCCTGTAAAGATAAACACCAAAACCTGCCAGTTGGATTACAAATCATCGGTCGACCCTTTGACGAAAAGACGGTATTGAACGTAGCAAATTGGCTGGAAAAACTATAAAAATGAAAGGACAGTCGTTACCGAAGCACGAAAGGGAGAATGTAGGACAACCCTTTAGGGTTGCATTTAGCAAGGCTAAAGTCCTGACCTACATTTTCTTTGGCGTAAGGCGTGGAGCGTAGAGCGTTATGCGTTCATTTAAACCTGTAATCGGAATGGAAGTGCATGTTCAGTTAAAGACTAAATCTAAACTTTTCTGCTCTTGCGCGGTTGAGTATGGTGCCGAACCGAATTCCAATGTATGCCCAATCTGTTTAGGTTTGCCTGGTGTGTTGCCCGTTTTAAATAATCATGCGGTAGAGCTGGCGATAAAACTTGGCTGGGCTTTGAATTGTCAGATTACTGAATACAGCCGATTTGCCCGTAAGCATTATTTCTATCCGGATTTGCCCAAAGGTTACCAGATTACCCAGTATCAGGAACCGTTAGCCCGTAATGGTTATGTCGAAGTTAAGGACAACCGTATTAGAATCAATCGTATCATCTTAGAAGAAGATTCCGGTAAATCAATGCACTGCGAAAACGAGACTTTTATCGATTTTAATCGTTGCAGCGTGCCTTTAGTTGAGATTGTTACCGAACCGGATATCCGAAGTCCAGAACAAGCGGTTGATTATCTTCAATATCTGCGTCAGATGCTGCAATACCTTGAGGTCTCGGATGCCGATATGGAGAAAGGGCATTTTCGCTGCGAACCAAATATTTCAGTCCGAGCTGCTGGGGAAAAATTTGGCACTCGAACCGAACTGAAGAATCTCAATTCTTTACGAAATGTAAGGGATGCCTTAGAATACGAAGTGAAGCGTCAAAGCGAAATATTAAGTAAAGGCGATAAAGTAATCCAGGAGACTTTGTATTGGGATGAAGCAAAGATGGTTACTGGTTCGATGCGGAGTAAAGAAGAATCCGAAGACTATCGTTATTTTCCCGAACCCGACTTACCGCCTTTATTAATCACCAAAGATGAAATTGAAAAGATAAAGCGAGAATTGCCAATCTTACCGGAAAAGCGAAAAGAATATTTTGTCACAACTTTGGGTTTGCCTGAAGCCGATGCGAAAATTTTGATTTCCGAAAAATCGCTTGCCGATTATTATGAGGAAGTTCTAAAATATCTATCCGAACCGAAACTCGTAGCAAATTGGATTATTACCGAAGTGGGCGGTATCCTCAATGAAAAGAAAATAATGATAAACGAATTGGGAATTCAACCGCAAAGTATAGCTAAACTCCTAACAATGGTGAAAAATGGCACGATAACCGGTAAAGTAGCCAAAGAGGTATTTACCGAAATGGTCGAAACCAAAGCCCAACCGGATGCGATTGTTGCGCAAAAAGGAATGGGTCGAATTGATGATGAAAATCTTCTCAACTCAGTGGTCGATGAAGTTATTAAACTTAATCCGGATGTGGTCGATAAATATAAGAAAGGTAAGACGACGGTTATTGGATTTCTGGTGGGCGAGGTGATGAAGAAAACCAAAGGTAAATTCTTGCCCCAAAAAGTTAACGAAGCTTTAACCAAAAAACTTCAATCATCGACTTAAGAAAGATAATAATGAGAATGCTTCATTCGATTCGTTTGGTCATAATTCTATTTTTAATAATTTATGGATTGACGATAGGCGATATTGACAATCTAGGATTCTTAGGGCATAACGAAGTCAATCGAGCCCATCTGATGGATGCCGAAATCAGCGGTAATCGAGTCTTTATTGCCAACGGTTTAGGTGCAGGATTAGAAGTTTACGACATTTCCGACCCGACCAATCCAACTCGCACATTTAATGCCGGTCCCAATGCTTGGCGGACTCGTAGCTATAACGATAGTTTGCTCTTTCTTTTCTGCCGACCGGAAGGATTGAGACTCTATGATATATCAGGAGCAAGCCCTATTTTATTAGGCGGATATGACCCATCAGGTAGTATGGAGGCATTGGAAGGTGGGGCTTTAGTTGGTGATACGATTTATTGTGCCGTCCATCAAAATGGTATCTATTTGATAAGTATAGTTAACCCGTCTTCGCCTCAAAGAGTCGGAATTTTCCCATTGGATTCTTCGGCTGCCTGGAACGTTGAGGCTAAAGATTCTTTCTTATTTGTTGCCAATGGCAGATTTGGTTTAACTGTTCTGGGTCTAACTGGTAAAATCCATAACATAGCCAATTTGCCTTTACCTGGTCTTGCCAATGATATAGTTATAAAAGACAATATCGCAGTTATTTCTTTAGGGATTTCAGGATTAGCAACAATTGATATTTCTAATCCACATAACCCAATTCTATGCGATACTATTGCTACTGACGGTTGTGTTTGGGGAATAGGTATTACTAATAACTTAGTTATCGCTGGTTCTTGGCGGGTAATGGAGTTATTCGATATTTCAAACCCATATAATATTTTGAGAATCGGCTGGGATAATACCAAAACTTGGGCGCACGGAGCTGATATTCGTAATGACAGTATAATCGCCGTAGCTGATTGGCGTGGCATGTCCTGCTATAAAATTGGCACTGACCTTAGTACGGATATTGATATTTACCCACAAGTCTTAGACTTTGGTGCGGTAAATGATACGATTGATTCAACTGTTATTGTGCGAAATACCGGTTCGGGCGTCTTAAATGTTACATCAATTATTATTCCTTCTGGAATTTCTGCCTATCCTATTTCCTTTCTGGTTCAACCCGGTGACTCCCAATTGGTCAGCATCCAAGCATATCGAACCCAAACCTTGCGTGACAGTATTATTTATTTATCCAATGACCCGGATGAAGCAAATAAGAAGCAAGAGGTTTATAGAAATAATACCGGTTTTCCTCAATATGGTTCATTAGCCCCGGATTTCACTCTGCTTGGAACCGATGGTCAGAATCACACTTTATCCGATTATCGGGGTAGAGTTGTTTATCTTGAATTTGGCGGTGCGTGGTGACCACTTTGCGGACCGCAGGCTGCGGCTACTGACGCATCAATCTTTTCTCGCTTTGATACTACGCAATTAGTAATCTTTGAGATTGGTTCAGCTATGAATCAATTGCAGGAATTTATTCAAGTTTTCGGTCAGCGTTTTATTGGTCTGGTTGATAATATTAACCTTTACCAAACCTATCGAGTGCCGGTACCCGAAGCACCCTATCCTCAGGATTATATTATTGACCAGCAGGGTATTATTCGATATTGGTCGGATGAATACGACCCGCAGGAAATCATAAAAATTATTGACGGTTTGCTTAATACTAATCTGAACGAACCAAAGACCCAAATTAAAACTAATGAATTGCTAATAAACATTTCATCCAATCCTGTCCGCAGTCAATTTACTGTTTCATCACCATTATTGAAATATCCTGATGCACGGCTGAAGATTTATAATGTTTTGGGAAAATTGATAAAAGAAATAAAACCGGCAACAAAAGAAGAGGTAACTATTTCAATAGCTGAGAGGGGCGTTATTTTTATTGTATTAGAGGTTAATAACAAGGAAATAAAGCAAAAGATAATTATTTCAGAATAAAGAACTTATCTGAATCACCAGTTTAAACTTTATCTCAAAAGAGAATATTAAAAAAATTAATATTTTTCCGCTAAAACCTTAATATTATTAATATTTTATCTAAACCATTGAATTTACGGCTGAAAAGTTATCTTGACAAGCTGATAGGGGCTAGCCTAAGCCTAGGGGTGGGCTATCCCCTATACGGTATAGGGAGCGGTATAGGGGGTAGCCTCCGGGCTAGTTCACTCTGTAGCCTTAGGAGTAGCTTAGGGGTTAAACTCGGGGGTAGGCTTATGGGTAGCGTAAGGGGCAGGGTGGGTGGTAGCATAGGGGCTTGGCTCAGGGGTAGCTTTGGGTCTAGCCTTGTGGTTAGCCTGGGGAGTAGGTTAGGGGGTAGGCTGGGGAGTCCGCTTCTCGACTTATTTCACAACAAGGAACTTTTTGACCTCCTTACCGAATCTTAGGAAGTAGATTCCGGGATTTATTCCTTTCAGAGACACTTTAATCTCTCGGTCATTGCGAGGCTGCGAAGCAATCGTGGCAATCTCTTCTATCAGCTTTCCCGAAACATCAAAGATTTTGAGAGTTTGGCGGTCAGCGGTTTGTGGTAAGCGGATAGCGAGATGAGACTTCGCCGGATTCGGATAAACCTCAAGCAATTTTGCACTTTGCATTTTGACTTTTGAGTTTTCTTCTTCTATTCCAGGGACAAATGGATAAAACTTGCCCCAGATACGCATCGCGTTGTAAGTTCTGCCTTGAACTTTGCCAGTCCATCCTGAATAAGTAATTAAAACCTGATTTCCAGCACCATGAGCAAGTGTTGGAGTATACTGTCCTCTCGGTTGAGTTGATACCGGAAATGAATCTATTACCGCACCCGAAGGATTCACTCGTATCCCGTAGAGGTCAGAAGCATCGTAACGAAGACCAATATGGTTTTCAAAGACAACAATATAATTTGTCCCATCAAAAATCACAAAGGGAGAATCTTTCCAATCTGTTCCAGGTGAAATCGCTATACCATTTGGGTCAAGAACAGTACCATCTTGACTTACCCGAGCACCAGAGATATCGGAATAATACAAATGTTTATCTGACCAGACTACTAAGTAGTTAGTGCCATCAAAAGCTACTTTGGGATTTTCTTGCCAATCTGCTGCAGTGGAGATTGCAATACCATTCGGGTCAAGAACAACACCATCTTGATTAACACGAGCACCATAGATATCTTTGGTTGAACCGCTACGATAGTCGTCCCAAACTACAAAATAGTTGGTGCCATCAAATGCAATAGAAGGACGACATTGGTCCCTATCGGCAGTTGAAATAGCAATGCCGAGGGAATCAAGGACAACTCCGGCTTGATTCACCCTGACACCATAGATATTGGGTGCCTGGACTGCACCTTGTTGGTTTTGGCATACAACGAGAAAGTTGATTCCATCAAAAGCAACGGATGGCGATTCTTGCCAATCTGGGATGCTTGTTATGATTATACCATTTGAGTCAAGGACAACTCCAGCTTGATTCACCATAGCGCCATAGATACACCCGTCATTGCGTGAATCCACCCAAACAACGAAATAGTTAGTCCCATCAAAGGCAATAGAAGGAGAGAATTGCCAATCTGAAGTATTAGATATAGGAATACTGGTTTGGTCAAGCACAACACCAGTTTGGCTTACCCGAGCTCCGTAAATATCAGGAATATAATTATCCCTACGATAATCTTGCCAAACTACGAAATAGTTAGTTCCATCAAAAACTGCTGAAGGAGACTGTTGGTAATTTGCTACGGTAGAGATGACAATGCCGATAGTGTCAAGGACAATGCCTGATTGATTTACTCGAGCACCGTAAATGTTCCATCCATAGCCAATGCGATCATCTTGCCAAACCACCAAATAGTTAGTTCCATCAAAGGCAACAGCGGGCAGTCCTTGCCAGCGGTCGACGGCAGATATTACAAAACCGTTTGTGTCAAGAACAATACCCGCTTGATTTACCCGAGTACCGTAAATATCAGAAAGCCCACTGCGATAATCACCCCAGGCAACGAGATAATTGGTTCCATCAAAAGCAACGGACGGGGCGTATTGGTCGTCTGCAGCAGTTGAAATAGCAATACCATTCGTGTCGAGAACAATTCCTAATTCATTTATTCTGGCACCGTAAATATCGCTATAAAAACCGTTTCGAAAGTCATGCCAGACTACCAGGTAATTTGTTCCATTAAAGGTGACGGAAAGAGCTTTTTGATCCCCTGTTGCGGTTGATATTGCGAGTCCGACTGAATCCAAAACAACACCGGTTTGAGTGACTCGAGCGCCGTAAATATCAGAAACATCGCCATTGCGATAGTCTTCCCAGACTACAAAATAGTTGGTCCCATTAAAGGCTATAGAAGGACCGGCTTGGGCATCGGTTGCAGTAGATATTGCGATACCATTTGTGTCCATAACTACACCCATTTGATTCACTCGAGCTGCATAGATATCAGATGTATCAGTATTATTTCGGTAATCTTCCCACACAACAAGGCAATTGGAGCCATCAAAAGCAATAGAGGGAGTTACTTGAGAATTCTCAGCCGTTGATATGGCAATACCGTTTGTGTCAAGGACGATGCCAGATTGGTTAACCCGAGCACCATAGATATCCCATTCTTCGCCACCACGAACATCTTGCCAGACTACCAGATAATTGGTTCCATCAAAAGCAACAGCGGGAGCGTATTGCCAATTTGGTGCTGTGGATATTTGGATACCAGCTGGGTCGAGCACAACACCATCAGGGTTCACTCTGGCACCCCAGATGTCATAATAATCATCTTGCCAGACTAAAAAATAATTTGTACCGTCAAATGATATTGAAGGGAACTCTTGTTCATCTTGTGCAGGGATATAAACGCTACTCGTATCAATCAGGAATTCGCCGGTGAGTTCAGGGATTAGGGGACAGGGATTAGGGGTTGGGGAATGAGTCGAAACTCGATTAATGACTTCATTCACGTCAAACGGCACATCCTTGACTTGATTCGGAGTAGCGATACCAAAAGTCAGTGATATGACAAAAATGAAACTTATTTTTTTAAGAGCCATTTTGCCCTCCTTACTAAATTTATAATAAAATAATTAACCATCGAATCGAGATACGGATTATCGTAAAAGTAGCCGAAATTCATCATAGTAATAGGTTTACCAAAATATCAGAACTTGTCAATAGTGATGTGAAGATTTTGATTACGACGATATAAGAGCGATCACGGAGATAATAAATCGATTACAACGATTAAAGAAGTGATAACGGCGATAAAAGTAGTTGTTATTGAGTTTACTTACCAGCCCTTTTTTAACCTATTTCAGAATCTTATAATAAAGATAATGACAAAGTAAACCGCCATCAAAATTAGCCCGAGCGGAATGCCCAGGCGTGCCCATTCCTTACTCCGGATACGAAGTTTGTGGGCGGCTATGATGTTAGGAATATTGCCCGGTATGAGCATGCCGCCTGAAATAAGTAGCCCAATCAGCGCGCTTTTAATCTGAGCCATTTGCAGGCTGGGAGCAATCTCAGCCGCGGTGAGGGTTGCATTGTCGAGTATTGCCGAAACCATATTTAGCCAATATAACACCTCGGCACGGACAAATGAAAAGTATTTGTCGATGATAATTTTGAATCCGCCGCCCAGCAGTATCAGTGCCATGACAAAAATGTAAACCTTCAGTGTCCTAATCCAAACTTCCTTAAACGGTTCTTCTTTCTCCGGCGCCAAAATCTCAATTCTGGAAATTTTTTCCTTGGTATAAAATACACTCAGGATACCCATCGCCAGTACCCCGGGTATGACATATTTACCGAGCAACTGGAAAAGAAAGAAGAAATGGGCATGATAAGGTTCGCCCTGCAGTTTGGTTATGGCAATTGTGGAAAGCGGTTCACCTAATGGTGTCAAGACCGCGCCCAATCCGATGGAGAAACAGGCGATTATGACCAGATTGATTCGGGTCCGGTGGTCAAGCGGTAAAAGATGCATTAATTCCACAAGCAACAGGGCTGCGATGATAGCAGTTATTACGCTAGATGCCAAACCGAGGATAACAACAATAAGGAAAACGACCAGTTTTAGCGAGACTTTTTTTAATATTGAGGTCATTGCCCGGTCGGCGGCTTTTCTGCCAAAATGGAAGAGTAAGCCCGCTGCCAGCACTGCCGGCACGATGCCCTTGACCAGGGGTTCGAGTAGCGCTTCTTTGATGAGTCGAATTTGCCAAGCGCCGGCGATAGTAAGGCTTAACACACCCATCAGAAATAGGAAAGCCTCGAGATTGTGCTCAATTTTTTTTATTAGAAATGGACCGACTAAGACTGCAACAAATACTGCGAGTAGACCGAGGTCAACCGGGGTCAGGTGCACTAAAATTGCCTTTCATTGGTGTTCCAATTTTTTATCATTCGAGATTCATTATATGAACTAAAAACTAAATATCAAGTTTTTCCCGTCTAAACCAAAACCACGAAAACACGAAAAGGAAATTTTAACCACGAGATTAACACAAGATTTTCACAAGATTCTTTTTTATCTCATGTCCATCTGTGCAATTTTGTAGTCTCCTTTCGTGGTCGAATTTCCATTTTTCAACTTGTTAGAAATATTAGCTACTTGCACTTTGTCACCAGTACCTCATAGATTGCTTGAGCTTTTTCAAAGAGCATTATCAGGTTGGGGAAAACGCTATGGGTAACTAAACGCTTATGGAGGATAATAGCATTCTGAAGTTCCTGAGCAGTATCGTCGAATTCAATCAGGGCATCGATTAAATCCTGTTCATCCGAACTTTGCAGAACGCGTGGAATCAAGTCATGCCGAATCTGGTTAATGTCCAATTTTACCGCATTAAAGTATTCAACCGCAATATCCGAAGTCGATTTTCCTTTATTCAAAGTGCCGGGAATCCCACGCAGTTGATTAATCAAATTGGTTATTGCCTTTATTGTTTCTGGAGATGGGCAGCTTCGACCGGCAATCAGAATACGCATGAGGCTATGGTCAGCGTTGGGAAAATAGATAAATATTTCAGTGATTAAGTCACTCAAATGAGAAACGAGGGCCTGATGGGTCAATCGGCGAACTTTTTCCCAGCGCTTTGCCCTTTGAGAGTCCGTAATATGGTCAACGATTAACCAGGCGGCAAGGATACTAATAATTAAGCCGGCAATTTCAGCTAAAATGTTGCCGAGGTAACCTTTGAAATCAATCGAAAAACCAATTAAGATGATTATCAGGGCAGCAAGAATTAGGCTGATAATTATAAAGAGGTTTCGATCCAATTTTAGCTTCATCTTAAAAACCTTTCTCTTTTTTGGTAATCTTCATGTTTTTTTATAAATCAAACCACTACTACTTTTTATCAAAATGTTTCCGATAGGCGACATAAATATCGCCTTCAATCATCTTGCCATCCTGGCTGAAGAAATGATGAGTAAAATAGACATTACCTTCGGCATCAAGACCAGGGTCTCCGGCAAAATTAGTAATTATTTCGACCGGTTCACTCCAACCCGAATCGGTTTTCACGGTTCGAAATAATGATGGACCGGCATAACCGCTTCGACTGAACCGGCAAAACCATAATTCTTTACCATCGGGCGATAAATAGGGCCAACCTTCATCGATATCAGAGTTAACGACCGGACCAAGATTTGCTGGTTCGGACCAGCTGTCATCAGTCCGTTCGGTTTCCCACATATCGTAACCGCCATAGCCGCCGAAATCAGGTCGATGAAAAATCATCGTATTACCATCTTCAGTGACATAAAGTTCGCCGATTTGATAATCTTGGTTTAATTGTTCGCCGACATTCTGCCAATCGCGCCACCTGCCGTTTTTATACTTGGCAATAAAAATATCGCCATTTTGGCGGTAATTGCCAACCCGTACCGAGCCAAACCATAATGTATTACCTTGAATACAAAATGGACCGTCCAGAGACAAATCGTCATTTAAAATAATTCTTTCAGGTTCAGTCCAGGTATCGCCTTGCTTCTTTGACCACCAGGTACCAGTGACACCATCAATAATTTGTTTCTCAGCCGGGATATTTACATCCGGAGTCCAGAAGAAGAAAAAAGTGTTGCCGTCCGGAGTTATGACCGGTGCATCCTCGCCACCCGCGGTATTAATTGGACCTGCCATTGGAACTGGCGCTTCCCAGGAATCGGAAAGGCACATCGGTGGATAAATATCAGTGGCTGGAGTCATTTTAACCGCATCGGCTGGTATTGCTTCTTCGCGGGTTTTAGTTTGTTTCTTACAGGAGCTGATAACAACTAATAATCCGAACAACAAGAATAGAACTGTTCTCATATTCAATATTCTAAGTTAAATAAAGAATTCATTCCTAATTGAATGAGTATAAATCCATTATTTTAATGGTCAAGAATTTTTATTTTAGGTAGTTTTGATTTGATGACCTAAGGCACCCAACATGGTGATGGCATGAACCGGACAGACCTTGAAGCATTCACCACAGCCTATACAGTTTTCAGTAATGACCCGATGTCTTTTGCCCGCTTCGCCTTCAATTGCCTGGAATTGGCAAACCTTAACACATTCTTTACAGCCATTGCAAGCCGTAGTAATTATGGCGTAAGGACGACCCTTAGCGCGGTCAATGAAAGAATGAATCGGGCATTTTGCATAACAGATGCCACAATCGGTGCATTTGGTTAAGTCCATTACTGGTAGATTATCTTTCATCTTCAGTGCATCATAAGGACAAACTTTCATACAAATACCACAAGCATTACAGCCAACCCTGCAGACAGTTGTCACATCTTTGTCCTTATCCTTAGATACGCAGGCTAAAAGAACCAATTTGCGACGCGGGATAAGCACTAATGTATATTTGGGACACTCTTTGACACAAATTCCGCAACCGTTGCATTTTTTTTCATCGACAACCGGCAGGTGATTATCAGCTATCTTAATTGCACCCAACGGGCAAACCGCAGCGCAATGTCCTAAACCAAGGCAACCAAAAACGCAGCTCTTATTACCGCCGTGAAGAATTATCGCTGGTCGGCAATCTTTCGGACCGTCGTAAATGAATTTCTCCGGGCATTCTTTTTTCCCGCCTTTACAGATTAAAGCAGCAATCATCACTTCTTTGGTTGGAGTTTCTTTTTTCATTGATGGGCAGTAACTATTTTGTTTTTACCGGCACCGAATACTTTTGGTCTGGTATAGCGGTCAATTAAAGGAGTTAAGAGGTTCATCAGAAGAATTGAATAACAGACACCGTCCGAAAAGCTAATCCAGGTGCGAATGACTATGGTCAGAATCCCGCATCCAATGCCAAATACCCACTGCCCAAGTTTTGTTACGGGAGTTGTAACGTAATCGGTTGCGATAAAGAATGCACCAAGGAAAAGATTGCCGGACAAGAGAAAAAATAGGGGAGGGGTTGTTGTGGGTAGCATCAATGCCAGAATCATAACGGTTCCTAAATAAGATATCGGAATACGATAGTCAATCACTTTTGTTATTATAAGATAAATTGCGCCAATGAATAACAATATCAACGATGCTTCACCGAGATGACCACTGGTATTACCAAGTAATAGATTTACCACAGTTGTCGGTGTTTGAGTGGTTATGGTCATGTGATGAGGAAAAATTAGTCTCAGGAAAGCCCAGCCGGCTAATGCTGGGTTGACGTAATTATAGCCCAAACCCCCAAAAAGTTGTTTGGCAAAAACTATTGCAAAGGCTGAACCAATTAAAGACAGCCATAATGGAACTCTGGGCGGAAGAATGAGAACCAAAATAATACCGGTAATCACCGCGCTGCCATCCGTAATGGTAATTTTCCGACCCGACGCTTTTTGGTAGATTGCTTCCGAGACCAGCGCGGAAACAATACTTAGGACGACGAGGAGCAAAGACCGTAAATCAAAAAAGTAGATTGAACCGAAAATCGCCGGTATCAGTGCTACTACGGCTGAGCACATAAGCTTTTTAATCGTCACACCGGATTTAATGTGAGGGGATGCGGATACTATTAACACTTTTATTGCTTTACTTTTAGCAGGATTTCGTTTTTTGCAAATTGGAAGGCGTGAACTAATTTAATTTGAGACGGACAGACATAGTCACAGCAACCGCATTCAATGCAATCGAAGAGATTATATTCTTGAGCTCGGTCGAGATTTTTATGGCGCACAAAATCATTGATGGTACAGGGTAAAAGATTCATCGGACAGGCATTGACACATCGGGCACAACGGATACAGGGTTGTTCATCGAAGATTTTCACATCTTTATCACTAAGAATCAAAACTCCCAAGGTACTTTTGATTATAGGCAGTTCATCATTAAATTGGGCGATGCCCATCATTGGACCACCCAGAATAACTTTTTTGGGCTCTTCTGAATAACCGCCGCAGAAATTTACTAAATCAAGGATTGGGGTACCAATTCGAACCCGGAGGTTTTTGGGCTCTTTGACCTGTCCGGTAACGGTTATTACTTTTTCCACTAATGGCTTGTGGAAAGTCACCGCTTCATAAACCGCATAACAGGTTTGGACGTTTTGAACCAAAGCTTTAACGTCAATCGGTAATCCGCCGGAAGGAACTTGGATGCCGAGCACGGTTTTAATCAATTGTTTTTCCGCTCCTTGCGGGTATTTGGTTTTGACGGTTATCACCGAAATTGGATTATCGTATTTGGTAATTGCCTGTTCCATTTTGGCAATTGCCTCAGGTTGGTTCTCTTCAATTACAATAATTATCCTTTTGGGATTAATAATCTTGGCAATAAGCTTAGCCCCTTCGATTATTTCTGCCGCATTTTCAAGTATCACCTGATGGTCAGCGGTAAGATATGGTTCACATTCACAACAGTTGATTATTAACGTCTCGATTGGCTTTTCTTCGAGTGGAGCAACCTTAACATGGGTCGGAAAAGCCGACCCGCCTAGGCCGACAATCCCAGCTTCGGCAATGAGATTGATTAAGGTATTGGTATCAAAATCGATCGGATTACGCTTAATACTTTCTTCCCAAATATCTTTGCCGTCCGATTCAATAACACAGGTCAAAACTCTTTGCGACATAACCGGATGGGGGTATTCTTTAATTTCAGTGACCTTGCCGGAAATTGTGGCATGGGTCGGAACGGAAATTTTACCATCAGCTTCACCAATTTTGGTTCCGACTTTAACCAAATCGCCGACCTTTATGTTTGGCTCGGAGGGAATACCGGTATGTTGGCAAAAAGGAATTAAAACCCGATGCGGGATTGGTGCTGACTCAATCCGTTTGGCATGGGTGGAATCTTTGTGCGCAGCCGGGTGAATTCCCCCGAAAAAAGAAAACATTCGGGATTAATTTTATAAGTTTTACTACGATAGGTCAAGGCACATAGTTTTTAATCATTTTGAATTGGAATAAATTTCAGTCGATAATGGTATATATAAAATGAAAGAAGTGGAAAAAAGTATTGTTCCTAAGTGAGTTTAAAACACAGCTTTCTTTCGCGGGGAGCGCTGAGGAGGTTGCCCGGTTCACCACCCCACTGGGTAACCTCCTTAGCTAATTTTTGTTAGCTATTTTTTTAGCCATTTTTAATATTTCAAACCAGATTACGCTGACAATTCCCGCCCCAATCGAAATAATAATATCGGTCCAATGCATGAAACTAAAATGAAATAATTTCTGCAGAAATGGGGTATAGACAACCAAGGCAAGAAATAATAAAGCGCCCGCAACAACCCAGGCGAGTTTATTATTTTTAACTTTAAAAGACGCTATGATTGAGGACGACCAACTTCGGTTAGTAAGAATCAAACATAAATTTGAAATGATTAAAGTGATAAACGATAGGGTCCTGGCTTCAGCAAAAGACTGTCCAATCCGCAAGGCGGTTCGATATACAAAAAGAACGACTAATAAAGATATAAAACCTTGAATTATACTGAATGACAAGGTTTTTTTATTGAATAATCTTTCCATTCTCTTTCGCGGTTTTCTTCGCATGATGTCTTTTTCTTCGGGTTCCGACTCAAAGACAATCGAACACACCGGGTCAATAATTAGTTCAAGAAATACGATATGGACTGGATAAAGTACGATTTGTTGCCATTGGAAGATTATTGGAATGAGCGACATCCCGGCAATCGGGATATGAACGCTAATGATATATGCCATCGCTTTGCGCAAATTATCAAAGATACGCCGACCCATTTTAACCGATTCAACAATCGACGTGAAATCATCGTCGAGCAGCACTAAATTGGCGGACTCACGCGCCACGTCGGTTCCCCTTTCGCCCATCGCAATACCGATATGAGAAGATTTCAGCGCCGGCGCGTCATTAACCCCGTCACCGGTCATCGCTACAATTTCTTGATTTTCTTTTAGGGCATTGACAATCATCAGCTTTTGTTCCGGTACAACTCGGGCAAATATATTGACATCTTTGATTTTTTCTTTTAATTCCGTCACACTGATTTTTGCCAGTTCTTGACCGGTAATGTATTGGTCGGGATGTTCTAAGCCGATTTGCCGGGCAATATTGCTGGCAGTAACCGGATAATCACCGGTTATCATTACTACCCGGATTCCAGCTTGATAACATTCTTCGACTGCCAAAGGCACGGTTTCGCGAATCGGGTCCTCCAGACCAATCAGTCCGATGATTTCAAAAGTAAAATCGTGCTGCAACTCGGGTAATTGATTAGTTTGGATAAAGGATGATTTAGCAATGCCGATAACGCGCAAACCATGGGCTGCCATTTTTTCAACATTACTTTCCAGTTCAGCTAACTGGTTTTCATCAAAATGGCACAAGTCGGCAATCGCTTCCGGTGCCCCTTTAGCGGCAATGAAGTATTCATTGCCATCCGGTGACATCCATGACTGGGACAACGCCAGCAAATTTTGGGATAGTGGATATTCTTGAACTATTTGCCAGTCACCATGAATATGCTCGGTATTATATAATTTAGTATCGCCGAGATTTTTTAACGCCTGCTCCATCGGGTCAAACGGGTCTTTCCGGCTCGCTAAAATGCCATATTCGATTAATTCATGAAATTTTTCCGGCAGGGGTTTATTCCGATTCTCAAAGACATTATAATACTTGCCTTTGGCAAATAATTCTTTGATACTCATTTTATTTTGGGTAAGGGTACCGGTTTTATCCACGCATAAAACTGTGGCAGCGCCCAAAGTCTCAATCGCAGCAATTTTTCGGGTAAGAACATTATTTTTAGAAATACGCCAGGCGCCTAGCACAAAAAAAATCGTTAAGACAACCGGAAATTCTTCGGGTAGCATCGCCATGGCTAAGGTGATGCCGGACAAAAAGCCGGAAAGCCAGTTATGGCGGGTGATGCCATAAACCACGGTGACCACCGAGCAAAGCAGCAGCGCAACGATGAAAATTGTTTTTACGATGGCACCGGTTTCTTGTTGAATTAAAGTTCTCTCTTCTTTTACCTGTTGCAGCGACTTACCGATTTTACCGATTTCGGTATTAATACCGGTTGCTTTAACTAGGGCGATTCCTTGTCCGTGTACGACCATGGTGCTGGAATAGATGTGGGGTTTATCTTCACCGTTCGGTCGTTGCATGACTAATGATTCATCGCCTGGTAGCTTCCGAACCGGCACCGATTCACCGGTAAGAATCGATTCATCCACTGATAGGTTAAATCCCCACAAAAGGATACAATCCGCCGGGACTCTATCACCCTCAGCCAGAATTAGGATATCGCCAGTGACAACCTCTCGCCCCGGAATTCTTTTTCTTTCACCATCACGAATGACTAAAGCACGCGGGCTGGAAAGATCGCGCAGGGCATTCAGTGCATTTTCGGTTTTACCTTGTTGATAGACGGTAATGCCGATAATGACGAAGACGAATCCCAATAGCATCAAGGCTTCCTGGAAATCACCAAGAATCAAGTATAAAATACCGCAGGCGACCAGAAGAATGAACATCGGTTCTCTTATTACATCAAAGCCGATTTTTATAATGCTCTTCTTTTTAGTATGAGGAAGCTCGTTATACCCCTCGGTTTTTATCTTCTCGCGGACCTGAGTCGAGGATAATCCGGTTAATCTTTTAACTTGTTCTTCGGTTAATGCCATAAGTTATTTTAAAAAGTTTAGCAGTCCCGATTATAATAAGGATTTCTGGGATATTTGCAATATTTTCTCGAACCAGCCACTTCTAATCAATTCGAATTTTTAAAGATTCTGCTGCTTTTCCCCCTAATGCAGGACGCTCTCTTTTACCTTCGGTATTTTCTGTGTAATCAGAGGTACAATATGTTCTGAGTCTCGGCTATCTCTGTTATTTCAGCGGTAAAAATTCCTCGTGAAAACCGTGTGGTTTTTTACTCTAGGTTTAACGCTATCTCACCTCGGTGTATTTGGGTTGAGCAAAGATTAAGCGTCCAACTGAAGTATCCAAAGAACCCATAACTACTACTGATACATCTTTGCCAACATATTGAGCGCCATTATCAATCACAACCTTTACCCCACCATCCAGATAACCAATCCCTTCATCCGCGGTCTTACCTTTTTTCAAAACCTTAACCATAATTTCACTGCCCGGTAAGTAGGATGGTTTTAAAGAGTCATAAAGTTCATTCAAAAGCACAACCGGAACATTCGGTAAAGTGTGTTTCAATTCCGGATTGATGGTTAAGACACTTGCCTTATGTTGCTTGGCGATACCGAGGAAATTTTTCGGGTCGTTAAGCCCTTTTAGAGTTTTAACTTTTAATCCCTTTATTTTCTTCAGATGTGCCACACAGTCTTCAGCCCTTTTAATTAAATGGGTTGTTTCACTGCTCTCTTTAGACTTTTGCTCGGTTTTAACTGCCCTGGTGCTGGGGTCAGCCAAAAGAAATTTACCAGGGATGAGCCCGAATTGTAAAAGGTTCGCAATTCGACCATCCGCCAAAGTGTAAAAATCCAAAATATATACTCTATCTCTTCTAAATAGCACAATAACCTCCTAATCATCATAAACCTATTGCTAATTCTAATGCCTCTTGGATTGAGCGACAAGCTAACAACTCAATGCCTTGTTTCTTTTCATCAACTTTTTGGTTTGGCATAACCATCCGGCGAAAGCCGATTCGAACCGCTTCTTTGATTCGGTTGTTAATCTGCGCCACCGAGCGAATCTCACCGCCCAAACCGACTTCGCCCACAATTGCCGTATCCTGAGCGATTGGTTTGTTACGAATCGAGGAAATTACCGACATTACAACGCCTAAATCAGCGGCGGGTTCTTCAATCTTTAAACCGCCAACAATATTCAAGAAGACATCCTGGTTACTGGTTTGAATACCGCCGCGTCGCTCAATGATACATAAAAGCATTGCCAGCCGCCGAAAATCAAATCCGGTACAAACCCTTTGCGGTATAGAATAAAAAGTCGGTGTGGCTAAGGCTTGCACTTCAATTAAAACCGGTCGGGAGCCCTGCAGGGTTGAAACCACGACCGACCCGGATATCGCTTCAGCGCGACCGGCTAAAAAGAACTGAGATGGATTGGAAACTTCGGTCAAACCTGCTTCAGTCATTTCAAATATTCCAATCTCATTAGTTGAACCAAAACGGTTCTTGGTTGTTCGTAAAATCCGATATTGCTGAAAACGATCGCCCTCAAAGTATAATACGGTATCAACAATATGCTCCAAAGTTTTCGGTCCGGCAATCGCTCCGAATTTTGTTACATGCCCAACAATGAAGGTGGCTATCCCTTGTTCTTTTGCGAAACGCATCAGGTCAGCTGTGCATTCCCGCACCTGACCAACACTGCCCGGTGCACTCGACAATTCGGACTTGTAGATGGTCTGAATTGAATCAATCACTAATAATGGCGGACTTAATTTTTCCGCACTTTCTAAAATATTCTCTAATGCGACTTCGGGCAGGACATAAAAATTCTGGGTATTGACCCCAAGCCGCTCTGCCCGCAGCTTGAGTTGCTCAGCCGATTCTTCGGCTGAGACATAAAGGACCGATTCGCCTTTACTCGCCACATAATTGCCAACCTGCATAATTAAGGTTGATTTGCCAATGCCCGGGTCACCACCGATAAGGGTAAGCGAGCCCTTTACGATGCCGCCGCCCAATACCCGATTCAATTCCTCGAAACCGGTCGTGGTGCGCATTTCAACATTGGATTTAAGTTCGGAGAGCTTATAAGCTTTACCCGATTCTCGTTTTTCTTTGCCTAATTTCTTTTGGGTGACGACTTCTTCTACCAAGGAGCCCCAGCTTTTGCAAGAGGGACATTGACCTAACCAGCGAGGTATTTCAAAACCGCAGTTCTGACAGACAAAAACGGTGCCTTTTTTCATTGTTTAGTTATTGGTTTTTGGTTATAAGTCGTTAGAGCTGATACGTGACAGCCAGTAAGAAGATAAGGGCTAACAACTAAAAATAAACTACTATCAACTGATTCTAAAATTTACTCTCCTTCTCCTGAAGCCAGTGCCGTTTCGGATTCTTCTTCAATCCGCGCTAGATTCTCAAATTTCATACAATCTGCCAAAAAGGCTAATTTGAATGAACCAACCGGACCGTTACGCTGTTTAGCAATGTTCACCTCAGCAATCCCCTGGTCCGGGGTCTCCCGATTATAGAATTCATCGCGGTAGAGGAGCATGACTAAATCCGCTTCCTGTTCAATAGCACCGGATTCACGCAAATCCGCCAGTTGGGGCTTGGGATGCTTTGGGTCACGACGTTCGGGCAAACGGGAAAGCTGGGAAAGCGCAACGACCGGGATATTCAAATCTTTTGCCATTGCCTTTAAGGCGCGCGAAACATCAGAAATTTCCTGCTGACGGGATTTAGCGAGTCGTTCTTCCCGGGCGCCTTCGATGAGCTGGAGATAATCAATAATTACCATGCCCAATTCCTTCTCTTCGGATTTGAGGCGCCGGGCTTTGGCTCGAATCTCTAAAACGGGCAAAGCCGCGCTGTCATCGATATAGATTCGAGCCTGCGAGATTGGACCAAGTGCGGTTGTCAGTTTGGTCCAGTCCCGGCGGGTCAGACGACCTCGTCGTAAATCACGCATCGAGATGTGCGCTTCGGAGCAAATAATTCTTTGGGCTAACATCTCGCGCGACATCTCTAAACTGAATACGGCAATCGGGATATTATTGCGTAAGGCGGCATTGACCCCGATATTGAGCGCCAGGGCGGTCTTGCCCATGGAAGGACGACCGGCAATGATGATTAAATCACTGGGCTGGAAACCACAGGTTCGCTCATCCAATTCAGCATAGCCGGTTTCAATACCGGTGATTAAACGTCGATTCTCGTGCAAATCTTCAATCGTTTTTATGGTACTATGTAAAAGGTCCTTTAAGGGCACAAAACCTTTGCGGACATTACGCTCTTTGATATCAAAGATGAGCTGTTCGGCGCGGTCCAACATCAAATCAGCCGGTTTAGAATCATCAAAACTTTCCTGGACAATTTGTGATGCCGCCTGAATTAACCGTCGTTGCACCGACTTTTCCAAGACCAATTTGGCGTGTTCTTCGATATGTGCCGTGGTCAAGACGGTTTCTAAAAGACTGACTAAAAATTCCTTGCCCCCAACATTTTCCAATTCTTTCATCCGACTCAATTCTTGCTCAACCGTGACAATATCGGCCGGTTTACTCTTCTCAAATAATGAAATTATCGCTTTAAATACTTTGCGATGGCTTTGCAAATAAAAACAATTTTCATCGATGTATTGTACTGCTTTGGGGACCGTATCTGGGTCAAGCAGCATAGCCCCTAAGACCGCGGCTTCGGCATCAAGGGCTTGAGGTGGTTTTCGTTCGGCTGACATAAAATGCTTTATGACTCAGTTTTTTCTTCTTTTTTATCTATTGTGGTTTCTTCTAATATATGTTTCAAAGCATAGCGATAAGGATTTTCGGCGAGCTGAATTTCATTTTTCTCGAGGGCTTCGATTACTCTTCTTGCTTCTTTGGCGGCTTTGATTAACGCCTCATATTTATTCGGATATTTCTCCCAAATTTTTTCAATCGCAATATACTTCATCATTAATTCCTCCTTGGTTGATAATTAATTTTATCGAGCCTTTGTGGTTTCAAACGTTCGGCTTTAATGACGGCTAAAACGTTGGACACCGCAGTTTTTAAATCGTCGTTATAAACCAAATAATCAAATTTTGGTATCGCCGACAATTCGGCTTTTAGATAATTGGCACGTTTTGAAATTTCGGTCTTTTTTTCGTTCCGACCGGTCAAGCGTTTTTGCAACTCAGTCAATTTCGAGGGGGTGATAAAGATTGAAACTGAGTCGGGGAAGAGTCGTTTAATTGACTTCATGCCCTGAATGTCCAAATCCATAATCGCATCTTTACTTTTACCTAGGATTCTTTTAATTTCACTCACCGGCGTGCCATAAAGATTGTCATAGACCCTGGCGGTTTCAAAAAATTCACCGCGAGCTTTTCTCCTTTCAAAATCTTTTGGATTATAGAAAAAGTAATCATGACCATGTACCTCGCCTGGTCGTTTGGGTCGAGTCGTAGCGGAGATTGCATAACCGACATTTCGGTCACGGCGGACCACTTGATGACAGATTGTGGTCTTGCCCGCACCGGAAGGCGAAGAGAGGACAACCAAAAATGGGGTATGTTGATTTTGCTTATTCGACATTTCTTACCTGTTCTTTTAATTTTTCGATCTCTTCTTTCATCGCAATTGCCTTTTGTGAGATGAAAAGGTCTCTTGCTTTAGCCGATAAAGTATCGGTTTCGCGCAGAATTTCTTGAAGGATAAAATCAAGTTTTTTGCCTAAACCATCATGGGACGGTTCGTTTAAACAGTTTCGGAACATGGTGGCGTGGCTTCGCAAGCGGACGCACTCTTCGTGAATGTCTAAGCGTTCGGAAATAAAAGCAACTTCTTCCAAGACTCGTTTTGGGTCAGAATTGGCTTTTAATTCTTTCAACTGTGCCATCAGGTTATTTCTTCTTTCTTGTAAGCGTCTTGGTACCCGCTTCTCAATAGCCGTTATGGCACGTAGAATATTCGCAATCCGCTTTCGCAAATCTTTGGCTAACGTTATGCCTTCTTGCCGTTTCATTTTGATCAAACGCTGGAGTGCATTATTAATAATTTTTTGCACCTGCTGCCAGATTTTTTCGGTTTCTTTTTCAATTTTGTCGGTCGTAATAATCCCGGGAAATGCCAAAACCGTGTTCACATCCAATTCGCCACTGAGTTTCGCTTTTTCTTTCAATTTTTTGGTTAAATTTAGATAATTATTAAGTAAAGTATCGTCTAAGGTCAAAGTCGGCATCGGGACATTTTCTTCTAAAGCGATGTTGAGTTGGATATAGCCACGCGGTATTTTCGATTTAATTAAATCTCTAATCTCATTTTCGTAATTAGCTAAAGACGATGGTATCCGCTGCGTTGTTTCGAGATATTTGTGGTTTAAAGACCTGATTTCAACCGAAACTTTAGTTTTCCAAGGGTGCAGTAATGCTTCGGCTCTTCCCACACCAGTCATACTTTTAATCAATCCTTACCTCCTTATCCATTTTCACCAAACCCCGCTCAATAAGGGTTATCACCCCGGTCATCCAGTTGGGGAAAATTTGGTTAAACTTCATGCTTCCATGATAAAAGTTACCGGTCCGTCATTTTCTAATTTCACATTCATCCGAGCGCCAAAAATCCCGGTTTCGGTTTTTATCCCGGAGTACCTAAGTTCAGCAACAAACCTTTCATAAAGCTCTTTTGCCCGGGTTGGCTCGCACGCATTAGTAAAAGATGGACGTAATCCTTGCTCAGTATCGGCATATAGGGTGAATTGAGAAACGACCAAAATTTCGCCGCCGATATCAACTAGTGAAAGATTCATTTTGCCTTGATTGTCTTCAAAGATTCGCATACTTGGAATTCGACTGGTCAATTTTTGCGCAGTTTCAATCGTATCATTTTTGCCAATACCTAAAAGGATAAGAATTCCTTTCTTAATTTCTCCCGCCTTTTTGGGCGGATTATCAACTTCAACGCTGGCATGATTTACGCGTTGTATCACTGCTTTCACTTGTGCTCGATCTTGGTTTATTGGTTACTCTAAAGCCTTAGCAATTGCTTTGGCAAATTTCTCCGAGGCTTGCGGTCCAGACGCCGTGATAATATTCCCTGAAATTACAACATCCTTATCGACATAAGTTGCACCACCTTTTTTCAATTCTTCAATGGTAGCCGGTTGTTTAAACACGGCGGCAGCTTTACCGTTCAGTACCCCGGCGCGAGCCAAGGTCACCGGTGCTAGGCAGATTGCGGCTAAAAGTTTAGGTGGACGAGCAAAGTGTTTAACCAGTTGATGAACGGTTTGGTTATCCCAATAGATGACCGAGCCGCTACCGCCGACTAAAATCAGGGCATCAAAAGCCAAAGTGTCAACGCTATCAATTTTCAAATCGGGTTTCACTTTCATATCGAGTAAACCGGTTGCCACTGTCGTATCGGTCGAGGCGACCACAACTTTATGCCCCAAACTTGTTAGATATTCATAAGGAGCTTTGAACTCTTCATCGCGGAAATCTCTTGGTGCAATTATCATTAAAACCGAGCGTGGTTTTATCAAGCTTTCTTCACTCGGTTGAGCGGTTTGGGACTCGGTTTTATTCTGACCACAAGCTAAACTTATTAACGACCAGACAGCTGTCCGAACCAATAATTTCATAAAATTTTGATAGAGCACAGTTGCCTCCTTGCTCTAACACGTCAAAACAGAATTGTAAAAATATGCCCGATTTTTAGACACTTTTTATCAGGCGTAAATATCATTTGTCTTTTATAAGTTTATGAAAAATAAATCGGTTGTCAAGAAAGTTAATATTAGACAGTAATTAAACCGCCAATTTTAATCCAAGTCGTTGACATTCGTTACCTTTATGGTATATTGGAAATAATAACGATGCAATTAAAACAGTTGGGTGAAACTAAAGTAATCGAAATTATCAAAAAGATTGCCGTTCGGCGGCAACCCGAGGTCTTGGTTTCGATTGGCGACGATGCGAGCGTGCTAAAAGACGGGACAGTTATCACTACCGATTCGTATCTGGAGAATGTCCATTTTGATTTATCTTATATGAGTATTGCCGATGTGGGGAAACGAGCGGTTTGTGCAACCCTCTCGGATATTGCGGCAATGGCAGCAAAGCCAATCTGCTTGTTTATCGCTTTATTTGTACCGCCACCGATGAAGGAAAAAGAACTCAAAAGTCTTTATCAGGGAATGGATGAAATCTGCCGACTTTTCTCAGTCGAAATTGCCGGTGGTGATATTGTAGCAGCAGAAAAACTTGGATTGTCGTTGACTGCCTTAGGTAAGACAAAGAAAGCAATTTTGCGTTCAACCGCTCGACCCGGTGATTATCTTTATATTACAGGTAATATCGCTTTGGCTGAAACCGGGCGAATGATATTAAACACCCCCCTCCTATCCTCCCCCCACAGGTGGGGGAGGAAGAAGGTGGGGGGGAAACAAGCTATCCAGCGTCATATTGAACCAATCCCAAGAATCTTTGAAGCCCAAAAGATAAGCAGATATGCAACTTCGATGATTGATACTTCGGATGGACTTTCTACCGATGCTTTTCATTTAGCCACTGAGAGCAAAATCAAAATTAAAATCTTTGCTGAAGCTTTACCGGTTGCGCCTATCACAAAAGAAATTGCTAAAATAACTAAACAATCGCTGCAGGAATTTGTTTATAATTCGGGCGAGGATTACGAATTGCTTTTTACCACAAAAAATGAATTACCCCTTAAAAAATTATTTAAAACACCGATTACTAAAATCGGGATGGTTGAACAGGGGAGAGGGGTTTGGATAGTTGAAAAAGGCAAAGAGCGAAGATTATTGCCAAAAGGCTATGACCACCTTAAAAGGCAGTGAATAGTGATTAGTGGTTAGTTGATGGTGAATAGATTGTAAGACAAAATAACTGATAATTATCTAAGTTCAACTTCGACAGTCTTACTTCCTATTATATTTTTCCCCCGACGGTTAGGTTTATCTGAAGTGCAACGACAGCGCGCATTTGGGTGAAGCGAGGCATTGGACTAAGCGAAACCAGATATACCTTGTTATGCGACCTATCCCTACCCCATATTCCTGTCCACAAAATCATTTGAGCTCATTCCTCTTTTCTTTAAGAGCTGCAACAAATTCTGTCCCCAAAACTTTTTCAAGATGTGATATAAATGTTTCATCTGGTAATGAGCCATCAAGAATAGACATTAATGCAACAATTGCCTCTATTTTATTTTTAGGCGTTAATAATTCAGAGCGGTCTATTGCCGAATATAGGTTATTTATGTCCATGACAGTTAGCTTACTTCGGATCGGCTCAAAAATGATTTCCTGTTTTGTATATTCTTTTAGTAAGCTTAATATATAATCTCTCTCGACTAGTCCTTGATATTTTTCTATATATTTTTGTTCAATGTCTGCTTCATTCTCTTGTTGTTTAGGTTTGTTTTTCCAGAATTTTAAAAGCTCATCCCAAACTCTAATCAGACTTTTAGAACTTTCATCCCCCATTTCGACACTAAGTTCGGCTTTTTTCTTCATATTCTGTAAAAAAGAAATGATTTCTTTATGTGTAACCGGAGTTGTAGCTCCTGTATGAATGATGTTTGCGTATTCTTGGGCCATTCTTGAATCATTTGATGGGAAATAACCCAGCGTTTTTCCTCCGCAACGATTGAGAATAAAATCAATATCATTTTCATCTCCACCAAGATCTTTTACAATCTTTTTAATCTCTTCCTTTACGCCTTCAATACCTGTGTATTTTATCTTTTGAACTATCATATAATTGCCTGTGTTAATTTTTGAGTTTTTTGAACAAATAATAAGTTTCCATTCCTTACATGGGGGAAAATTATTAATATAAGATTGCAGGCTTTTTAAATTTTTTCATTTTCGCCAAGAATTAATACTTTTTTTGTAAAAATGCTATTTTTCAGACAAAGTTGGTATTTAACATTCTTTGGAGCACCTTTGTATTCCTCGGCAATATAAAGGGTCTCGAAGTTGATACCAATATTTTTGAGTTTTTTGTGGAAGGCTATGAATGTTTCGTAATTGTTTAAGAATTCAAGTGTCATGGTCTTTTATCTCATCAAAATTTTTATGGGATATGTCGCATAACGTTCTGCGGTATGGCCAGTAAGGGATTGCGGGCTAATCACCTATCAAGATTCACCAAAAATTGATGCGAGTGATGACCTTTGCATACCTCTGAAGCCCTTATTGGCTATACCGCGTGTTGTGCGTTCGTTATTTTTTTATTTTACTTTTATTACTACTCCTCCTTTTTTATGTCCTTTACCAACGTATCTGTGAGCCTCGACAATCTCTTCAAATCGAAAGCATCTGTCAATAATTGGTTTTATATGTCCAGCTTCAACCAACTCTTTGATTAAAGCAAGACGCTTAGAGTCTAACATTAGTTTTCCATCATCAATTGATACGTATTTTCCTTTTGGAGCAAGAGCTTTTTTACATGCATCTTTCAATTTTGAAGTTTTCATTTTACCAACGGCATCAAGTATAAAATCATATTGAACACCTGGGTCTAAAGTATCCTCTTTGGTGTAATCAATTACGGCTTCAGCTCCCAGAGATTTCACCAACTCCAAATTTGTCGTGCTGCATACCCCGGTAACTTTCGCCCCCAAGTACTTAGCTAATTGAATTGCCGTTGTTCCTGTTGTTCCAGAAGCTCCATAAATAAGTACTTTTTGTCCATGTTGGATATTTCCTTTTTCCATATATTGAAATGCCAAAAGTCCACCATAGGCTGCTACGGTCGCTTCTTCATAGGATATATTATTTGGTTTTATTGCCAAACACCCGTGCATTGAATCTGTCTCTTTCATACATTTGTACTCAGCATAAGCACCAAGTCCAAATCCTGTAAGCCCATAAACTTGGTCACCTATTCTAAATCTCTTTACGTTTTTACCTATTGATTCAATCTCTCCTGCTAACACCAATCCTATTATGGACTTTCTTGGTTTTGTCAAACCTAACATAAGGCGCATCGGTATAAGAAATTGGATAGGTAACTGAGAGCCTCGGATAAAAATATCACTTGCAGTTACAGCTGTTGCGTATATCTTTATGAGCACTTCATTATCCTTTGGAGTAGGTTTTTCTAATTCTTTTAGTTGAAGAACTTCCGGTGGTCCGTATTTAGTGCATATAATTGCTTTCATTTTTTCCATATCATATTCAAGTTTTGGCTGATTGTCTGTTTTATAATGACGCACAACTCGGTTATATCCGAACTTCGCTTTTTGTGCCAAATTGGGAGTATAGACGAAGTTCGGATATCCTTCCAAAATGGGGGTATAGACGAACCAAAGATTTGTTCTACATTCAAGGGAAATGCAAAACTATGCCGAAGAGTATGCACTGTTTCCGTCTTTTGTATCTTTGCTTTCTCACCGCAAGTAATCATTTAGTTTTCCAAGTAAATTATACTCAAATTTCTAAAGAGTCAAGGAGCAATTTAGAGTTTGGTGAAAACTATGAAAATAACCACGTAAGCACGAAAACACTAAAATTTAACCTCAGAGGACACGGAGAGCACAGAGATAAAAGAGAAGATGGTATTTTGATATCCGGAATGTTAAATCCTAAAATGTTTGGAATTTTGGATTTGGAATTTGTTTGGGATTTGGAAATTGAATATTGGAAATTCACTATCATAAGACTGCCCCCGAACCGACCCCCTAAGTTGCCCCCTAGCCAACCCCCCAGCCCACTCCCTAACCCGCTCCCCAGCTCGCTCCCTAAACCGCTTCCCAGCTAACCCCCTAACCCGACTCCCAACCCGCTCCCTAACCAACCCCCTAAGCGACTTAGTAGGCGACTCCCTAAGCTGCCTCCTAAGCCACTCCCTAAGCCACCTACGGGGTCACCCCCTAGGTGATACCCCCTCCCTCAGGGAAAATCGACGTAACCGCTGGACGACCAAGACGATAGACGAAAAAACACTCCGAAAAAAGGTTGAAATATATTTCAACCTCATCTGTCCAATAAATACCAAATTCCAAGCACCAAATCCCAATTTTTAAAATGTTAAAGTCTCTGCTATCTCTGCGTTCTCAGCGGTAAAATTCTTCTTTTTATTGATTATCTGCGTCCATCCGCGAGTTTCCGTGGTTAAGTTCTTCAGGGCTTTCTCTGCGTTACCCCTCACCCAGTCTCTTCTGCCGGGGAAGAGGAGTTCTTCGTGTTTTTCTGTTTTAACCTGTGGTTAAAATGTTTTGCCTCCGTTATCTTCGCTATCTCTGCGGTTGAAGATCATTCGGTGAATTCAGTGTATTCTTTGTTAAAATTTTCTGTGGTTTTCCCCTCACCCTTACCTCTCCCACGAAGGGGAGAGGCGTTTTTTTTTCTCCCTGTGTTTATTGTGTGAATCTGTGGTTAATTTTTTCTTCTCTCTGCGTTCTCTGTGGTTTAAAATTACTCTCAGTGTTTTCAGTGTCTTCAGTGGTTTCTATCTCGGCGGTTAAATCAGAATTAATTCGGAATTTCTGGTTCAGTCATTGGGACTTTCCGAGGGCGGCGTAAAAATTCGGCAAGGGCAGTTTTGACTTCGTTGATTTTGAAGATTAAAGAAAAGAGATAATAAATTACTAAACCAAAGCCACCCGCGAACAGGACCTGAATTGCTTTGCTGATAATAGTTTTATGGGCAAATAGATGTCCCAGTATTTGACTGAAACCTAAAGCAAATATGCCGCTGGCAACTGAAATTAGAGTAACTTTTAGGGTCAAGCCAAGCGTACTCTTCATCCCGACCGTTCCGATTTTGCGGCGCAGAAGGAATAATAATAATAAGAAGTTAACCACGGCGCAGATACTCGTGGTTATTGGGAAGGAACGAAACCGCAATACCCACATCAAACTCAAATTCATCACCGTATTCAGAATTACGACAATCATGCCAATGATGGGTGGTGCTTTGGTGTCACGCAAAGAGTAGAAGCAGGCAGCCACGGTGCGAGCTGCGGCAGCAAATGGTACGCCTAAGGCATAAAGCATTAATGCCTGAGCGGTAAAAACCGTGTCCTGAGCTGAGAAGCGACCTCTTTCGTAAATCAAACGACAAACCGGTGTTGCCAGAACGAAGAGTAAGACCGAGATGGGAATCGTCAGCACCGATACTAAATCTAAAGAATGTTTTAAACGATTTTTCATTACGGCAATACTGTCCAGTGAAACGGCGCGAGAAAATTCAGCTAACGCAACACCGCCAATCGCTACACCAAAAAGACCGGCGGGTAAATGCATCACCCGATAAGCATAGTTTAGATAGGTCATCGAACCTTGCTCAAGAAAGGCAACCAGGAAAGTGTTAATCGCAAAATTTATCTGAAATGAAGCAAACCCTAAAATCATCGGCAACCATAAAAAGAAGATACGTCGCAATTGTGGATCATTGAGATTCAGATAAAAATGGTAGCGGAAACCACGCCGTAATAAGGAAGGTAGCTGAACCAAGAATTGAACAATGGCACCAATAGTCACACCATAAGCCATACCCAATATTGGATTAATGCCGATTCTGGTAAAATAGCTATAAGCGGCAATTGGCACCAAAATCGAAAAGAGATTAAAGAATGCTGGGGCTACGGCTGGGACAAAAAAACTACTAAAAGCATTTAAAATACCCATTGCCCAGGCGGCAAGCGAAATGAATAAAAGGAACGGGAACATGATTCGGGTCAAAGAAGTAGTCAATTCTTGTTTGCCCGGGATTTTGCCAAAACCCATCGCGATAACTTTGACGACTAAAGGCGAGAAAATAATACCTAATACCACAATCAAACCAACAAAAATGACCATTGTATTGAACATATTAGAGGCGAAGCGCCAGACCTCTTTGCGGTCTTTTTTGGTTAGGTTTTCGACAAAGGTTGGGACAAACGCCGCGGATAAGGCGCTTTCGGCTAAGAGGTCACGTAAAAGATTGGGAATGCGGAACGCCGCATTGAAGGCATCGGTGGCAAAGCCGGCACCGAACAGAAAGGCAAAAACCGATTCTCGAACCAGCCCCATAATGCGAGAGAAAAGGGTGCCGATGGTAAAGGCACCAACGCGCCGGGTAAATCCGGCATGAAAATCCGCGTCGGGCGATTTGCTCTTCCCAGCTGAAAAATTAGATTTATTTTCAGCCGGGGTAAAACTATCCGGCATTTTGCCAAATATACAAAATCATTGGTAAAAGTCAAAGGTCAATAATTCGGCTTGGAAACTGCGGGGCATAAAATAAATAGGACTAAATTTTGTGTTGACAGCAAATAGATTCCTGTTATACTAAATACAACAAACCGAATACAATCGGAGTTAAAGCTTGACAGAACGGACAAACCGAATACAATAAAAGATAAGGATGTTTCCTTTGATGGGTTAGAACCGTATTGAAAGGAACTCAAATTATAAATAAAAAATCTAATTTTCATTTACAATGAATAACGAAAACCAATCTTCTCAACCACAAAAAGGAGTGAAAATGGAAGTTGAGGAACTAAAGAAAAAGAAACTTTCGGAACTGTATGAGATTGCCAAGGGTTTAGGTATCAACGATTATTCGGAGAAAAAGAAACAAGACTTAGTGTTATCGATTCTCGAAGCCGAGACGAAGAAGAAAGAGGATGGTCAGATGTCGGTTACCGGCGTGCTGGAGGTTTTGGAGGACGGCTTTGGATTTTTGCGTTCGCCCGACTACAGCTACTTGCCGAGTTCGGACGATATTTACGTTTCCCCGGCACAAATCAAAAAATTCATTTTGCATACCGGCGATACGATTGTGGGACAGGCAAGACCGCCCAAGAATACCGAACGTTATTTTGCGCTACTTAGAATCGATTCGGTTAATTCGATGCCGGTCGAAACAATCCGCGACCGGATTCCGTTTGATGAGTTAGTACCACTTTATCCCCAGCAAAGAATCCAGTTGGAAGTTAAGGAGAAAAATGACTATTCGATGCGGGTGACTGACCTATTCGTGCCGATTGGTCGAGGACAGCGCGGTTTAATCGTTTCGCCACCCCGAGCCGGTAAGACAATTCTATTACAAAAAATTGCCAACAGTATCACGGCTAATCATCCCGAAATCAAGCTAATTATCCTTTTGATTGATGAACGACCGGAAGAAGTGACTGATATGGAGCGTTCAGTAAAAGCGGAAGTGGTAAGCTCTACTTTTGATGAAGTGCCGGAGCGGCATGTCCAAGTGGCAGATATCGTTTTAGAAAAAGCCAAGCGGCTGGTCGAATCGAAACATGACGTGGTAATTCTATTAGATAGTATTACCCGACTCTCGAGAGCGCACAACTTAGTCGTACCCCATTCGGGCAGAACGCTTTCCGGCGGGCTTGATTCTAATGCGCTCCAGAAACCGAAAAAATTCTTTGGCGCGGCGCGCTGCATTGAGGAAGGCGGTAGTTTGACGATTATCGCCACCGCGCTAGTCGAGACGGGTAGCCGAATGGACGAAGTGATTTTTGAAGAATTCAAGGGTACGGGTAATATGGAGCTGATCTTGGACCGTAGATTAGCCGACCGCCGAATTTTCCCAGCGATTGATTTGCAAAAATCGGGAACCCGTAAGGAAGAATTGCTTTTATCCGAATTTGAACTCAACCGAATCTGGGTCATGCGCAAACTACTGGCTGACCTGAATCCGGTCGAGATGATGGAATTCGTCATGGATAAGATGCGACTGACCCGCAATAATCTGGAATTCTTGGAGAGCATGAGTGAATAGGAGGTAAGATGAAACCGGAAATTCACCCGAAATATGTTGACTGTGTAATTACCTGTGCGTGTGGCAATAAGGTCGAAACCCGTTCGACTAAGCCGAAAATCTCGGTTGATATTTGTTCAAGCTGTCACCCGTTTTTTACCGGGAAGCAAAAGCTCGTTGACACCGCGGGTAGAGTGGAAAAGTTTCGGCGTCGTTATCGAAAAGCCGAACCAAAGAGTGATTAACCGCCGAGAACCCGACAAAGAAGAAAAAATGACCATTCAAGCTACAAGCTTGGCTTCCGTGCTTGCCGTGCCTTCCGTGGTTTAAATTTATATTATGAATTTCTCGCCCCAAATCAAAGAATTGACCCAACGCTTAGGTTCGTTAAGGGAGTTTCTTTGATATAGCCAAAAAAGAGGTCGAACTCACTACTTTAGAAAAACGGGTTTCGGAACCCGATTTCTGGCAGAACCAAAACCAAGCCAAAGAAACTTTAGCCCGAGTTAACAATTTAAAATCGGTCATTGAACCAATCATTCAACTGCAAAAAGATTTGACCGAAGTTGCCGAATTTCAGGAATTATTCGGTTCCGAGGACGGAGGGGCAGAGGAAATCAATAGTCGGCTGGATAAAATTCAAAAAGAAATCGACGAAAATGAGAAGAAAGGTATGTTCCAAAATCCAGAAGATACTAAGTCGGCGATTCTAACCGTTCATCCCGGTGCCGGTGGTACCGAATCCTGCGACTGGGCGTCGATGTTACTTAGAATGTATCTAAAGTATTTTGAGCGAAAGGGCTTGGGTTATCGGGTGCTTGACCTCGAACCGAATGAAGAAGCGGGTATTAAAGATGCGGTAGTCGAGGTGACCGGGGAAAATGCCTACGGTATATTGAAAGCGGAAACCGGAGTTCACCGGTTGGTGCGAGTTTCACCGTTTGATGCTAACAAGCGGCGCCACACTTCGTTCACCGCGGTATTCGTTTATCCAGAAATGGAAGACGTTGAAGTGAAGATTGACCCGAATGATTTAAAGATTGATACGTTTCGAGCTGGCGGGCACGGCGGTCAGGGTGTGAATAAGGTAGCTTCAGCGGTTCGGATTACTCATCTTCCAACCGGTGTCATTGTTACTTGCCAGAACGAACGGTCACAATTTCAAAATAAGCAAAATGCGATGAAAGTTTTAAGGGCGCGCCTTCACAATTATTTTCAAAAGGAAAAAGATAAAGAGTTGGAAAAATTAGAAGCGACCAAGACCGATATCGCCTGGGGTCACCAGATTCGCTCTTATGTTTTATTCCCTTACCAGATGGTGAAAGACCACCGGACCAATTACGAAACTTCGGATGTGAACGGTATCTTAGACGGCGACCTCGACAATTTCATCTACACTTACCTGAAAACATTAAAACCAGGAACCAATTAATAATTTGCCTTTAGTTTAGCTTATGGAAGCATATCGCCGGTTTCTCTTACCCGAAGTAGTTTGTAAACTAAGAAGAATTGATTTAAAAGCCCGGCTCGTGGTGGAAGGATTCTTAACCGGATTACACCGCAGTCCATTTAAAGGATTTTCGGTTGAATTTGCCGAGTATCGTCAGTATATGCCGGGTGATGAGTTGAAGCGCATTGACTGGAAAGTTTATGCTAAGACCGATCGATTTTATATTCGTGAATACCAGGAAGAAACTAATCTCCGGGCTTATCTTTTACTTGATACTTCCGGTTCAATGGGCTATGGCTCAGCCAAGATCTCGAAATTGGAATATGCATCATGTTTAGCCGCCAGTCTGGCTTATTTATTATTGAAACAGAAAGACAGCGTCGGACTCGTGCAATTCGGAACCAAAATTGAGAAGTATATTCCACCGCGGCAGGCGGGGGCTCATCTATCGGTGCTGCTCCACACTCTGGATGGAATCAAGCCGGGGGGGGAGACCGATTTGGCGCAAACTTTTCATCTGTTAGCCGAAAGAATTAAGCGGCGCGGTTTAGTTATTATTCTTTCTGATTTGTTTGACGCTAAAGAGAAAGTGATAAAAGCCCTGCGCCATTTTCGACACCGCAAACATGAAGTTTTAGTTTTTCATATTCTCGACCGCAACGAAATTGATTTTGCTTTTTCCTCGCCTTTGGTTCTTAAGGATTTGGAAAGCAAAAATGAATTAACGATTGACCCGCGGATTATTCGAAAAGAATATCAGCATACCTTTGATGACTTCTTTAATGATTTCCGGCGTCGTTGCCGGGAAAGCCGGATCGATTACCATCTAATTACGACCGATATGCCTTTTGACCGAGCGCTCCTTTCTTATTTAGAAAAGAGAAAACGATTAAGTTAGTACTCTTAATGTTTCTAGTTAAGGTCATTGCGAGGAGCGAAGCGACGCAACGCTTAGCGTCGATGGAGCGTAAGCGACATCAACAATCTCATATTGTTTTGAAAATAAAGAGATTGCCACGCCCGAAACGGGCTCGCAATGACAATTAATGAAAGATTAACGTAATGATGGAAAATTTAACTGTCTTATGACTTTTCTTTATCCCAACTTTCTCTGGCTATTAAGCTTAGCATCGGTACCGATTATTTTACATCTGCTATCCCGAATTCGGCTGCGGCGAGTGAGTTTTTCTGCGCTCTACTTTTTGAAAGATGTAAAAAGGGAAAGATTTAGCTGGTTAAGACTAAAAGAAATTTTACTTTTGATTTTTCGAACGCTTTTAATTGTATTTTTATTCTTAGCGCTGGCGCGACCGAAGATTCAGGGAAAAATCTTTCCGACCAAGCAACAAGCTAATATCGCCATAATACTTGATGATTCCTATAGTATGGGTTATGGTCAAAAATTTGATATCGCCAGAAATGAAGCACAAAGAATCTTGGGTCAATTGAGTACCGGTAGTGAGGTAATAATTCTAACCAGTTCGGGAAGCAGTGGATTTTATCAAGGTAAAAATCTTAAATCGGCGGCGAGTTTCATCGATTCGGTTTTTGTTACATGTTTTAGTTCCGATTTGAGCCAAAGCTTAATACAGGCACAGACCGAATTAGAAAAATCCGGTTTTGCCAATAAAGAGATATTTATTATCACCGATTGGCAGAAACGGGCTTGGCTGCCAATTTTACAAAACTTCAAACCTAAATTTTCCACTTCCGTGATTGACGTTGGAGGAAAACAAGAAAATTGCGCAGTCACGGCAGTTTTTCTTTCGGAACGGTTTCCATCCGTTTCCCGACCGGCTAAAATCGGGGCAAAAATTAAAAATTACAGCAAACACGAAATTTTGCAAAATGTCGTGTTAAATCTTGCCGATAAGACCGAAGCGAAGCGGCTAAAATTGGTTAGCGGTGAGGAAAAAACTTTGTTGTTCGAATCGGAAATAAGCACCAGCGGGCAATATTCTGGCTCAGTAAAGATCGATCCCGATTCGCTTAAAATCGATGACCAGCGTTATTTTAATTTTGCCATTCCAGCCGAAATTCCGGTGCTGTTAGTTTATTCCCAAGCGTCCGATATCTTTTATCTCGAGCGGGCTTTGGCGCCGGGGAGTTCCAATACTTTTAATGTCGTCACCGCCGATGAAAAAGACTTTAGACAAAAGAATTTAGCCGCTTTCACCCAGCCCTTCATTTCCCAGAAGCAAGATTTAAGAAGGGCTGGGTTCACCGTAGTCGGTATCGTAAATCCGACCAATTTTACTCGTTCCGACTGGCAGCGGCTCGATTATTATAGCCAAAAGGGCGGCAAGGTTTTTATCGCGCTGGGCGGTGAACCAAAGGATAAAACTGGGTTGGAGCGATTTTGCGATTATGAGCTATTGCTGAAACCAGCCGGTTTCGTATCGATTGACCGAATTCAATTCGACCATCCAATATTTGAAGTTTTCACCGGAATTGATTTGAGTGCTACTCAGTTCTGGCAATGGGCAAAACTGAAACCAAAGCAAGCCAAAGTGCTGGTAACTTTTTCCGATGGCAGTCCCTTTATTTTAGAAAGCGAAAACAAGAATTATATTATAACGAGTTCGACGTTTGGATTGGATGTCTCGGATATAGTATTCCGACCGATATTTTTACCTTTAGTCCAGCGAATATTTTTCTATCTGGCAGAGGGTGATGCTAAAACTGAATACGAAGTCGGTGCCCCGCTTAGCACCGCGGTTTCAACCGCCGGGCTCGTGAAAGTTAAAACACCAAAGGAAGAATATTCGGTTATGCCTGAAATCATCGGTGATAAAAGATTTGTGACACTCAAAGAAACTAAACTGCCAGGGATTTATCAAATCGGCGATAAGTTCTTGGCGGTAAATATTAATACCACCGAATCGGATTTAAGTCGAGTTAAGGAAAGCGAACTAATCAGGGCTGGATTCAAGATTAGTAAAGGAAGTTCAGCTAGAGCAACTGATTTGAGCGGCTTATTTTTTTACCTGGCATTTTTCGCCTTAGCCCTGGAGATGGTTTTTCTGTTAGTTTGAGACGAATAATAAGAACGCAACACTCAACCCAGCCCTTCATCCCGCCCTCCCTTTCAGATTCAAGAAGGGCTGGATTCATTTCCCAGCAGCAAGATTTAAGAAGGGCTGGGTAAAGGTTGCGGCTACCGCAAATATGATTATATTTCTAACCATGGGTAGCCGCAGGCTTTAGCCTGCGATGTTAAGCGAAACATTCCAGGCTTACAACAACCATATATCAAAGCAATAGAAATTTCTTGATTTTTGGTAATTTTTGGCTATAATTGTATTTTATGGCTAAAATTAAAGTGAGATATATAGTCATTGCTCTGAGTGTGTTTATCGGTTTGCTGGCGGCGCAGGAAAGTAATGATACGATTCCTAAAGTTACAGTTTCAACTGCGACCGAGCCTCGTTTATTCGTTGACGACGGCGAAGGGATGATGACAAGTTATGCCGAAGCCAATATGGTGATGACGGATAAATTTTTGGGGCTAAAAGAACGATTGAATTCGCGACGTTGGTTAGGTTATCAGGGAAACACCAAGCTCTCGGAGCAAGCATTTTTTGAAGTCGCCGGTTTTAACCAAGAAGCAAAATTGGCAGCCCATTACCAGACGATTCGCCAGGGGGTTTTTTGGACTGGCACCAGTATGGCAATTCTTGGGTTATTAATCGGTGTTACTAAGACTGATTATCGTAAAAAACACGTTCCTCCGGTAGCAATCGGTTTATTCGCCACCGGGGTCGGACTTGATATAGTTTGGGCGATGGCGCCCCCGAATCACAATACGCTCAGCGTTGCACTTAGGGCGACGAAAAAGTATAATAAAAGAGAATGGTGACCTAGCACCAAAATAAAAAAGCGTCCGAAAAGTCTCGGACGCTTTTTAACTTTTAGCCGATTCTATTCTAAAACGGTCAACTTGAGATGTTCAGTTACACCGTTAGCAGTAACATATTCAAGAAGATATACGCCGGGTGTAACTCTTTGGTTCATTTCGTTTTTACCATCCCAGTTCGCAACGCCGTTACTATTCATAACTATAGTTCGGACGAAATTACCCGCGCAGTCATAAATCGTCAAGTTACCCTTGCTAAATTCCGGTGTAGAGAACTTTATCGCAGTATGATTAAGGAATGGGTTAGGCTGGCAATTAAGTGTTCTTGTTCCATTTACGGGCTTTGCCTTGTCTTCTTCAATCCAACCACCATTAGTGGTCTGATAAATTACTTCGCCTGCGCCACAAACCCAACCGGTCATAGCATCCATCGGAAATTCGATACTAAACAAATTAGAGGTTAAATTGGTGCTGGTTTCCCAACTGCTGCCACCGTCCGTGGTTTTCGCGATACGACCTTCAGAACCACAGGCAAATCCGGTTTGCGCATCAACCGGAAATATTACCGAAAACAAATCGATATTAGTTGGCAAGGAAACAGTGAGCGGTGTCCAGTTAATTCCGCCGTCCTGTGTTTGCAATAGGGTTCTGCCCGCACCAGCAATCCAGCCGTTTGACTCACCCAAAAAATACACATCATTAAGACGGGTTGTGACGTTGGACGGGATATCGGTCCAGTTGGTGCCGCCGTCGGTTGTGTAAAAGATAGAGCCGCTATCGCCAACAACAAAACCTTTTTCCGGGCTGAAAAAGAAAACACCATAAAGGTTAGTTGAGTCGGAGAGCGATATATTAGCCCAGGCTGCTCCGGCGTCAACGGTTCTTCCGACATAGCCTTTATTGCCCGCTACGAAACCCTTATCATTATTAAGAAAATGAATAGCATTCAGATTGCCGGGTCCCCGGACGTTAACCACCGACCACATGTCACCACCCGTCGTGGTAATCAGGACATTACTCGAATCGCAGGCAATGTAACCGACCATTGGGTCACCGGGAAAACTGAGGGCATTGTAACTGCCGGATGCGATTACACTAAGCACTCGAACCCATTCGTCGCCACCATCGGTGGTTTTCAATAGAGTCGAGTTTGCACCACAGGCAAAACCATTCGTAACATCATAAGGCGGGAAATCGATATCGTATAAAATACGGGAACCGGAGTGTTGCTGGAGCCAGGTAGCTTGGCTAATACTGATAAAGGAAACTAATACTAAACCAACCAAAAGAATCTTACTATGCACTATGCCTCCTTTTTATTGTTTAACGCCATAATATTACTAATTAATCCAATAGAATCAATAGCTTTCTGCAAAGAAATTTTCCGCCTAAAATAGACTTGTTTTATCGTTAAATCGCTAAAATAAAAAAGCGGTTACGGAATTTTTGCCGCAACCGCTTTTAGGTTAGAATCTAGTCTTATTCCAAAACCGTTAGCTTCTGATGTTCAATAATACCGTTCGTTGTTTTGTATTCAAGCAGATATATTCCGGGTATCACGCGTTGATTAAGTTCATTGCGACCGTCCCAAGTCGTAGTCCCGAGTGTTTTTACCAGTTTGCCTGAAGCGTCATAAATTTTTAGTGCTGCTTGGTTGTTTAAGGGGGAAGATAACTGGATAGAAGTTTTGGTCCGGAATGGATTCGGGGTACAAGTTAAAACCTTTTCTTCCGCACCCTGACTCAGATTGGCTTCTTCCATCCAGCCACCATTAGTCGTCTTATAGATTACTTCATTTTGACCGCACACCCAGCCGATTTGGTCGTTAAACGGGAATTCAACCCGGGTAAAAGGATAAAGAAGATTATAAGTTTCCCATGCCAGACCACCGTTAATCGATTTGCCGATTCTGCCTAAAGTGCCGCAGACATAGCCGTAGTTTTCATCGAGAAAAATTACTGAGTATAAATCGGTGTTGGATGGAACCGGGACATCCTGCGGGTCCCAGCGTTCGCCATTAGTGTAAGTTATTAGGCAGGTCTTTTGTTTACCGACAACCCACCCGATTTGCTCACCGGCAAAACATATTGCTAAAAGGTCGGTTGTAACACGGGAAGGCTTCATCTGCCAACTGGCACCGCCATCCATCGTGTAAGCAATAGTACCGCTGTCACCAACGACAAAAAACCTTTCTTCACTTATTACGGCAACATCATAAAGATTAGCGGTAGTTCGTATCGAAACATCTTCCCATGAATGACCTTGATCACGCGTTTTCATGACGGCTCCGTTGGCGCCTACCGCATAACCAAGTTCATTATTACGAAAGCGAATGCCAAAAAGGTCGTTTTGAATACCGGTATTGATAATTTGCCAATTTTCACCACCGTCATTGGTCACCTCAATATTACCCGAATCGCAAGCAATGTAACCAGTCATCTCATCAATGGGAAAATTGATGGCATTGAAATTTCCGGAGGGCTGGACCTGACTTAATGGTTGCCAGTTTTCACCATCCATCGTTTTTAGGAGAAATGAGTTAGCGCCGCAAGCATACCCAATAGAAAAGTTGCCCGGAGGAAAATCAAGGTCAAACAAGTCATTGGTACCGATATGCTGTTGTACCCATTGGGCATAAGTTAAAGTCAAAATACCTAATAGTGCGATAAAAATTTTTAACCGCATCTGCCTCCTTTCTTGTATCTAATCTTACCAAGCTCGTAAGCCGTGTCAATAATAAATTTTGACCACCGAGAACACGGATAAACAAAGAGAACAGGAGGAAATATTAACCACCGAGAGCACTGAGATAGCAGAGGGGAGGAAACCACGGAGGACATGGAAAACACAAAGAAGAATTTAACCGCAGAGACCGCAGAGAAAAGAAAGAATCTTTAACCACAGATGCTACTCGGAGAGTCTACCCGAGTCGGGTCTTCCCCGAAAAGCGGGGGCGATTTGCCTCGACGAAGGGTCGATTCGACCGAGCATACCTGAAATTAAAAAAAGGAATACCACGCAACTCAAAGCGGTAGCCGCCCGATTCGGGCGTGATAGGATAATCAAAGTTTCGCCAAGACTTGCATTTGCCGGTCGCCAAAAGCTAATTTTCGGTCATAGGTGCTACCCATAAAATGAAAATAAGAATTAGCAAAAGGAAATTCGATAATATTTGTAAATTCAACGGCTTAGCATTAAAAGTAAGAAGAAGATTTACTTGACATATTTTGACATTCTTGTATAATCGTTATCACTTATAAGGGACTGGGCAGTAAAGCTTAAAGTTGTGATGAATGTTAAGGAGGTTAGCTTTTTGCCCGGATTTTTTTAATAAACCAGAGGATTTTGGTACTCGGGGTGGAGCGCAAAATCCTCAAGGTCAAGATTTATCCACCTCGAACAAAGGGTTACAAAGACACTACAAGTTTAACGCTATAAGCTAAACGCCATAAGAGATTTCCGACGTGAGGCTTAATGCGTAGGACGTAAAGCGTTTTTGTGCCTAAATGGCATTAACCAAAAGGAGGTTAAAGATGCCAAGAAAAAAATTCATCCTAATAGCTACAGGGCTTATATTCACCCTTCTCCTAAGCACAACTGCGTTCGGTCAAACTTTCTGGTCCGAGTCGTTTGAATCAGCTTGGACGACTGCTCCGACTCTCTTGACGGGTGGCTTACCATGGTCAGGAACTCTAACTAGCGATACAGCATGGCACCGATACGATTATACCATAGGCTGGTCTTCCGCAGCCGGTGCTTATACACCGGCGGGAGCCTTAGGTACGCTCTATTCGGCTCGATTCCATACCTACGATGCACCGGCTGGTACTTTCGGTGATTTTATTACCCCGAACATTGACTTTTCGGCTCAAACTGGTACGAAACGATTGAGTTTCTATTACATAAACCCGACCGGAACTACAATCCCCGGCGACTCACTGAGTATTTATATGTCAACCGATGGTGGTAGTACTTGGGGCAGCCGTTTATTTGCGCTTCGAACCGCAACTCTCTGGACTCAATTTTTCGTGAACTTGGGAACAACTACTTCATCCACCGTAAAGATAAAGTTTCTGGCTGGGTCAGATTATGGCGCCGATGATATCGGGCTTGACGAAGTGTCAATCAGCACGGTGACTCCGTTAACCGGAAACAAGTTTATTGATAATACGGGTAGCGGCGATTACCTTAGTTTCACTCAAGCGATTACTGCTCTGAATACTCTAGGGGTTGGTACGGCAGGCGTGACTTTTAACGTCGTAGCTGGTCAAACCTTCACCGAGAACCCACCGGCAATCGTGGCATGTGGTGGCGGTACTGTTTCCGGTTCAATCGTATTCCAGAAGTCGGGTATTGGCGCCAATCCATTGCTTCGACCAAGCGCCGCCGGTACAATCGCAACGACTGTCTTGGGCAGTGGTGGTGACGCGGTGATAAGAATTGCCGGTACCGACTATCTTATTTTCGATGGCATTGACGTTAATGACTATGCCGCGGCTACTGATTCCGTGACCAGATATGAGTATGGTTATTATCTGGTCAAAAACTCCGCCAGCGATGCGTGCCAGAATGTGACGATAAGGAACTGCGGGGTTACCCTGAATAAATTAACCCCAATGTCGTCGGGCATCTATGTTTCCAATAATGACTCATTCGGTACGGCGATGGTGGTTAACGGATTGGAAGGTAGACATGCGGACATCAAGATTTACGGCAATACGATTAGCAATGTTAATCTCGGTATCCAGTTAAGAGGTTATGCTGCGCTTACGCCTTATACCTTTTATGACCAGAACATCGAAGTCGGCGTCACGGCGGGCAACACCTTATCGAACTACGGTGGTGAGGGAGCAACCTATTACTCTTACGGTATCTATGCTATCTATCAGAACAACGTCAAAATCAATAATAACATAATCACCGGCGGCAACAACACGGTCTATTATCTTTATGGTATATATACAACGACTGGAACTAACTCTAATGTCGATATTATCGGGAACGATGTATCTTTGACCAGTGCCGGGTTGACCAATACGGTTTACGGAATATACAATGGGATGGGTGCGACCGGAACGACCAATACGATTAATATTAAGAAAAATGTCGTGCACGATTTCACCTGGCCCACGGTGACTACTGGGGTACTCTATTGTCTTTATCATAGCGCGAGTGGCGCGGTATTGGTAAATGTCGATAGTAATACCGTCCGAAATATCGCACAAGGCGGAACCGGTAATTTGTATGGTATCTATACCTATTACGGGAACACCCGGAACGTGCGATTCAACAAGGTGTATAATTGTACTCGAACCAGCACTGGTGGAACAAACTATCTCTTCTACACCTATGGTTCCGCTGCCACTGAAACATACAATTTAGCCAATAACGAATTATACAACAACGGCGGGACGCTTGGGACCTTCACCGGTACGATTTACGGCTCATACAGCTATACGGCTGGAACCGGGAACTTATACAATAATCATTTTCATAATATCTATGCCGGTGGTTCCGGAAGCATCTATGGTTATTATTCGACCGGATTAGCCGCTGCGACGGCTAATATCTATAATAATATGGTGGATTCCTTAGTCTCCGGCGCAGCAGCGGTTGCCGGCTCTGCCGTCTATGGTATGTATATGCTTACCGCGAACTCCAATGTTTACAACAATCAAATCTTTTATCTAAGGAGTAATACAACCAGCTCAACCGTTTACGGCTGTTACGTTTCATCCGGACCGGTAGTAACTCTCTACAACAACTTCATATCGGATTTGAGGACACCAGCATCAACCAGCACCAATGCAATCAATGGTATCTATATCTTGGGTGGTACAACGATTAATGCCTACTATAACACGATTTATCTGAATGCGACCAGCTCATCCGCTACGACCTTTGGTACGACCGGTATCTATGCTTCAACCACGCCCACCGTTAATTTACGGAATAATGTGGTGATTAATGTCTCGACCCCGGGTCCGACCGCTACCGCATATACCGTTGCTTACCGAAGAAGTTCGATCACGCAAACTACTTATGCCACTACTTCCAATTGTAACTGCTTCTATGCCGGCACGCCAGGGGCTCAGAGATTAATTTTCCATAACGGCACCGCGGGTGACCAGACGTTGGCGTTATACAAGACCCGGGTGCAGCCCTGTGATGGCGCATCGGTTACGGAATTACCACCGTTTGTCAATGTTGCAGTTGCCCCGTATGATATTCATATTCAAACCAATAAATATACCCGACTGGAATCGGGTGCCTTACCGGTGGCTGGCGTTACTACCGACATCGATGGCAATTTAAGAAACACCGGCTCGTTGTTATTAGCACCGCCTTATCCCAATACCGCCCCGGATATGGGCGCGGACGAGTTTTTAGGCGACAGCGTGATTGACGTGGCACCACCGAACATTGGTTATACTCCGATTGCTAGTAATCCATATACCACCAACATTATCTTCAAAGTAAGAATTACCGACCCGGTATCGCATGTTGATACATCGATTACCACTAATGCAGCACCGAGGCTTTACTATAAAAAGGGTAACTTAGGTACCTGGCAGATTGATACGGCAAAAAGCTATGCGGCGGGTGATACCTATACCTTTACTTTTGATTACGTTCGAGTTGGCGGTGTGGTGACCTTTGATACCATCTTCTACTATGTTGCGGCTCAGGATAGCTCGGGGAATGCTGGTACTAATCCAGCCGGTGGTTCGGGTTTGAACCCGCCTGGTTCAACCGCACCGACCTACCCGAATAGTTATCGGATTTTGTTCGGCTTCAGCGGCGATTATTTAATCGGAGTCGGTCAGCCACGACCGTTTATGTGCCTTGATTCCTTCTTCCTGGCAATTAATCAGAATGCCTTATTGGGCAATACGCGCGGCTTAATCGTAACCGATATCAACGAGTTAGCTTCATGCGACCTTAATCCGCTGAATTGCTTTGGCGGCACCTGGAAACTCCGAATCGAACCACAGGGCGCAGCCCGAACCGTTTGGGGGTCGATTGCCGCACCGCTGATTGACCTTAATAGCGTGGACAACGTTACAATCAACGGTAACCTGGGCGGCGTGAAGAGTCTGACTTTCCGCAACAAGAACACGGCTAACTCGGTTATCCGGTTCATCAACGATGCGACCAATGATTCGGTGGTAAATTGTAATCTGGAAGGTGCGGCGGCTTCAACCAGCGTCGGCGTAGTTCTTTTAAGCACGACGGTTGCGCCTTTGGGCGGAGTCACCGGTAATAGCAATAACGTGATTGCCTATAACGATATCCGAGACCGTTCGGATTCCACCGCAATTCTATATTCCGGAATTGTTAACTACAACACTGTAGTCCCTTATAATGGACCGAACACGATTATCGGTAATAACATCTACAACTTCACCTACTACGGCACCTACCTGTATTATCTCGGAAATAACTGGATTATACGGGGAAATTCCCTGTTCGAGCAGCCAACTGCAACCCGGACCGTGGTGACTACCCGATACCCACTCTATGTGTATAGCAACCAGAGTTCGGGTCATCTGATATACGGTAACTATATCGGTGGTTCCGCGCCGTTATGCGGCGGCTCGCCCTGGGTTGATACTGCAGCCTCGGCGATGTACGGAATCTACTGGTATAATTCCGGTGCCCCGATTACCAGTCCCACTTACATCCGAAAGAACACGATTCAGAATATTACATTCGCATCCACCACGGGAAGCACTTTCTATGGCATCTATGCTTACTACCCATACAATGTGGTCTATGTTGACAGTAATGTCGTCGGTTCTGATGCGACTCCGAACAGCATTCTGCATAACGGTTCTGCCCCGACCATGAGAGGCATTTATGTTGGTTATACCCAAGCGACAAGCGCCTGTTATGTCACTGACAACCTGGTGGCTAATATCGAACATACCGGAACCGGCACTGGTACACTGCAGGGTATCTCGGTCTATGCTAATGCCTCACCTTCGGCTACGATTTCCCGTAACCGAGTCCATCATCTGGCAAGCGCGACTTCCTATCTTGGCTATGCTCTAGTCGGTGGACCTTGTACTGGTATCGTATACTATCCTTCTCCGTCCTGGACGTATGTTACGATTAACGACAATTTGATTTATGAAATATCGGGTCGTAATACCGCTGCCCTGGGTAATTTGGTCTCTGGTATGAACTTTACCAACGTGTACCTCCTGGTCGCCAATAACAAGATTTACGGAATTCACAACGCTTCGACCTCGACCACGGTCGCAAGACCGGTTGCGGCTGGTATTTTTGTTCGAGCCACCTCGAACGCCGCCTTCGTTAACAACATGATATCGCTTGGCAGTGACCCACAGGATACAACGAATACCGAGTTTATTGGCATCCACAACCAATGGGGAACGAGTAATTCAATGCTGATGTATTACAATTCAGTGTTGATTTCCGGCATGGCGACGTGGGGAGCAAATCCATCGTTTGGGTTCTTACGCGGCGATACGGGTATTGCGCAGATAACGACAACGATTACCGCGCGGAATAATATCTTTGTCAACCGAAGAACCGGTGCGAGTGGCAAGCATTATGCAATGGGAAACCCTGGTCCGGCGGTAAGTACTCAGGGTTGGGATGCACTCGCTTCTGATTACAATGTACTTTACACCGCGAATCCGACAACGCTCGGTCTTTGGGGTCCGAATGACCTCGATTTCGCGGGCTGGCAAGTAGCTTCTCCGATTGGCACCGGTGGCGACCTGAATAGTATCAACCGGGACCCGATATTCCTTACCAATACCGATTTACATGTTAACGCAGGCTGCAACGTGCCCAACCGTGGCGCGACTCCGATTGGACCAATCACGGTTGATATCGATGGTCAAACCCGTGGCGCCAACTTCCCGGATATCGGCTGCGATGAGTATACGCCGAATGCACCAGGCGCAGTTACCTTGATTTCCCCGGCGACTAATGCGATCAACCAACCGCTGGCTGGACAATTAGTCTGGAACACAACGGCTAATGCTTCTCACTATGATGTGTACTTAGACGCGATTAATCCGCCCGCCAACAAACGGAGCACTCTGCAAGCCGATACCCTCTATAACTACTCTTCACTGGCTCAGGGGACGAAACACTACTGGCGAATTGTGGCATGGAACGATACGATTCCGATGGATGTCGGAACTTCGCAATCCGGCGTTGATAGTTTCACGACTTATTCACCACCGTCCGCTCCAACCAATTTATTGCTATCGAACATCCGGAAAGACTCGATGGATTTGGCTTGGACCGATTGGTCATTGGATGAAGTCGGATTCTATATCCGCCGAGACATTGACCCACTCGGTTCCTTCCCGATAATTGATTCGGTGGGCGCTAGCGTCACCAGCTATAACGCTTATGGCTTAACCGCGAATACTCACTACTACTTCCGGGTTTCGTCCTTTAAATACCTTGGTCCGCTTACTCTGGAGAGTAACTTTGCGGCAAAGGATTCATGGACCACCGCCGAGACTCCGGGCGCAGTAACTTCCACAAGAATCGAATACTTAAAAATGCTGGTCAATTTGACGCCTGGGGTAAATCCGGCAACTACCGAGTATGTCGTCAGAGTAAACTTCGGCACCGACAGCAAAAACGATAAAGGAACCATAAAGAATAACTCGGATGGCGCCGCGAGCGGAAACGGTTCGGAATTGAATTTCCAGCCTCAGAAAGAAGGAAGTGGTACCGATGATATTACGAGATATCTTAATCCAGCGACAGGAACATTAGTCACTTCTGAAGTTTGGGGCACCTATGCTCAATTCGGTAGCGCCGGTGGTATTGTCGTTAAGAATTTAAGACCCGGTGTTGCCTATACCTTTGATGTCAAGGCTCGCAACAGTATCAATATTGAAACTGGTTATGGACCAACTGCAATTCTAACAACTCTTGCGCCACTTGCCGTTCCGCAAACCGAGAGTTTCCAAATTGCCGGGTTCCCACCCTTTGGTTGGGATTCGGTAACCGTCTTCTGGCCGGGATCCGGAACGCGTCCCTTATTTAGCAAAGTGAGTGCCGGAACCACACCGACCTGTACGCCCTATGATGGCGATTCGATGGCAAAATTCAATTCTTACAATACTGCCGCACTTAATCAAGCTCGCATGTGGACACCACCGATTATTATACCAACCACGGCATCGGTTATGGACTTCTATATGTACCACTCCACTGCCGGTAATGACACTCTGGCGATTGAAATTTCGACCGATTACGGCACTGCCTGGACCGAACTGGCGAGATATTCAGTTATAACCGGCACCGCCGGCTGGCAGCAACACTTCGTAACTTTGACCGGCTATGCCAACGATACCGTTCTGGTTGCCTTCCGTGGTATTAGCCGATTAAGCCAAAATATCTTCTTCGACCTGGTTAAGGTAGAAAACTACCGCGATGTGGCAGTCACGGCGATTAATCGACCGAATCTGATTGAAGGAAAACGGGTTCCCTTTAGCCCCGAAGATACCGTTATCAATAACGGCAGCGTAACCGAAAATATTCCGGTGGTCAATGAAATCTGGACGACCGGACAGGGAATGTTCGAAGGCTTCGAAGGAACGACTTTCCCACCCACCGGCTGGGTCAGGTATAACAACGATGGCGGGACACAACAATGGATAAGAAGCACCACCTATTACCGCACGGGCGTTGCTTCCGCGACTAGCGCCTACGAGTCCTCAACCCTGAGAAACGATGACTGGTTGGTTACACCACAGTATGCGGTGCTAAGCGGTGACCAGCTCCGCTTCTGGTATCGGACCTCGACCGTAGCAAATGATTCAATGGAAGTGAGATTGTCAACCACGGGTAATGCGATTCCCAATTTCACCGTGCTACTTGATGCATTCGGAATTCGAACTTCAACTTATACCGAAAGAGTCATTTCGCTCAATGCCTATGCCGGACAAAATGTCTATATCGCATTTGTCAACAAAGGTCTTTATCAGTGGACCATCTCGATCGATGATATTACCCTTGGCACTTATCTCCCGCCGACCATGGTCTACGTCGATACCCAAACCGTAACGAACGTTGCGGCGGGGGCTAAATCGATCGTAACCTTTGACCCGGTAACGCTGAATAACGAAGGCAGCTATTTGAACCGATGCTATACAATCATGACCGGTGATTTGTTTACGGGTAATAACCTGCTGACTAAAAATTTCGTGGTTAACCCGCTTACTCTGAACCTTGCTTTGCCGGTCAATGGTACGCTGACCAATGACCCGACGCCTACTTTTAGCTGGAACCCAGTAACTGGGGCAACCAGCTATCGAATTCAGATTGCTACCGCCAATGATTTTTCGGCACCTTCAATGGTGGTTAATACGACGGTAACCGCGGCGAATCATACGCCAATTCTACCGGATACGACTTATTATTGGCATGTTCGGGTCGAAACGCCGACCCCAGCCGACCCCTATAGCGCTACCTGGACTTTGACGGTTGACGCAACCACCCCGAATGTTCCAGTACTAATCGCTCCCGCCGATGGGGATACCGGTGTAACCCTGACTCCGACCTTTGAATGGTCTCCAGTTAGCTTCTTCGGCAAAAAGCAATCGGATGCGGTTTTGGCTGGCACCGATGCATCACCGGTCCGATATCGAATTCAAGTTGCGACGGATAATGGTTTCGGAAATATCGTTCTCGATGATTCACTGACCGTTGCTACTCTGCTTTGCCCGCTGACCCTGGATAGCTCTACAACCTATTACTGGCATGTTCGAGCAGCGGATGCGGCGGGTAATGTCAGTGCCTACTCTTCAACCTTTGATTTCAAAACGGTATCTTCATACGCTCCACCTCAACCTGCGGGTTGGGTACCAATGACCGATGTTCCAGCTGAACCTTCGACCAAGAAACCGAAATCGGGCACCTGTATGGCAGCACTCAATGGCGAAATCTACATCTTAAAAGCGAGCAATACGCAAGACTTTGCTAAATTCACGCCTGGTCCTAGTACTGGAGCCATGACACTGTTGGATACGATACCGATTGGTCTGAAAGCGGATGGCGATGGCAAGAAACCGAAGAAGGGAGCCTCGATGGCAGCTTACGCCGACAGTAAACTCTTTGTCCTGCGTGGCAATAACACAGCTGGCTTCTGGAAATACGTAGTCACGGCTGGACCGGGTGAAACCCTCGGCTGGAAGAAACTGACGAACATTCCGACCGGCGCCAAGAATCCGAAAGATGCTTCGGGCATGGTGGCAATTACCAAAGGTGGTAATGACTATATCTTCACGATGAAGGGTTCCAAGACCGATGAATTCTATCTCTATGACATTGCCGCTAATACCTGGGCACCGACCCCGACCAAACCGACGGCTGGCACCAGCACTAAGGTTGGTTATAAGAAGGGTTCCTGCCTGGCTTATGACGGCACTAACTACGTCTACATCCTGAAAGGTTCTTATGGCGATATGTTCCGCTACAGTGTGGCGAGCGATTCCTTTGTCCAATTGAAACAATTCAACTACAAAACTTTCATCAACCGACTCGGTAAGAAGAAGAAGGTGGGTGAAGGTTCGGGTATGGTTTACTACAACAACGACCTCTATCTCCTCAAAGGCGGCAATACTACCGAATTCTGGCGCTACCAGATAGTAGGTGATACTTACGTTCAGATGGATTCCTTGTGGGATGTTCCGCTCGGACCGACCGGCAAGAAAAAGGTCAAGGCGGGCGGCGGCTTAGCGACGCTGGCGAGCAATGGCTTCTATGCGGCAAAGGGTGCCAACACCCAAGAATTCTACTACCATGGATTACCGACCTTTGCCATCACTCTCAAACCGACTAACGACAGCAAAGCCGAAGGCGCGATGGGTAATAACATCGCAACCGGCAATTTCCGACTGACGATTGCGCCGAATCCAGCGATTAATCTGACCGCAGTGCACTATACCCTACCGAAAGCAGGACCGGTCAGCTTCAAACTCTATGATGTGACCGGTGCAACGGTAAGAACCTATGCCAATACGAATCCGACTAAAGACGGTGTTTTAATGATTGACCTGTCTGCGTGCAACGCACAGGCAGATGCGAAAGCGTTACCATCTGGCGTCTACGTATTGCGATTCAATGCGGGTGAAATAAACGTCACGCGCAAACTCGTGTTACAGAAATAACACCACAACAACAAGTAAGGGGGGACGAAAGTCCCCCCTTTTTATTTTAGCAGAAATTAAACCACCGAGAACACGGAGAAGAAAAGAAGGATTTTTAATCACAGATAAACACAGAAGAAAACCACTGAGGACACGGAAAACACAAAGAAGACTTTAACCACAGAGACCGCCGAGAAAAACAGAGAGAAGAAAACCACGGAAAACACGGAAAAAGATGAAAATTTAACCACCGAGCACACAGAGAACGCAGAGTAAAAATTTAAACCACGGATGCTACTTGAAGAGTCCACGAAGTGAACACAGAGGAGAACCGAAGATTTTAAACCACAGAGACAGCCGAGAACGCAGAGAAAGAAATTAAACCATAGATAAACACAGAGAGGAAACCACCGAGAATACCAAGACACAAAGATACAGAAAAACCGATGGACGAAACGGGCAGCATGAACTATGGGGGATGGGCGAGACGTCGGTTTAGCCTTGCCGATTAAAAGCAGCCCGAAAGGTTATCCGGCTTTTATTGGGGAGAAGTAAATCAAAATTATCCGGCAAGGCTGAGCCGGGGGCTGAGATGAATTGCCGGTAAGCGGAACCTGAATGACCGTTAGTTAAAATAAAAAAAGCGCCTGAGATTAGTCAGGCGCTTTTTAAATTAAAAATTTCTATTCTAAGACGGTCAGCTTGAGATACTGGTTTGAACCGTGGTTAGTCTTAAATTCAAGGAGATATACTCCAGGTGACACTCTTTGGTTAAATTCATTTTTCCCGTCCCATTTGGTTGCGCCATTCGGGTCTAAATAAAGGGTTCGAATTAGACAACCAGCACGGTCATAAATTTTCAATGCCGAAGGGTGATTGATTGGGGATGAGAATTTCATTGTCGTATTCTTTCGGAATGGATTGGGCGTGCCGACTAACGGATTTTCATTTGGTAGTAATTGATTTTTGCTTTCTTCAATCCAGCCGCCATCACTCGTTTTATAAATTACTTCACTCTGACCACAAACCCAGCCAACCTGGTCATCCAAAGGAAATTCGATGTTGTAGAAAGGATAAATCAGATTATAGGTTTCCCATGATCCACCACCGTCAATGGTTTTGGCAATTTTGCCTAATGTGCCACAGACATAGCCGGTAGTCTGATTTTCCGGAAAGATTACCGAGTACAAATCAATATTAGCAGGAAGCGTGATATCCACGGGCGCCCAGCTTGCTCCGCCGTCGTCAGTTTTTAGAAAAGTTTTAGAAGCACCAACCACCCAACCATTGATTGGGCTTAAGAAATAGACGCCGAATAGTGAGGTTGAGACATTAGAGGTCTGTCTTTCCCAGTTATAGCCGCCATCCAGAGTATGAAGGATAACGCCGCTGTCACCAACCACCCACCCTTCATCGCGCGATACGAAGTAGACATCGTAGAAGTTGTAAGGCGGGTAGGGATGTTCTTCCCAATGTACCCCCATATCGTCGGTCCTTTTTATTGCACCAGCCGCTCCGACGACATAACCCTGGTTATTACTCTCCGGGAAATGAATTCCATACAGGTTTTCGTTTGAACCAGTATAAATTTTTTCCCAGCGGTCGCCATCTTCGGTTCTCTGAATATTACCCGAATCACAAGCAATGTAACCACCCCTATCATCAAGCGGAAAATGGATAGCATTGAAATTTCCCGAAGGGTCGATCCGGGTTACTTGTTCCCAGCTATCACCGCCATCCGTCGTTTTCAGAAACCAGGAATTAGCCCCGCAGGCGAAACCATTAGTAACATTTCTTGGTGGAAAATCGATATCGTAGAGTAGGTTGGTTCCTAAATGCTGCTGGTCCCAAACGGCCTGGGTAAAATTAATGGTTAATAGTAAGAACAAACCGGCAAAAAGTATTTTATTAGACACTAAGCCTCCTTTTTTTGATTCATAATTAATCTTACCAAGCTCGAAAATGATGTCAATAACGAAATTCAGAAAGAATAGCAGAAGTCAAAGAACCAATTTTAACTGCCGAGAACGCGGAAATTGTAAAGAATAAGAAACTACAAAGAACACAGAGAAGAAGAAATATTAACCACTGAAGACACTGAAAACACAGAAAAGAAAGCACGGAAACACGAAATTTAAAAAGGCACGAAAATGAACCACCGAGGACACGGAAGGATAAAGAAGAAACATTAGCCACAGAGAACCCGGAGAAAGCAAAGAAGAAAGAAGAAATTATAACCACAGATAAACACAGATGCTACTCGAAGAGTCCACGAAGTGAACACAGAGAAGAGACGGTGGAATTTAAACCACGGGATAACACGGATAAACAAAAAGAAGAAGAAATATTAACCACGGAGAGCACGGAGCTAGCAGAGGGGAAGAAACCACGGAGGACACGGAAAACACAAAGAAGACTTTTACCGTAGAGACAGCAGAGAAAAGAAAGAATCTTTAACCACGGATGCTACTCGAAGAGTCGGTCGAGCCAAAAGGAAATAAACAAGAAAACCACGAAAACACGAAAACCCACGAAGGACACGAAAAGGAATTTGATAAAGGCGAGGCAAAAGCACGAAACTCTTGGAGTAGAGTGACTGAAAGGAGCTCAAATTAAGAAAGCACGAAAAAAATGAGACAATTTTGCGAGGTGAATACAGATAAACACAGAAGAAAACCACCGAGACCACCGAAGGAAAAGAAGAAATATTAACCACAGAGAACACGGAGATAGCAGAGAGTAAGAAATCACTGAGGAAAACCACCGAGGATACAGAGGGAAAAAATATTAACCACCTAAACCGCCGAGAGAACAAATTGTGACAAGTTAAAAAAACACCAGAAAAACTAAAAATAATACGAAATTTTAGAACTCATTAACCCTTTGCAAAAATCCGAATTAACCGTAAAAATCATCCAGTAACTTATTAAAATTCAATAAATTATAGGGAAATGCAACAAAAAGATTTGCTTGACACATTTGGATATTTTTGTATAATTGCAATCAGTTAAAAATAAGGGACTGGGCAGTAAGGCTTAAACTTGCGATGAATGAAAAGGAGGTTGGCTTTTTGCCCAGATTTTTTTAATAACCCCGAGGATTTTGGCACCTGGGGTGGAGCGTAAAATCCTCAAGGTCAAGATTTATCCACCTCAAATAACGGGTTACAAAATACGCTACAAGCTTAACGCTATAGGCTAAACGCCACCCGAATCGGGCGGCGTGAGGCATAATGCGTATTGCGGTGAAGCGTTTTTGTGCCTAAAAGGCATTTACCAAAAGGAGGTTAAAATGCCAAAAAGTTTTATAAAAATAGCAATCGGGCTCTTAATGGTGCTTCTCTTAAGCGGCACGGCTCTCGCTCAAAGCACGGTTAACTACGCATTCACTTATTCGAATACCGGCTCGTTAGTTGATATGAGCAGCGGCACAACTCCTCTGCTTCCATTCGGCGTATACTATGATGATGTTAATTCGGCAGTATTCAATATTGGTTTTACTTTCTGGTTTATGGGAGCTCCCTACACTCAATTTAGCGCTAACTCTAACGGACAGATGCGATTGGGCGGCACCGCAATCGCCGGTATCATTTCGGCACCGGTCCTAAACGCCCCTTATATCATTCCATGGAGCGGTGACAATGCGATTCTGGCTTCGGGTAAACTACATTATAAAGTTACGGGCAGTGCGCCGACTCGGGTTCTGGTAGTCGAATGGGACAGTTTAAGAATTCCTTACGGCTCTACAACGGTCGCCAGCCAAGACCAGGCTCTTTTATATGAAGGAACCGGCGTAATCGAATTCAGGTACGGGTACATGTATGAAAATAGCACCGGCACCAATTATATCTTCTTCTCTTCGAGCAATCTCGTCAATACCGTGGGTTCGGTTTTTATTGCGGCTACCCCGACTTATTCCACCGCGGCAACGCCTTCGGCTAATTTGATTTCGGCGTCTGGACCAATCCCAAATTTAAGCAGCACCGCGGATGGCTCGCGCTGGGTTTACACTTTCACCCCGCCTTCGGCACCGTCTGACCCTTCCCTTTTAACCTTTAGTAATATTACGACGAATTCAATGAGGTTGAACTGGCAGGACAATTCTTTGAATGAATTAGGCTTTGCCATTTTTAGGTCGAATGACGGCGGCGTTACTTATAATTATGTTGGCTCAGTCTTGACGGACACTACGTACTATAATGCAACCGGTCTTTCGATTGGCACAACTTACTACTGGCGAGTCTATTCATTTACCGAAGGACAAACCAGCAACGCGCTACAAGGTAGTCAAGCAACCGGAGTCGGAACCGTTAGCGGCACCAAGTGGATTATTAATGGTTATACCGCCACCGATACTTACCCCTCTTTCACGGCTGCCTTTACCGACCTTAACACCAATTTGGTTGGTCCGGGCGGTGTGGTATTTAACGTTCCCGCTGGACAAGCCACGTTCTATGAAACTCCACCGACGCTAACGGCGACCGGGTCACCGGCTCTCCCAGTTACATTCCAAAAGACCGGAGTCGGCACTAATCCGCTAATTGTACCAATCACGGCTGGGACAAAAACGACGGCTACCATTGGTTATGATGGTGATGGAATCATTAAGATTGCCGGTGGTGATAATTTTACATTCGACGCGATTGATGTTCGAGATACCTTTACATCCAGTGGACTGGTATGTCGTGAGTATGGCTATTATCTCGTGAAAGCATCGGGGACCGATGCCTGCAAAAATATTACCATCCGGAACTGCGTGACCAAGTTAAAAAAGGTACCGACCTATTCCGCCGGAATCTGTATTTCCAATAATGACAATGCGGGACTTAGTAATATTGTGGTAACCAGTGAAGATGGACGCAGCGAGAATATATTCATCTACAGCAATACGATTGACAGCTCATACAACGGCATCGTGTCAAGAGGTTATGCCGATGTATCACCTTATGCCTTATACGACCAGAATATCCAAATCGGCGTGATGGCTGGTAACACCATCTCTAATATCGGCGGTGCGGTAACTCAGCCCTACGGTTTTTATGGAATCTACTACAATAATCTGAAGTTTAACAATAATATGATTAGCGGCGGCGCCGGCACGACTACAACTATGGACGGTATTATGGCTTCTACCGCTGTCAATGCCAACATTGATATAATCGGCAACGATATAACGCTGGCGACCAATGCGACGACAACTTCTTTATACGGAATATATTGCGGCGGCGGTGCAACTGGTTCGACTAATACGGTCAACATTAAGAAAAATGTGATACACGATATAACCTGGGCGACCCAAACCTCCGGGATCTTTTACGGTATTTACGAACTGGCATCCGGTATCATTAACAATAATGTTGACAGCAATACGGTCCGGAACATCACCATGGGAACTGCTACCAGTACCGGTACGTTTTATGGTATGTATCCCTACTACGGGACGAATCAGAATGTTCGTTATAACGTGGTTAGAAACATCACCCTGCCTGGTACGGGTCTTCAAAACTTTTACGGTATTTATGCTTACTACGGATTGGCGGGCGGTAACAAGGAAGTCAGTTCGGACACGGTCAGAGACATCAGCTTAAATGGGACCGGTTCGTTTTATGGTATCTATAGCTACTACGGGACGAATGTGAATTATAGTAATAACAAAGTGTACAACTGCATCCGGTCAACTGGAATCAGTGGACTAATGTACCTTAACTACGTTTACTACCCGACAACCTTGATTTATGCCAATAATCAAATCTACAATTGCGGCGGTACCGCTGCCACTTTCACCGGGGCTGTATATGGTTGTTACACCACTGGTTCAGCTACATCGGTGAACAATTATGGCAACAATATCCATAATCTCTATGCGAATGGTGCCGGAATCGTCTATGGTATGTACTCATCATGCACTGGTCCAACTCATAATGTCTATAATAACGTCGTAGATACCTTATATTCGGGCGGTTCAACCGTTTATGGAATATATGTACTAGCGGGTGCCCCAGGATATACTTACAACAACTACGTCTTTAATTTAGCCAGTGGTGCGGTTGCTTCACTCGTCTACGGTATGTACGTTGGCGGCGGAACCACGATGTATCTGTATAACAACATGATTGCGGATTTGCGCGCGCCTTTAGCCACCGGTGTGAATGCAATCAACGGTCTCTATATTGGCGCTGGTACTACGGTCAGTGCTTATTACAATAGCGTTCACCTCTATGCAACTTCAACCGGTCCGACTTTCGGTACCTCGGCAGTCTATGCCTCGACCACGCCCACGGTTGATTTAAGGGATAACGTCTTTGTCAATAACTCAGCCGCCGGCGGAGGCATAGGTAGTTATACAGTGGCTTACCGAAGAAGCTTAAACGCGCTCGGCACTTATGCGGCAACTTCGAACAATAATCTTTTCTGGGCAGGAGCTCCTTCGGCGACGAACGTGATTTTCTATGATGGTGTTACTACTTACCCAACCTTAGCGCTTTATCAAGCCTTAGTTACGCCAAGAGACGCCGCTTCGGTAACCGAGAACCCACCCTTCATAACTCCGTCTAACCTTCATATCAGCTTAGTAATTCCGACGCTGATTGAATCCGGTGCAATCCCGATTACAGCGCCCATCATAGTTAATAACGACTTTGATTATCAACCAAGAAATGCGGTAAATCCAGATATCGGTTGTGATGAAGGTAATTTTATCCTGCTGGATATTATGCCTCCCGCTATCGTCTACACACCAGCTCGTAATACAATTTCGACTGCGGGTTATCTCGTTACGGCAACGATTACCGACGTAACCGGGGTTGACGTTAGTCCGCTTGGACAGCCACGGCTATACTATCGAACCGGTGCAGTTCGACCGATTGCTGCTCCATATGGACCAGCAGTGCTTGGTTTACCGGCTGGTCCGCCGAATGCCTGGAATTTCCCAATTCCTGGTCAGCCACTTGGGACCTGGGTTGAATACTATATTGCCGCTCAAGACATAGTAGCGCCGCCGAATGGCGGAACTGCTCCGTCTGGTGGCGGTGGAACCAATCCACCCGGAACAATACCACCGGCAGCCGGAAGACTTTTTGCGATTCGTTATCCGCTGGATTTCACGGTTGGTGCGGTTGGGGCTGACTTCGTCACCCTGACCGAAGGGCTTGGTATTCTATCAGTTGGTGTTGATAGTTCGGCTCGACTGCTGCTGAATTCGGATTATTCCAGCGCAACTGAAGTATTCCCACTAGCCATTGCTGCGGTTCCTGGTCTTCCTTCGGATAAAGCGATTGCTCCTAAGGCTAATACATCAGCTCCTAATGCAATAACGACAACAATTGATTACAAGACTGGTAAGACAGTAGCTCCGGATGCGACAACAATTGATTACATGATTGGCGAGACCGAAGCGGACGCTAAGCTTTTCGGTCTGGATAACCAAGGTTTTGTGATTCCGGGCATCGGAGCAAGAGATGATGGTAAAGACCCGAATTACTTAACAATAAGACCGAATACCTTAGTTACGGCGACGATTTCCGGAGCTTCCGCCAGTTCTCAGATATTCCGAATCTCAAGTAGCTATATTACAATTGACGGCTCGAATTCGGGCGGAACCGACCGAAGCCTGACGATTCAAAATACCAGCATAACAACTCCACAAGTAATCGCTATCGCACCCGGTGCAGTCACCCTAATCACCAATGTAACGGTAAAGAATTGTGTAATCATAAACGGCGCTAATACAAGCACTGCGGTTGTGGTGGGTAATCCGGGAAACTTTAACAACATCACGATTCAGAACAACAGCATTCAATTGGCTTACATCGGAATTTACGTACGCGTTAACCCCACAACCCCTGGCATCGGCAGCATATTGATTACGGGCAATGATTTAAATAGCCCAGCTCCGTCCGCGATTCGTTTAGTGGGGATTTATTGTGAAGGTACGGATGGCGCAATGGTTACTAATAATAATATCGGAAAGTTCGCTATCGTCGATGCCGCCAATGTTACCGGTATCTGGGCTGCGCTCGGTGTAAGCAATAGTACCATATCGGGTAATATAATCGATTCGTTAAACGGCGCCGCCGTCAGTTATCCGAGAGGTATGGCAATTTCAACCGGTGTGACCAACTCAAACCTGCTAATATCGGGTAACACGATTAGCCGAATATGGACCGCTTATTCCAGTCCTCCATACGGTATTTATGTTTTTTCAACTACGACCGGAGTCGTAGTCGAGAAAAACAAGGTAAGTGATATCAACAACACAAATACCGGTGGTTATGGTGCACGAGGTATTAATATTGTTACCGGCGTTGCGGCAAGTAATATTCTCCTATGCAATAACTTCGTGTGGAATGTCTGGGCTACCTCTGATGCATTTACTACCTATTATGGTGTTGGCATTGCTATTGATGGCGCTACCGGTGGGGTTGGTGTATATTATAACAGTGTATACTTGTATGGCAGTTATGCCGGCTATGCATCCGCTACGGTTCACGCAGCTTTTGCGGTTATGGCAGCAACTGTTACCGCCCTCAACGTTCGAGATAATATCTTTGTCAATACCTTCGATAACACGAATGGTGTAGGTGATAAGAGCTATGCAATCAATAGTCAGGCGGCAAATACCGCTTTCACCGACATTGACTATAATGATTACTATGTCGGTGGTTCGGCAGGTGTATTGGGTTATCTTGGTGCTGATCAGCTAACACTTGGTGCCTGGCAATTAGCAACAGCAAAGGATGCCAACAGTATTTCAGCTGACCCGATTTTTGTCAGCAATACCGATTTACATATCCAGACGACCGCGACCGTGGTCAACCGTGGCGCCACGCCAATTGCTGGAATCACGACTGACATTGATGGCAATACCCGTCATCCAGCTCGACCCGATATCGGTGCCGATGAATATAATCCAAACGCACCAGCGGCATTTTCGCTACTTAGTCCGTCCAATCTCGCAATCAATCAACCGCTGGCTGGACAGTTAGTCTGGTACAAATCAACCGACGCAACGCACTACGATGTTTATCTGGGTCTGGTTTCTCCAGGTAACTTAATTAGCCAGTTGCAGACCGATACTTTCTATAATTATTTCGGTCTGAACCCGACCGCAACTTACTTCTGGCAAGTTGTAGCATTGAACGACACCTTACCGTTAGATGCGGGAAATACGCCATCGGCGATTTGGAGTTTCGGCACAGTTACTCCTCCGCCCGGACCATCCAATCTGTTACTTTCTAATATTACATCCACCAGCATGGATTTAGCCTGGACCGATTTATCATCCAATGAATTAGGGTTCTATATCCGACGCGATGTTACCGCTTCTGGCAGCTTCCCGAAGGTTGATTCGGTTGGTGTCAGTGTTACGACTTATTCTGACCTGACTTTGACTCCAGCCACGCATTACTACTACCGCGTCAGCGCCTACAATTTGCAGGGTGAGAGCCCATTTGCCGGTAACAATGACTATACCCGTGCGGCTGTACCGGGAACACCGACCTTTGGTAATGTTGGACCCTACTCGATGCGGGTGTTTGTTGACCCTGTAACGAATAGCGATTCGGCAGAATTTGTGGTTCGAGTCGTTTATGGTGCTAATACCCGATACCTTAACTACGCAACCGGAACTGTATCCGTAACCGAAGTCTGGGGAAGCTATGCCCAATTCGGCGGTGCGGCTGGTATAATGTTGACCGGCTTGACTTCAAGTACCAACTATACCTTTGATGTCAAAGCGCGCAACGGTGCTTTAATTGAGACTGGCTATGGCTCATCGGCAATACAGCGAACTACCGCCTTCCATGATGTGGGAGTGGTTGCGATTGTTCGACCCAACCTGACCGAAACGAAACGGGTACCGTTTACCCCAATTGATACCATTACTAATCTGGGCGACACGACCGAGAATATCCCGGTGATTGCGGTAATCAGCGGTCCCTACATAACCGAAGGCTTTAATACCGTCGGTAGTCTGCCGGCAGGCTGGACATCGGTAATCCTGAACGGAACTTACAACTGGGCAGTTGTGGCAAGCGGTAGTTTTCCGACTACCGTTCCGTACGAAGGAGCCGCTATGTTGACCTATCAGTCCTGGTCTGCCTCAAGCGGTTACTCAGCTCGATTGATATCACCGTCACTCAGTCTCGGCGCGACACCAGTGCCACTGACATTGAAATTCTGGATGGTGCACGATAATGGCTATGCCGGATATACCGACCGGGTAGTCGTTGAGTATTCAACCGATGGTGTGAACTTCAACCCGGTGGATTCTTTCATGCGCTATCAGAACGTAGCAGCGGCTTGGTTCGAACATACCGTTAATATGGGAATCCGCTCCGGCACGTTTTACTTAGGATTCCGCGCCGTTTCTAACTACGGTAATAATATGTACTGTGATTACGGAACCTTACTGGCACCAGTTTGGCGTGATTCGGTACTGGTAACCGTTGCCCCTGGATTTGACAAGGGCAAAGGACTCAGCTCGATGGCGCTTAATAATCCGACCGACAAGGAAGAACCTGCTTCCGGCTTAGATGTGAGCGCGGTTGCTACTTTCCGTCCCTGCACGCTCAATGTCGAAGGCAGTTATCCGTTCCTAACCTATACCGCATTGAGCACCGATATGAATTCGAGCAACAACCAAATGACCCGCACTTTTACGGTTTCACCGGCTACTTTGACTCTGGTCTCGCCGTCCAACGGCTCTTCGACCTTTAATCCAACCCCGACCTTTACCTGGAACGCCGTGCCGAATGTTACTCGCTATCGGATTGAAGTTGACAATACCCCTGGTTTCCCATCACCCGAATTTCTGGATTCGATGGTAACCGTTGCTTCAGCCACTCCAACGACACCACTTGCGGGTGGTCTTTACTACTGGCATGTTCGGGCGGAAAGACCTGGTACTCCTGACCCATACAGTGCAGCCTGGACGTTGACAATTAGTGCGCTGGCGGCTCCGACTCTAAATACCCCGCTTAATAACGATACCATCAATGCGACTCCGACCTTTAACTGGAATACCGTAAGCGGTGCTAATTTCTACCGGTTACAGATTGATACGGTAAATACATTCCCTACCCCGACCGTTGTAAATCAAGCCGGAAATTCCTATACCCCGGGTGCGAATATGCTGGATGACCACTACTACTGGCGAGTTGCGGCTTCAGCCGACGGTGGAACTACCTTTGGCGCTTATTCGACAATATACCAGTTCGAATTAGACGCCGCGATTCCAATTGCGCCCACTCTGGTCGCACCAGTTGATGGTGCAACCGGTGTCGCGATTACTCCAACCTTTAGCTGGAACCCAGTTACCTTCTTTGGTAAGGGTTCAGATGCAGCGTCGCTTGAACAGGATGCCTCTTTGATTCGTTATCGGATTCAAGTTTACACCGATACTTTGGGCACCGCAGTTGCGGATGATTCAACTTCGGCTACGACTTTAGTTTGCCCAGTAACCCTGGACAGCGGTACAACTTATTACTGGCATGCCCGCGCGGCGGATGCAGCTGGTAATGTAGGTCAATATTCTGGATACTTCGATTTCACCACGGTTATCTATACCCCACCCTCGGGTTGGGTTCCAATGAAGGATATTCTAGCTGAGCCTTCGACCAAGAAACCGAAATCGGGAACCTGTATGGCAGCACTCAATGGCGAAATCTACATCTTAAAAGCGAGCAATACGCAAGACTTTGCTAAATTCACGCCTGGTCCTAGTACTGGAGCCATGACACTACTTGATACGATTCCGAAAGGTCTAAAAGCGGATGGCGATGGCAAGAGACCGAAGAAGGGTGCTTCGATGGCATCTTACAATGACACTAAACTCTTCGTCCTGCGTGGCAATAACACTCCGGGCTTCTGGAAATACGTGGTTACGGCGGGACCGGGTGAAACCCTCGGCTGGAAAAAACTGACGAACATTCCGACCGGCGCCAAGAATCCGAAAGATGCTTCGGGCATGGTGGCAATTACCAAAGGTGGTAATGACTATATCTTCACGATGAAGGGTTCCAAGACCGATGAATTCTATCTCTATGACATTGCGGCTAATACCTGGGCACCGACCCCGACCAAACCGACGGCTGGCACCAGCACTAAGGTTGGTTATAAGAAGGGTTCCTGCCTGGCTTATGACCGCAGTAATTACGTCTATATCCTGAAAGGTTCTTATGGCGATATGTTCCGCTACAGTGTGGCGAGCGATTCCTTTGTTCAATTGAAACAATTCAACTACAAAACTTTCATCAACCGACTTGGTAAGAAGAAGAAGGTGGGTGAAGGTTCGGGTATGGTTTACTACAACAACGACCTCTACATCCTCAAAGGCGGCAATACTACCGAATTCTGGCGCTACCAGATAGTAGGCGACACCTATGTTCAGGCGGATTCGACGTTCGATATCCCGCTCGGACCGACTGGCAAGAAAAAGGTCAAGGCGGGCGGCGGCTTAGCGATGATAGCGAGCAATGGCTTCTATGCGGCAAAGGGTGCCAACACCCAAGAATTCTACTACCATGGATTACCGACTTTTGCCATCACTCTCAAACCGACTAACGACAGCAAAGCCGAAGGCGCGATGGGTAATAACATCGCAACCGGCAATTTCCGACTGACGATTGCGCCGAATCCAGCGATTAATCTGACCGCAGTGCAC
>Ga0315291_10000182_pt1 | contig 77963 bp, 61 predicted proteins | sample YL17G12_20_MG_FD_203070 | JGI IMG/M metagenome (GOLD analysis project Ga0315291, IMG submission 203070) | Sediment microbial communities from Yellowstone Lake, YNP, Wyoming, USA - YL17G12_20 | ecosystem: Environmental > Aquatic > Freshwater > Lake > Sediment | place: USA: Wyoming | collected... | reverse complement strand
GACGTAATTGCAGGTGTAGAGAAACAATTCCTGATTGTTCCTTCAGGAGAGAAAGCCGCTGACGGAAATTATTACGTCTATAAATTTTCACCGGACGACGCCGAAAAATTGTATCTTAACGTAAAAAGAGTAAGCGCTACGTCCTCCAACATTCCAATCGGTATTGCAGGTGAACCGTATCAGGTGGAAACACCGGATGGTTTTGTTCCTTACGAAGCAGCTTTGGGTGATTTGAACGGCGACGGCTTCGCAGATATGGCGCTGACCTTCCGCGGCGCCCAAACAATCTGGGGCGAAGATAACGACACCGCGGGGACCGACTGGTTTGACAATCATGAAGGCGATCAGGTCCACTTCAATAAATCTCCCTATACAGCCCCCGGAAATGAGATGTTCTCAAACTGTGTTTACATTTACTATAGTCAACTGTCCGGCACAAAGGTCATCTTCCCCAATTCAATCGCGGATCAGATGATTTGTCTCGAAAGCAGTGCGACCGACGCAAAGTGGCAGATCGCAGGCGGTATCGCTATCAGCGATATGAACAACGACGGCAGAAATGACCTGATAGTCGGAAATTTAAATCCAATGTTTATTGCCGGCAGCGATCCGAAGGCCTACACTTCTTATGCCGCGATTTTCTGGAATACGGAAAGCTTGCCGAGCGGCGACTTCTTTACCGATACGCCTAACAAAACGGTTCAGGTCGGATTCAATAAAACAACAGCCGGTCCGAGAACGGATATCGATGACGCAGGCCAATATCTGATCAATGTCTGGGGCGGCGGCGACGGGCTTTTCGGCGTAAGTGATTTGGACATCGATGTTGTTAATAAAAATATTTTGGCGACTTCCGGTGCACCTTTAATGCTCGCCCCGTTCGGCTGCCCGAAATTCAGCTCCGATAAGACTGATACCGATGTGGAAAGCTGGCTGGAGCTTGCATGGTCGCTCTTTTATAATCGAAAAAATCCCGGTGTGAGTTGGAGACTGGCACCTCCGGATAAGCACGATGTCGTGCCGATGAGGTGTCTGGCTTCAGCAGGCACGACGCCGACACCTACTATTGAGGCATATATGCCTACACCAACGTATACTTATACGCGCACATGTAGAGTGGCGGATGTGCCACCAGATGCGGGACTTGGGAATTGTTCATGTAATTCTCTGGCGTGGGATTGCACTGAAATGACAACTCGCTGTTGCGTTGCATGTGATACAGATGCGGAAAGGACAGGCTACCCCCTATTCTGCAACACCGTCGAAACCTGCTGCCCAGCGGGACAACAGTGCTGTACTACCGGCTGTTGCCCGACCACCAAACTTGACACAATGAAAAAAGAACTCTTCGCCGACGGTCGTGGTGGCGACAGCGGATCGGGCGACGGAGGTGGAAGCGATTTCGCAAAGTGCGATAAGGTGTATGATTCAAAGGCGCCGTTCATAGCACAAATTGGCGATTTGAAACTTGCGCAGACTGAAAAGAATCTGACAGCGACCGGAGCCAATCAGCAAATTTCGAAAAACATATCTCCTTATGCGGGTCTGTGGGATCAGATGAATAAATTCCTCGTTGAAGAGGCAAAACTCACCGATGAACAGGCTGCGGACGTTGTAAAACAGATGAAACAAAGCGTGTCAAAAGGATCGAACAAATTCTTGTTTGAAGAATTAATATTGCCGTTTGCCGAAGCTGTCATGGATTTGATGATTCCTGCAAAGGAAGTCGAATCGCAGCAGAAAGAACAATCGTCAAAGAATTTCTGGAAACGGTTCAGCCTGATTAACGAAGCGATGGCGAATCCAATCAGCGAGCCGGATGGTATTTGGATATTATATAATCCGGGAACAACGTCGACGCCATTCAGCGCGTACCAGAGCAATTTCCGCATGCCGCGCGGGCACGATCCGGCGTTTCCCGAAAAGAGGGAAATCACGGTCATTTTGAAAAAGACGCCGCCGCCGCCGATAATTGGATTGTGCGGAAACGGAGCCTATGATCCGGGCGAAGAGTGCGGCGAGTCGTCTATACCGGACTTAAAATGCCGGGATGATCTTGGTTTCACATGCGATACCACATACTGTCAATGCGTCCCGCCGACTTGCGGCAACAATCTGGTTGATACGTCAACGGGCGAGGGGTGCGATCTGGTGGCCGGCGTTCCCACGGGTTGCGCCGAAGGGCAACTGTGCTTGAGGACGTGCCATTGCTACACACCGACAACGACCACAATACCCGGCGAGACCGTTCCGGGCACGGTTGAAGAGGGAATACCCGGTGCGCCCACTATAGTCACGAAGTGCTCAACATTCTCAAGCCCCGCAATTGAATCATACTTCAATGATCTAAACGAAAAGGCGCGCAAGTCGCTCCCGGGCCTCAAAACCAGCGATCTCTTCTGCGAGGCGGAAGGGATGGTAGAGGCGTCGATCTTAGTCCCCGGCGCGGATAAGGGCGTCGGCGCTATCATCCAGCGCAACGGCTCGCTGCCGGAAGACTTCACGCAATGGACGGAGCTGAAAGGAACGGCCAATATCGCCACGAAACCCATAAAACTTTTGCCGTCAGATTCGGCAAGGGCGATGAGGGTCGAAACACCCGATCTTTCCCAAGCGGTCACGGGACTTTCAGAGTCCGTTACGCCTTTGAGCAGCTATATAGAGGCAAACGTCAATGTCGGCGAAAATGTCTATACGCTCAACAACGTGTTGAGCTGGGAAATGTCAACGGACCTGACAAAACAGGTGGGTGTCGAAGTCGTCGTAAACAAAATCTACAATCGTGTTCAACCTTTGATGAAAAGCTGGTCCGTGTCGGGCGAATCCGACGCGTTCCTGAAAGAGAACTCGTTTGCAAACTACGACATGGAGCAGGTGCTTTCGCAGCTCTCCGCCAACGCGTCGCTGTGCCATGACGGCTACTGCGAGCTCAAAGCGGTGAAGGGCCTCTGGCCGGATTATCAGACATACAGCTTGATGCTGGTGCAGGGCATGAAGTCGACAAGGGCAGGGATAACATTGCCGCCGGTGAAAGTGGAGTTCGTTAATTTGGGAACGCCGTCGGCAAAGGCGATGGGCGGCGGCCCGAGCTGCAAGTGCGACATGACGGCACAGGCGCCTGATGCCCTGTCGGTTGTTGCGTTGTTGATATTGACATTCGTGGTGACCGGCGGATTCGTCGCCGTGCGTATACTTAACTCCCCCTCCTTTGTAAGGAGGGGAAAGGGGAGGTAGATATTGATCTACCCCCTCTAACTCCCCCTTACAAAGGGGGAGGACGAGAAAGGAAGCCATATGAAAAGACTGACCCAACTTGTCGTATCGGCTTTCATCGTTCTATTTTCTGCCGCAGCCTTCGCGCAGAATTACACAAAGCCCATACCCGTCGGTTCGAAATTAAATCAGGTTCAGAGCTACGGGGGCACGTATCCTTTCATCAGCAGGCAGACCGAAGCCGGCAATATAAGATTTTTCGATCATCCTAAAAACACATCCTCCGCAACTCCAAAGAATTTCGACGACCCGGAAATTGACATTTCGGGAGTGTCGACGCGGGCCAGCGTCCAGGACATAATGGGTTTGCCGGGCCTCAAACCGCAGCCTCCAGTCTACGCGCCGGCCTTCACGGACATGCTGGATGTGATGATAAAGGAAACTTACACATTCGATCCTGAAGCCTTTGCGCATGAAGGCGAAGGATTGCCCGCTGATACATCGGTTGAAACCGCTGAAGTGGACCCCATGTATCCCGCCCACGGTTTTTGTCCTCCAAAAACACTTGGGGTTGAAGGCTCGCATTACTACATGCTTCTCGAATGCGACGTGACACGCCATCCGTCATGGGTCCCATCCGACGTAATTTCCCGCACGGACCGCCAAGTGGAAGTTGCGGATATAAATAACAGGGCCGATTTCATGGCCTTGTTCGGCGGCGATCCTCTTGAAACGGGCATACTCGGAAGCAATGAGGAAATATCTCCATACAAGGCGCAGACCTATCCGGCAACCATCATGAGCACGGGCTACATGACGAACCCCGGGGGTTTTACATGGACGTGGACGCATCCCGTGACGGAAGCCCCCGAAAATCTTGCCGATCCCTATACGCAAATCTTTTCATACGGCTTCAGCCAACTTGACAAGGGAATAGTGACGGCCGCCTACGATCCGGTTTACCTCCATAAGATAATGAGAACCGTCTTAATTGAGACAACTACCGCCCCGGACGGCACCGTCACCGAAAAGGCATGGGACTGGACGGATATCAACAACATTGCGTCATACCCGCCCGAAACACAGGATTCGCTGGGAATGATATACTCTTCGCTCATGAGATACATGCCGCTCATCTTTTACAGGCTGGTTGACGATCGTTACAAATTGACGGGTTACACGGCGCTGCAGCTCCTACCTAATGAAATAGACACTTCAGACCTCGCAGCGACTTTGGGAAAATACTTTTGGAACGTCGCCTTGAGAACCACTATCAATCCCATCGATACTGATACACTAAATTACGGCGACAATACTTACGTAGCCGTTTTGAATCAGGCGACTCTGGGAAGCATCGACCAGTGCTACAGAGATGATCTGGGGATATGCAAAAAATTCGCTGACGACAAGTTTTATCCGTGGCGCCAGATGGTCGGCCTCTACAAAAGTGACACGGAAATCAAGCCGCTTAGAGAAAATATCTTCCCCCACAAAAACGTCTCGTGGGTAACGATCTGGCAGAAGACGCATAACTGGGTAAATTCCTCTTCGGACCGGATGTCGGATAACCCCAACGAATTTCTGGAGCCCAAATACTTCGCGCTGGTCGGGCCCGGGGCGTTTTTCGCCACGACAGTCAGGGATTTCGACAAAGACTATCTCGTTGTGGCTTCGGGCGAGGAGACAAGGAGCGGATTCTATCTATATAAGATAAGGCCCACACTTGATCTGGACAACCAGCTGTATTTCGACGCCCAGCCTGCAAATCCGGCAAATGATATTACAAAAGGGAAACTTCCGGGCATGGTCCCGGAGGCGTTCAGGATTGCTCCGCCGGGATACGCAACTCCGACGGCAATGGAGGATTTTGTAAAAAGGCCGGGATTCGTCCCATATGAAATTCACGCGGGAAATTTTGATGGCGATACCAAATGCGCGGATATTGCCATCACATATCGCGGCAAAATTGAAACACCGATTGAACCTGCGGGCGCTCCTCCGGGATGGATGTTCCTTAACAAATATGGTGAAAATATTATTTTTGACAAGGGCGACCCTAGGGACCATCGCCTCTTCTCGAATGTCGTGACAATTCTTCTCGGCATTCCGGCCGGCGGCGGCACTAAATGCATTTTCAAGGACGAAGCGGCATTCAGGAAAGACATAGAATTCACATCGCGGCCCTTCAAACAGATTGCCTCAATTGCAGTCCATGACTTTGACGGCGACCTTAAAGACGATCTTGTCATCGGAAATTTGAATCCGGAGCTCTTCATCGATACCGGCGGTTCTACAAGATATACGGCTCACGCATATATTGTGAAAAACCCGTGGACCGCCGATCCCGCTACCTATGAAACAAACCGGATCCGTCTGGGATTTTATGCTACTGCATTTGGCCCTACTGATGGGGACATGGGTAATTATTTGAAAAGCGCTGCAGGGGGAGGGGGCGGAAGCCATGGGATGTATCACATCCCCGGCGTCGGAGCACTTGACGTGGACAATAAGAAAAGTATCGCGTCGGTCAACGGTTTTCCTGTCATGCTGCCGTCGTTTGCCGGCTGTGCGAAATTCAAATACTGGGAACAAGGGCCTTATCTGGACAGCATAGTCGAGCTTTTATTGTCCATCGGATACGACAAACGCAATCCCGGCATTGCCACGGACACTCCCAACAGGGACATCGCGCCGATGCGCTGTTCGGATGCTTCGAACGATATGACGGCAATGTTTTCAGCGGATAAGAAAGAGATGCTGGCCGATTTTCTCTATGACTCAAAGGCTCCATACATCGCATCTATGAATGCGCTCACGCCGGCGCAGGCGTTGAATCTCGATATTAAGAATATGCAGAACGCGCCGAAGACGGCCGAAATAATTTCTGCAGAACAGTGGGCGAAGCTTGAAACACTTTTAAAGTTTTTGAAGGTGGGTGAAAACAATGCGAAGAAAATGATAGAGGGCCTGAAGGCTTATTTCAGCGGGGAGCCGCAGTCTCTGGAGGCGGCGCTCATAAGGGCGATGTTGCCGGGCGTCCTGATGCAATTTGAAACTGTGAAAACGAATATACGTCCAAGCGCCGCAACGAATGCCCTCTCGGCGTTTCTGGAAAAACTGGATTTCGTGAAAGACGCATGGGCGGGGGCCTTTGGGTACTACTTCCGCCTTTCGAGGGGACAGCCGCGTCTGCCGCTTTCAAAGAGCGAAATGACGGTGGTTGTCGTAAAACCGCCTGAATTGACGCTTATACCGGGCCTTTCCCGCGAACCATTCAGACCGGGCACGGACATTACTCCGCGATGCGGGGATACACACATAACTCCGCCTGAAAATTGTGAGAGCACTGCCGATTGCGGGTTCATTGGACTCGAAGGTTGGACATGCAATCCAACAACATGCGTATGCGAAACATACTGCGGAAACGGCGCATATGATCCTTTTAGAGAGGAGTGCGACACAACTACAACAGGATGCATGACAGGAGCTACGGCGTGCGATAGTTCTTGCCACTGCGTGTATGGACCGGGCCTTACAGTAGAAATACCTATTGGTGAAATTGGAAGAATCCTGCCTATCTGCGGAAACACTCATATTGAGACAGGAGAAGGCTGTGATCCGCCGGGTTCACTGTGTGCTTCGGGTGTGGCTTGTGATTCCACATGTCATTGCCCGACTTGTCCGGATGGTGTCGTGGAGGCAGGTGAAGCATGCGACCCGACAGCTCCAACGACTGATTGGCACTGCGCAGTTCCAGGATCGTTTTGCAATTCGTCTTGTAACTGCGTTCCTCCAAGTGGTGGACCAGTTTGCGGAAACGGCATTCTGGAGTCGGGAGAAATTTGTGAAACCTCTGCCGATTGCGCTGCTCATGGAATGGCGGGTTTTGTATGCAACGCACCGGTATCGTGCACATGCTCTCCGCCGCCGCACATAACTTGCGATTGCGATCCGGCGACTCCATTACCCGATTGCCCGGGTTGCGTCCCGCCAGGGTGTGATTGTGACCCATTGACACCTCTACCAGCATGCCCCAGCTGTCCACCATCGGGTTGCGACTGTGATCCGGCAACACCGTTGCCCGATTGCCCGGGTTGCGTCCCGCCAGGTTGCGATTGTGACCCGACAACACCTTTACCAGCATGTCCCAGCTGTCCACCATCGGGTTGCGACTGTGATCCGGCAACACCATTGCCCGATTGCCCGGGTTGTGTGCCACCGGGATGCGATTGCGATCCGACAACTCCATTACCCGATTGCCCGGGTTGCGTCCCGCCAGGGTGTGATTGTGACCCATTGACACCTCTACCAGCATGCCCCAGCTGTCCACCATCGGGTTGCGACTGTGATCCGGCAACACCGTTGCCCGATTGTCCGAGTTGTCCTCCCGGAGGCCTCTGCAAAAACGGTGCTGTTGACGGAGCGGAGCTCTGTGATCCGACAGCACCTGAAGCTGCATGGCACTGTCCGGCAGGGTATACCGGCTGTAGTCCTTCATGTATTTGTATAGCGATTCCGGGCGGAACAACAGTGCCGACGACCGATCCTTTCGGGACCGGCGATACCACTTGTCCGCCGTGTTGCGAACCCGATTGCGACACGACGTCTCTGCCGGCAACTGAAAGGGTCTACGTCACATGCATCGGCGGATCGAGCGATGCGGCGATCGAAAAGATGAAAAAGATGAACGCGCAGGCAAACGAGGCGATACCCGCCCTCATGGGCAACGACCTCTTCTGCGAGGCCGAGGCGACATTCGAATACTCCATGAACAAAGACGGCAGCGCCGCGCCGACCCTTGCGCGCAGCGCGCTCACCGGCGTGAACGCTGACCTTGCCGGCAACATTGGCAACTTTGCCCTCGTGCACGTCAAAGGCAACAATACCTACGACTTCACGAGTGAACCGATGCTGCGGCTCAAGACCGATGAAATCACAAAACCGAGAGTCATCCTGCCGGTAACGACGGACGTCTCGAGGACGTTTGGCAAGGCGACGACGGTTACAGTCGATCTGTCCGCGGCCAATGCCGTTGCGCTGGAACAGGGAGTTAATTTATCCGAAGCCGCGCCGGTGGCGGCCGATCTTGTAACGAGCTACAACGTGCTGCCTGATAACAAATTCGAGTTCAACAACGTGGTGACTCTCCAGATCACGGCCGCAACAAACGCGTCCAAGGCCGCAAGCGAGATCGGCGAATCGCTCATCACGGCCACGCACAAGGGCGGACCGCTCCTGTGCTCATGGTCCGCAAGGTGCCCGGGCTCGGAGGCGCTGACGGACAAATTGAAATCGTTCGACGAAGTCGACTTCAACGATGTGGTGGATGTCTTAAAAGAGAACGCGAATCTGTGCGCGAACGGCGTGTGTTCGCCTAAACTCTTCGAGATACTGCATGAAAAAACCGGCTGGCCCACATACACGATGAACTCATGGGCGTTCGTGCAGGGCAAGGTCGCAAAGGCGAGTGAAACTCCCTTGGCGCCTTCCGTGACCGTCGTCGCGACCGCGTTCGGCCCGCCCATGGAAGCAGCGGCCGGCGGTTGCCACTGCGACATGACGGCACAGGCGCCTGACATTGCGTCGGTTGTCGCGTTGCTACTTGTGACATTAGTGGTGAGTGGCGGATTCGTTGTTGTGCGTGTATTTCACTCCCCCTCCTTTGTCCGCCAAAGGCAGATCCGCCTCTGGCGGATAAGGAGGGGAAAGGGGAGGTAGATCTACCCTCCCTGTCCCTCCCTTACAAAGGGAGGGAGCAGTTCAAATCAGTGATCAGTAAGAACCCCCGGTAGGAATATCGGGGGGTTTTTGTATCTTAATATTTTTCTCTGTGTCTCTGTGGCTGTTTTGAATTGACTTTCCGCATTTTTTCGCTAAAATGCCAAAAAAGCAGTCCTTTCAACCATTTGGGGGAGGGTGCAATCATGAAAAAACTTCAAATCATCGCCATCGCGGCATTTGCCGTCCTTCTGGCCCTGCCGGCGGCGGCAAAACCCAAGACGGCCGACGTGGTGAATTTCAATCCCACAAGCGACGGCGGCAAATACATCACGGTGCATCAGTCAAAATCTCTGCACCAGTGGGGATTCAACGCCGGAATGTGGACCGACTTTGCATACCATCCGCTTGAATACGCCGATCCGGCCGGCAACCGCCGCCGCGGAATCGTCGACAATCTTTTGATGAGCCACTTCGACGCCGCAATCGGATTCTTCGATTTCTGGTCGATGGGCATCGATATGCCGATCGCATGGTGGGAGACCTTCTATGATCCCGCAGTCAGGGCGGCGGCCGTCCAGAAACAAAACAAGATGCTAAAGATGGGCGACCTGCGCGTCGAAATGAAATTCAAGTTCCTCGATATCGACAAATACCACGTCGGTCTTGCGCTTGTACCGTTCATGTATTTCCCCACCGGCTCCAGCAGCTATTTCTTAGGAAACGGAATGTGGTCGCCGGGCGGCAAGCTCGTCGTTGACGGCGACATCAAGAACCGGGTCTTTCTCTCATTCAACGCCGGCTACCGCATGTATGACAGGACGCAATACGACGCCAACACGCCGAACGCAGTTATAAATGATACTCTGGAATTGGGCGGCGGCGTCAACGTCCGCATCACAGATTCGTGGGCGGTTTTGGGCGAGGTATATTCCGAATCCGTGCTCTCCGCGCTGTTCAAGAACCAGCTCCAGAACCCCGCTGAATTCACGGTTGCAGGGCGATGGACGCCGCAATCCAAGGCAAAAGGTTTGGGTGTGACCTTCGGCGGAGGCCGCGGCCTTGACACCGGCATCGGCTCGCCTGACTTCCGCGCGTTCGTCGGTGTGAATTACCGTCCGGACAAGAAGCCGCCGAAGCCTGTAGAGGTTGAGGTGGTGGCCGAAGAGAAGATCGTCATTACGCAGAAGATCCACTTCGAGTTCAACAAGTCGACGATCAGGCCGATATCATATCCGATATTGGATGACGTCGCATATCTGCTTCAGATCAACCCGCAGATCCGCCGCGTGAGGGTGGAAGGGCACACGGACTGGATAGGTTCCGATGCGTATAACCAGAAGCTCTCCGAACGCAGGGCGGCGGCAGTGCGCGACTACCTCATCGGCAAGGGGATCGCAGCCGACCGCATGATCGCAGTGGGTTACGGTGAAGCGCGCCCGATCGCGGACAACAACACGACGCAGGGCCGAGCAAGGAACCGCAGAACCGAATTTACCGTGTTGGAATAGTTGCTTGCACAGTATCTTCCGACCGTATACAAACCGGGGGAATTAGTTCCCCCGGTTTTTTATTCCTCCCCTTTGTAAGGGGAGGTTAGGTGGGGTAGAACACGGTCTGCCTCCCCTGACCCCTCCTTACAAAGGAGGGGAACAGTAAATTCCTCCCCTTTGTAAGGGGAGGTTAGGTGGGGTAGATCATGACAGCTAGAACACTCAAGGGTCATCCATGCAAAAAACTGTTTAAACGAAAACTGCGTGCTGAAATGAGCGAACCGGAGAAGCGCTTCTGGCTCCGTTTACGGTCAAAACAGTTCTTTAATTTAAAGTTTCGAAGGCAACATGGTATTGGCCAGTATATTGTTGATTTCTATTGCCCAGAAAGACAAGTTGTAATTGAGCTGGATGGTGACACTCATGGCGAAACATCACAAATAATTAAAGATGAGAAGAGACAATCATTTCTAAAATCATTAGGCATAAAAGTTGTGAGATATACAAATGAAGAAATTATGAAAAATATAGAAGGAGTCTTAGAAGATTTATCAAATAAACTGCTTAATGATCTACCTCCCCTAACCCCTCCTTACAAAGGAGGGGGAAGTGACTGACCGACATCCACTTGCAACTCCGGTTCAATACGTCAAAGGCGTGGGGCCCGCCATTGCCGCAAAACTCGCGCGCATGAGCATATTCACGGTGGGCGACCTCATGTCCGTCATCCCCATCCGCTACGTCGACCGCCGCATCATACTACCCATTTCGGAACTCGCCCCCGGCAAGGACAGGACCGTCATCGGGACCATCGCCGCCTCCGGCATCTCATTTCTGGGGAAGAGGCGGAAGAGGATCTACGAAATCGTGGTGGAGGACGAATCGGGCCGCGTCTCGGCAAAGTGGTTCAACTTCAGCCAGAAATATTGCGAGCAAAAATTCCGCATCGGCACGAAGTTAATGCTCTCGGGCGACATCTCCGATTACAAGACGGCGCCGCAATTCATCCACCCCGACGTCGAAACCATAGGAGAAAATCCGGACGATGTCGTCGCAAAGGTTTTGCCGATATATCCGCTGACCGAAGGCCTGTATCAAAAGACGATGCGCAAGATCGTGCGAAACGCGTGGGACGCCTTCAACCATCACATCGAACCGGTCTTTCCCGATTCGATGGTCGAGGAGTTCGGGTTGGCCGATCCGTGGAGCTGCCTGCAGGAGCTGCACTTCCCGGCGCCCGACACGGATCTGGAGCTTTTGAACATCGGCAGGTCGAAGGCGCATCGCACGCTCATCTTCGACGAGTTTTTCTTTCTTGAGTTGGGCATGGCGCTGCGCCGCAAAAAAAATGTCGCCGAGAATGGTATCGTGTTCCCGAAAAACGAAGAGGAGCACGGCCGCTTTGTGGGTTTGCTCCCGTTTAAACTCACAGGCGCGCAGCTTCGCGTTGTAGGAGAGATCAGAAACGATATGGCGCGCCCCCAGCCCATGAACCGCCTCCTTCAGGGCGACGTGGGAAGCGGCAAGACCGTCGTGGCGCTTGCGGCGTCCCTGCAGGCGATACGCGCGGGCTATCAATCGGCGATCATGGCGCCCACGGAAATTCTGGCCGAGCAGCACTTTGAGACGATCGCAAAACTCATAAAACCTCTGGGCATCCCGCACGCGATTCTCACGAGCAACGTGAAGGGGAAAGAGCGCGAGGCGATTTACAAAGGGCTTTCGAACGGAGAGATCCCGCTCGCCGTAGGAACCCACGCCCTGATTCAGGAAGAGGTCGCCTTCAAAAAGCTGGGATTCATAGTCGTCGACGAGCAGCATCGCTTCGGGGTTTTGCAGCGCGCCGCGATCCAAAAAAAGGGGGAAGGGAAACCCGATATTCTCATCATGACCGCAACGCCGATTCCGCGGACGCTTGCGATGACACTTTACGGCGATCTTGACGTCTCCGTCATCGACGAGCTGCCGCCCGGAAGGCGTCCCATAATGACGCGCCTCTATGAGGAACATCAGAGGGAAAAGTTGTATCAGGGGATGCGCTCCGAACTCAAAAACGGCCGGCAGATATATGTCGTCTACCCACTCATTGAAGAAAGTGAAAAGATTGATTTGAAAAACGCGACAGACATGAGCCGCGAGCTTGCGAATGTTTTCGAACCGGAATTTACGGTTTCGCTTCTGCACGGGAGGATGTCGGGCGATCAGAAAGAAGCGATCATGGCGGCCTTCAAGTCAGGAAAGACGCACGTGCTTGTGGCGACGTCGGTCGTCGAAGTTGGCGTCGATGTGCCGAACGCATCGGTCATGGTGATAGAACATGCGGAGCGTTTCGGCCTGTCGCAGCTGCATCAGCTACGGGGCAGGGTGGGTCGCAGCACGCACCAGTCATATTGCATACTGATGGCCGACTACCGCCGCTCCGAAGATGCAAGGAGGCGCCTTGCCGTGATGGTGGAGACGACCGACGGATTCAAGATCGCAGAGGAGGATCTTTCGCTGCGCGGTCCCGGCGAGTTTATAGGGACGAAGCAGTCGGGGCTGCCGCCTTTCCACGTGGCGAACCTCGCGCGCGATGTGAGGATCCTCTCGCAGGCGAGGGATACGGCGTTCAAGATGGTGGACGAGGATCCGGAGCTTTCAAAACCGGAGCATCAGATGCTGAAAAAAGTGCTCGCACTGCGTTGGGCCGGGAAACTGGAACTGGCGGAGGTGAGTTAAAAAACATTCCTCCCCTTTGTAAGGGGAGGGAAGGTGGGGTAGATCTACCTCCCCTTTCCCCTCCTTACAAAGGAGGGGAAAAGAAAATATGCGGTTACCCAATTGGTTACAAAAGAGGTCACACTTAAGTCATCAAGTTCATGACGTAAAAAAGAACCTGCGCCGGGCCGGTTTGCACACGGTCTGCGAGGAAGCGCGATGCCCGAATCAGGGCGAATGCTTCGCGCGCGGGACCGCGACCTTCATGATCATGGGCGACGTCTGCACAAGACACTGCGGCTTTTGCGCCGTGAAGTCGGGCGCACCCGCGCCGCTCGATACTGATGAACCGATGCGTGTCTCAAGGCAGGTTAGGGAGATGAAGCTCACCCACGCGGTTATCACTTCAGTCACAAGAGATGACCTTGAAGACAGTGGCGCATCGCATTTTGCAAGGACGATAGAGGAGATAAAAAGACTTTGCCCGGAGGCGACAATCGAGGTGTTGACGCCGGATTTCGGGAGAATGGAAGCCGATATCAAGACCGTGTGCGATGCGAAGCCCGACATCTTCAACCACAATGTGGAAACGGTGGAGAGGCTGACGCCTCTGGTACGGAGCAGGGCATCGTATAGGAGGTCGCTTGAGGTGTTGAAAACCGCGCGACATATAATGATTCCTCCCCTTTGTAAGGGGAGGGAAGGTGGGGTAGATCTACCTCCCCTTTCCCCTCCTTACAAAGGAGGGGGACTTGTCAAATCCGGCCTCATGGTAGGTCTCGGCGAAACCGAAGACGAGGTCGCAGCAACACTTCATGACCTGAAAAAGGCGGGTTGCGATATCGTAACCATAGGCCAATATTTGCAGCCGACGAAGGAATCGCTCCCCGTGAAGGAATACATCCATCCCGACCGGTTCAAAAAATATCAATTGATCGGTGAAGAATTAGGTATTAAACATATGTTTTGCGGCCCTTTTGTCCGGAGTTCCTATAGGGCTGACAATATTCCTCCCCTTTGTAAGGGGAGGGAAGGTGGGGTAGATCTACCTCCCCTTTCCCCTCCTTACAAAGGAGGGGAATAGACACGGAGGCACAGAGAATTTAAGAAATAAAATTATTTTGTTTTTCTCTGTGTCTCTGCGCCTCTGTGGCAGATTTTGGGAGGTTTTATGGATCGTAACCTCGCACTCGAAATGGTTCGCGTAACCGAAGCGGCGGCCCTGGCTTCCGCGCGCCTCATGGGACGCGGAAACGAAAAGCTTGCGGATCAGGTCGCCGTCGATGCGATGCGCACCGCGCTCAAGACGATGCCCTTCAAAGGGCGCATCGTGATCGGGGAGGGGGAGCGCGACGAGGCCCCGATGCTCTACATCGGCGAAGAGGTGGGAATGGGCGAGGGGCCGGAACTCGACATCGCCCTCGATCCGCTGGAAGGGACAACAACCTGCGCGCGCGGCAAGGAGAACGCGCTCTCCGTCATCGCGATTGCCGAAAAGGGAAATTTTCTCCACGCGCCTGACACATACATGGAAAAAATTGCGGTCGGCCCGAAGGCAAAGGGCGCGATTGATTTGAGGAGAACGCCCGCGCAAAACCTGATCGCAATCGCCGAGGCAAAAGAGTGCAACGTGACCGACTTGACGGTGGTGATTTTGAACCGCCCGCGCCATGAAAAACTTATCCAGGAGGTTCGCGAGGCCGGCGCGCGCATAAGGCTCATCGACGACGGCGATGTCTCCGCGGCAGTCGCCACATGCCGCGAGGATCGAGGCGTCGACGTGCTTCTGGGGACCGGCGGCGCGCCCGAAGGCGTTTTGGCCGCGGCGGCGCTACGCGCCATGGGTGGCGATATGCAAGGAAGGCTCGCGTGGCGAAATGAAGAGGAAAAGGCGCGCGCAAAGAAAATGGGCATCACGGATTTGGACCACATCTACAAAATCGAGGAGATGGCGAAGGGCAACGTGCTGTTCGCCGCGACGGGCGTCACGCACGGCGATTTTCTGAAGGGGGTCGTCTTCTACGGCGGCGGCGCGCACACGCACTCCGTCGTGATGCGATCTGAAACCGGAACGATCCGCTATATCGAGGCGGTCCACGATTTCAAAAAGAAGCCTTATTACACGACACCGGAAGGAAAAATTTTCCTGCACGTGGGGAGCAAATAAATGCCGAAGACAAGCAAATCGATACTGATCAACGCGCCGATTGAGAAGGTCCACAAGATCGTCGTCGATTTCGAAGATTATCCTGATTATTTTCCGGAGGTGCGCGAGGCGCATATCATCAAGCGCTCGAAGACGCATCCGGAGGTTCACTTTGTCTTTCACGTCGTCACGACGATCAACTGCTATCTCAAATTCACGCTCGAGCCCCATGAGATAAAGTGGACCCTCATCAAGGGCGATTTCATGCAGGCAAACGACGGCGAGTGGAAGTTGGAGTCAAAGGGGAAAAATAAGACGAAGGCGACCTACGCCGTCGAGATAGTCCCGTCAAGGTGGGTCCCCGATGCCATCATCGAGGAGCTCATCATCAAAAACGCGCCGAACATGCTGATGCATCTGAAGGAGAAGTGCGAGAAGAAACATTCCCCTCCTTTGTAAGGAGGGGACAGGGGAGGTAGATCTACCCCACCTGACCTCCCCTTACAAAGGGGAGGAACTCAACGCGCGGTTGTATCTCGCCAGAGCCAGCAGCGGGAAAAATTTGCGGTAGCCGTGGTAGCGGATGTAGAAGTGTCCCGGAAATCCGGTCCCCGTGTAGGCCTTTTCATCCCACGTCCCGTCTTCGTTCATCTTTTCCATGAGGAAGAGGGCGGCGCGGCGCGCTTCGGGTGAGGAGGCAAGGCCGCCGGCCACCAGCCCCATCAGGCCCCATGCCGTCTGCGAAGGCACACTTTCCTTCCATCTTATATACGTTCCCATGGGATAACTTTCAGGCGATTCGCCGAACCCCCCGTCCGGATTTTGTATGCTCTTCAGCCACTGCAGGGCCCTTTTTACCTCTTTGCCCGCGGGGCTCCAGCCGAGTTCAGATAAGCCCGTCAGCACGCACCATGTTCCATAAATATAGTTGATGCCCCAGCGCGCAAACCACCCGCCGAAGTTCTCCTGCGCATTTTTGAGATATTCGATCGCGCGCGCGACGGGGCGATCGTTCGCTGTCATCCCGCGCGACGCCAGAAGCTCGATCATCCTGCCCGCGATATCGGGCGATGAGGGGTCGAGGCACGCGTTGTGGTCCGAAAAAGGAATATTGTTCACCAGCGTGCACGTCTGGTTCTTGTCGAAAGCGCCCCAGCCGCCGTCATCGTTCTGCATGGACAGCAGCCAAGCGATGCCACGCCTTATCGGCTCCTCCTTTTCCTTTTCGGGGAGGGCGAGCCTCTGCAGGACGGAGATCACCTCGATTGTATCGTCGATGTCGGGGAAATAGTCGTTTTTGAATTCAAAGGACCAGCCGCCGGGCGTAGCCTTCGGGTTTTTGACCGCCCAATCGCCTTTGAAACGAGTGATCTGCTTTTTGATCAGCCACCTGCCCGATTTCAGAAGAGCAGGGGCGTCGGGTGGAACACCGGCCTCGAGAAGCGCAATCAGGGCCCACGGCGTATCCCACACGGGTGAAATGCAGCACTGCTGATGGACTGCGCGTCCGCGGCGTTCCTCATAAGACACAGCGGGCACATCCAACGTCGTATAATGTTGCTGCCATGATTTCAGGACATTGAAAGGCCTTTGAATTTGCTGCGCGTTGTTGGGATATCCGAGCGCCTTGAATGACAGCGTCGCATAGGCCAAGGCCGGATATATATCTTCGGTCCGCTGGACATGATCCCAAGTCCACTTCGCACATCGATTTATCGCGATGTTACGAAGCGGCTTTAAAGGAATCTTTTCAAGAATCTTTAACAGTTTATCTAAGTTTATGAAGAAAGATTCCCATGAAATAAGGCCTTTTTTGGTTTTGAAAGAGTAGTCGCGCTTCTCTAAAGTCTCCGAAAAGAGCTCATCAAGGTTAAAGTTTCCAGTGAGCTTACGCACGGGCTTTATCGACATGAATATAAGAAGCGGGACTATGGTCGAGCGTGCCCAGCTTGAGAACTCATAAATGTTTATGGGGAACCATTTGGGCAGGAAAATTAGCTCCGCAGGCATTTCAGGGCATGAGGACCACGGGACGAGCCCGAACATGGCCAGATGTATACGCGTAAAGACGCGGGATTTTACAAGGCCTCCGCTCCCCAATATGAATTCCCGCGCCTTGGCCAAAGGCTCCGAATTCATGTCGTAGCCCGCCAGTTTCAGGGCAAAGTAACACTCTATGGTTGCGGAAAGATCCGCAGGGCCATCCTTATATAAGGCCCAAGTTCCATCGTCACGCTGGACCTGAAGTATCCTGTTAGCAATCCCTTGAAGGATAGAACCTTCGACTTCACCAAGGAAGTGCATGAGGAAGATGAATTCGGAACCTATCGTCTCGTTTGCTTCGAGAGCAAACCACCAGTAGCCGTCATTATGTTGAAGGGAGAGAAGGTGCGCTATGGCGGTAGATACAGCCTCACGGAAGCCGGTGGTTTCGTTCAAATCCACCTTGGGGGGCTTCTTGGTGGTCAGATCTATAAGCTTGTATTCGCGAATTTCCATTGGGTATATATATTACGTCGTATAAGATATATTATGTCTGGTGCGAGATTTAACTAACTATCAAGAGCTACCCGATATCCCTCCGCACCAGACATAATATAAAGCCGGTCTTTAACCGGACTACCCTTTTCAAAGCACCTACCCAATACACAGACCTGCCCCAAAAATCAACCTTCTTGCGCTTCCACCACTTCATCAAAAAAACCAAGTGCCGTGGTAAACACTATAATTGTATGGATCACATTGTCGCTGTTCACGTTCGCCTGCTCAAATATTATTTGTTTTTCCCTCTCGCGGTCAGCTTCGCTTAATTGACGAAACAGACTCACATAGACAGCGGCAAGTTCGTAGCGTATCACTTGAGGCATAGACTCGTTCAAAAAGTCCTGCTCCGCCTCGGACCTCCTCCTTATATCCAGGACTTCGGCCAGGTCACCGAACTCCCTTGCCGACTCTGTAAGAATACCCAGATCGGTCATCCACATCAATTCACGGACCCTGCTTATTTCGGATGCGGCCTCCGCATCACTCAGTGACAGCGCGTTGTATGCCTGGTAAAAGACCGTCATTATTCTGCGGACCTCCGCATTCGGGTGAAAAAGATATCTGCGCAGAAGATCCGGCGGAGGAACCGGCCTGTCTTCAACTTCCCCGTCGCCGGAAGATGCCGAGGCTTCCATGACATAATCGAGCGCGTCCCTCACCTCCTTTTTCTCGCTGTCCGCAAGATTATTAAGAAGCCTCGAATACATCACGTCGGGATTCACGAGCCTTTCGTCCTCTATCTCGTCCAGGTTTCCCAACAAAGCCCTATACCTTTGAGTCATGGTAAACTTGAAACAAAGCGAGTTGATCATACTTATAAGGAACTGGCCGGCCGGGACATAAACAAGATCTGACTGGTCGGCAGTCAGCTCCTCAATAACAGATAATGCCTCAAGCATCACTTCGATCCCGCCTTCTTCAGCCAGTCCCGCATAAGCGACAAGAGCCGATCTGCGTGATTGTGTATCCACATCATCTAACCTTTGACGAAAGACCTCAAGCCTGTCGGCCACAGACATATTGAACTGATCCATCTCGCCTAATACATTTTGAATATCGCCTACCAGATGCTTCCTCATTTGGTGATCAAATATATAAACAGACGGAAAAGATGAGATGCCAAAGTCCTCCTCCACTTCCTCCCCTTCCGCCCTTATAAAAAGATACCTTCCCTCGCCTTCCAGGGCCAGCTCTTCGAATCTTTCATTGTACAAGACACAACCGAAGCAAGCTTGCGTGGAAAAAAATACAACCGCGTATTGCTCCGGACCCAACGATCTCAAGAGACTGCTCAATTCATCACTGTTTGAGACATTTTGGACCTGCGTTGAGAACTGTAGCCTTTCGCCTTCCACGAACTCATGGGACTGCAAAGACAGCGGATGTGAACTTATCGTCTGTTCAAGGGCTGCTTGGTATCTCTCATCCCAATTCAGACCCTCAATATCGGGCGACCAGAAACGCGGGGCAAACTCCGCACAGCAGACCACTTCATCCTCGCTGCCGCTGGAATAAAAACGTGTCCGCAGGCCGGGCGCGGCGAATCTGTGGCCCCAGTCGCCGCTCAAGCACTGGTCCATGACCACGACCCTATTGCCGTATGTAATGCTTTGCAGCAGATCCTCAATTTCAGTCGTATAGCAATCGTCGCCAAGGCAGATGCTGCCACGATTATCTCTCCTGTCCCCGTGGCCAGTCACATAGATGACAAGCTCATCGTCGTCGTCGATGCGGTTACGAATCTCCTGCACGAACCGATCTACGTTTTCGAGCGTCGGAGTTGCATAATGATCATATTCGGCTTCCGGCCGCTCGGGGCTGATCACAAATGTCTCAAAATTGACGGCCGGGTCTTCCATCACGGCAAGATTCCGCTCGACATTTGCCAGATGTTTCTCCTCATCATCGCCGTTGACGTCCAACAAGAAGTGCCTGACTACACCGTCTCTCATAAAGAACCTCCGTTTGTTGCCCGTTTATCGGTGTTTGCGGGAATTAGTTGCGTGAAAAATTATGCGGTAAAATGGCCCAAAAACAACCTTAAAAAAGTCATTGTCACACATTCAATTATATCGTAACTATTGGAAAATCTTACATTATTGGGGCTGGATATCTTGAAGACACAAAAAACGAAAAAGCACGCCTTAATAATTCTCGCCCTTTTTTTTCTCATGACGGGGATGTCAGAGGCATACACTCCCGAAAAACTGCGCCTCGGCGCCGTTACCGGAGCCAACCCCGTCTATATAGTGAAGCAGTGGCGGTCCCTGATGGCGTCCATGGAAGAGGCAACCGGCCTTCCCGTCGAACTCGTGCTTAGAGAAAATTACCTCGATCTTCTGGATGCCATGAAGAACGGCGAGGTGGATCTGGTCGAAGGCGGCGCATTTCTCTACGCCCAGATGCACGAAAAGATCGGCGCTCAAATACTCATCGGCGAGCTTAGAAAAGCATCGCCCTATTACCATGCATTAATAGTGGTCCGCTCCGACAGCGGAATCGACAGCATAAACGATCTTAGGGGAAAATCCTTCACCTTCACCGACCCCGATTCCGCCTCGGGCTATCTTTATCCGCGCATAATGCTCGCCGATGCGGGCGTCTCCGACCCCGAGAATTATTTCAGCTCCACTTATTTCAGCAGGCACCATGACATTGCATTGAACGCCATTTTGAACGGAACGGTCGACGCCGCCGGAATCGGAGATTTCTTCCTCCCTCTCCTTTCCAAAAGCGACCTCAAAAAGATCAAGATAATTGCAAGGTCCGAAGATATCCCCGCAGGGCCCATATCTTACAAGCCCGACTTATCGCAGAAAATAGTGGATCAGTTGCGTCCCGCTTTGATCGATCTCCACACCAAGCTGACGCCGGAGCAAATCAAGGAGATGACGGTGGATCAGTTCGTGCCGGTCTCCGAGGATATATACGATCCGCTCCGCCAGAAGGTCCGCCAGCTGAATCAGCTCCCGCCCATCACCGATTCGATCAAATACCGCACGGCACCGCAGAAATTCATCTCGCAGATCGATGCCATTATGCACAGATGGCAGATCATAATATCCATCCCCATCTGCGCGCTCATACTTGCAGTCGTCTTCTCTTTCATCATCTTCAGGAACCGTGCCGCAAAAAGCCTTAAGGTAAAAATGATTTTTGCGTTCATCTCCATAAGCGTTGTCATTCTTACCACATTCAGCGCTTCAACCATTCTGGATCTGCGCACCAAGATCAGAAAAGTGGCAAACGAGTATTTGTGGGATATCAAATCATTCGAGGCCGGCTGTGCCAACGCCATCAGCGAGGACAAGCTCCCCTTGCTTTCCGTATACACGGATGAATTCGCAAGCCGGCAGAACATTGTCTACACGAGGATCATCCGTAACGGCGCCTATGTCACCGACAGCATGCATCGCGATTCGGGTAAAAATATTTATGAAAACGTGCGTGACGGAAAATTTTTCCTCGCCGGCACGCTTGGGCAACCCATGATCGAAACGACGGATCCGATGGTGGTCGGCGACCGGATGTGGGGCATGATCCAAACCGGTTTTTCACTGCTGCCCATCAGGTCTCTCGTTGTGCGCACGTTTGCCGCAAATATCATCACCATATTGGTGGCCACGGCATTGAGCGTCGCCCTCGCCTATTTCTTATCTAACCACATCACGGGCCCGCTGGCCAAGCTCATCTATGCAATAAGAAATGCGGGCAAAGGAGAGCTTCTGCCCGTTGAGATTGCAAGCAGGGATGATATCGGGCAGCTAGCCTCCGCATTCGAAAAGATGAGGACGGATTTGAAGGTGAAGGAGGACCTTTTAAAATCCAAGATGGAGGAGCTCAACACGGCGCAGGCGCAGCTGCAGGAGATATATCGCGAACGCGAGAGAGTCGAAAACCGCGTCAAGGAACTTGAGGAAAAACTCGCTGACATTGATGAGCAGATAAGCTCGGAAGAAAATATCGGCGAAATGGACGATCTTGAAAAAAGCAGGCGCGATATCGAGATCGAATACGGAGCCAAGCAGCAGAAACTCAAAGAAATGGACTCTCTGGTCCCCCCTTCCTATACGGAACTGAACGGCCTCAAAGATAAAATGGCGTCGATCGAGAAGCTCCGCCCGGAGCTCAAGACATTAAGGGAGACGATAATCATCGGGACCTCCCCCGCATTCACGCGCACGGTGAGAGACATTTATATCCGCTCGCAGGATCCGGATCCGGTCCTCATTTACGGGGAATCGGGATCGGGCAAGACCGGGACCGCGCACGCCATGCACAAGCTCTCCGACCGCGCGGACAAGCCCTTCGGGGAATTCAACTGCGCGGAGTTCGCGTCAGCGGATCCCATGATCGTCCTTGGCAAACTTTTCGGTTACGGCAAAGACTGCGGCATACAGGGCATACCGCGCGAGGGACAAACCGGACTTTTACAAAAGTACGACACCGGAACTCTTTTCTTGGATGAAGTGACGTCCCTGCCCCTCCATGCGCAGGCGCTCCTGCTGCTCCCGCTGGAAGGAAGGCCGTTCAACCCGGCCGCCGGACACGGTCCGTCAACCCATGTGAACGTCAGGTTCATATTTGCGTCCAATACGCCCTTGCTTTCCGAAGTCGAAAAAGGACGCTTCAGAAAAGATCTGATCAGAAGGATGCAGATGCGCGGCGTGATAGGCATCCCCCCTCTAAGGGAGAGAAGAGAAGACATACCGCTTCTGGCCCACCACTTTCTGGGCCAGTGGGTGGCCAAGACCGGGCATAAAATGGAGATCGCGAACGAATGCATGGAGTTCCTGAAAAAATGGGAATACAAATCTTTCAATGTGGGCGAGCTCTCTTCGATAATCCGGGTTGCCGCGGACCAGGCCTACTTTGACGGGAAATCCAAGATAGAAATCCCGCAACTTCCCCCCGAGATGCAAAGCGGCATCGATTTATCGCACCTGCCCAAAATACCCGATGGCTTGGGCTGGGCGGACGAAACGGAGGCGCGTGAGCTGGCGGTTTTGAGAAAAAACCGATTCCTCATCGCATCCGCCGAATTGGCGCTGGGTTATCCCAAAAATTCCAAGACGCTCACCAACCATTTCAGAGGCCTCTGTTATAAAGTGCTCTGTCAAAACGGCTGGCAGGTAAAGCCGGCCGCTGCCATGCTCGTTGGCGAGGCGCCCTCGCAGGATATCGTGAGCCGTGTATGGCGCAAGGCGGAGCAATATCTTGAAAGTCTAAAGGAATCCATAACCGCCGGCGATGAAAAGCGGCTCCTCAATAACCTCCCGCAAAAATACCACCATTATGTCGAAGAGGCCGCAAAGAGATTCCGGAAGGCTTAAAACCCACAAGATTTCCCACGCTTTGCCCACAAAATTCGCATTAATCGACAGATAATTTGTGTGGCCGGTAAAAACTACGCGCCCTTCTGTAGAGCAAATCATCCGCGTTTCCCGCCATTTACAAAATTCCTGTAAAAATATTTGCTTAAGCGCCGAATCTGGCACGCCCGTTGCTATATCACGGTGCGAAAGGTGATGGGGGTGAATATGGATGAAGAAGGAAGACAAAGCTGGATACCGCAGGCTGTGATCATAGGAGCGATAATGTTAATAACGCTGATTTTGCTCGTCACGTTTTTGAGTCTGGTGGGCCGATAAACAGTTTTTTAAATAAGGAGGTGTTTATGATTTCCGCAGGACAGACGACACAAACAACACCGGTAACAAGTGAAACGCTTGATCTGATCACAGCCTACGTCTGCACGGGCGATTTGTCCGAAGAGAGTCACGCCCAATGCGTGCAAACGCTGGCGGACAATTACATACCAAGCCTGCAGCGCGTGCCGGAAAATCTCACGGTTATATTTGACGGCATGGTGAAATCGACCACCGGCCTGATCTTCTCATACTGCGGCACAAGCTTCCCTTCGGATTCGCAGGCGGCGGGCCAATGCATGTTTGAAGCCGCAAACGGCGGGGATTTCCGCTTCCCTATGCTTGGCCAATATTTAACGTATCCGCAATATATCGTCAGGCTGTCATATCTTTTGAGCGGGCTCATGCTTACGACATGCATACCTCTGGATGCCGGCGATGTTGGGGGCTTCGCCGATATGAGAGACGGCGTAAGCGACGGCATGAATTGCGCAGGTGTGAAGGCGTGCCTGCCTACGGCTGATGAAAGAACAAAATGTGAAGAGGAAGCCCATTTCGGCGAGGAGAACTACAGCGAAACCGCATACGACGAATGCATCATAAATGCCTGCGCAACACGCGGCAGAGGTGTAACCAATCCGTGGAATCTTGAACAGGATGCTCCTCCGGCTGATCCTCCGCCTGTAACGGAGGCGCCCCCGCCCCAATGCCTACCTACATTTACGGAGATACAGATATGTGCACAACTGCACTCCACCGGAGGCGTAGAGACGATAGGGGATTGCCTAAGGCAATTATGCGAGAAGCACCATGCCGTGAATGAAAATGAACAGCAGTCACAGGAGTCAACAACGCCTGAAACGCAGGACAATTTATAAAAGGAGGCTATATGATTTCAGCAGGACAGACACAAGATGTACAAACATCGGCACCGCAACCTCCCCCGCACGTCTGGTGCACACCTCTACTTGCAACAGATATCGGCGGACCTGCCGATACCGGTGACGGAGTTACGGACGGATATGACTGCCAAACACCGCCCTCTCTCGGCGCCATCAAGCCTCTGGTCTGCAGTAATTCGCTGGCGGAGGATAAACTCGCGCAATGTTCAAACAGACTGACCGACGTTTACATGATCAACTGGAGACGCACTCCTGAAAATTTAAGACCTATTTTCGAAGGTTTCGCGGAGTTTGCCGTAAACTCCCTATTCGGAACATGTTCCACACTCCAATCCACTCCCCAAACAATCGGCCAGTGTATGTTTGATGCATTCATAGACGGGAATATACTCATAAATCTCTGGAATATGGATTCCACCTTATCGGAATTTCTGGTGACTCTCGCAAATATGTTAAGCGGAGATATCTGCACTCATGCGCCGACCTCGGCGGAACAGGGTGTATTGACGGCAATACCTACCATTGAGGAAAAGCACGCGTATATGCATGAGCACCACATATGCCACGATGAGGGCGTAGTCCGTAATCCGTTTGGAGATGATCCCTGCCGCATCGCGAATTCACGGGACCTGGCGGCGATGATGGTGCTGCAAAGTTACAGTGAAAAACACACATACATGAATGATCACAGCATATGCCATAAAGAGCAGCAGGGCCTTTTCGTAAACCCATGGGGCGGCTCCAATCCATGGCAATGAAACATAACCAAAGGAGGAGGTGAAATATGAAGAGAAACTTTTTTAAACTGCTGGTCCTATTAGGCATGATAGCAGTCATCCATGCCGCATGCGGCGGAGGCGGCAACACGAGCAACACTCCCAGTCCGTCCGAAACTCCACAGGCGACAAACGATGACAATTCAGAAGATCAGGCAAATGAAGATCAGACGAACGAAGAGGACAATCTGCCGGCTATTGTGGATATTTATTACGATCATGTCTTCAGATACGAAGACCCGTCTCTATATGCCGGAGATTATGCCATTTATTCCGGTTACCCTGATACATGCAGCGCCTTTTTCGGGATAGATATGCAAGACACAATGACCGTGGAAAGTATCACCGCTTCTGAAGCGACTCTGATCCTGGAAGGCAATCCGTATGCATATTCTCAAGAGGACCTAGTTGAAGTCGATGCTTTTGGATATACAGGATCATATCGTGATCACACCTGCGGCGTTGGCATCGGATCGGTCAATGATACCGGTCAGACATATGACATTATGGCTTTTGTCTGTGTGACCGATGATCTATCGGACGACTGTTCTATCGGTTATGCAAAGTTGTCCGATTACGATTTCAGCAATGTTTCGATCAAAAGTGTCGGCGGGACCGATCTTATAGCTGCAGCGCTTCGACTTCTACGCCCTTCTCTTTGAAGAAGGTCTTTAGGCGGGAGATGATGCGCTCTTCGATCTGACGGACACGCTCTTTGGTAATTCCATACTCGTCGGCGATAGCCTGAAGCGTAACCGGGATCTCGGCTAATAGACGATCTCTGAATATCTTGAGTTCGCGCTCATTCAGCCCTGCCGAAAACTCATCGAGTTTTTCCTTGAGTATGTCTTTGGTCTGCTGCTCCGCGATCTTTTCATCGGCCGGAACTCCCCCGTCTGAAATGAAGTCCTGCAATATCGTTTCGTGGCTCCCCCCCCTCGCCCCAGCCGGCGCCTCCAGGGCATATTCGGGCTCTGTGAGGCGCCGCTGCATTTCGACCACTTCCTTCTCCTCAACACCCAACTTTTTAGAGAGAATCTCCGGTGTCGCCTTGTCCCCCATCGCCTCGATTTTTTCTTTTTCCTGCATCAGATTGTAGAAAAGTTTGCGCTGGGTCTTCGTCGTGCCGATCTTTATGAGGCGGAAGTTGTCCAGGATATATTTGAGTATATAAGATTTGATCCACCATGTGGCATAGTGCGCAAGCCGCGCGCCTTTATCGGATTCGTAATGTTTGACGGCGTGGAGCAGGCCGACGTTTCCCTCCTGGATCAGGTCCAGCACATTGTTGTACGCGCTGCGGTATTCCATCGCGATTCTAACGACGAGACGCAGGTGCGTCGTGACGAGCTTCTTTGCGGCCTCGATGTCGCCCTTCTCGTGATAGAGCCGCGCGAGATCCCTTTCATCTTCAGCGGAAAGGATTGGATATAACCGGACCTCCTGCAGATAGCGCTTGAGCGGATCAACCGGGACAATTTGTCTGTCTTGTCTTTGTTTCACGACTTATAAACGATGTTGCCGCCGACGATCGTATAGAGGACCTTGCCCTGCAGGCGCCAGCCGTCGAACGGCGTGTTGCGGCTTTTTGATTTGAACGCGGATGCGCGGATTGTCACCGGCTCGTTTGGATTGAATATCACTATGTCGGCGTCGCTCCCCGCTGCAAGAGTTCCCTTCTTCTTGAGATTTAAAATCGATGCGGGCTTAATTGTCAGCGCCTCGATCATCCGCTTCATCGGCACCTTTTTATCGTGCACCAGTTTCAGAACGAGCGGGAGTGCGGTTTCAAGCCCCACCATGCCGAAGGCCGATCCCTCGAATCCCACCTCTTTCTCCGTTATGTCATGAGGCGCATGATCTGTGGCAATCGCGTCGATTGTCCCGTCTGCCAGACCGGCCACAAGTTCGCGGCGGTCGTTTTCGGAACGGAGCGGCGGATTGACTTTCGTGTTCGGATCGTAACCATGGACGACCTGCTCCGTGAGCGTCAGATGATGCGGCGTGACTTCGCATGTGACGGGGAGTTTCAACTTCTTCGCCTCGCGGACCATCTCGACACCGCCGGCTGTAGATACGTGCGCTATGTGCAAGCGACTGCCGGTCAGGCCGCACAAGAGTATATCTCTGGCAATCATTGTTTCTTCGGTTGCGGCGGGAATCCCGCGAAGGCCCAGCTCCGTCGATGCGGTCCCTTCGTGCATCACACCCCTGCCCCTAAGATTCAAATCCTCGGCATGCGAGATGACCGGCAAATTGAACGTCTGCGCATACTCCATTGCATGGCGCATGATCATCGCATTCATCACGGGCCTTCCGTCGTCCGAAATGGCAACTGCACCCGCACAGGCAAGGTCACCAATGTCGGCCAGGTTTTCGCCCTTGAGCCCCTTCGTGATAGCGCCGACCGGAAGGACGTTGACGCAAGCGCACACACGCGCGCGGTTGACTATATATTCCGTAACAGAAGTGCAGTCATTGACGGGATTTGTGTTCGCCATGCAGCAAACCGTTGTGAAACCGCCGGCCGCCGCCGCCTGGCTTCCGCTTTCGATGTCTTCCTTATATTCCTCGCCGGGTTCGCGTAAGTGGCAATGAAGATCGATGAAACCGGGTGCGACGATTGCGCCCTTCGCGTCTATCACGAGGGCTTCTTCGGGGATCTTTTTTGCCGAAGTGACCGCGGAAATCTTTCCGTTCTCGACAACGACGTTCATCACGCCGTCGATTTTCTTCGCGGGATCAATCACCCGACCGTTTTTTATGAAAATGGGTTTCATGGTTTGCCTCCCCTCCTTTGTAAGGAGGGGTCAGGGGAGGTAGATCTACCCCACCCTCACCCTCCCCTTACAAAGGGGAGGGATACTATTCGTTTCCGCCATCACCTATTAAAAGATATAGCAGCGCCATCCTTACGGCGACGCCGTTTGTCACCTGATTCAAAATCACGGAACGCGGGCCGTCCGCGACCTCCGGCGAAATTTCAACGCCGCGATTCACAGGACCCGGGTGCATGATCGTCATGTCGTCCTTCGCGTCTTTGAGCGTTTCATTGCTTATCCCGAAATAGCGGGCGTATTCGCGTAAGTTCGGGAAGAGATTCTCATCCGCGCGCTCGCGCTGGACGCGAAGCATCATGAGGACGTCAAGCGAAGGTATCGCCTCGCGTATGTTGGGGCATACAGTGACACCGAAGTCTTCAATTCCTATGGGCATCAGCGTGCGGGGTCCGCCGACGACGACGCTGATTCCCATCTTTCTGAAGAGGAGCATGTCCGACCTTGCGACTCTTGAGTGCAGTATGTCGCCCACGATGCCAACCGTCAGCCCTTGAATGCGCCCCTTCACTTCCTTGATCGTCATGAGATCCAAAAGCGCCTGCGTAGGATGCTCGTGCATGCCGTCGCCCGCGTTGATGACGTGGCTCTCGATCGCCTCCGCCACCATCATCGGCGCGCCTGAAATCGAATGGCGGATGACGACGATATCGGGCTTCATCGCCTCGATGTTCCTCATCGTGTCCAAAAGGTTTTCGCCCTTCTGCATCGCGCTGCCGGATTTTGAAATGTTGACCGTGTCTGCAGACAGGCGCTTTTCCGCGATTTCGAACGACATTCGCGTGCGCGTCGAATCCTCGAAGAAGCAGTTGACCACCGTCTTTCCGCGAAGCGTCGGAACCTTCTTGATCGGCCTTTCGGAGATCTCTTTGAAAGATTCGGCGGTTTGAAGGATCGTCAGCACGTCCTTTTTTGTGAGGTCGTTTATCGAGAGTATATGCGGCTGTGTGAGGCGCATTATTCCTATTCCTTGATGAACACGGCGTCGTCGCCGTCAATTGACTTTAGCATGACTTTCACGTTCTGGTTCGAAGTCGTCTTCACATTTTTCCCGACATAGTCGGGCTGGATCGGGAATTCCCTCCAGCCGCGGTCGATCATCACCGCAAGCTTTATGAAGCGCGGCCTGCCGAAATCAATGAGCGCATCCATCGCGGCCCTGATCGTCCTTCCCGTGTAGAGAACGTCGTCGACAAGGATGATGCCCTTGCCGGTTATGGAAAACGGCAGGTCCGTAGGCCTCACGACCGGCTGCTCCGAAACCTCCGACAGATCGTCTCGGTAGAGGTTTATATCGAGAGAACCGATATCTATCGGCCTGCCCTGAACCTTTTCGATCTTTTTCGCCAGATATTCTGCGAGCGGAACGCCGCGCGTGCGTATGCCCACAAGAGCTACGCCTTCCGTGCCGTTACCGACGATCTCCTTGGCCATGCGCAGGATCGCCGCGTCCATGTCCTTTGAGGTTAAAAGTATCTTGCCTTTCATAATTGGTGCACCTCTTATACAAAAATCCCTCCCCTTTGCAAGGGGAGGTTAGGTGGGGTAGATCATTATCTACCTCCCCTTCCCCTCCTTACAAAGGAGGGGGAAAAACCATCAGCGGACCCACCGGCCGAATTCCCGCCATCTGACGCCGCCGTGGTCCTTGTCCAGAGAGAGCCAGACGAACATCGCCTTTCCCTTCACGTTGCCCATCGGCACAAAGCCCCACTCGCGGCTGTCGGCGCTGTTGTCGCGGTTGTCGCCCATCACGAAATAGCTGCCTTCGGGCACGACCGTATCGAAAGACGGCCTCCCGTATCCCTTCTCGTACTGGACAATATGCGTCGCGCCATCGGTCTGCTCCTCATAAAAATCAAAATGATCGTAATCGGGAACATAGGGGATCTTTTCCACCGAACCGCCTGCTACGCGAAGGACGCGCGGGTCATTGGGATCAGCTTCCACCTGAATTTCTTTTATGGGCAGCGGTGCGTCGTTGATTGCCACCGTCGTCCCCTCGACATGGATCTTATCGCCCGGGACTCCGACGACGCGCTTTATGAAATCCTTGCTCCTGTCGATTGGATAGACAAAGACGATCACCTCGCCTCTTTTTGGTTCGCGATATTCAAGATAGCGGAGCGACGTGAACGGTATGCGGATTCCGTAAATGAACTTGTTCACGAAGATATGATCGCCGATCGAAAGGGTGGGAATCATCGAACCGGACGGGATCTTGAAGGCTTCGATGACGAAGGCGCGAATGAAAAGCGCGATTAGACCCGCAGTGATCAGGGCCTCGATGTATTCGCGAAGGACACTCTTTCTACGTTTCAGATCACTGTTCATTCATCACGACGATGGCAGAAATCGCCTCCTGTGACTGGAATTGTTGCTGGTATTTGCGCGCCTCCTCGCGCGACGCAAAGCCGCCGACGCGAACGCGGTACCATCTCCCGCGGTCCGGTATGTCGGCGATCATGAGGAATGCGGGATAACCTTTCGCCTTCCATTTTTCAACCGAGGAATTGGCCTCCCCCATCTGCTGATACGAGCCGACCTGCAGCGAATATTTTGCGTTCTCCGCCGACTTGATCCTGACCGCGCCCTTTTCCACTTCCGAAGGGGCACTCGCCTGTCTCATCGGTTGCGATGCGGGAGAAGGCGCAGCCGCCATAGGCTCATCGCTCACGGGCGGCTCCCCTGTCGCAGCCATGGGCTGCTGCGGAGTCGTGTTAGCGTCTGGTGCCGGCGGCGGAGGATATGCCGCCACATCTGCGGGCGTCGTCTGCTTGCCCTCCGGCGCACGGTTTAGCATCTGTGCCAGGCGCTCTTTGAGTTCCGGTGTCTTTGCCTTGTTCACGATATCATTTGCCATTGCAGCGACTTCGGGATCGTCAGTCGTCTGGACCCTTGGCGCTTCCTTCGGAGCCTCGCCCCGCAGGGGATCGCCCCGCAGGGGCTCGCCGACCACGACCGCGCCCTTTTTGCCGAAGCCCAAAAACTCGGGGCCGTAGCGCGCGCCGAGATAGAAGACGAAAAAGAGCGTGAAAACTTCCAGAACCAGGAGGGCAAAGAACTGGCCGAAAGTGAAGCGGCAGAAAAACCCTTCGCTCCCCTCCTCGCCCTTGCGGCTTCTCATATAATCGTTCATTGATCCTCTTCCTCGCGGGCCATGACTTCCGGCGCGCTGATCCCCAGAACCTTAAGTGCATTTTGTAACACAATCTGGCAATTTTTCAAGAGATAGAGTTTAGCAATAGTTTTGGCGGGATCGTTCAAAATGATGCGGTAGCGGGAATCGGTCCTCCCCTTGCTGTAATAGCCCTGAAACGCCTTTGAAAGCTCCATGAGATAAAATGAGAGCCTGTGGGGCTCGAGTTCCGCCGCGCAATCGGCGATGACGCGGGGATATTCGGCCAAGATCCGGGCGATCTTGAGCTCCTCGGGCAGATCGAGCGCATTGAGATCGACCGATTTGAAATCCAGTTTCACGCCTGCCTCTTTTGCCTTCCTGAAGACCGACGCTATGCGCGCGTGCGCATACTGGATGTAGAAGACCGGATTTTCAGGCGTCTCTTTCTTTGCCAGCTCGAGGTCGAAATCGAGCTGCGAGTTGTGCGAGCGCATGAGGAAGAAGTAGCGGCAGACATCGCGCCCCACCTCTTTTCTCACATCTTCGAGCGTCTCGTAGGTCGCGGAGCGGGTCGACATCGATACGACCTCTCCCCCCCTGACGAGATTCACGAGCTGTATCAGAACGACGTCGTAGTTTTCTTTTTTATAGCCCATCGCCTGCACTGCGGCCCGCATCCTGTCCACGTAGCCCGCGTGGTCCGCGCCCCAGATATCGATGACACGGTCAAATCCGCGGTCGAACTTGTTTTTGTGGTATGCGATGTCGGCAGCGAAGTATGTGAGCTCGCCGTCGCTTTTTTTGAGCACCCTATCCTTGTCGTCTTTGAATGCGGTCGATTTGAACCACTGCGCCCCCTCATGCTCGAATATGTGGCCGTGGTTTTTGAGCTCCGAAATTGCGCGCTCGATCGCCGCATCCGTGTGGAGGCGGTTCTCGTGAAAATACAAGTCGTGTATGACGCCGGTCTCGGCCAGGTCGCGCTTTATGTCCGCAAGGATCTTCGTCGCCGCAAATTCGCCGCACATCTCGATTGCGTCCTCCTCTGACAAATTCAGGAGTTTGGTGCGCGATGAAGCGGCAAGTTCACGCGCCAGTTGGACAATGTAAGCGCCCTGATAGCACTCTTGGGGATAAGTGACGGGCTTCCCTTCTGTTTCGAGGAAACGCAGGTAAATAGAGCGGCCGAGCGTCCTTATCTGCCCGCCGGCGTCGTTGACGTAATACTCTTTCGTCACATCGTAGCCCGCGGCCTTCATTATATTACCCAGCACATCGCCGTAGACCGCGCCCCTGCCGTGGCCGATATGCAAAGGACCCGTGGGATTCGCGCTCACAAACTCGACCTGCAGCTTTTTGCCGGCACCGATTTTGAGTGTGCCGTACTTTTCGCCCTGCGCCTCTATCTCCCGCAGCTGCTCAAGATAAAGGGCGGGCAGGACGACGATATTTATGAAACCGGGCGGGGCAACGCTGACCTTCTCAATAAGCCCCTTTTCTTTCGGGAGATTTTTGACGATGAAATTCGCGATATCGATCGGCCTCTTCTTGGCCTTTGAAGCGATGATCATCGCTACATTTGTCGCAAGATCACCATGCTCGGCGCGCTTCGGAATATCAAGCTCAATTTCTGGAATAATATCAAGCTCAAATACGCCATCCTTAATGCACTTCTTTATGGATTCTTTGAAGAGATTTTGCAAGCGGACTTCAATCATGCGGGCACAATATATGCTTCCTCAAAAAAATCAAGAATTACTGATGCTTAGAATACGTCTAAAGAGAATTCAGAATTTCCTGCGTTTTTGCAGGTAATAGCTTTTTGGAGGCCTCAATGTAACCTTTCCACTTTTTGCTATATTTCATTGCCGCCTTCCATGCGCTTTTAAGTTCCGAGGGCTCCTCTTCGGCAAGAATCCGGATCAACTGCGATGCCTGATTCAAATCCTTTGCACGCTTTGCAGATTCCGTGGAGGGCCTCCTCGATGCTGCACCAAGCTTATGTATGGCAAACCTTGCAGGATGCGGAATACTGACGGCTATTCCGCCCTTGGGATATAAAATTACGCCCCTGACACCGGATTCGATCAAGAAATCAAGAAAAGGAAGGGGTTGTGCCCCGGCGCCTTTTAAACCTGAAATTGGAACTACTTTTTCCGGACGCCCCTTCAAAGGGGCGAGAAAATCTATTCTGATACCCTCATGGGATATAAATGAAGATGAAAGCGATCCGCGCCTGATTCCCGGAACAGCGTGAAAATCAAACGGCGTTCTTTTCAAAAGAGCATCAATATTGACCGTTGCAGGGGTCGCAATTTGGATATTTCGAACTATATCTATGTCATTGGTCTTGAGTGAACCTGATTCGAATATCTCCCCCAGCATTCCGGCGTATGCCATGAAAGCGAAAGTCCCGATAAGAATACCTCCTTTGTCGATGAGCCGGTTTTCAGAAAGAATGGAAAGGACAGAGGCAATTCTGGGATCCTGTGAGGGAAGACCGCCGCGACGAAGCATTGCCGCCTGCCGTGATTCTCTTACCGACAGATTACGAAGGAGCGTCTTTTCACGCTGACGTTCCTGCCTCCCCTTTTCAACTTGCAAATCATTACTTTTGTTTGAGGGGCCAAAATACTTCTGGGTCGGAACTCCATCAATGTACTGTTGGATGTACCAGTAAACCCCGCCCTTCACCCTTTTGCGGACAAAGGTTCCCGTATCCTTAATCTCTTTTTCAAGGGCTGTGCGGGAAAAAACCGTTTCCTGAAACTCGGCAAAGAGTGTCCTTGTGGCAAGATCCAATCTCATAACGGTTATACGTTATAATTCAGCCAAATGAATAAATCAACGTATAACTTAATGGTGATCAGTGACCAGTGATCAGTAATCAGCCCGAAATTAAGCAACTATATTGCCTTTGCTCCGTTACCGTTTTTTGAACTCATACTTGGTCTTTCTCCAAAGTGTACATAGCCTTCACTTGTCTACAAATGCTGTCTAAATTCGGAAACAATGAGGCCTCGTGTATTCCGCATTGATTCAAATGAAACCTCATTTCTGAAAAAACAGAGGCAGGAATAACAAGCTTTCTCAGTTTATCTGGCCTCTCTTCTTCAAATGGAGTAAATTTCTTCTCATCAGTGTTCCATGCATGGGCAGTAAACCAGCCGCTTTGAGCTATAATCCTTTTTGTTACGTGTGGTGGGCAGACAGGCATTGTATATGAGATGTCAAACGGATTGTGAAAGCCACCTTTTTCAACATCCGATTCATCTTTATGACGATAAATCCAGACCACACCTGGCTCAGCTTGTTTTTTTGGCTCAACCGGTTTTGTTGCAGGCTTTCTTACTGCAAACCACAAAGCAGCAAGTGCATTTTTGCTCCAATCCAACAATCTTGTCGGTAATCCGTGATGCTGCCCAATGACAAGCAACTCCCATTCAGATTGGAATACCGTGCGCAAATATGGTCTAGATATTCTCTCATATTCATCAAAAATAAGCCGCTCTATATCCAAAACTGATTTGCCATTAAGTGGCTTCACATCTCGTGCAATTTTTGGCAGAAGTGCCCATCCCTCTCTTTGCCCTCTAAATAAATAATCATTATCCTTGCATTCATCTTTTAAGAACTTCACATATTCAACAAAATCACCTATCTTCACAATTTGATAGTTTTCCATTTGTCATCCCCTTCACACTCGTTAATAAATAACTTACCGCTTCGCTGTTGATAAGCTAATAGTAAAGATTTTTCTGATGCGCGGTCACACCTTAGTTCCCGTAGACTCCTCCACAATTTTTATCTCCTCTTCCGTCAGGTCGTAGAGGTCGTAGACGAGTTTATCAATTTGCTGGTCGGTGGCGGCGATTTGGCGCTCAAGAGCGGTTTTTTCATGCGCTGTTTTTGTAACTGCAAGCTTTTTGTGCAGGTCAAGCGTTTGTCTGACAAGTTTTACAATCTCGCCGCGCTTTACTCTTTCACCAGTGCATGATTGTTTTACGTTTCTAACAGGAAATTCCTCAAGGTACTGCCCAAAAAATCTTAGATATGTTGTTCCACCACCCTCCAAACCCGCACACTTTTCTGAGAAATAAAACAGGGCCAGTCTTGAATTGAATATTCCCAATAAATATAGATCGTCGCTCGGAATAATATATGTCGTGTTGGAACCAAAATAACCATCTACATCATATGCAAATCTACAATCTATTGCGATATCAGGATAAATTATCTTTGGCTTGGCAAATTTATCATAATAAACACATGCACGTAATTCCCACCAATGATTTCCTTTATCGCATCGCTTTTGAAGTTGATTTTGATATTTCTTCAAATATTTAAATATAGCTGGATATCTTTCAATGGGGACGCCGACGTATGTCCATATAAGATATTTATCTTTGAAATTTATTGTGTACCTACGCACATCACGCCCACCAAGAATTGGTCTAATTATTTCTCCATATTTGCTATCATTTTCCAAAAAGGAATCACGCGTTGTTTTATCAATAATAAAAACTTCATTCAAACCTGTCTTGATCCCAAACATTGGTTTGCAACTAATATAGCTCTTGAGTGGAATTGAGTTCTGCTCAATACGTGAAATTAGATCGTGTTCACGTTTTCCAGATAATGACCAACTATTGGCAGATAACACCGACCTCGGTAAATCTACAGCCTTTTTCTCGACCATCTCAGACAATTGTTCGCCATGTTGTATAGCACGAAAATCATCTATCGGTAACGGCGCAAGATACGTTATTGATCCCTTTTTGTCCTTTGCTGGTGAGCAAATAAGAATGATAGTACGGACAGTAGCGTTAGCAAAAACGGGTAGGCCAGCAAAATCTATTATTTGGTAAACAGAGGGGTCTTGGGCAAGATATCTCCGAAGTGCCTCCCCGTATGCGGCCTTGAGCCATTTGTTTGAAATAATCATTCCAAATAAACCATCAGGCTTTAGAAGTTTAATACCCTTCTCAATGAAGTTTACGTAAAGATCTGCTGTTGGTTGAAATACATTGTAATGAGACTGAAAATATTCTTTGATATTTTTGAGTTCTTCCTGTCGAACATACGGAGGATTCCCGATGACGGCATCAAAACCACCTGACTTCATGATATCAGGAAAGGCCTTCTCCCAATCAAATACGTTGATACGATATTTCTCATCGTCGCTAAACAAACCCATCTGATGGAAACCGTAAAAGTCTGTCCCGATCAGCGAATTCCCGCATTTTATGTTGTGACCTAAGTCTGGAAGTGCGCGTTCGTGCAGGAGTTTGAGCTGTTTTTCGAGTGTCTGCTGGTTCTCGTTTTCGAGGACCTTGAGGAGTAAAGACAATTTTGTGACTTCAACCGCCTGCGTGTCAATGTCCACGCCGAATATATTATTTATGAGGATGCGCTTTTTCTCGGCGGTCGTCAGAAGCCATTCATTCTCTTTTGTCTGGTACATGACCTTTTGATGTTTCTGCGGGCCATCCTTGAAATACCAGTTTCTGTGCCAATCAATTAGATATTGATATGCGCCGATAAGAAACGACCCGGAACCGCAGGCAGGATCTAGAATCTTGAGCTTTGTCGCTTCCTTGGGAGTTTTGCCTTCCAGAAGCTTGCCGACGGTATTCTTGACAATATAATCAACTATGTATGTCGGCGTGTAATAGACACCGCCGGCCTTTCTGACTTCCGGCTTTTCGTCGACCTTGGCGCTATGATCCTTTGTCAGAGAAATGACCTTGCCCAAGAATCGCTCATAGACCTGACCTAATATCTCCGCCGGTATGACCGAAAATGCGTATGGGCTGGGGTAATACAGTTTCTCAATAACTTCTTTGATGGGTTTGTCGTCTATTTTAAGCGTAGGAGAAAGCTCGTCTGGCGACTCGTCGCGGCCTCTTTCGGTGGAAAAATGAAAAAGGCCGGAATTGTATCTGTGATCTGCATTGTAGAAGAACTGCATCAGGCGTTTATAAATATTATTGCCGTTGAGAAGCGTTCTTAAACTCCCGAATGATTCGATCTCACGGTCTTCGCAGATGCGCAGAAAAATGATCCTGTCTATCGTCTGCTGAACCGCAAAATTGAGCTCGCGAACAGTGAGTTTTGGATTGAGGGTTGCGATGTTCTTGGCCAGAAGCTCGCGCCAGTGTTCAATTTGCTCAAGAAAGTCGTCGTCAACCGCTTCCGTGCCCCGTTTTCCCTTCATCTTCTGCGCATATTTATCAAGGGAGCCGCCAAGCACGGCTTCGCGCGAGAAATAGGACGCTATTTCGTCCCATTTTTCGGCATAATCCTTGTAAGTCAGATACAAGTGGCGCGCTATTTTCGGGCTGTCGTTTTCTTTGGGCTTGGTGCGGCAATCATAAACAATGAACTCTTCAAAATCGGTGAGGATCGAAAAAGGCAGCTTTGCGGACCAAGCGTAGCGGCGCAACTGATACGCCGGGTTGATCCCTTCCTTCAGATTTACAGAGGGTTTTTTGCATTCAACGAAGAATTTTCTGGTGTTTCCGACGCGAAAGCAAAGGTCGGGCGCCTCGACCGAGCCGCTTATGCGAAGCGAATCCTCGTGGATGACCTCTCTGTATGGTTCCAGAAAGCCGCGTTCGTTTCTTATGTCCCATCCAAGGGCCGCGAAGAATGGATCGATGAAATCCACACGCACTTGGGCTTCGCTGTAAGCGCCGGAGAGAAAGGCCTCTCGGTTGGCATCGAATCGTTTGACAAGATTGAGAATTTCCTTTGGAGCAGGCATGCCGAATTCTATACGCCCGCGTCTATGTCATTTCAAGGAACAAAATGGGGATTGCTTCGTCGCTACGCTCCTCGCAATGACAATTCTGATTGACCCATTACGACCCAAATACGACTCAGTTATGACCCATGCCCAAAAACATGAGTCGTAAGCATGACCCAATACGACCCAATACAACTCAAATACGACTCATTTACGACCCAGAACGGCCCAAATACGGCTCATGAGCTGTTTTGCCGGCACCGGGCTGCACGGGATTCTTCGCCCCTCGACTTCGCTCGGGACTCGGAATGACAACACTGGCTTCTTGGGATTGCTTCGTCGCCCGCGCTCCTCGCAATGGCTATTTCGGGCCGACGATGGCGATTGATAGGCCTTCGGGATGCAGATATTCGCGGGAGACGCGTTTGACGTCCTCCAGCGTCACCTTTTCTATGCTGTCGCGGTATATGTGCCAGTAATTGTCCGGATAGCCGTAGAAGAAATATCGCGCGCGGGAGGTGACGATCTTGAAGGAATTGTCGAACTCGAAGATCAGCTTGTTGAGCACCGCCTTCTTGGCGAAATCGAGCTCTGCCTCCGTGACGTCGCCCTTCTCCTTCATCCTCGTCAGATGGGCGCGGATGAGGTCGATGACCTGATTTTCAGTTTGCGACTTTGTATCGACATAAATATTGAAAAGGCCGTAGTCCGTGCCCCAGCCGAAATCGCTGGCGATCGTATAAGCTAGGCCGCGGTTACTCCTTATATCTTCCATCAGGCGGCTCTTGAAGAGCGGCGCGCCCAAAATCGTGTCCATGATTTCCAGGGCATATTTGTCGGGGTTGTGGCGCTTGATGCCCAGATGGCCCGCTTCAATATATGACTGCGTGAGCGGCCTTGCGATACGTTTCTCCTGACTTGGAAACTTGAGTTCGACAGGCGGGACTTTCGGAAAATCGACCTGATGGTTAGGGACATCCTGCGTGAACTTCTTGAGAAGCTCTATAAACGAGGCCTTGTCGAAGTCGCCGGCGGCCGCGACGATCATATTCGACGGAACAAAGTATTTTTCATGGAACTTTTTGAGGTCGTCGATTGTCAGTTTGCGGACCGATTCATTCGTGGGCCTTCTGGCCCACGGAGAACTATCCCCGTAAACGAGTTTTTTAAATTCCCTGCCCACGACCTGTTCCGGATAGTCATCTTCCCTTTTCAAAGCCTCTATGATCTTAATCTTGCCAAGTTCAGTGCGTTTTAAATCAAAGCGCGGGGCGAACAAAAGATCAAAAAAGAGCGATAGGGCCTTCTCCCTATCCTTTGAAAGCACCTTGATACCGGCCTCACCCATCTCCGACCCAAGGCCGATGCCGGCCTCCGCCGCCATGTTGTCGAAGGCGCGATCCACGTCTTCAGGCGTCATGTTTTTCGTGCCGCCCGTCCGCAAAACTATGCCCAAGAGTTTTGCAAGGCCCAGCTTGTCGGCGGGTTCGTAGATGGAGCCGGTCTTTGTGATGATATTCATCTGGGCGATCGGGAGCTGATGATCCTCCAAGAGATAATAGCGTATGCCGTTCGGCAGGACGCCGCTGTCGACCGTAGGCTCGGTAAATTTCGGCATCGGCACCTTTTCCATGCGCCCTATCTCGTCTTTGGGCGAAGGAGAACACCCGATCAAAATGGTGGTCAATATTAAAATTGCTGAAAAAGTCATTGCGAGGCCCTGAAAGGGCCGTGGCAATCCCACGGACTTCATGAGATTGCTTCGCTGCGCTCGCAATGACATATCGGGGAACTTTTTCATTTTTTAGGCTCTCTCACGCGAATAATTTCGATCATCTTATCTTTCGGAAAATATTTCCTGGCCAGATTCATTATATCTTCTTTTGTCACCTGATCGATCAGTTTCGGGTATTTTACAATGAGCCGCCAATCGTTAAAGACTGTTTCAAACTCGGCAAGCGACATCGCAAGCCCCATGTTTCTCTCAAGCGCGTAAAGCATTGTCGCAGTCACCTTCGTCCTCACCCTTAAAAGCTCCTCGTCGGTTATAGGCTCTTTTTTTATGCGCTCGAGCTCCTCTTGAACCTTCGTGACGAGTTCATCGGGGCCGTGCGGCCTGTTGGGCTCCATCCAGATGAGCATCAAATTGTTCAGGCGCGAGCCCGGGTAGCTGTCCGAACATGAAACTTCCCTTGCCACCTTTTCATCATAGACCAGACGCTTTTCAAGCCTTGAGGTCGGCCCGCTGCAAAGAAGAACGTCGATGACGTCGAAGACAAACTCGGAGGGATCAGGAAGCGTCGGCTTGTGATATGCGACGGCAGAGGCGGGTTCCGCGTCAAAGCCGAACCTCTTCTCCCGTCCGCCCTCGTTCCCGTAGTTTTTGTCTTGAGATACCGGTTTTGAAGAGGGAATGGCGCCGAAATATTTTTTGATCAGGTGTTTTGCCTCACCTATTTTAAAATCCCCCACCAGCACTCCCACCATATTGGGCGCGACGTAAAATTTGCCGTGGAACTCGCGCGCGTCGGCGATTGTCAGCCCCGCAACGTCTTTTGCGGAACCGATGACGGGCCAGTGATAAGGTCCGTTCTGGAACGCCGTCTCCAATATCAGCTCCGACATCTTTCCATCCGGATCATTTTCAATGCCGCCCCTTCTCTCCTCCAGTATAACGCTTCGCTCCGTGTAAAACTCGCGGTAAACGGGATCGGCGACCATCTGCGAGATGACGTCCATCCACATCTCGAGGCGGTTTATCGGCATGCTGGAGTGATAGGCAGTGGCGTCCTTGCTTGTGTATGCGTTGAGGTCCGCGGCGCCGTTGCGCCCCATAACCTCCCAGACCTCGTTTTTGATCTGATATTTTGCGGCCTCTTCCTGAAGCGCTTTGAGTTTTGCGGTCAGATCCTTAACCTTTTGCTCATCCGGCCTTTCTTTTTGGCTCTCTTTTGTCAGCTCATCACCGGCACGTTCGATCTCCTCCAGGATAGGTTTCTCTTTTGCAAAGTCTCTTGTGCCGAGCTTTGAGGATCCCTTGAAGGCCATGTGTTCGAACATGTGTGCGATGCCGGTCTTGCCCGGGGACTCGTCGGCGCCGCCGGCACGAATCATCACAATGCCTGAAAAAACGGGCGCTCGATGCCTTTCCACCAGAAGCCAGCGCATCCCGTTGGGAAGTTTGAACTCGACGACGTCTTTTTCGAGATCATATGCCTGCGCTGTTGGGATGATAAGCAGCGTTAAGATTAGAAATATATATCTTTTCATATTCTGACTTCTGGCTTCTGACTTCTGACTTCTAACTTCTGGCTTCTGGTTTTTTATTGGCGGCCCAGTAGCCGATACTCTTATAGATGAGCTTTGCCACCATGAAATCGGACGCATGATGGCCTTTTTGCGGGCAAAGTTCAACAAAATCGACGGCGACCACGTTCTTTTTCATCGAGAGCGCTCTCAAAAATGAGGTCACTTCGTACCAGTCAAGGCCGCCGGGCTCGGGCGTGCCGGTGTCGGGCATGATTGAAGAATCAAATACATCCACATCAACTGTGATGTAGACGTCCTTCGTTTTCACAGCATTGACGGCATTTTCGATCCAGCCCTTATCCTCTTTAATTTTGTGGGCAAAAAACACCGGAAGATTTTCTTTCGCCACCCTCTCCGCTTCGTCTTTTGAGAGATTTCTGATGCCTACCTGAACGGCGGGTGCGATCTCCAGGACGCGGGCCATCGCACAGGCATGCGACCACTTAGTCCCTTCATACTCCTCGCGCAGGTCCGCATGCGCGTCAAGCTGAACAACAGTGAGCGATGGGTGCGTCTTTGCGATCGCGCGGACGGCTGGCGGCGTGATGCTGTGCTCGCCGCCGATCATGACGGGCAGTTTGCCGTCACGGTCGATGCGGCTCACCGCAAGACCTATCTTTTCCAAAAATTTACCGATTGGGCCCGATCCCGATTTTAGTGGCGAAAGTGTCGCGATCCCGACGTCGCATATTTCCATCCCAAGCTCTTCATCATAGAGCTCGACTTGAGCGGAGGCGGTAAGAATTGCCTTCGGCGCCTTAGCGGTTCCCTTGATGTACGAGGTCGTCTTGTCGAACGGCACGGGCAGGATTGCAACCTTAGCATGCTCGTACTTCGAGATCTTGTCCGGAAGGTCAAAATAAGTGGATGGCATCACGTTACAAAAATCGCGCCGGCGACGACAGTGGTCCAGTTGCCGTGTTTGTCGCCGATGGCCGATTGCGTGACGTTCATCGTCTTGACGATCTCTTCTGAAATCGTCCACTGGCCCTTTCTCTCGTTCCACGACTTATCAGGATCGAATTTGACGCCTAAGATGGTTGCCAGCATCTCGGCCGAAAGGTCCTCGGCGTAATCGCCCGTATGTTGATCGGTCTGTCCGAAGCTGTGGTGCTCGGAAATGTAACCGTAATATTCCGAATTTTTTGGTATCGAAAGGCCGACAGAGGCGGCGACAAGGCGATGCGCTTCGTTTGTGGCGTTGTCGGAAAGAACGCAGTGGACGATCTGGCCGGGCCTCAACTGCAAGATTCCCCTTGAAAGCGGAACCAGCTTGCATCCCGGAGGGAAGATGGAGGAAACGCGGACGAGATTAAATTGCGCGATGCCTGCGCGGCGGAGGGCCAACTCAAAACTCTGCAGCTTCTCACGGTGAACGCCGACACCCTTTGCAAAAAAGACCTGCGTTGGAACATAGCCTATCACTTTATGTGCCTCCTTTTCCTATTCATTGATGCGCCGCTAACACATTTGTTTTCTCTTCACAAGCTAAAATTGCCCCGCCGCTTCTAAAAAACAAAGGGCCCGTTTTTCGGGCCCTTCCATCTTCAGATCAACAGGAGCTTATCTCCTCTTTTTCGCCTTCACTCTTCTGGCCTTCTTCACCTTCTTGGTCCTCTTTACCTTCTTCGCTTTTCTCTTCTTCGGCATCTCATCCTCCTTTTTATAAAAGCGTTTGTTTTCTTCAGGACGATTGGATTTTACGCAATTGCGCCCTCATAGTCAAATTATTTTTATGAAATTTTACAAAATTATTTATTTTTTTGAGTGTGCTGTCACTAGCGAGGAACGCTAGTGACGAAGCAATCTCATGTCGTGAACTCAAGGGATTGCTTCACTTCGTTCGCAATGACAGCGCGATGGGCCCTGATGTGAGATGCAACTGCGATCAAGACTCCGGCAAGCAAAAAAATTCCGCCGTTAAGCACGCGGCTGCTTAGTATCTCGCCCAGCGCCACCGCCGCGATTACCGGACCTGTTACAGGTTGCACGAAGATCGTGTAGCACATCACGTTGACCGGAAGACGGCGCATCGAATAGACCCAAAACACATAGCCGACGACCGTGCATGGAATTGAAAGGTAGAGGATCACGATGATATTGCGGGCGGTCAAAGGCATGACGAGTCCGCCGGTTAAAGCTGCAGGTACGGCAAGGATGATCTCCGCGACCAAAAGTGCGCCGGCGATCACCACGAACGGCGAGTAACGTTGCGCCAGGGGTTGTGAAATGACAGAGAACGAACTTTCGCAGAACAATCCGAAAACTACCAGAATATTTCCGAACGCCACTGAAGCCTTAAAAAGGGAATCGATCGTGGTGAAGGAGATATCGGACAGGATCACAAGGCCTGCGAAGGCGGAGGCGAGCCCCACTCCCATCGCAAAACGGAATTTTTCCTTTAAAAATATGGACGCGAGAACTATCGCCCAGATCGGCTCAAACGTATAAAGCAGCGAAGCGTCCGATGCAGTCGTGTACTTGAGCCCCGTCACCCACAGAATGTGCGACCCCGCCGTCACACCGCCCAGCACAATTATCCGGATGAGCCCCTTTTTGTCGATGCGCAGAGGTATCCTTTTGATTAAAATCCAGGCTACAAGGATAGCCGCAGAGACCCCCATCCGCCAAAATATGAGGGTGAGCGGGTGCATGGACTCAAGGCCCAGTTTCACGGCGACATACGAGCCGGCCCAGATTAAGTTCATGAAGACAAGGATGAGAATTGAGTTGACCATAATTAGTGATCAGTTTTTGTGATTTGCCGAAGGATTCTTATCGCTGCGCAGGCGGCCCCGAATCCGTTATCAATGTTGACGACGGCGATCCCTTCGGAACAGCTGTTGAGCATCGCCAGAAGCGCGGTGAAACCCTTGAGGTTGGCGCCGTAACCGACGCTTGTGGGACATGCCACGATGGGACAGGAAATGAGCCCGCCCACGACACTCGGCAGCGCACCTTCCATGCCCGCAACCACAACCGCGCAGTCGGCCTGACGAAGCTCCTCAAGATGCGACACGAGGCGATGAAGACCGGCGACGCCGACGTCATAGAAGCGCTGCGATTCAAACCCGAAATACTCCGCGGTCCGCCCTGCCTCCTCGGTAACGGGAAGATCGGCTGTCCCCGCGCAGATTATCGCAAGCCTCCCCTTCAAGGGGGCAATCTCGCGGCTGATGATGCGGAACGTCCTGCTCACCGGATCGTAATCGGCCTTGGGGCTGAAGCGCTCCCCTACCAATCTGCCGATCTCCTCGCTTGCGCGTGTCCCGAAGACGTTCAACCCTTTTTGAACCAGTGAATTTACGATAGTGAGGAGATGTTCCCTGTCTTTGCCTTCGCAGAGGATCACTTCGGAGAATCCGTTTCGAAGCGGGCGGTGGCCGTCGTGTTTGCCGACACCCAGATCGGCATAGGGGATGTGGCGCAATTTTTCCAAGGCATCACCGGCCTTGACGACGCCCTTCTCCACCTCTTCCAAAATTTGTCTTATTGAATTGATGTCCATGTGTCTTGCCTTTTAATGCCCTGTCCAGCTGACCCACTTCCTTCTGGCCCAAAAACCTCCACTCGCCCGCATTCATCTGTCCAAGCCTTATGGGGCCGATGGAGACGCGCTTGAGTTTCAACGCGGGGAAACCCACCGCCTCGCACATCCTTCTTATCTGCCTGTACCTGCCCTCGCGTATGTGGATCTCAATCCATGTGTTCGCCTCCGCCTTCCTTACCACCTTCACTTTGGCTGGAAGCGTTATTCCGTCTTCAAGTTCCACACCGTTTGTTAACTTCTCTACCACTTCCTTTGGCGGCTCGCCTTTCACCTTCACGACATAGACCTTTTCGATCTCGTGTCTGGGATGGGTAAGCGCGTTGAGCATCGTTCCGTCGTTGGTGAGCAGCAAGAGCCCTTCGGATTCATAATCCAGACGGCCGACGGAATTGAGCCTGTCCTTCCACGTCTCAAGATAATACCAGACAGTGCGCCTTCCTTCGGGATCGCTTTTCGTGACGAGCACGCGGCGGGGCTTGTAGAACGCAAGATAATGAAACCGGTGCGGAAGACCTATCGGCTTGCCCTTCAGGCAGACTTTATCGGTCGCGGAATCGACTTGCGTCCCCATGACCGTAACGGTCTTGCCGTTTACGGTCACGTCGCCCTTTGCAATCGCCTCTTCCGCCGCCCTGCGCGAGAGATCAGTTGCCAGTGCTATCATTTTCTGGAGGCGCATCCGCTGGGGAATTTCCGGCATCCTCATCGGGCGATGTTGCTGCGGCCTCCTGTGGCTGTTTGACATTCCCTTCCTCCGTGGCCTGTTGTGGGGGCTTGGGGAAAACTTCGCGTTCCAGACGCCTCAAATCCTTGATGCCCTTCTCCAACTTGACAAGCGCCTCTTCGTCTTCGTCCTCTTCTTCTTTTATTATTTCCGTATCCTCTTCCTCATCCTCTTCTTCGTCTTCATCGTCATCTATTACCTCGGTGGATTCGTCGTCTCCGCCCTTGACTATTTTGAGCGGCGTTTGCGTCTCCACCTGCCGCCTTGCAAGCTCTTCTATATCCGAAAGCGTGGGAAGCTCATGCAGGTTCTTCAAGTTGAACGTCTCCAAAAATTCGCGCGTTGTCCCGTAGATGAGCGGTGTGCCGGGTTCGTCCTTGCGCCCGATTATGCGTATGAGATTCCTCTCGAGCAGCGTCTTGAGCACGGCGCCGACATCGACTCCGCGGATCTGCTCTATCTCGGAGCGCACGATGGGCTGGCGGTACGCGATGATCGCCATCGTTTCCAAAGCCGGCTGCGAAAGCTTCATGGCTTTCGGGACGTTCAGCTTCTGTATCCACTGCGCGCACGATTCCTTTGTGCGAAACTGGTAGCCGCCCGCGATCTCCGAAAGCTGAAGCCCGCGGGAGGAGTCATCGTTCCAGGAATTCCTTATCGACTGGATCGCCTCTGAAATCTGATCCTCGGTGACGCCGGCCTCCGCAAGCGCCTCGAACATCTGGCGCGTTGTGATCGGCTCATCCGACACGAAAATCAGGGCCTCGACTATCGATTTAAGTTCGTGGGCTTCCATCACGCCTCCTCGCCCGCCGGCGCGGGCTTTACATCAACATCGGTTTTCACGAGCCTAAGCATGTCCTCCGGCCTTGCCTCTTCCATGATGCCCTTGAGGACGATCGAGCCGCATCTCTCCGACTGGAAGACCTTGATCATCTTGAGCCTTGCCATCTCAAGGAGCGACAGAAATGTGACGACGACGCCGTAACGGGTGATCGGCTTAACCAACAGGTCCTCAATGCGCACTGTTTCGTCTTTCTTTATCAGCTCCACAAGCTCCATAATGCGCTCATTGACGCTGATGCGGTCAACGGTGACATTGTGAAATTGTTCTTTCGGCAGGCGGACGAGTATGTGCGCGAAGGCATCGACCAGCTCGTAGACGTCGGCCTCGATCATGCCGCCGGCGGGAGCGATGTCGGCCGCATCTGTTCTCTTCGTGCTAAGCGGGACGTACACATCGCGGAAGAGTTGCGACAGCGAAGCCAGCTTTGCCGCGGCCTCCTTGTAGCGCTGATATTCCAAAAGCCTTTTAACAAGATCTTCCCTCGGATCGCCCTCTTCCTCCTCCTCTTGCCTTCCATCTTCAGGCAGGAGCATCTTTGATTTGATGTATGCCAGCTCCGCCACCATCAGCAAAAACTCGCCCGCGACATCAATGTTCATCTCTTTTAGCGAATCGAGATACTTGACGTATTCTTCGAGTATGAAGGCGATCGGGATGTCGGTGATCGAGAGATCGTTTTTGCGTATGAGATACAAGAGCAGATCGAGCGGCCCCTCGAATGCTTCAACGTTTATGCGGTATTCCGAATTTATTACCATAATGTCACCATCGATTCACGATTCACGAGTCACGAGTTACGGTAGTTGAGCCCCATGGCCTCGCGCACGCGGACCATATTTTTCTCCGCCTCGGCCGCGGCCCTCTTCGAGCCCGCCTCGGCGATCTTTAACAACTCACCTGGCTTTGAGACCCATTTTTCACGTTTTTCCTGAAACGGTTTCCAGTATTCAATCGCATTCGCGATGCAGAGCTTTTTGCAATCGACGCAGCCGATCTTTGCGGCGCGGCAATCGCGGTCAATCTCCGCAACCTTTTCCTTGTCGGTGAACAGCTTGTGATACGCAAATATGTTGCACACCTCGGGATGGCCCGGATCGGCCCTGAATTTGCGCGCGGGATCGGTTATCGTCTGCATCATCTTTTCGCGTATCGTCTTCTCGTCGTCCGAAAGATAGATGGCGTTGCCGAAGCTCTTGCTCATCTTGCGGCCGTCTATCCCGGGGATTCGCGGCGTCTTCGTGAGCAGCGGCTGCGGCTCGACGAACACCTCTTTTTTCATAATGAAATGGAACCTTCTCACAATTTCGCGGGCAAACTCCAGATGCGCAACTTGATCCTCGCCCACGGGGACCATGGCGGCGTTGTATATAATGATGTCGGCGGTCTGCAAAAGCGGATAACCCAGAAAGCCGTATGTCGAAAGATCGCGATCCGAGAGCTGCTGCTGCATATCCTTATATGAAGGGACGCGCTCGAGCCAGCCCAGCGGTGCTATCATTGATAGCAGGAGATGGAGCTCGGCGTGCTCCGGAACGTGCGACTGGATGAAGACCGACGATACTTTCGGATCGATGTCCGCCGCAAAAAGATCGGCCAGGACTTCGATTGTCGACGGGGCGATAATTTCCGCATGCTCATATTCGCTGGTCAGCGCGTGCCAGTCGGCGATGAAATAAAAGCATTCATAATCCTTCTGGAGCGCCGCCCAGTTTTGCAGGACGCCGAAATAGTGGCCCCAATGGAGCTTGCCTGTGGGTCTTATTCCACTGACGACGCGTTTTTTCATATCCTCACCATGATAACAGATATTGTGAAGCTGCCATAACCGGAATGAACAAATATTTCAGCATCCCGCTTGCGAATAACAACAGCAGGATGATCAGACCGTAACGGGAAAGCCTGTCAAAGGCGTCAAGGCTCGATTCGGGTAAAATCCCCCGGAGCACCGTCCCGCCGTCCAGCGGCGGCAGCGGCAAAAGATTAAAGAACGCAAGCATGAGATTTAAGATCACGCCCATCTGGCAGATCGTGAAGATCGCGCCGAGGCTTGTAGACGTGAATGAGCCGGGTGAAAGCATCGATTGCGGGATGCTTGGAATCACAGTTACAAGAAGCTTTGTGAATCCGGCAAAGATGAGGGCCAGAAGGAGATTGGAGGTCGGGCCCGATGCCGCGACCCAGAGGCTGTCTTTGCGTATATTTTTAAAATGGTAGGGATTGACCGGCACAGGCTTACCCCAACCGATTACAGGTGCACCCGTAAGTATGCCAAAAATAGGGAGAAATACGGTTCCGATGAGATCCATGTGGGGAAAGGGCGAAAGAGAAACACGGCCCATAAGACGCGCCGTCGAATCGCCGAATTTGTCCGCGACAAAGCCGTGGGCCGCCTCATGGAAGCTCAAGGAAAACAGGAAAAGCGGATAAAAAAATAGGAGGTCTAAGAGCCTCTGTTGCATGGCTGTCAGGTATCAGAGAAATGCCGGTTCGTCAATGAGTGAGAGTAAAATTGAAGCATGCTTTGTTAGCGGCGGGGCGATGTCTCTCTCGCTTACGGCGGCTCGCCTCATACGCCGTCTCGCCGCCTGCGACTGCGGGCGCTGGGCTTTATATGGCTACTGTATCCAGCGTCCTCGACGCCGCTCGAGAGACATCGCCCCGCCGCTAACATAACGTAATTCAACGATCTCACGCTCGTGGATGAAACTTCTTGTATAGGTCCTGCAGGTGTTTCATAGTGACGTGCGTATAAATTTGAGTGGTTGCGATGTCGGCGTGGCCCAGCATCATCTGGACGCTCCTAAGGTCGGCGCCGCGCTCCAAGAGATGTGTAGCGAATGAGTGGCGGAGCATATGGGGCATGACATTGATCTTGATCCCCGCCCTTCTCGCGTTGGCCTTGATTATCTCCCACAACCTCTGGCGCGAAAGTTTATCGCCGCTGTGGGAAACAAACACGTGATCCCCCATCTTGCCCTTCATAAGTCTGGGGCGCGATGTGTCTAAATATTCATTGACTGCATCAAGGGCCGCTCTGCCCACGGGAACGAGCCGCTCTTTGGAGCCCTTTCCCATTATGATCACAAATCCCTGCTGGAGATTGAGCCGCTCAAGTGTGAGATCGGCGAGCTCGGAGATGCGGAGCCCCGATGCGTACAGCACCTGAATCATCGCGTGGTCGCGGAGCCCCAGATCCGTTTTCCTGTCCGGCTGCGCAAGGAGCGCGTCCACATCGGAGAGCATGAGAAACTTCGGGAGCTTCTGCCAGCGCGCCGGCGATTCAATTCTCGCCACCGGATTATTTTTGATCTCCTTTTCCTTGAGAAGAAAGCGGAAAAATCCCCGTATCGCAGAAAGGTAGCGCGCGACGCTCCGGCTGCCAATTTTTTCACGATGGAGCAGAACCAGAAAAGGAAAAAGATGAGTCTCCGTAACCTTATCGGGCGAAGCAACGCCCTGCTTGCCTAAAAAATCGGAGAGCCGCCGGAGATCGTGCGAATATGCCTCCACCGTGTGCGCCGCCAGATGCCGCTCTACGCGCAGATGCATGATATATTTATCGATGGAACTGTCCAGATTGTTAGCCATTTGCTTTTCGGTACAATTTACTCTATGTAAGCCGCTATGTCTAGGATGAAGGACTTTATATCGGGTTTCAATTGCCTCGTTCGTGGTTTCACCTATCTTGCATCGCATCCGCGGCTCTGGAAATGGGCGATCATGCCGTCTCTGATCAATTTCATCATATTCCTGATCATGATCTTCGCCTTCGTTCACTATTACGGCGATATCTACGGCTGGCTCACCGCTCATCTGGGTCATCTCGATATCGAAAATCCCACGACATGGTATCTGCATGTGGCGGATGCCCTTCTCTGGGTCCTTAATCTTTTATTCCAAATCTTAATCGTAATCTTGACTCTCATTATTCTTCTCATCGTCTCTTACGTCTTGGGCCTCATTATTGCCGCGCCGTTCAACGACGCTCTGTCGGAACGTGTCGAGACCTTGGTAGCGGGAACCGAGCCCCCGCCCTTTTCGTGGAAAAAGTTTGTGAAGGATATTGTCCGGACGATAAGGATCGAAACGATAAAGGCCGCCGTCCTGATCGCCATACCGGTCGTGCTTTTTGTCTTGAACATCATCCCCGTCATAGGCGGGCCGCTTTATGTAGCCCTGACGCTTACCTTCGGCGCTTGGGATCTGGGATTTGCCTACGCAGATCTTCCGATGGGCCGGCGCGTCCTGCCGCTCCGCGAACGGGTCGATTTTGCCATGAAAAACAAGTGGGCCCTCATCGGCCTCGGCAGCGCATTTGTAGTCCCCTTCTTTAACCTCATATTTGTGGCACCGATGGTCGTCGGCGGAACCCTCCTCTATACAGAATTGCAGCAAGGAAACCCCGGCACAAAATAAGAAACTCCACCGGCTTCGGTCATGTTCAACACGCTGCGAAGAGGCGTGGCACGTGGGCGCTTTCTCGCTACGGCTCCTCGTCTCAAACGCCGCCTCGTCGCCTGCGCCTCTTGCGGCGCGGCATCATATGGCTAATGAAAGCGGCGCAATTCACACGCCGCTCGAAAACACCCCCGCACCACGCCCCTTCGCAGCACTTTGAATGATTGGGTGTAACCGATTGTGCGGTTATTATCCGGAGCAGATGTGGGGTGGGGAAGCATTGCGGATGAAGTCCGATTTTTCATGGCGAGTGGTGAGCGGTCGCCTTGGGGCGAAGGTCTAAGGCGACGACGAAGACTCCCGCCGGAGGTCAGAATTGGGCGGAGGCGGGAGGATGTCGAGGAGAGTGAACCCGAGTCCATAGAAAAATCGTGACTTCCGCAGCAGAAGCTTCACTACCCCACATCTGCTCCGGAGAGGAACTGTGCAGTCATAAGCGAAAAAACACCACCGCATCACGCCCCTTCGCAGCGTTATTTTCATATTTGAAATTGGCTGCGGTTGATATATGGGTATCTGCAGTATGGCAGCGCGCAGGCACATCCCGATATCTACAGGCGAAATGGTCAAGATGCCCATTGTTTATCCGGCCGGCGGGATCGGAGGGGGACGCTTCTCATTTTCACATGGAGACCACGCGAACAGGAGAAGCGTCCCCCCGATTTTTGTTGAAGTCGGGCCGGGACGCGGGGATTTTCTCTTTCACCTGGCGGAGGCGAATCCGGACAAGTCGGTTGTGGGGATTGAGATCAAGCGAAAGAGAGTCGACAAACTTATCAGCCGCATTGAAACGCGCGGACTGAAAAATATCACGATTATTCAAGACGACGCGCGCTGCGCCCTGCCACGATTCTTCGGCGAGAACAGCGTAGACGCGATCTACGTCAATTTCCCCGATCCCTGGCCAAAGCGCAGACACGAAAAAAACAGGGTTTTGTCGCGGGACTTTCTGGAAGACTGCTGCAAAGTTCTAAAATTCTACGGCAACTTAAACGTAACAACTGATTTTCAACCATACGCTGAAACAGTTGCAAACGAAGTCGAAGCGATTCCGCTACTTGAAACCTGTTTTCCCGAAGTCGTAAAGAACCGCTCCGACGACGCCTATCCCACGCTCTTCGCGAAGAAGTGGGTCAACATGGGCCGGACGATTTATTACCAAAAATACCAGAGAACAATTTGAGAGGTTATTTATTGTTGGGGGTGGGCGATTGCGGCGGGCTTGGCCTCGTGTTCGTCGATGCGTGTTCCTATCATATCGATTTTGTCGGAAAGCCGGGTTTCCGTGTCTTCAAGTCGTTTTTCCAATTTACAGATATCCCCCTTGAGTTCGTATTTTACATCTTGGATCTCCTTTTTCAGTACGGTTTCCGTCGCCTTTGCCGACGATTTGACAAAGTCCTTGAGATCATTGAATTTGGAATCAAATATGGATTCAAACTTTCCCACAGTGAGCACCTCATCCTTTTTATTCGTCTTATGCTTCATACGTTGCCGGCTAGCATGCCGCCGCCTCCTTTGTAGCTCCCTTTCTTATCTCCTCCATTTTCTTGATTATGAGATTCAATCCCGCGTTTATTTCTTTAAGAAGGCGCGTATTGTGCTGCTGAATAGTCTCTCCCTTCCGAAGGTCTTTGACCGGAGTTTTAATCGTTGCCTTTTTGGTTTTTTTCGACATGGGCGCTCCCTTTATCATAGCGTCAATTTCATTGGCAAGGTTAATGTCATAATACGCTTCCATTTTTCATAGCAACAAACATGCCAGTTATCATTGAAGTCACAGCACATTGATATTTAAGGATTTCGTGTTTGGACAACTAAATCAGAACTGCATGAAATTCGTGCAAGGTGCACAGAAATACTGCAAAAAAACGCCCGCGGGGTCACCGCGGGCGTTTTGGATCCGATATTTCTCGTTAATTAGACAAACAAAAACGCGCCAGTGGCATAATACAAAATGCTGCTAGCCAACAACGCCACTTTAAATCTGAAAGTATCGTTTTCCAATTCAGACAGATACGTTTCGATTGCGCCATCTTCAACGGGCAATTTTTTCTCGAGCAATTTATCGCCAATAGATATGCAAATCTGCTTCATCATGGGATTCAAATCATCGTTATCTGGACTACATTGCCATGCTATTCGACGAATATCCCTTCCAAGAAGAAAACATTCATCTTGTAACTTTAGAAATCCCACGGCCTTTTCATAGTCCTCGTTGCGGCAGAAATCAGGCAATGATACCGATCCTGAAAATTGCACCGAATTTTGCAGCGAAGCAGGTTGGGTGTATTTGATAAACCATTTATGACAAGGGTCGTCGTATTGATAAACAGGTGAGTTGTGTATCTTCTCCCAAGCTTGGTTATCAAAATATCCTTGCAAATGTTCCTGAACTGAATCATCCACAGGTGAATAATAGATTCCACCAGCAAAGACAGGGCGAACCCTCTTAGCACGATTTTCACTGATTGTATCAGCGTATTGCCTTATAACCTGAACGGCACCACGAACAGCCAAATCTATTAAACTCATACCTACTCCTTCATTATTTTGATTTTCCCCCTATTACTCGCACATCTCAAGAAAAGTTGCGTGGTTTTTTTTCAGGGCAATATCCAATGATATCAACGTGTTCTCGACTCCGCTCGAACAATAACGTGGGATTCGGCCGTGCTTTAACTCTCAAAATCAATGTGGCCTCCAAGGGCTTGGGAGTCAGGGCGGCGCTGAACGCTGCGCGATTTCTGATCGCACTGCACGAAAATCGGTCGATATCTAACATTCCTCTTTTTGTCGTTGTCCAAATTATCCCCGAAATATCATTAACTTTTGCGACTGAACAGCTTTGGCACAAATGTTGTAATACAAAAAATGAGTAATTTTTGCCGGACTTTCTAACTGTCCATATATTTATGGAAATGAGCTTGATTCTGTCCATAATATTATGTATACTCATCTATGAAACGAAGAGAGCTGGAAAAGAGATTGCGTGAGCTGGGTTGGCGGTTTTTGCGGCACGGCGGACGCCATGATATCTGGACGAACGGCGAACTGGAAGAGCCGCTGCAAAGGCACAATGAAATTGCAGAGACAATTGCACGGAAGACATTGAAAAAGGCACTTTGTAATCCTCCGCCCGATAAACAAGGAGGAGAAAATGTTTAAAGGAAAAGTGTGGAAAGAAGGACATTTCTGGCTGATTGAAGTCCCCGCCCTGGATGTGATCACTCAAGGTACAACCAAGGAGGAGGCCTTTGAGATGATTGCAGATGCCATAGAGTCTCTCGTCAACATGAAGGGATTTTCTGTGCATGTGAAGCGAACCGGCCAGCATGAATTCATTGTTTCGGCCGAGCCGGCAGCACCGCTAATTGCATTGATGTTCAAAAGGCAGAGGGCAAGAAAAGGGTTAAGCGTGGAAGATATGCGCCGGCGTCTCGATGCCCGCTCACGAAATGAATATTATCAATATGAGCAAGGCAAGAGTACGCCGGGGATTGATAAAATTCTGCAGATTCTTAAGGCCTTGGAAATAGAGGACGCGCTTATTTTCAATATAGAGCGAACCGCAGAAACCGCATAGAAAAAAGTCGCATAACCCGTTTTGCCATCTGCTTTAACACTCAAAGTCAACGTGGCCTCCAAGTTTATGCCCATTTTGCCAGTTGGCGTAGGCCTGTGGGGTTAGGGGGCATGCGGAGGCGAGCGAATCCATGGATATGATGCCTCGCTCGCCGAGGATAAGGCGCGCCCCACCCCGTAATGGTGGGGCGACGCCGGCCCCCTAACCCCACAGGCCTGCGCCAACTGGCTACATTCACATAAATTTGCGTGGCTACTTGATCAGGTTCATGAACTCGGCGCGGGTCTCCGCTCTTGAGCGGAACGCGCCTAGCATGGCGGACGTGATGATCGCGGTACCGCGTTTCTGGACGCCTCTCATCTGCATGCACAGATGCTCGGCTTCGATGACGCAGGCAACTCCCTTGGGCCCAAGCACCTCCATCAGTGTGCCTGCGATTTGATTCGTGAGGCGCTCCTGCACCTGAAGGCGGCGGGCGAAGAGATCAACCATGCGCGCTATCTTCGAGATGCCAACGATCTTTTCATTTGGGATGTATGCAACGTGTGCGTGGCCGAAAAAAGGAAGCATGTGGTGCTCGCAAAGACTGTAGAGCGGGATGTCTTTGATCAGAACCATCTCCTCGTGCTTGTCAGAATAGACTGAATTTTCGATGAGCTTCTTGGGGTCCTGGCTGTATCCTTCAGTCAAAAACCTTAGCGAATCCCTCACACGCGCCGGAGTCTTTCGCAGACCCTCGCGGGTCGGGTCCTCGCCCAGCTCTAAAAGCAATCTGCGGATCAGCTCTTCCATGATGTCCGTTTAAACCATGTCCAAGGCGGGGGTGTCAACGTTATTAGAAAGGGGACTCGATATGCAAAAAATTACAATAAACACGCATTAAAAGGATATAAGGTGAAAATAAGATATCCAAAACCACCGGATGTTCAAAAAGGAATCTCGATAAGGATAAAAGTGCAGCGGTGCGCGCAACCCTTTCATCGTAAGATGCCGGCAACTGTATCTCGCCCGGCTGACGTTCTATCTCCAGCAGACGCTTCTTCAGTTGAAGCTCATTATAATATTCGACGCTCATTTGTATTTCATCGAACGTGCCGGATGGATAATAACGATCAACGATCAAATGTATGCCTGGCACCAATTCCGAAAGTGCGCATATGCCCCCATCAGCCACAGGACAGTCTACGACAAAGACCGTATCATTTCCGTAAATCCTCTCTTCAATAAAGCTACTTTGAACCTCCATGCCGCTTTCGTTCATGATTTGGGCTTCCAGGCCGCGCTGTTCGGCAAGTTGCCTGCCACGCACATTATCCTCAATGGCCGAACTATCGTCACGATCGCAGGCCATCGTGTAAAGCGTCATCGGAAGCTCTTGAAAGGCCGCCTTTATATCACAATCTATTATGGAAGCATTGCCGAGAATGGCCAAAAAAACCTCCGACTTTACTTTTCAATCAATATCTCGAAGCCGTGTTGCCGTCGCCGCCGGTTCTGAAAATTTGCATCGGATATTTCGTTGTTACTGAATGATGAACTTCCGCCGGTTCCTCGATACTTACATTGGCCGGCTCCTCGGGTGCGGTCATTCCATCTGTATCGCCATTAGAAATCGCTTCGGGGTAACAAGTAGTATCAGTGGGCGGCGCACTTACCTTGTATGGATTCCATCCTATCCCGAGCCACAAATGAAGAAAACCTAAAATAATTGAAATTCCCGGATGTTCATATTTGTATCTCAAATCATCAATTTTTTCCTGTGCGGTTTCTATATCTCCTTTGATGGGATTGATGCCTTGATATGGCATCTCACAAATCTCAATTTCCTCACCGTCTGGAATCTCTTGAATTGACAAAGGATCAAAACCGGGTGTCAAAAAACAACCGCCGACAATCGTAGATTGACGTCCGACTGTTTGACCTGGTTCAAACATATCCAACGTATAGTTGCCGTTTGGTTCCGGAGTCAAAACACAGATTCCTCCGTTCGCTCGTTGGCAATCGGTGACGACCAGTGACTGGAGTTCATATTCTGTCCCAAGCGAGTAATTCAGTTGCCCTATAACCTCCTTATGGCTCTCTCTTAACTCATCTCCCGTTTCCAAATCGACTATCGGCTGCTCGTCAAAATCTCTACATACATAATTGTATAATGCGCTATCGCCCCACTGCGATGACTGGGTAACGCTGCAATCTATATCATTTCTGAAATCCATTTTTAGCTCCTGATGGAACTCCCCCCCATTGCTCCCCATCGTTTTAATTATCGGCAAAAAGGCAAAAAAGTTGCCTGTTTTGTGCTGCCGACAGGCTAATCTAACACTTTAGATATGGTTGTATAAGTATTTGTATTACAAATACTATTTAACTTAATAAATTACTTTAAGATACTACAGACTTATGTGCCAGGCCTTGATGACGGCCTCGTCCTTCCCGATCACATTCAGGACTTCCTTGTCCACGCCGTCGTCCACTCTGATGATCGTAAGCGCATCGGCGCCCTTCCTGTTGCGAACGTTCTGCATCTCTGCGATATTGACGCCGGCGTTCCCGAGGATCGAGCTGATCCTTCCTATCACTCCGGGCCTGTCGCTGTTCTGAATGAGTAGCATCTGTCCCCTTGGGATGATTTCGACGCGATAACTGTTGAGCGATACTATCTGGGGTGTGCCGTCCAGAAGGATGGTTCCCCAGACCTCCTGCCGGCCGCTTCGCGCTTCCGCCACTATGCCGAATGCATTTGTGAAATCCTGCCGTCCCCCTACGGTTTCTTGAGCGACGGCGATCCCCTGTTCCTTGGCAACCGATGCCGCATTGACCAGTGTCACCTGCCTTCCCTGACATCCGGCGAGGGCGCCTTTGACAGCGGCAAGGGCCAAGACGTTGGCCATGGCCGCAGAGCTGCGTATCGTGAGCTTGTTGATACAGCCCTCGCTGATCTGAGACACAAGCACGCCCAGTTTTTCCGCCAGTTCGATGTGGGCCTTCAATCCTTCGGCATGACGTCCGGCCACGTCTAAATTGACGGCGCCAAGGCTCATCCCTTCGCTGAAGAATCCGATCACGGCCCGCGCCGCCTCGATCGCCACCGCGTCCTGCGCCTCCCGAGTTGAAGCGCCCAGATGAGGCGTGAGTATCACATTTTCCAGGTTCTGAAAAATGGGTCTCTTGAAGGGCTCTTCCGTGAAGACATCAAGCGCAGCTCCGGCGATCGTGCCGTCTTTGAGGGCAGCAGCAAGATCCTCCTCGTTCACAATACCGCCGCGGGCGCAATTGATGATATGCGCCGTTTTTTTCATCATGCAAAGTTCCCGGCCGGTGATGAGATTTTGCGTCTCATCCGTCAAGGGGGTATGTACAGTTATGTAATCGGCGTTCCGGAAGATATCCTCAAGCGAGGCCGGATTTGCACCCGACGTCTCGAATTGCGCGTCGTTCAGATATGGGTCGTAGGCCATGACGTTCATTTGAAAGCTCTTCGCCCGCCTGGCAACTTCCCGGCCGATGCGACCGAAACCGATCACGCCAAGCACCTTGCCCGCAATTTCCGTCCCCATGAATTTCTTCTTCTCCCATCGCCCTTCCGTCATCGCATGGGCGGCCTGCGGGATGTGGCGCGACAAGGCAAGGATCATTGCGAACGCAAGCTCGGCGGTCGATGTCGTATTGCCGGCGGGCGCGTTGACGACGAAGATCCCCTTTTCGGTTGCGGCTTCAAGATCGATGTTGTCGGTCCCGACCCCTGCGCGCGCGATGACCTTGAGGTTTACGCCCGCCTCAATGACATCGCGGGAGACCAAAGAAGCGCTGCGCACGATGAGCCCGTCATAGGGTCCTATCTTCGCGACCAATTCCTCATGTGTAAGGGATTTTTCAAAAACGACCTCGATCAATGAGGATTGACCCAATTCATCGAGCCCCGCCTTTCCAAAACCGTCCGTGCACAGGATCTTGTATTTCATTGTGTCCTTTCGAATTCCCGCATGAATTGCGCAAGGGCCTCCACACCCTCCACGGGAAAAGCGTTGTAGATTGAAGCGCGAATGCCGCCGACCGACCTGTGGCCCTTGAGGCCCGCCATGTTGTTCTCTTCCGCCTTCGCAATGAATCTCTGAGTGAGTTCCTCGCTCGGGAGCGTGAAGACGACGTTCATGAGTGAACGGCTCTGCTTATCGACATGACTCCTGTAGAACGTCGAATGGTCCAGTACGTCATATATCAGCGCGGCTTTCCGGCGGTTCGTCTGCTCGATCTTCGCAACGCCGCCCTGACGCTTTAGCCACTTGAGCACGAGCACCATCGCATATATCGCAAAGACCGGAGGTGTGTTGTAGAGGGAATTGTTCTCGACATGTGTCGAGTAGGAGAGCATTGCCGGCAGCTGACGGTAACTGCGCCCTGCAAGGTCCTCGCGGATCACGACCAAAGTGACGCCCGCCGGCCCGAGATTCTTCTGCGCACCGGCATAAACAAGCCCGAAGCGCGACACGTCGATGACGCGGGATAGAATATCGGATGACATATCGGCAACGAGCGGCACATCCCCCGTTTCAGGAAATGCGTGATACTGCGTGCCGTATATCGTATTGTTCGACGTTATATGGAGATAACTCGCATCCCTTCCCGGATCGATCTCGGAAGATGCGGGGGTCCGGCTGAATTTCGTCTCCTCCGAGGAAAAGGCCACACGCGGCGCACCGAAAAGTTTCGCCTCGGCAAACGCCTTTTTGGACCAGCTGCCGGTCAAAACATAATCGGCCGTCTTTTCCATCAGGTTCATCGGCACCATCGCGAACTGCAATGAAGCGCCCCCCTGCAGGAAGATGATCCTATAGTTCTTGGGCACCCCCATGAGCTCCGCGACAAGGTTTTGCGCCTCCTCAAGGATCGCCCCAAACTTCTTCGCGCGATGGCTGATCTCGAAGACGGACATGCCGCCGAAATCCATGAAACCCTCACGGATCTCTTGAAGCACCTCAAGCGGCATCACAGCGGGTCCTGCGTTAAAATTGTAGATGCGTTTTGTTGACATGCGAACAGATATATATAAATCATAAATCATGTCAAAGATAATCCCGTTTCCCGCATTGTTGCCAAAGTCAGAGGTCGCGCATCTAATCGCATGCCCGCCGTATGACGTAATCAACTCGGAGGAAGCAAGGAAGCTTACGGCAGGCAACCCCTATTCGCTGCTTCATGTCACAAGGGCCGAGGTGGATCTACCGCCGGGCGTCGGCGAATATGACGACCGTGTCTATGAAGCGGCGAGACAAAATTTTATAAATTTTGTAAAGAACGGCTGGCTCACGCGCGTTCGGGAATCCTTCTTCGTCTACCGGCTTGAAAGCGGCGCACATTCGCAGACGGGACTGGTATGCGGCGCGTCGGTAGACGAGTATGATTCGGGGCTCATAAGACAGCACGAGAAAACGCGAAAGGACAAGGAGGATGACCGCACGCGCCTGGCCTACACGCTCAAGGTGCATCCGGAACCGGTCATCATTGTCTATCGCACGGATCGCGAAATAAAAAGTCTGCTCGCATCGCAGGCGGCCGGCGAGCCCCTCTATGACATCACGGATGGGAACGGTGTCAGACACACACTCTGGCAGGCAAAGGCGACGGACGACATAAGGGATAATTTTTCTGATGTGAGCGCCCTTTACATCGCCGACGGGCACCATCGCAGCGCCGCGGCCTCGCGTGTCGGCGCAATGATCAAGAAAGAGTCGAAAAACCACAGCGGAGATGAGAGATACAACTTCTTTCCGGTCGTAATATTCCCCGACGACGAAGTGCGCATCTATCGCTACGACTGGACGGGCGACCCTCTGAAAAGACCCCTGGCGGATGTGACGATGGTGGGTATCATGGATTTGGCCGACCGCGGAGAGATCATGCCCCCGAAATCCACATGGTTTGCGCCGAAGATTGCAAGCGGCCTGTTCGTTTATCCCATAATTATTTAGACCGGCTGTACGTCCCCATGAGCGTCGCCTGGCCGAGGACATGGCCCTTCATCGCAGCTTCAAGCTTTGATTTCGTAGCGCTCTGGTCCAGATCCAGGACAGTGTCCAGCGCATAGAGCTTGAACATGTAACGATGAGTGCCCGACGGCGGACACGGACCACCGTAGCCTGCGCGCTTGAAATCGGTGATTCCCTGTTTTGTCCCGTCGGCAAACGAAGGTTTTTTATCCAGCGCCTCATTGAGAGTGGCGGCGCTTGCCGGGATATTCCACACGACCCAGTGCACCCACGTTCCCATCGGTGCATCCGGATCGTCGGATATGAGCGCATAACTTTTCGTGCCGGATGGGGCGCCGCTCCATGAAAGCGGAGGGGAGACGTCCTGGCCGTCGCACGTGTATTTTGACGGGACCGCGCTTCCGTTGCTGAATGCACTGCTCTTGAGTTCAAATGCCATGGCTGCACCTCCTTTGAAAAAAATAGATATTAACACTGCATACAAAAAAATCTTTTTCATATTCCGCCTCCCATCATGTCGGGCGGCTCTGAATAACGCTCCTCCTTCCACGGATCCCCGTGCATGTGGTATCCGCGCGATTCCCAAAAGCCCGGCTTGTCGTGCGCCATGAACTCCACACCGGTGACCCATTTTGCGCTCTTCCAGAGATAGAGGCGCGGAACAATTAGGCGGACGGGGGCACCGTGGCCGGCCGTCAAAGGCAGATCCTCATATTTGTCGGCAAAGAGCACATCCTTCTCAAAGAAATCCGCAAGCGAAAGATTCGTCGACCAGTTGACGTGCCCGTGGACCATCACGAACTTCGCTTCTGGTTTAATTTTCACGAGGTCTTTGATGACCGAACTGCTCACGCCTTCAAAATTATTGTCGAGTTTCGACCACGTCGTCACGCAGTGCATGTCGCAAAAAACCCTGACGCGCGGAAGTTTTGCAAAATCGTCAAGCGTGAGGACCTTTTCCTTCTCGACCTGCCCGAAAATGCGAAGCGTCCATGTCGATGCGTCGACGTGGGCGACGTCGCCCGCTTGAAGCACGGGCCACTTTTTTGCGAGATACTGGCCCGGCGGGACCCTTTCTTTTCTCTTTGTGTCGGGGCTAACGATGATATCACTTTTTTTCATGGCACCTTCTAAATTCCTCCCCTTTGTAAGGGGAGGGAAGGTGGGGTAGATCTACCTCCCCTTCCCCTCCTTACAAAGGAGGGGGAAGTCTATAAAATATCTCTGTGGATGTAATCGGCTATCTTATGGGCGGCGGCCATGATCGTGAGCATCGGATTGACGCCGAGCGAAGTCGGGAAGATCGAGCCGTCGGCGACGAATAAGTTGTCCAAACCGTAAAGCCGCGCGAACGGATCCAGCGCCGCCTCGCGCGGATCCGCGCCCATCCTGCATGTGCCCAGAGGATGGAACGCCTGCAGGTCAAGGTCCTTGTTGCGCAATCGATGCTCGATGATAGGGCGCACGCCCTCTTCCCTTGTCACCTGCGGCAATGTGTGGAACGGCAAAAATATTTTCTTTGCGCCCGCTTCGAAGAACGCGTCGGCCAGGAATTGTATGCCTCTTCTGTATTTGGGCAAATCGTTTCGATTTATGTTGTAGAGCGCAATCGCGTGGCCCTTGACGCCGCGGACGATCCTCCCCCGGCTGGTATCGGAGACCATCATGCCGAAGAGCGCCATGTGATTGTAATTTTCCATCGCCTCATGATGATCTTTGCCTGTCAGAAGAAGAGTGGAAGCGACAAACGGAGGCGGCAAAAATACTCCCTCGATCATTATGCCTTCGTTCACGAGCGCCTCTGAATAGTAGCCCTGCGGAATTCCCTCCCATCCCCTAACCTCTTCATCAAAGAGCGCCTCGACTTTTGCCGCGGGGTGGAGAGTGAGATTTTTTCCGATCTGACCGCTGATGTCGGGGATGCCCGAAGCCATAAGCAGGACCGGAGTGTGAAGCGCCCCGCCCGCGACAATGATGACCTTCGCCTTCACGCGGATCGCCGGCCCCTTCTTTCCATTTTTACGATCTAGGAATTGGCCCTGCACTTCGACCGCATGCCTTCGCTTGTAGACGATCTTTTTCGCGCGGCAATTCGCATAAATCCTGGCTCCCGCCTGCAGCGCAAGCGGCACATAAGAGAGGTTCATCGACTGCTTTGCATTTGTGGGACAGCCAAAGGGACAGATCCCGCTGCCGCAGCACTTGGGAACATTGCGGACGAGAGGCATCATCCGATGGCCAAGTATTTTCAGGCCCTTTTCGAAAAAACGAGCAGATTTTCCCTGCACCTCGTCTCTGGCGGGGGCGATTTCCATAACTTTCGTGATGGCGTCGTAATGCCGCCTCATGTGAGCGGGCGCCCACGTCGCCAGCCCAAACTCATTTGCCCATCTTTCGAAGACGTGACCCGGCGTTTCAAAGCAGGTCCCTGAATTTATGAACGTCGTGCCTCCGATGCACTTGCCCACGGGGACCAAAATTGCAGGCCAGCCGAAGGTGTTCACGACGCCGCCGTTGCGGTAGAATTTTTTCGTCTGCGCCACGACGTCGACGCCGATATCTTTCGCTGTGAAGAATCCGCCCTCTTCCAGAACGACAACTGAATGCCCCTTCTCCGAAAGCTCCTTCGCGGCGACCGCGCCGCCGGCGCCTGTTCCGATCACGCAGACATCCACGTCTTCCTCTACATCGCCTTCCGGAAACGCTGTTATAAGATTTTTTGACGGGAAATCTCTGACCCCCATCGGCGGTTTGAAGTGCGGCTCGAAACCGCACACGCGCTTTGCGACATCCGGCATCCCGTAATAGTTCATGAAGACGGTCGTTTCCAGAAAGCGCTTGATCGTCCTTTTGACCGACCACCACGTGTGGTGCCACGCCGCTACGTAACGTTCGCGGAGATTCACATCCATTGCCGTCATGAGTTTGAATTTCCCATAATAGAAAAACGCGCCGAGTTCCAACACCCACAGGCAGAGGCGATACATGAACGCCATATCGCGCGTCATGCAGCCGACATGTTCTTCGATGGAATCAAGGAGGCGGGGCATTTCTTCCGACGTTGAAGGAAGCGGAACCAGAACCTCCGCAAACGCGGCGACGATTTTCAGCTCGTGTCTTGAAAGCGGACTCACTTTTTGCCCCCGCCGGCGCGGGCGACCGCCTCGCGCATGGCATCCTCAAGACTCTTCGCATCGTAGGAGATGACCGTTAAGTCATCGTAGGGCTCGCCGTCGGGCGAGAGAAAATAAAATGACGGCCAGCCGATGACGTGATAATCCGATATCGCCTTCTTCGCCTCCTCTGTTGCGACGGTTGCGTCAATGCGGACAGGGACCATCAGATAGGATAATTTTATTACTTCCTCGCGCTTGAAGAATGATGTCTCAAGGGCGCGGCAAGGCGGGCACCAGTCGGCATAAAATTCGATCATGACCGGGCGGTTCGACTGGCGCGCGAACTTGAGGCCCTCTTCCTTTGAAGCAACCCACTCCACTCGCGGCGTTCCCGTGTCCATCCCCGGATGGAAGACTCCGTTCCACCTGACAAGGCTTCTCAAATAAAACACTGCGGGGATGAGGAGCGCCAAACCCAACGCGCGCTTCACCCATACCGCCCAGCTTTTAGTCTTGAAGTGTTCGGCAAAGACACCGTACGCGGAACCGAATACGACGAACATGAGCCCCATGCCAAGACCGAACACGATAAGCAGCAGGAACCCCAAAAAGTAATTTTGCTTGAGGCCCACGTATCCCAAAAGTGCCGCGAGGACGGGGCTAGCGCAGGGTGATGCGATGAGGCCCGTTCCCAGACCCATGAGGAGCGCGCCGCGGAATCCCTTGCCTCCCAGTTTGCGCAGGTCTTCGTGCAGGAAGCGCAGCGGATGGAACTCATAAAGCCCGAACATGGAAAGGCTCATCGTTATAAAGAACAGAACGACGATCAAAAGAAAGATGCGATACTGGAAGAGAAAGCCGATGCTTTTCCCGAACGCGACGGCTGCGACTCCCAGCCCAGCGTTCACGATCACGAGCCCCGCGACAAACGTCGCTGCGAGCCCTATATTTTTGAACCACTTCTTCTGCGCCTCGACGCCGATGATGAGGAGCACAATCGGAACGAGGGGCCAGACGCACGGCGTGAAAGAGACAAGTATGCCGGCAAGGAATACAACGACGAGCATGAAAATGAGGCCGCGCTCCGCGATGGGCCCGAAATCCTGCGACTTGAGAAGCGACTTGAGCCCGCTGATTTCAATTGCAGGCTTTTCCTTTGCCTCTTCGTGCGGCTTCGGGCCAGCTGCCGCCTTTGCCGGTTCCACATCGATCCGGAAAATAAGCTCCTGCTCTTCAGGGCGCAGGCAAAGCTTTTGAGAGCAGCCCTGGAAAGTCAAAAGCGCCGAGAGCTCCCGCTCGCCGGCCTCTAACGTGTCAGGGATATGGCCTATGATCTGGATGACGACGTCGCCCCTGTAGATCTCCATCGTCTTTCCGAAATAAGGGTCCTGTTTTTTCTCCGGTTTCGGGAACTTGATTTCGTCGATCCTTATCCCCTCAAGGCTCGCAAAATCCACGTCGGTCTTGTCGGCATATATATAATGATCTGCCGGCACGCGGATGGTGATCGTCGCCTTGAACTTCCTGCCGGCCTCGACCTTCATCGGCTCTTCGTCCCACATCACCTGAAAAGGCGATTCTGAGTTAAGGGCGGCCCGGATAAGAGACGGCACCAAAAGGGATGCGACCAAAACCAAAGCGGTAAAAATTCTCTTCATAGTTGAGAGAAGGTAACTCATCTAAAATCAAACGTCAATTCACCTGAAATTCCTTGATGTAGCGCTAAAAATCGGTTATCTAGCTTTTACCATGCTTGCTGAAAATGCGCTCATGATCAAAACGGCCTTCAAGGTCGCAAACGCCATCAAGGCCGATGCCGTTATGGTTCACGTCGATCCTCTGGATGACCTTGCGCTTGACGAGCGCCTGACCAGAAAATTCGATCTTGTTCTGCTCTCGCGCAAAAAGAAGCTCGAAGCTTCGGAGGATGAAAAGGAATCGCTCGCCTCCCACGCAAAGGCGATCATCAGCCTTCCCAAGATCCATCTGACCCGCATCGCCCTCATCAAGATCGCGACTACCCTTGCCCTCTCGCAGGAGATCATCGAGCCGGGCGCGAAGGTCGTCTTCTGCGTCGGGCAAACGGATCTGGGACTGGTCGACCTCATCCATATCGTGGACACATCCCAGCAGTCTGAAATCATAACCGGCGGCGAGCTCACAAAACTTGCCGAGGCCGTGAAGCCGGAGCTCTTCCAGACGGTCCTCAACATCGCGGTGGAGCTTGCGGACAAAGGGCGCGAAGGAAAACCGGTCGGGACGATCTTCGTCCTTGGAGATTCCGACAAGGTCCTGCAGCTTTCAAAGCAGATGATCATGAACCCTTTCAAGGGTTATGATGACGAAGAGCGGAATGTGCTTCTCCCCTCTCTGCGCGAGACGATACGCGAGTTTGCGGCCATGGACGGCGCGTTTATCATAGGCGACGACGGGACCGTCATCACGGCCGGGCGCTACCTGGGCGCCGCAGTCGACGAATCGGAGCTGCCCCGCGGTCTGGGCAGCCGGCACATCGCGGCGGCAGGCATCACGGCCTTGACCAAAGCGATAGCTTTTGTTATCAGCGAATCCTCCGGCGATCTTAGAATCTTCAAAGACGGCAAGATCGTGATGCACATTGAAAAAGGACCTACAAAACAGTGATCAGTGATCGGTGATCAGTGATCAGTAAAAAAGTAGAAAGGGAAAAAATGACCAAGGCGAGAGAAGAAGAGATTTACGACCTGCGAACGCTTGAGCACAACATACGCGAAGGCGCCATCGATCCCAAGGATTATCAGGCTTACCTCAAGACGCTGCCCAACAGCGAATCGAACGCGGAATATGTTGAAATCTACGAAGAGCCGGCTTCCACAACCGAAACAACGCAGCCGGAAAGTTCGCTCACATTCAGGCCGGCAGAGCCGCGGTCATAGGTTCCATCCGAGGCGAAAATTCAAAATGAATGGTATGGGAAACGGCGTGATCGAAACGCCGCCCTGGTCGTCCCGCATGAAATTGTAGAGGCCCTCGATCTCGAAGCCGGCGCGCAGCGTTTCGCCCTGCCACACCCACCCAAGCGATGCCCCGACGCCGCCGTCCAGATAAGAAAGCGTCACCTCTCCGCTCGCGGGGTGATACACAGGTCCATCCGACTCGGTGTAACCGAGCTTTGCTATTGCGGCCGCTTCAAACGCGGACGATCCGTTCATACCCAGCACAATGCCGAACCGCAGCCGGCCGAGCCATGAATGCAGATTGCCGCCTTCCGCAGAATAGTTGAAATAATATTCGGCCCCTGCCGAAACGAAAAGATCGGCCGGCTCCGAGATGCCGAATCGACAATCCAAATCGAGACCGCCGCCGACGCGGACTGCATAGCTCGTGGGATCGCCATGGTGAATGGGCGACGTGCTTCCACCTTCCGCATGGAGCGGAGCGCTGATTCCGCCCAAATCGATGCCCGTGAAAAGCTCTATGCTCCAACGCCTGAAATCGTCTCCCCCCGATTGCAGCTTTTTGTCTTCCATGATCGCAGTGTATGCATCCTCATCGAATACGTCCTGAAGCATTTCGGGCAGATCGTCATGATCGACCGGCAATTGCGGGATGACCATGAGGCGGCCGGTCCGCGCCCTATCGCCAAGTATGTTCTGCGTCCTCACATTGGGAGACGGCGACGGCAGGGCCGTCATGCAAAACTGATCGGCGGGATCTGCCTGCTGTATCGTAAAGCAGTAGCCCTTGAGCTTTCCCGTCCAGTCCTCGACCGTCTGATTGCAGAGCGAGCGCTCCTCATCGGTCATCTCGAACTGACACAAATCTGTTATAGGGCGAAATTCGCCCAATTCAGACATTCGTCCTCCACCCTTATATTCGTCAAATCCCCCAAAAAGTTGCGTCGTATTTGGATTAGGGCCGGAATTGCGGTGTTATGCCGTTAAAATCATAACTTTGATAAAGAAGGGCTTCGCTTATATCACTTATGAACATAAAATCCACTTCTTCTCCCTTAAACTCCGTCCACAAGTCACGATTCGCGAAATAGAAAATATTTGTCAGCCGGGCGGCCTCATCCAGATAGCGCAATACCGCCTCATAGCGATCCTTCGTTCCGGCATCATTAATATATATGCCGTTACGCAATTCCTTGAGCCTTGAATTCGCCTCTTCCAGCGTCATCTCCGTTCCATCCAGCCTGCCCAGATTATAATCCCTTCCGATGTTTACAAACCATTTTGAATTCAAACGTTGTGTCACAGAGTTGTAATTCGATATCGCATAATTTTCATGAAAGAGCCCCTCCGTTTGCAAATCATAAAACCCCATGAGTTCGAAACGGATGGCAGTATTCCATGCTTTATACCACCATGATCTTTCGGACATAATCTCCCGCATAAATAATATTGCCGAAGCCGGAGTTCCGAGGCACGCATTTCTTTGTCCCACGACTTGGGATTTGAATATTTCCAATTGCCGCCTTTGTTCTATGTAATACTCCATGCCGGAATCATGCTCCATAAAAAGCGACCAGCTAAGCAAAAAATCCGCCTTGGCCGTAATCTCGTAGGCCGGCTCTTCCGTTTCAAGGATGGTCAACGGTCTCGCCTGCAAATCCTGATACGCATGGTAACACTCATGTAGAAGAGTGCCGAAGAGAGCGGGGATGAAAACATTTTTATCCAAAGGCTTGAACGTCAAATTATCTGACTTGTGACTGTAAAAAGCCACCGCTGTCGGACTTCTTACCCTGTCCGAGACGGTCATAATGTGCACGCCGATGCCGCGATCTATGATCGCGTCCTCTATTGACTGCGCAAATTCATTAAAGTCCTGATAGATACCGCCGTTCTCAAGATTGGCCATGTGAAGCTGTCTCGCAACCCGCAGCGAAACGATTGTCGCAAGTTTATATATAAATTGATCCGTATTATCCCATGTGCTGTAAAGTTCACTGGAGAGATCGAGAAGCTCATCTTCCGGAATGCCGTTCTGAAGCGCAAAGGCGACCGTATCCTGCAATGCGGTTTCCTGATCTTCATTGATATCATAGAGTGAAACTTCCATTACCATGCGGTTTGCGACGAAAGGCGCGTCCGCCATGACAAACGGATCGAAGCGGCTCAAAAGGATTTCGCGGTACAATCCGCTTAATCCCTCTTCCCACGAGATGATGCGCTCGCTGTCTTGGTCGGTAGGCTCGCAGCGGGCGACATCTTCGGGAAGTGCACTCTGCAAATCCCTTCTTGCCTCCATGACCGAACGGGCGGTGGCCGGATTTTCATTGTTTCTATACGCGGAAAAGGGATTTTGCTGCATGACCCAGAAAAGTCCGTAATGGTCAGGGTTAACCGGAAGCTCCTGCTGGCAGAGGTGAACGACTTCTTCGTTCGGCGTCAAGTGGCCGACCTGTTGATCTGTGGGATCTGTATATTGAAAATCAAGCGGCGAGTCGGGTTCAAGCGTCTTCCAATGGGCGTGCCCGTCCCGATCATGAATCAGACCTATTCGCCCTATCTCTTCGTTTCCGCATTCAGGCACGGAATCCGGATAAGGATGATCCTGTCCGCCGAAATTTATGGAACTCCCCCGTACCAAGACCTGCCCCCAAAATCTCCCCTTCATCTATATTATCGGCAATTTATGGAAAAAGTTGCGCGAATTACGCTAAATGGGCAATTTAAAAAGAAAAACGGGCCCTGGATGGGCCCGTTTTTTTATCGTTATGCCTCAATTAGGGGGCGCTGAAAACCGGTATATCTTCCACAGGTATCGCTGTGTCGAATCCCATCATTATCTCCGCTCCTGTATCGATATATACTGATTCTTCCTCATAGACAGCCTCTTCACCTTCATTAACTTCAATCTCCCCGTCGCCTTCATACCTTGTTATTTCCTCAACCGGAGCAGACGACATTGTTGTGCCCGAAGGTGTGGAAGGCACAGGCGGCGCTGATCCCGATGGTGTTGTCGAGGACGATGGTGATGGGCCGGCGCTGCCGCTTCCGGAAGCGGCTTCCGATACGCCGACCGGTATGAACAAGCGGTGAGTGGCCGGTTCTCCGTGATTTAACGTCGGGAGCATCAACCGTGAGAGCCTGCCCAAAAAATCGGGCATGTCCCATGTCGCACCGATCCGGTCGGCCAAGCGGGCAATATCCTCGTTCCCTGCGTATGCTGCCAATGAAGGCGAACTTATTGTGATCATGCGGCCGCTCAAATCCACGTTGATATTGAGGGCTGCGGCGGAATCGCTTGTAACGGTCTGCGTGACTATCCGCTCAAGTAGTTCAATGATAGGAAGTGCCTCAGCGATACGAAGGGACATTACATCTGCGCCTTCAGTCTTTGTGATATTAATTCGCCCATCCACCGTTTCCGGGCGCTTCCTTCTTATGTCCTCAACCGTCATCTCCAGATAAGAAATCGGATCGGTCATGCTTCTCAAGTAGGCTCGAAGCTCCGCCATGCGATTTGGCAATTCAGGCCGTTCTTGAGGTAACGCAAGGGCCAGAACTGCCTCTTCCATCTTAGCCGTCAGGTTCGTGTTTAACCAAGTTGCATTCAACACTGCGACCATAGCCGCCATCTCGAGATTCGTCGTGTATTTACTATCCTGCAATCTGCGTTTTATTTTTTTCAGGACGGCTCTATAGGTATCGAGACTCTCTCTTGCAACGCGCGCAAGCTCGACCGTCAGTGGATCGTCGGCCGACATCATGTTCGCATTAATTTCTGAAAAAAACTGAACCAATATATTTGCCAGCCTGAAGTGATGGGCCCTGAAGCGGTTCCAAACCGAATAAACATCATCCCACGTCCGCGCCGATTTTAACTCGTCGGTTATGGCACTTTCCGCCTTCGCTTCGCCGGATGCAATTGAAACCTCGCGCGCAAGCCTTCCCCGAAAATATGCCTGCGGGCTCTCCGTCCAAACGGCCAAAGAGCGGAGGCCGCCGCTGTAGCCCTCTCCCATAAACATTCTTAATGCTCCCCTGACGTCTTCGGGAGTGGCCACCAGCCCTTGTGCGAATTCACCCAATTTGGCGTCAAGATAGGCGTCTTGAGGGCTTCCACTCACAAGCGCAACGCCGGTGGTTGTCGCAAGGTCCTGCGCAAAATCATCAGGGTTAAGATCGCCCGGCGTCAAATGCAGCTGTTGCTCAAGCTCGGCGATGCCCAACAAATAGAGCGGGGCAATTTCTACTGATTTATCTCCCACATTCCCTCCCTTGCAGACTTTATAACTGCCACCTATTTATCGCATACTTGGTCAAAAAGTTGCTAGGTTTTCGTAAACTTCCAATCCTCCAGCAAACGGCAAATCCATCCCCCAGAAATCATAGGAATAATCGGCATCTGGGTCAGAAAACACAACCTCTTCCTCCCAATATGCCATTTCTTCGTCATCGCCGGCCGATTCTATCGGCGCCGCGGAGCTGCCGGATGGGCCGGAGGTAATCGGAGGCACGGGCCCGCCCGACGGCGGCGATCCGTCGCTTGGTCCGCCCTCTCCCCCTTCGCCGCCGGAACCATCCCCAACATTCCCAAAAACCTTCGCCTCAATATAGTCCTTCACCGAAAGAAGGAGTGAGCCTTCAGTCCTGGCTTCCATAAGGAGCGGTACCGGCGCAAGTTCAGGCCGATCAAGAAATTTTAAGATTTCATCGGTTTCTTTTTTCAACCTGTCAAGGAGGCCCGTATCCGCCTCCATCCAAAGGCCATGCATCTCGTCGACCCTTCTCTTCGCGAGTGCAATGAGCGAAAAAAGGTTGTCATCGAGTCTTCTGGACGATGCAAAACGAATCAGCTCTTCATAATACGGCCTCTGGTTCTCGTCCGAATCCCAGAGACCTTGCAGTATCAGATAGGCGATAAATGACGCGACGAGCTGCTTGCCCTGCAAATTCACCAGTGCATGGAAAATATCTTCCCCGTACAGTGCGGCCCTCAAATAATCGGCAAAATGGACCGGCCGCAAGGGGCTCCCGTCGTTTTGGTCTGTCTCTATAAGATAGAGAAGCTCATAACCGATCTTTCTTGTCGCCTCATTTTCAAAAAATCTCAAAATCTTTTCAAAGTGGGGAAGATTCTTGTCCGTGATCGCATATTTATCGGCCAGCGCGGCGACGATGCTGGGGATCACCATCAACGCCCAAGCTATATATCTTAGAGGCACCGCTTCTCCATTTTCCCGCTCCGGAAGGTTTTCCGGATTTATGATGTGCGAAGTCCGCGCCGCCTGCAAAATTGCGGCGCGCTGTGCCTCGTTGATGTCATCTGAATATAGGATTCCCTGCCTCAAATGGCTGAAACCTTCGATCAGCAAGAGACGGAGTCTCGCCGCAGTATCGTCAAAATCATGGACATTGGGCATGAACTCCACTTCTCGATTCTCACCCAGCCTGATCTCGTTTAACAAAATGCGACCTTGGAGCCTCTCCCCCTCATCCGCCTTGTCTTCCAACATGAGCACCATTGCCGAAAGCGTTTCCAAGTGTTCGTTTTTGATGATCCTTCGCTCTGATAATGCGCGTGCAATTTCGCCCGCCTTCGCCGCGGCATCATTGTAAACCCGCGAGTTTGTATCATCTGCAGTCGACGCCCGGCCATATAGCTGCTGCGTGAGGAGCTTATACTCATATTCGAGTCTTGTGGGCGAAGCCTGTGGGCAGCCGAACCCGAAATCGAGCGAGCGCTCGAAGGCAGCCGCTACGTATTTCACACTCCAATAGCTTGAGTTCCAGACGTGGGCCAAATCGCGCGACATCCCCGTTATTTTTGCCGCGAGCCTTCCGTCTGCAGCCTCATTTTGGGCACGCACGCCGCCGTTAACCGACGACTGCAGGCCCAAATTCTCGCCGCAGACGGTCTGGTAAGTTTCTGCAACGTTTTGAAACAGAAGATCGCCGTCTATGCCGTGCGGGACCGGCGCCTCCTTCAAAAACCTGTCCAGCGCAGACACGGAGTGCGCAATGAAGCTATAGTAGCTCATTTGATAACCGTCCTTACGAACCTTAATCGGCAGAGGATCCGAAAAGTTGCGTGGTTTTTAAGGCATGGCCCAGCAAGACGTCTCCAGATAATAAAAGGCACTGAATTCGACCGGATTGGCGTCCCAAGAATAATCAAGCTCTTCGAAATCGATTACCTCGTCCCCCCAGTCTTCAGCAGCGGGCGTTATCCCCGGAGCGGGTGTGGCGGGCGGAGTGGTGGAATCGGGAGGTGTTGAAGGGGTTTGAGGATTTCCGCTTCCGTAGCCGCCGTTTTCATCCACCTCAAAGAGGGCCCTCTCGATCTCGTTTTTTCGCTCAAGCAGCTTCCACAGCGCCTCACCGGCTTCAATGCGCATATGCGGCCTGACTGTTTCGGGACGGTCCAATTTCCCAAAAATATGCAAAACCTCCCGTTTCCGCGCAATGAACTCCGTTTCACCCAGGATCTGGCGAAATGAGAGGGCATCTATCTTCTCAAGCGCAAGTGCCGTCAAGGCCACCAAATCATTATCAAGCGTTACCGTCGCCAAGAAATTGATGAGCCGATGATAAAAAAGTTTCTGCTCCCCTTCGGCCTTCCACAATTGATGAACCGCATAAGTCGTGAGATATATGGTGATCGGGGGTTTCCCCTCCAGGTTCATCAACGCATCAAAAACTTCACCGTCGTATATGGCGGCCCTCACATAGTCATCAAAGTGAACAGGGAGAACAAACATTTCGCCTCTATGATCTATATTCAGCAGGTCCAGCAGTTCATGACCAATCTCCCTTTTCACGGGATCTTTCCCGGCAAGGAGTTCCAAGACATCTGAAAACGCGAAGAGATATTCGTCGGGTATTGCGCTTCTGTTCTTCAATGCCGCAATCAGTTTTTGAGATATGCCCTCACCTTCCAAAAGCAAATAATCGTGAATCAGCCGAAGCCGCAGATTTGTATAAAGGTCCTCAATACTGTCGATTTCCGGCATGAAGGCTATCATCGCCGCACCGCCCAGCTGGATTTCCGCAAGTTTTACCATTACCGGCATCTTCTGGGCGACGGAAGAAGCGTTAAAAAAGGCGTTTGCAAGGGTCGCCAGGCTTCGCAGATGTTTTTCGTCATCAATTCCCCGCAGCAGGAGGGCGTCACTGATGAGGCCCGCTTTCATCGCGGCCTTACTTAAAATACTGATGGCTTGGGGGTCGACGGCTCTTGTCCATTGTAAAATTTCCTGCTCCATATCCTTAAAGACAAAGGCAAGCTTTGTAGGGGAGCCGGCGGGACAATTCATACCGGAGTCGAGCCCCTTTCTGAATGCCTTCGTCATGCTTGCCACATTCCAGTAAGCGGCATTCCAGACATTTCCCACCTGCCCGGCAAAAGTTGTCAAAGACATCGTAAATCTGGATTCTGACGCGGCATTACTAGCCCTGTCACTCCCAGAGGTAGTGCACTGCAGATTCAGGCTCTCCCCGCAGACCCGCTCGTAATGCTGCGCAAGTGCTGAATATAATTGGTTTTCTGCAATTGTGTGTGTGACAAAGGCGCGATTCAGGATGTCATCTAGCACGCGATGGGATTTGAACTGCGTCTGGTAGAAAGACATTATGAGCCCCTTTTTACGAGCTTCTGATCGAGATCGAATATGAGCGGACAAAATATATTAAAAAAGGGGGGGTTACACAACACTTTAATAAAAAAAGTGAATAACAGACGCTAATAAGTCCATTTATATGGGTTATTTAACTGAAGACCGATGCCGCAAGTTCGCGCACGCTGCGCTTTACGCGGTCAATGCTCGCGGAAGTACCTGAAATCACTTGCATAGACGTCGTACCGTGACCTTTGATACCGCAGGCGATGATGTGGCGGTAGTGGTTGAGGTCGGGGTTCACGTTTAGGGCGAAGCCGTGCTGCGTGATCCCGCGGCTGACGTGGAGGCCGATGGCGGCGATTTTGCTCTGCCCCACCCAGATGCCCGGGTGGTCGGGATCGCGTCTGCCCTTGATGCCGAAGCCGGAGAGGACATTGAGGCAAAGTTCTTCGATGAGGTAGACAAAGTGTTTAATTCCCCTCACCCCTCCTTTGTAAGGAGGGGTGAGGGGAGGTAGATCTACCCCACCTAACCTCCCCTTACAAAGGGGAGGGATATTTGCCGATTTAACCGCCTCATTCACATTGCAAATAAAATAGCCAACCAGCTGCCCGGGGCCGTGGTACGTAATACGCCCGCCGCGGTTGGTTTTGACGATATCGATGCCGTCGGCGGCGATCACCTCTCTCGTCGAAGTGATGTCGTCTTCGCAATCGCGTTTTCCCAGAGTGAAGACGGGCGGGTGTTCAAGGAGCAGGAGCCGGTCGGGGGTCTCCCCCTTTTCACGTTTGAGGCGAAGATCCTCCTGAATTTGCCATGACTCTTTGTAACCGATCAGCCCAAGGTCTATACACTCAATCATACGATGATAACGTCCTCTATCTCCCTGTAGCAGCCCTTCCACTCTTTGAGCTGGCCTTTCGGAATGATGTCCCTGTCGTAGCATATCTCGACGAAAGTGAAGCGGAGCGTCCTGCCGAAGCTACCCACGTCGAAGCTTATCATCTCGTTCCAGATGCCCGTGTTGTAATACTCGCGCCCGTCCTTGAACTGCCGCTGTGTGGCGCGGTGGCCGTGGCCGAAGACGACGATCCGGCATTCCGGATGCGACGTTATGACGTGCTTGGCCGCGCGGTGCATCTTAACGGGGAAGGAAAACTCTTTCACGATCTTGAGCATCCTCTTGTCGCGGAATTTTTTGTTTTCCCCTATTCCCAAAAACACCTGCAAAAAATACCAGATTCCGATTGCGGAGGTCTTGAGCGCAAACAAAGTGTCGTGGAGAAGCGCCCATTTGAGATATTGTTTGAACGGGAAAACTTTATCGATATAAGGCCTGACGCGCTTGACCCTGTTTAAGAAACGGATCACGAACAGATCGCCCCACGGCAGATTGATGATGGGCTCCGACACGTCTTCCTTGATGAATGGATGCTGGAAATCCACCCAGTTTTCGGCGACCTGCTGGCTGCCGTGCTCGATGACGACGCTGTCGGTCACATATTGCGGCATGTTGTGGACGCGCGTCCCGCCGCCGATACAATCAACTACCTGCCTCTGGACCAAAGGAAAGAAAAGCCCGAGGTCGTGGTTGCCGATCATGAAAATAATTTTATGGTTAGGCGCGGCCGCGAATTTTTTGAGCGCCTCGAAAATCTGCAGATGCCCGTCTATGATCGCTCCCGTTCGGGCCACCGCGACACGTTCGGTTATAAGCTCCGGATAGAGCTCGCGCGGGTCCACCTGCAGGTGATTGAAAAAATCGCCGTTGATGATGAGTTCGATGTCGGCCTTTTCATAGTCCCCGGCGCAATAGTAATTCAAAAACTCCGCAAACTTCTGGTCGTAGAAGAAATCCTCGAGATAATTTCGTTCGCCGTTGGGGAGGTAAGGCCCCTTCCCGAGATGAAAATCACTGACCACCAGTTTTAATTTAGGTCGACTCATTTAATTTGGCCGCGCGATTTTTGTTTAAGATATTGAGGCCTATGAGGACATATTGGGTCCCGCTGATGACGAGCAGGCAGATGGTTGCGATCATCATCCAGAAATAGAAATGGGAAAGGGAAAGTAGCCCTATAGCGATCAGCGGCTGCCACCATAGTATGAGACCGATGATCGCGACGGCCAGCTGAAAGAGGGTCGCGATCTTTGAGGCCAATGTCGCGCGATATGGCAGCTCAAATTTGCGGTATTCAAGATAGAAGATCCCGCTGACGATCATGATGTCGCGGCCGAGCGCCAGAAAGAAAAACCACCATGGCACTATGCCGGCGGCGAAAAGACAGACAAAGCAGGATTGCACGAGGAACTTGTCCGCCAGCGGATCGAGAAGCGCCCCCTTGGCGGAGGGCTGCTTGAGCATGCGCGCGACTGTTCCGTCGATTAAGTCCGTGAAGCCCGCAACGGCGAACGTCATTATCGCCCACGCGTGCTGGCCCAAAATGAAGAGCACAACGAATACGGGCGTCAGGATCAAACGGACAGTTGTGAGAATGTTGGCAACGGTCATAACTTAACTTAGGAATTTATATCATTAAAACTCTTATGACAAGCGGCTTGTGCGCTCATACCCCCTGTATTTATTTGCATACTTTTCGGGCAATTCGCAATCGACGATCACGTGCCGGCCGCGATGTTTCGCCTCATAGACGTGGCCGATGCGGTATATCATGGAGAGCACGTCGCCGCGTTTGTAGGGCAGATAAAGCTTCATGCGGGAAAACCCGCATTTGAGCATCGTTTCGATTTGACCAACCAGCGCGCCTGTCCCCTCGCCCTTGAGGGCCGACATGGGGATCCCGCAGTCGTCGCGATAGAACCTTTCCGGCCTGTCGACCTTGTTGAGGACAAGTATGCGCTGCTTGTGATTCAAATCCATTTCCTCCAGAACCGTGTCCACGACCTGCGCCTGCTGGGAGGCATCGGGATCCGAGACATCGAGCACCTCGACTATGAGATCCGCGTGGGAGATCTCCTCGAACGTCGCCTTGAACGCTGCGACCAGCTGGTGAGGGAGGCGGCGGATGAATCCCACGGTGTCGGCGAGTAAAACTTCCCGGCCCGACGGCAGGCGCAACCTTCTCACTGTCGGGTCAAGTGTTGCGAAAAGTTTGTCTTCGACGAAGACGCCCGCGTTTGTGAGCGTGTTCATGATCGTGGATTTGCCGGCGTTCGTGTAGCCGATGATCGCGACCATCGGGATCGGAACGGCCTTGCGCTTCAGCCGGTGAATCTCGCGCGACGAACGCACGCGCTCGATCGACCGCCTAAGATGCGTGATGCGGTCCCTGATGTTACGCCTTTCATACTCGAGCTGCGTTTCGCCGGGCCCCCTCGTTCCGATGCGCCCCGCCTGCTGCGAGAACATGAGGCCGCGCCCGACGAGGCGCGGCGCCAGATACTCAAGCTGCGCCAGCTCGACCTGCAACTTTCCTTCGCCGGTCCGGGCGCGCATCGCAAAGATGTCTAAAATAACCGCGGTGCGGTCGAGGACGAAAACTTTGAGCCTGTCCTCAAGGTTTCTGTTCTGGACGGGAGAGAGATCCTCGTCGATCACGACGAGATCCGCCTTTGTCTGTGAGACGAGCTCCGAGATCTCGTCAACCTTTCCCTTTCCCAGAAATGTCGCGGGGTCGATCCTCTTCACGTCCTGATATGTGCGACCGACGATCTGGCCGCCGGCGGTCGCCACAAGGCGCAAAAGCTCGTCGAAGGACCTATCCATCTGGCTCATCGTAATGCGGCCGTGCTTCACACCCACGGCGAACACCCTCTCCGGCCTTCTCAAACGCCGTATTGTCCCCCGCTGCCTCTGTGCCATATGCGCCACTTCTCTACAATATGATCAGCGTAAGTCAAGCCCGCTACGAAAGATATACGAACCCCGGTGGCTATTTTCAACGTACTGCGAAGAGACGTGACGCGGGGGTGCTTTCTCGCTACGGCTCCTCGCCTCATGCGCCGGCTCGTCGCCTGCGCCTCTTGCGCC